>Ga0315556_1002514_pt1 | contig 10430 bp, 7 predicted proteins | sample SalMarSW160310MG_FD_202112 | JGI IMG/M metagenome (GOLD analysis project Ga0315556, IMG submission 202112) | Salt marsh sediment microbial communities from the Plum Island Ecosystem LTER, Massachusetts, United States - Salt Marsh Sediment SW1603-10 ... | reverse complement strand
TCCGGAGGACTGATGATCCCCTCACGCTCCATCAGGTCAAGCAAGCGGGCGGCCCGTCCGTATCCCAGCCGCAGGCGGCGCTGCAAAAGCGAAGTGGATGCCTTGCCGGATTCGACCACCACGCGAACAGCATCCTCGTAAACGGCGTCCAGTTCTGAAGCGTCCGTTTCGTCATCCAGGTCGATGCTGCGGTCATCCTTGTCGCGGACAGGCTTGAGGAATTCTTCGTTGTACTCCGGGGCGCATTGCTGCTTGCACCATTCGACAACTTTGTCGATCTCTTTTTCGGTAACCAGCGCGCCGTGCATGCGAACCAGCCGCGCCGACCCGGGCGGCAGGAAAAGCATGTCGCCGCGGCCCAGCAGCGCTTCCGCGCCGTTCGAGTCCAGAATGGTCCGGGAGTCCACTTTCGACGCTACCCGGAACGCAATCCGCGAGGGCAGGTTCGCCTTGATCAAACCGGTAATCACGTCCACCGAGGGCCGCTGGGTTGAAAGAATCAGGTGGATACCCACCGCGCGGGCCATCTGGGCCAGGCGCGTGATAGATTCCTCGACACCCTGCGGCTCGACCATCATCAGGTCTGCAAGTTCATCGATGACGATCATGATGTACGGCAGGGGCCGGTTGCGTTCGGGATCGGTGTCAAACAGGTCCAGCGTCGAGGTTTTCTCGAACAGCTTGTTGTATTGTTCAATGTTCCGCACACCCTGCTCGGCCAGCAATTTCAGCCGCCGTTCCATCTCCATCGTAGCCCGGCGCAGCACATTGGCAGCCAGCTTGGGCTCCGTCACAATAGGCGTAAAGAGGTGCGGAATACCCTCATAGAGGTTCAGTTCCAGCCGCTTGGGATCGATCATGATCACCTTGACTTCATCGGGCGTCGCCTTGTAGAGGATGGAGACGATAAAAGAGTTGACCGCAACGCTCTTGCCACTCCCCGTTGATCCGGCAATCAGCAGGTGAGGCATCTGGGTAAGGTCGGTGACCTGAATCTCTCCCTTAACGGTTTTCCCCACACAGAGGACTAACTTGGACTTGTGACCGCTGAATTCGCTTGACTCAAGCGTTTCGCGCAGATGGATGGTCTCCCGATGCGCGTTGGGCACCTCAATGCCGACGGTTGATTTGCCTGGAATGCGCTCGATCAAAATCGATTCGGCTTTCAAGGCCAGGCAGAGATCGTCCGCAAGGTTCACGATGCGGCTGTACTTGATACCCGCTTCCGGCTTGAATTCGTACGTGGTAACGACAGGGCCGGGATGGATCTGGGTGACCGCTCCAGTAACCCCAAATTCAGCAAACTTCTCCGTCAGCCTGAGGGCGCGGGCCTTCAGCTCCTTCTCATCGATTCTCTCTTCAGGGTCAGGCGGCCGCAGCAGCGCGGTACTGGGCAGCTGATAGCGGCCGCGGTTTCGGCTGGAAAGCTTTGGCGGCTTGGGCGCGACTTCATCCTCCACGCCCGTGGAAGGGCTGGCGTGTGAGCGCTCGATAATCTCGGGGACCAGTGTGCCGCGCCCTTCCAAAACCGGCGAGGCCGGCTGGCTGCCTGTCACCCGGGGGACCTCATTTTTCGCTTCCGTGCGCGGCGAGAGTTGACGCGCCTCTTGCATCACCACAGGCTGCCTGCCCGCAGCCTTCGTCCGTTCAATCTGGCGCCGCAAGCGCTCAGCACGGCGCTTTTCGCGCCAGTCCTGCCAGCGAACGACCAGCCTTCCAATAAATGCAAAACGGTTTTGAAGGATGGCCAGCAGGGCTGAAAATGAAAAGCGGGTGACCAGGAACAGAGAAGTCAAGAATAGGGCTCCGGCAACAATCGCGGCGCCCAGGGGATTCAAGACATTGACCAAACCGATGGCCACCAGGTATCCCACCAGGCCGCTTCCGTGAATCACGCCGTGGATCTGCGGAGTATAAGGGAACAGGCTCAGCAAGGCGCCCAGAGACAGAATCAACAATACCAGCCCAAACATTTTGGAACGGGGAGACTCCAGGGGTCTCGTCCGAATCAGCCTGTAGCCCACAAAAAACAGAGATACGGGAACCAGAAAAGCCGACCAACCCAGCAATTGCTCCAGAAAATCGGCGCCATAAGCCCCCATCAGGCCGATCCAGTTGTGGATGACTCCCGCAGCCTGCCCACTCGTGTTCAAAGAAGGATCACGGGGAAAATAGGAGACCAGGCTGCACAGAACCAGCAGGCCCAGAATCAACAACAGAAAGCCCACCAATTCAGCAAAGCGCTTCGACCCCATCAGCGATGGGCTGGAAGACTTCCTGGAAAGGTCCCTTTTGGCAGTTGAAGAGGAGGTTGGCATGCGCCGAATTTTCTCCGGGAAAACTCGCTCCCCGCGGTCGCCCTCCCCGCCGCAGGTGCGTAGCTCTAGGAATGTTTTTCGCCATGCCTCAGGCACGGCACAGGACGCGGTGGCGCAATCCCCATCCGTTCACAAATACTACCACGCCCGGTGTCATACGCAAACAACGAATATTCCGGCCACTGGACCACCAGGAATATTACCGGGGGCTGGCGAAACCCACAGAAACAGCACTCAGACTTCCAGGACGACCGGCAGGACCATGGGACGCTTGCCGGTTTCCTGGTCGAAATGGCGGCGCAAAGCGGTGCGGATCTTCTCCTTGATGACCCCCCAGTCAGCAATCTCCTCGCGGTTGGAAACCTCGATGGTCTTGAAAATCACCTGGCGGGCGCTCTCCACGAGGTCCGGCGCCTCCTCCATCGGAATAAAGCCACGCGAAACGATTTCCGGAGGAACCTCAAGCTTCCCGGTGTGCTCATTGATCGCCAGAATAGGAATCACGATGCCATCTTCTGAAATGTGGCGCCGTTCTTTCAGAATGACATCGCCCACCTCGTCCAACGTCCCGACATCAATGCATATGCGGCCCACCTTGACGCGGTCAGCTTTCTTTGCTCCCCGGCCGTCAAATTCCAGAACGTCGCCGCTTTCCAGCAGAAAGACGTTTTCAGACGGGATTCCCAATCGCTTGGCCGCCTCCGCATGCTGGAAAAGCTGGCGATATTCGCCATGGACGGGCACAAAAAAGCGTGGCCGAACCAGGGTCAGCATCAGATTAGCCTCCTCTGCGCTGCCATGCCCGGAAACATGAACAGGCGGCTGGCTGCCATCATCGTAATGAATATGAGCGCCTCGGCGATACAGATGGTCGATCATTCGGAAGATCGACTTTTCGTTTCCCGGAATGACGCGGGCGGAAATCACAACTTCGTCACCGGGCTCAACCGATGCCCACTTGTGGCGATTAACGGCGACCCGGGGAAGCGCCGCCATCGGTTGCCCCTGGCTGCCGGTGAGCACCAGAACCACCTTAGACCGCGGCAAATTCTTGAGTTCCTGTTGATCTACCAGCAAACCGGGCGGAATGCGGAGTTTCCCCATTTGCTGGGCGATTTCCGCGATCTGGAGCATGCTGCGGCCCAGAAAACAGAGCCGGCGTCCACGCTCATGGGCAAGGTCTGCCACAATTTGCAGGCGGTGGACGGAAGTGGAGAAACATGTGATCAGAACACGCCCTTTGGCAGCTGTCATAATTTCAGAGAGGCGCTCACGAACGGCGCGCTCAGAAGGCGTGATGCCGGGCCGCTCGACGTTGGTGGAATCTGAAAACAGCGCCAGAACCCCTTTTCGCCCGTAATCCGCCAGCGTGTGCAGGTCACTCTGGCGCCCGTCCATCGGCGTGGGGTCAAACTTGAAGTCACCCGTGTGAATAATGGTTCCCGCAGGCGTCGTAATGGCCAGCGCGCCCGCCTCAATAATACTGTGAGTGAGATGGATGAACTCCACATGGAACGGCCCGATATCAAATGGCGTGGCGGGCTTGATCTCGCGCATTTCAACGCTGTCTTCCAGCCCGTGCTCCACCAGCTTTGCCTTTGCCAGCGCCAGAGTGAACGAAGTTCCGTAAACAGGAGCGTCGATCTCATCCATCACGTAAGGCAGCGCTCCAATGTGATCTTCGTGGCCATGGGTGAGAAGAATGGCCCTGATCCGGTGCTGAATCTGCCGGAGGTAAGTGATGTCGGGGATAATGATGTCCACGCCGGGCAGCTCTGCGTCCGGAAACGTCACTCCGCAATCAACCACAACAGCATGGTCGCCATACTCGAAGACCATCATGTTCATGCCGAACTCCCCCAGGCCTCCGAGGGGAATTGCTCGTAACTTGTTACCAGAATTTGAGATGTTAATACCTCCTCACTTACGTCGAAATCTTATCATAGCTCCGGGGAGTTCGGAGAGTCGACATCTGTACGCCGAGACCACGCCTGCCCTTCGTTACTCAACGCCTTCACGAAGGCTCGAAAAGAGCGCAACGAACTGCTCAAGCGATAGCTCTTCAGCACGGACCTGCGAGGGCAATCCGAGCCGTTCAAGTTGTGCCTCAACTCTCTGCCGTGAATACATGGGGGCAAGGCAATTCAGAAGCTTCTTCCGCTTGTGGGCAAAGGACTGTTTCAGGAACCGCAGGAACTTTTGCTCATCTTTCAGGCTTTCGGCCCGCCTGCCTGACTGCATCTCAAACCGCACAAAGGCTGAGTGGACCCTGGGAGGTGGAGAAAAAGCCCCGGGCGGAACATGGAAAGCCACTCGAGCCGAAGAGTAGAGTCGGGTGAAAACCGTGAGGTAACCGTAATCGCGCGACCCGGGCTGCGCGACCAGCCGGTCCGCAACCTCGCGCTGAACCAGCAACCCCATGTCGCGAACCTGCCCGGCAAATCCCAGCGCATGATGAATAATCGGTGAAGTAATGTAGTAAGGAAGGTTGCCGAAAAGGTGGCACCGTTCCACGTTGTGACGACGGCAAATCTCCCCAAGGTCCGTGAGGAGAACATCCCTGTGAATGATTTCCACGTTGGGCGTGTGCTGAAAGTTCTGCCGAAGCTCGTCCACCAGTTCGGAATCGAGCTCGACGGCCACCACGCCGCGCGCGCGCGAGGCCAGCAATCCTGTCACGGCGCCGTGCCCCGGGCCAATTTCGATGACGAGGTCATCAGGACGCAGCTCAAGAGCCTCAGCCACGCGCGAGCAATAACGCGGGTCAGACAGAAAGTGCTGTCCCAGCTTCGGCCGTCGGCGTTTAACCATAAGAAGTTAGCAACACAGAGGTTCGACTAAGTTACGATCCTGCCTTTTCCTTCCTGCGCGGTTCGAAGCCAGAACCTTGACTTTGCTGGCTCCATCCTCTAATTTAGCCTATTAAGTGTATGTAGCAAGTTCAATGGATCATCCCCATGAAAATAGTCTTTGTAGCATCTGAGAGTGTGCCCTACTCGAAAACCGGGGGCCTGGCCGATGTTGTGGGCGCATTGCCCAAGGCGCTGGCATCCCTGGGATATGAAGTCGAGGTCTTTCTTCCCCGCTACAAAATCACAAAACCGGGAACCATAGTGCCGGGCGCGCGGAGCGTTACCGTTCCGCTCTCCGGTGGTTTCAAGTTCGCATCAATCCAGATTGCAGGCGAAACCAACGGCGTCCGGACTTATCTGATGGATTGTCCGGAATTGTTTGACCGCGACCAGCTTTACATGGCGAACGGCAAGGATTATCCCGACAACGCCCAGCGTTTTGCTGCGTTTTCAATGGCGGCGCTGGAATTCATCAAGCGATCGTCCACTGCGCCCGCGGTCATCCACTGCCATGACTGGCAATCTGCCCTCGTTCCCGTCTACCTGCGGAGCCTTTACGCGAACGACCCGTTCTATGAAAATACGTCGGTACTGTTCACAATCCATAACATCGGATATCAGGGGCTCTTCCCCCCGGAGATTATGGCTGGGATATCGATCGATAAGACCCTGTTCAGGATCGAAGGCCTGGAATATTACGGCAAGGTCAATCTGCTGAAAGGCGGAATGGTCTTTTCAGATTTTGTTTCCACCGTGAGCCGGAAATATGCCGAGGAGATTCAGACCGACGAATTCGGTCACGGACTTGAGGGCGTCTTGCGAAGCCGGGCCGATCATCTGGTGGGGATTCTGAACGGCGTGGACTACGAAGACTGGGATCCCGCCACTGACAAATTGATTCCGGCGAATTACAACCCGGGAGACATGAAGGCGAAGGAAATCTGCAAAAAGTTGCTGCTTCAAAAGCTGGGCGCGGAAAATCCCGACCTGGGCCGCCCGGTCCTCGGCATCGTATCAAGGTTTGTCCGGCAAAAGGGATTCGACCTGATCGCCCAAGTCGCCGATGAGCTGATGCGGGAAGACCTTTACATCACGGCGCTCGGGACGGGTGAGCCGGAATACGAAGAACTGTTCCGTTCCCTGTCGGAGAAATATCCGGACAAATTCCTGGTGAGGGTGGCCTATGACAACGCTCTCGCCCACCAGATCGAGGCGGGCGCGGATATGTTCCTGATGCCTTCGCGCTATGAGCCCTGCGGGCTGAACCAGATCTACAGCATGAAGTATGGTACAGTGCCGGTGGTCAGGGCGACCGGCGGACTCGATGATACGGTTCAGCCTTTCGATGGCGAAAGGGGAACGGGGTTCAGATTCCGGCAGTACTCGCCGGTAGCTTTGCTCGCGTGTCTCCAGCGGGCGATTGCCACCTTTCGCGACAGGGATGCCTGGTTCAAATTGCAGCAAAACTGCATGCAGGAAGACTTTTCATGGACGCAATCGGCCAGTAAATACGCGAGCCTCTACGAAAGCCTTTATGCCAGCAGGACTCAAGAAACAGCACCCAAAGTTATTCCATCTTCTTAAAATTCGTTTTCACCTGGAGGATTCAACAGATGGCTGGAGGTAACATCCTGGAGTTTAGCGACCAGAATTTCGAGCAGGAAGTGCTGGGGTCTGACAAGCCGGTGCTTGTGGACTTCTGGGCCGAGTGGTGCGCACCGTGCCGCATGATTGCGCCGGCGGTTGAAGCGATTGCAGGCGAATATGCCGGCCGGGCAAAAGTCGGGAAGCTGAATGTGGACGAGAACCAGTCGGTCACAAGCCGCTACAATATCCGAAGCATTCCTACGTTACTGTTATTCAAGAACGGGGAAATCAAGGAGCAGCTTGTCGGAGCAACATCAAAAGACAATCTGGCCAAGCTGCTGGACAAGAATCTCTAGCTTTGTTTCACCCGGAAGAACCGACAGGCCATGGAGGTCCTCCCCCTGCTTCCGAACAGGGGAGGATTTTTTGTGTCAAGCAGCCCATCCGTTCTCTTAATCAGGATACAATGTGACGAAGAAGGCAGATATCTAAAAGCATGAAAACAAGCGAAGGAAATACCAACGTTGCCATCGTCGGCCTCCAATGGGGCGACGAAGGCAAGGGCAAGATCGTCGATTCACTTTCAGAACATTTCGACATCATCGCCCGCTATCAGGGTGGCGCCAATGCCGGCCACACGGTGGTTGCCGACGGCAAGAAATTCATTCTGCAACTGGTTCCGACGGGAATCCTGCGACCGGGCAAAATCGCCGTGATCGGCCAGGGAGTCGTTCTCAACCCGGAGGCTTTGCTCCACGAACTCGACGGGCTCGACAGCAACGGGGTCAATGCCCGCGGGAGGCTGAAAATCAGCGACCGTGCCCATCTGATCATGCCCTACCACCGCAGCCACGAGCTGGCGGCAGAACAGGCGCGCGGCGTGGGCAAGATCGGCACCACCGCCAAAGGGATTGGCCCCACCTACGAAGACAAATCCGGCCGGCGCGGACTGCGCACCGGCGACCTGCGCAAGCCCGATGCCTTCCTCCGCAAATGCAAGGCCGTGCTTTCGGAAAAGGACCGGATCGCCTCAGCGTTGTTTGACGGCGCCCCCTTTGGCAGCGACGAGTGGATCGGTGAGTATATCGAGATGGCTCGAGACTTGCTTCCGATGCTGGTTGATACGTCGGAATATCTCAACGACGAAATCGACCGCGGCAAACGTGTCCTGTTTGAAGGAGCACAAGGCACGTTGCTGGATATTGATCACGGGACCTATCCATTCGTAACATCGTCAAACTCCTCGGCGGGAGGAGCATCGACCGGCACGGGCGTGGGACCAACCCGCATCGGCACGGTCATTGGAATCTCAAAAGCTTATACAACACGTGTGGGCAGCGGGCCTTTTCCAACGGAAATTCCTGGCGATGGCGGCGAGGAATTGAGGGCCAGAGGAAGCGAGTACGGAGCCGTGACGGGCCGCCCGCGCCGCTGCGGCTGGTTTGACGTTCCGGCAGCGCGCTATGCGGCCAGAGTGAACGGGCTGAGCGCCATGATCATCACCAAGCTCGACATTCTGGACACACTTGACGAAATCCCGGTGGGGATGGAATACGAATACGAAGGGAAGCGGTTCACGAGTTTTCCGGCCGACGTCGACATTCTCGACCAGGTCAAAGTTCACTATCGCGTTCTTCCCGGCTGGAAACAATCGACTTTTGGCCTGCAGGATTTCTCAAAGCTACCTCAAAAGGCGCGGGACTACCTGCATTTCCTTTCAGATCAGGTGGGAATGGAAATTGCCATGGTTTCAACAGGCCCCGAGCGCGAACAGACCATTTGGCGCGACGAAAGCCGGCTCGCTCATCTCATCACTTCAAAATAATCGAGATTCCGGCAAACCTTTGCAGCCGGTGAGCACAGACCGATGAAGCCAGGGACGCCCGCAGTTACAAAGATGTTGAGCTTTGAGCAGGCGCTTTCGGAAATTGAGGCACGGCTTACGGCTGCGGGCGTGACTCCTGCAACGGAGATTGCCTCTCTCGGTGAGGCGTGGGGCCGCATCCTTGCGGAAGACGTCCATGCCGACCGCGATTATCCTCCCTTTGACCGCTCCACACGCGATGGCTTCGCCGTGCAGTCCCAGGACGTGGCACACGCGGGCACTGCGCTCACACTGGATGGAGAGGTGCGCGCTGGTGAATATTTCAAAGCAGAAATCGGGTCAGGCCATTGCGCCGCTATCATGACCGGAGCGCCGCTGCCCGCCGGCACGGATGCCGTGGTCATGGTTGAGTACACTCGGACCCGGGACGACAAAGTCGAGATTGAAAAGCCGATCACGTCTTTCGAGAATGTGGTTCGCAAAGGGAGCGAGGCCCAGTCCGGTCAGCCGGTACTATCGAAGGGCAGGCAACTTCGGGCCGGTGAGGTCGGGCTTCTCGCTTCCGTAGGCAAGGAGGAACTGGCCGTGTATGCCCGACCGCGAATCGCCATCCTTCCGACGGGAGATGAAGTGGTCCCGATTGGCCAAAAGCCCGAATGGTACCAGGTCCGAAACAGCAATTCCGCCATGCTGGCGGCCGTGGTGGCTTCGGCGGGTGCAACTCCTTGGGAAATCGGCATTGGCCCGGACCGGAAAGACGCGTTGCGAAAACTCATCGAGAAGGGGCTGAATGCCGATATGCTCCTGCTGAGCGGCGGAGTCTCCATGGGAAAGTACGATTTTGTTGAAGGCGTCCTCGAAGGCCTGGGCGCGGAGTTCTATTTTCGAAGTGTCGCCATCCGGCCTGGCAAACCCCTGGTCTTCGGGCAAGTACAGGGCAAGTTCTTTTTCGGGCTGCCGGGAAATCCCGTGTCCAGCTTTGTGACCTGCAACCTGTTCGCCCGAGCCGCGATCAGCATGCTGGCGGGAAGCCAATTTGAGCGCCCGCGCTTTCTCCGGGCACGGCTCGCAAAATCAGTCCACCATCAAGCAGGGTTGACAACCTTTATGCCGGCGAGGATTGATACGCATGATGCCGAACCGGTTGTCAGCCTGGTCGGCTGGCAGGGTTCAGGCGATCTGGTGGGGGTTGCGGAAGCCAACGGCTTTCTGGTGGTCCATTCCGAACAACCCTCGCCCTCTGGCGGTGACTGGGTGGACGTGATGCCGATGACAAGCTAAGAGGACACCGTCCGAAAACACGATGGCAAGAGAATCGAAAAAGAAAAAGGCTGCTACAAAATCCAGGGCCTTGACCCACTATGACCCCGCGGGGCGGGTGCGCATGGTGGACGTCTCCGCAAAGCCGGAAACCCACCGGCAAGCCAGCGCCAACGTGCTGGTCAAGATGAAGCCGCAGACCTTGAAGAAAATTCGGAACAATCCCAAGGGCGACCCGCTCGAGATTTCGCGGGTGGCAGGAATTGCGGCAACCAAGCGCACAGCAGACCTGATCCCGCTTTGTCATCCTCTGCTATTGAGCCACATTGATGTTCGCGCCGAGTTCTGCAAGAATGGCATATTGATTACTGCGACGGTGCGGTCGACGGGTTCGACAGGCGTCGAAATGGAAGCCTTGACGGGCGCCGCCGTCGCGGCGCTGACGGTCTACGACATGTGCAAGGCCGTCGATCATGAAATCGAAATTACGGGATTGAAGCTTTTATACAAGAGCGGCGGGAAGTCCGGCGAATTTCGTGCTTCAAAATAGCCGCATCTGTTTCTGCGCTCGTTAATCCCCGAAGGAAA
>Ga0315556_1002511_pt1 | contig 10438 bp, 7 predicted proteins | sample SalMarSW160310MG_FD_202112 | JGI IMG/M metagenome (GOLD analysis project Ga0315556, IMG submission 202112) | Salt marsh sediment microbial communities from the Plum Island Ecosystem LTER, Massachusetts, United States - Salt Marsh Sediment SW1603-10 ... | reverse complement strand
GCGCAGCAGCCTGGCATCCCCGGCAACGAAACCGGACCGCATCCCGGGGGCGTTCGATCGTTTCGACAGACTGGAGAACACGACGAGCCCGGCATAGCCGCCGCGTCCGAGCCGGTGCGCGGCCTGCAGCGCGCCCAAGGGCGCGTTCGCCTCGTCGAAGTACAGCTCGGAATAGCACTCGTCCGAGGCAATCGCGAAGCCGTGGCGGTCCGAAAGCGCGAACAGCAATTTCCAGTCTTCCAGCCGCATAACGCTTCCGCTCGGGTTGGCGGGCGAGCAGGCGTAGACGAGCTGCACGCCTTGCCACGCAGAGTCCGGCAACGCGTCGTATCGGACCCGAAAGCCGGAGGACTCGTCGGCATTCAGGTAGACAGGCGTGGCGCCGGCAAGTATCGCTGCGCCCTCGTAGATCTGGTAGAACGGATTCGGACAGACGACCTTGCAACCACCGCCTCCCGGGTCGACGACTGCCTGCGCGAAGGCGAACAGGGCCTCGCGCGAGCCGTTCACGGGCAGCACCTCGGTCGCCGGATCGAGCGCGGGCAGCGCATAGCGCCGGCCCAGCCAGCCCGCGATCGCCTCGCGCAGGGCGGGGGTGCCGGCCGTCGCCGGATAGACAGCCAGCCCGTCGAGCGCATCGGTCAGTGCATTGCGGATCAGCGCCGGAGTCGCATGCTTGGGCTCGCCGATCGAAAGGTTGATCGGCCTCAGGCCGGGATTCGGGGTGACGCCCTGAAGCAGCGCCCGCAACCTTTCGAAGGCGTACGGCTGCAGCGCGGACAGACGCGGGTTCATCGCCGCGGCTCGGCGCCGGGCAAGGATTCGAGCGACACGGAGGGAGCCGGCCGCCAGCCGCGCTTGCGGTGTTCCGCGACGACCGTCGTGAACAGGCCGCCGCGCACGTTGAAGCGAGCGGTCAGGCGCATGTAGCGGGGCCTAGCGGCACGCACCAGGTCTTCCAGCATCCGGTTGGTGACGGCCTCATGAAACGCGCCCTGGTCGCGATACGACCAGACGTAGAGCTTGAGCGACTTGAGTTCGACGCACCGTCGGTCCGGGACGTAGTCCAGCTCCAGCACCGCAAAGTCGGGCTGCCCCGTGATCGGACAAAGGCAGGTGAACTCGGGGATTTCCACGTGGATGCGAAAGTCGCGCCCTGGACTGGGATTGGAGAATGTCTGCAATGCTTTGTCGGTCGGACGCGACGCCATTCTTGCGGGCTCGTATGATCGGGGACGTGCGCGAAAATGGTATCATGCCGGACCCTTTTTCCGGCGGCGTTTCCCCGGCGCCGCAACATACGTTTTCGATCTAGACAACGACGATCAGTGCGCCTCACGCAGATCAAGCTTTCCGGATTCAAGTCCTTCGTCGACCCTACCTCGATCCACGTGCCGGGACAGCTCGTCGGCATCGTGGGTCCGAACGGTTGCGGCAAGTCCAACGTGATCGACGCCGTGCGATGGGTGCTCGGCGAGTCGCGCGCCTCTGCACTGCGGGGCGATTCGATGCAGGACGTCATCTTCAACGGATCGGTGAACCGCAAGCCGCTCGCGCGGGCGAGCGTGGAGCTGATTTTCGACAATTCACAAGGGCGCGCTGCGGGGCAGTGGTCGCAGTACGCCGAGATATCGGTGAGGCGCGTGCTCCAACGCGACGGCGAGTCGTCGTATCACATCAACAACACTCACGTCCGGCGGCGCGATATCACCGACATGTTCCTCGGCACCGGCCTCGGCCCTCGTGCCTACGCGATCATCGAGCAAGGCATGATCTCGCGCGTAATCGAAGCCAAGCCGGAGGAACTGCGCGTCTTTCTCGAGGAGGCGGCGGGCATCTCGAAGTACAAGGAACGGCGACGCGAAACCGAGAATCGGCTATCCGATACGAGGGAAAATCTCGCGCGCGTGACCGACATCCGCATAGAGCTCGGATCTCAAATCGAAAAGCTCGAGGCGCAGGCGGAGGTGGCGAGCCGCTACAAGGAGCTCCAGGCCGATCTTCAGCTGAAGCAGCAACTCCTGTGGTACCTGCGGCGTCGCGATGCCGCGAGCGAGCGTGAGCGTCATGCCCGCGATATCGCCAAGACGAGCAACGAGCTGGAAGCGGAGACCGCGAAGCTGAGGGAGGTCGAATCGCGACTGGAATCCGCCCGCGCCGATCACTACAAGGCGGGCGACTCGATGAACGCGGCGCAGGCGGCGCTGTACGGAGCCAACGCGGAGGTCGCGCGTCACGAGTCCGAGTTGCGCCATGTCGAGGAGACGCGCCAGCGGCTGGAGAATCAGCACACCGAGCGGCGCATACAGCTGGGCTCGTGGCGCGAGCAACGTTCCCAGCTGACCCAGGCGTTGCACATGTGGGCTGCCCGGGCGGGGACGGCCAAGCAGCGCGTCGAGGAAACCCAGGCCCGCCTGGCGGCGGAAAGCGCAAAGCTGCCCCAGGCCGAGCAGTCGTTCCGCTCTGCGCAGGAGCGTCTCGGCGACGCCCGCAGCCAGCTGGTTCAGGCAGAGAGCAGGTTGCAGCTCGAGCAGTCGAATCTGGCTCACCTCGAGCGCAACATCCAGTCGCTCGAACAGCGCCGAGAGCGCCTACGCGGAGAACTCGAGACCCTTCTCAAGCCCGATCAGGCGGAACTGGCCGCACTCGGAGCCATGATCGAAAGCATCGACGCATCGATCTCCGGGTCAGAGGCCGAAATCGAGTCGCTCCAGGCCGAATGCCTGCGCTTCGAAGGGCAACAATCCGAGGCGATGGATCGGGTCGCGTCCGCGTCGCGTGAGGCCACCGCGGCCGAGGCGCAACTGTCGACGCTGCGGCAGATCCAGGCGGCGGCCGAGGACAACGCTCCGTTGCAGGATTGGCTCGAGGCGCACGGACTGTCCGGGCTGCCCCGGTTGTGGCAGAAGCTGCGCATCGATCCGGGCTGGGAGACCGCCGTGGAGTCCGTGCTGCGCGAGAGGCTGCACGCGCTGGAGCTGGCCGATCCGGCGCAGCTCGCGACGCTCGGTTCGGATCAACCGCCGGTCAAGGCGAGCCTCTTCGCGCAGGGCTCTGGCCCGGTACCGGAGGCGTTGCCCGGATACGGCTCTCTGGCGTCGAAAGTACACGCGACCGATCCGGGCGTGTCGGCTGCCCTTGCGGACTGGTTTTCGGGCTACTACGCCGCAGAGGCCGATCCGGATCACGTTGCGCGGGCTCAATTGCCGGTGGGAGCCGTACTGGTAAACCGGGCCGGGCACCAGTTTACCGGCCACACTCTGAGCTTTCATGCACCGGACCCGTCCGACGCCGGCCTGCTCGCGCGGCAGGGCGAAATCGAGGCGCTCGAGGCGCGCTGCGCAGAGCTCGAATCACGGCTGGCCGGAGCGCGCGACGCCTTGGCGTCCGTCGAAGCGGAGCTCAACGAGCGGCAGGCGGCGCTCGAGGGGGCCCGCGACACTTTGTCCGCGCGCCAGGCGGAACGTCACGACAAGCAAATCGAGCTGCTCAAGCTGACGCAGGCTCAGGAGCGTTACAACGAGCGCAGCGCGCAGATCGGCAGCGAAATGTCGGAGATTGCGCGGGATCTGGACCGCGACGGCGAGCGGCTGGTGGAGTGTCAGGCCACCGTCGCGCGCATCGTGGAGGAGATCCGGGTTGCGCGCGACGCCCTGGAGGCGATAAAGGCCGATCATCTGGCGGCAGAGGTCCGCCTGACCGAGCAGCGGCGCGAAATCCAGCAGGCTGAGCGCGCATCGCAGGACGCGGTGTTCGGCGAGCGCGAATGCTCGTCCAAGATCAGCGAGATCGACAATTCGGTGCGCGTCGTAGACCAGCAGATCGAGACTGCCGAGGTCGAGATCGCGAAACTCACCGAGGAATTGGCCAACGACCCGATTCCGGCCGTGCGCGAGGCGCTGGAAGCGGGAGTCGAAACACGCATCGCATGCGAGAGAACGCTCGCCGATGCGAGAAACGCCGTTGAGGCTGCCGCAGGCGTGCTGCGGGGATTCGAAGAGGAGCGTCTCCAGATCGAAGGGCGGATAGGGCCCTTGCGCGACCGGGTCGGAGAGCTGCGGCTGAAGGAGCAGGCCGCGCAGATCAACCACGACCAGTTCGAGCAGCAGCTGCGCGAGGCGGATGCCGATGAATCGAGGCTCGAGAGCGTGGCCGATGGGGCTCCGCGTCCTTCTGCGCTGCAGGGCGAGATCACTCGCCTGACTCAGTCGATCAACGAGCTCGGTGCGGTAAACTTGGCGGCGCTGGAAGAGCTTCACAGTAGCCGCGAGCGCAAGACCTACCTCGATTCTCAGGCCGCCGACCTCGAGGAAGCGGTCAACACGCTCGAGGACGCGATCCGGCGCATCGACAGGGAAACCCGGGAGCTGTTGCGAGAGACCTTCGACAGCGTAAACCGGCATTTCGGTTCCCTGTTTCCGGCGCTGTTCGGCGGCGGAGAGGCGAAGCTGATCATGACGGGGGAGGAGATTCTCGACGCGGGGGTTCAGGTCATGGCGCAACCGCCGGGAAAGCGCAACAGCACCATCCATCTTCTTTCCGGCGGCGAGAAAGCTCTCACGGCGATCGCGCTGGTGTTCTCGATGTTCCAGCTCAATCCGGCGCCTTTCTGCCTTCTGGACGAGGTGGACGCGCCGCTGGACGACAGTAACACCGTCCGTTTCTGCGACCTGGTGCGCAAGATGTCGAGCCAAACGCAATTCCTTTTTATCAGCCACAATAAGCTCACTATGGAGATCGCCGCGCAGCTGGTGGGGGTCACGATGGCGGAGTCCGGCGTCTCGAGGGTCGTCGCGGTGGATATCGACGAGGCGCTGCGCATGCGCGAGGAGCTCGCGGCCTAGGGGTGACCGTCACCCGCCCGCTTGCTGCGGCCTGATCCTATGTCCGAATTCCAGCTCGGTCTTCTGTCCATCGGCGCGCTGGCGATTGTCGGAGTCATCGTTTACAACCGGGTGCAGGAGCGTCTCGCCCGCAGGCAAGCCGAGCGTGCTTTCGGCTCGCAGCATGAGGACGTGCTCTTGGGTGAGTCGACGGCGCGGCGGGAGCCGACTCTTGAGCCCACGGCGCGCACGGGCGACCATGAGCCGGACGCCTCGATGCAGGCGTTACCCGACGAGGCGCTGGACTACGTCATCAGCTTGACCGCGGAGCGCCCGCTTCCGGTCTCCGCCTTCTTCGAGCATTGGGGGCCGCTCGAGCACCGATTGGCCAGGCGTGCACTGGCGTCAGGGAGCGAAGACGGAAGCGCGTGGAAAAGTCTGGGGCAAGGAGATCCGGGCGCCTACAGAGCGTTTCAAATCGCGCTGCAGCTCGTTTCGCGCGCAGGCGTCGCCCGCGAGGGCGAGTTGATCGAATTCCGCGCGGAAGTCGAGAATCTTGCGGCCGCATTGGGCGCTACGGTGGTTGCGCCCGAGCTCAAACGAGTGATGGCCCGGGCGCGGGAGCTTGACCAGTTTTGTGCCGACGCCGACATCCAGGTCGCGCTCAACCTGGTCGCATCGGATGGCGAGCCGTTCCCTGCGGCGCGACTGGACTCGGCCGTCGTGGCGGCGGGACTCGAGCGCGCGGCCGATGGGGCGTACGCGCTGCGCGACGCGGAGGGTGGCCTGCTCTTCACCGTCACCCCCGTTGCGGGGGAAATCAAGAGCGGGATCGCGAAGCTCGGTTTCTACCTCGATGTGCCGCGCGTGCGTGAGGTTCGCAAGACCTATGAATCGATGGTGCGTCTCGCCAGCCAGCTGGCGGCAGGACTGGGAGGGACGCTGGTGGACGACAACGGTCGGGCGCTCGACGAGAAGTCGCTGGCGGCGATCGGGGCCGAGCTCGACACGGTTCGGCAGACGCTCGAGCGGCGAGGGCTGCCCCCGGGAGGGTCGCTGGCGTTGCGCCTGTTTTCTTGAGCGGCAGCGCGATGAGCCTCCCCAAGTCGGTGCGCGAGCGTGCCGAATGGCTGCGGCGGGAGATCGAGCGGCATAACCGTCTCTATTACGCACTCGACCGACCCGAGATCGCGGACGCGGAGTACGACCGCCTCTTCCGGGAACTCGTGGAACTGGAGGAGCAACACAAGGAGCTGGCCACGCCGGACTCGCCGACACAGCGAGTCGGTGCAAAGCCCTTGGCCGAGTTCGCCGAAGTGAAGCACCGAACGCCGATGCTCTCGCTGAGCAATGCGTTCGACGAGGAAGAGGTTCGTGCTTTCGACCGGCGCGTCTGCCAGGCGCTCGAGCAGGATGCCGTGGATTATGCCGCGGAACCGAAATTCGACGGTCTGGCGATCAGCCTGACCTACCGCGACGGGGTGTTCATTCAGGGCGCGACGAGGGGCGACGGCTATACCGGCGAAGACGTCACGCCCAATCTTCGCACGGTAAGGAGCTTGCCGTTGCATTTGCCGAAGCAGGCGCACGCGCACGATCTGGAGGTGCGCGGCGAAGTCGTGATGTATCAGCGCGATTTCGAGCTCCTGAACGAACGCCAGCGCAAGGCGGGGGCAAAGGAATTCGCCAACCCGCGCAACGCTGCCGCAGGGAGCCTGCGCCAACTCGATTCCCGCATCACGGCGAAACGCCCGTTGCGTTTCTTCGCCTACGCGGTCGGGACCTCGGCGGATTCGCGCTGGAAGACGCACTCGGAAACGCTGGACTGGCTCGAAGAGCTCGGATTCAGCGTCAGCCGGGAGCGGGACGTGGTGCGGGGGATGGAGGGCATGCTCGGTTACTTCCGGAAGATCGGGCGCGAGCGCAGCCGGCTTCCGTATGCGATCGACGGCGTGGTGTACAAGGTCAACCGGCTCGACTGGCAGGAGCGCCTCGGATTCGTCTCGCGCGCGCCGCGTTTCGCGCTCGCGCACAAGTATCCCGCCGAGGAGCAGACCACGCGCGTCGTCGCGATCGACGTGCAAGTCGGCCGCACCGGCGCCTTGACGCCGGTGGCCCGTCTGGAGCCGGTCCTGGTGGGCGGGGTCACTGTGACCAACGCGACCCTGCACAACGAGGGCGAGCTGCACCGGAAGGACGTCCGGGTGGGCGATACCGTCGTGGTGCGACGGGCCGGTGACGTCATTCCCGAAGTGGTGTCCGTGCAATTGCGGCACCGCCCGCGCGTCACGCACCCTTTTCACCTGCCCAAGAAATGCCCCGTCTGCGGCTCCGCGGTCGTCCGGGAGGAGGATGGCGCAATCGCCCGCTGTTCCGGAGGCCTTTACTGCGCGGCTCAGCGGAAGCAGGCCTTGCGGCATTTCGCCAGTCGCCGGGCGATGGATATCGAGGGGCTCGGCGAACGGCTGGTCGATCAGCTGGTCGACTCGGGCATGGTCGAGACACCGGCTGATGTGTACTCGCTCGAGCCCGGCCAGCTCGCCGAGCTGGAGCGCATGGGCGAAAAGTCCGCGGAGAACCTGGTGGAAGCGCTCGAGAAATCGAAGCAGACGACCCTTGAGCGCTTTGTCTATGCGCTCGGAATCCGAAACGTGGGCGAAAGTACGGCACGGGACCTGGCGCGCCACTTTGGCAGTCTGGAGCGTCTGCTTGCGGCGGACGCCGAGACGCTCGAGCAGGTGCCCGAGATCGGTCCGGTTGTGGCGCGTTCCATCAGGCAGTTCTTCGACGAGCCGCACAATCGTGAAGTCATCCGCAAGCTGCGTGCCGTCGGGGTGAACTGGAAGGAGGGCGCCGGGACCCCTGCGCGGGCGCCGCGCGAGGTGAAAACCTTCGTCCTGACTGGTACCCTGCCGAATATGACGCGCGACGAGGCGCGCGCGCGCATCGAAGCCGCTGGCCACAAGGTCGCGGGCTCCGTATCAAAGAAGACCGATTATGTGATTGCCGGAGGCGATGCCGGAAGCAAGCTCGAGAAGGCGCAAGCGCTCGGTCTCGCCATTCTGGACGAGCAACACTTTTTGGATTTGCTGAAGAGGCTGTGAATCAAATGAAGCCGATCCTTCGAAAAGCGGTCTTCCCGGTGGCGGGCCTTGGCAGCCGCTTCCTGCCGGTGACCAAGGCGAGCCCCAAGGAAATGCTGCCGATCGTGGACAAGCCGCTCATCCAGTATGCAGTCGAGGAGGCGGCGGCGGCAGGCATCACTGATCTCATTTTCATCACGGGACGCAACAAGCGCGCCATCGAGGATCATTTCGACAAAGCCTACGAGCTCGAGACGGAGCTCGAGCTCAAGGGCAAGCAACGGCTGCTCGATATGGTCCAGACGGTGCTCCCGGACAATTGCCGCTGTATCTACATCCGGCAGGCAGAGCCGCTCGGGCTCGGGCACGCGGTGCTCTGCGCGAGGCCCGTCGTCGGCGACGAGCCCTTTGCGGTGCTGCTTGCCGACGAGCTGATGGATGCCGCTCCGCCGGCGACGGCGCAGATGGCGGCACATTTCGAAGTCGAACAATGCTCGGTCATCGGCGTCCTGCCGGTGCCCCGCGAGCAGACCGAAAGCTACGGCATCGTGAGCGTCGAGGACCAGGATGCCGAGCTCTCGCCAATCCATGCAATCGTCGAAAAGCCGACTCCTGCGGAAGCGCCCTCGACCCTGGCCGTCGTGGGGCGCTACGTTCTCACACCGAGAATCTTCGAGCTGCTCGCCCAGGCCGAGCCGGGGCGCGGCGGGGAGATCCAGTTGACGGACGGAATCTCCGCTCTGCTCGGCGAGGAACGGATACTGGCGATGCGCATGCCCGGAAAGCGTTACGACTGCGGCTCCAAGCTCGGGTACCTCAAGGCGAGCGTCGAATTCGGCCTGCGGCACCCGGAAGTCGGGGAAGAATTCGCGCGCTACCTGCGGACCCGGGAAGGCTGAGCCGAATGCTTCGGCTATACTCGAAACTTTAGCAATCTCTTATATTCAACGGAGGAGCGAGAGATGGCCGACAAGCTGATGATCGTCATGGTGAATACGGATCCGAGTGACCCCGCCGAGCTCGGCGCGCCATTCTTTCAGGCCACGGTCGCCGCGGCCATGGAGTACGACGTCGAAGTCGTCCTGACCGGCCGCGCCGGGGAGCTGGCAGTCAAGGGCGTCGCGGAGAAGCTGCACGTGAAGGAGGGGTCACCCAAGAGCGTTTACGACTTCATGAAGGATGCGCACGAGGCAGGGGTCAAATTCAAGGTCTGCACGCCCACGCTCGAGCTCTGGGGCGAAGACCTGATTCCGGAAATCGAGGAGACCGTCGGTGGGGCCTATGTCATCGCCCAGGCGATGGACGACGACGTGGTGACCTTTACCTACTGAAGATGCGGGATTGCGCGCAGGCCTGGGCGTTCCTCGAGGAGTCCGAACGGATTGCCGGCGCGGACGAGGTGCAGGCAGCCATTCGTCGCCTGGCCGGCGAAATCCACGGCAGGCTCGCGGAATCGTATCCGCTGGTGCTGGTCGTGATGGCGGGGGCCATGGTCTTCGCGGGGCAACTTCTTCCGCTTCTTCATTTTCCGCTCGATCTCGACTATGTGCACACCTCGCGATACGGCAAGGAGACCGCCGGCGGCGCGCTCGAGTGGCGTGTCGCCCCGCCCGAGAGCGTGCGCGGCCGGACCGTGCTCCTGCTCGACGACATCCTCGACGGGGGCAACACCCTCCTGGGGATCCGCGAGCGGCTGCTGGAGCTCGGATCAGCGCGCGTCTTGAGTGCGGTACTGGTGGAAAAGCAGCTTGCGTGGAGCAAGCCTGTCAGCGCGGATTTCGTCGGCCTGGAGATTCCGGATCGCTTTGTCTTCGGCTGCGGCATGGACGCGAAAGGGTACTGGCGCAATCTTCCGGAAATCCGCGCCATGAAGGAAGCCTGATGCTGGCGATCATCGGCGGCAGCGGTCTTTCGCAGCTGAACAACCTGGAAGTCAAGCATCGTAAGGTCGCGCGCACGCCCTACGGCGAGCCTTCGGGTCCGCTCACATTCGGCAGCGTATCGGGCCGCGAGCTCGTCTTTCTCGCGCGTCATGGATATGGACATACGATGGCGCCGCACGAAGTGAATTACAGGGCGAATCTGTGGGCTTTGAAGCAGGAAAAAGTCGAGGGCATCGTGTCGATCGCCTCGGTGGGCGGCATCCGCAAGGACCTCGAGCCCGGCATGCTGATGCTGCCCGATCAGATCATTGATTACACCTGGGGACGGGGGTCGACGTTCTTCGAGGGCGCCGACGCGCCCGTGACGCACATAGACTTCACCGAACCCTATTCGGCGTCCGTAAGGGAGCGCATTCGCGAGGCCGCCCGGCTTTGCGGAGAGCGCCTGGTAGAGGGGGGGGTCTACGCCGCGACTCAGGGACCGCGCCTCGAGACTGCGGCGGAAATCAACCGCATGGAACGCGACGGCGCGGACGTCGTCGGCATGACCGGGATGCCGGAGGCCGTGCTGGCGCGCGAGCTGGGTCTGGACTACGCGGCGATCGCCGTGGTCGCCAACTACGCCGCCGGCCGGGGAGACAGCGCGGGC
>Ga0315556_1002510_pt1 | contig 10442 bp, 10 predicted proteins | sample SalMarSW160310MG_FD_202112 | JGI IMG/M metagenome (GOLD analysis project Ga0315556, IMG submission 202112) | Salt marsh sediment microbial communities from the Plum Island Ecosystem LTER, Massachusetts, United States - Salt Marsh Sediment SW1603-10 ... | reverse complement strand
CAGTTCTTCCGGTTCGATGCCGGCACGACGGAAATAGCTGTCGGTCACTTCGCGCGTACCCGAGCCTGTCTCGCGGCTCACGTACGGGTACTGCAACAGCTGCTTCGGCATCACCGACTTGAGCTTTGCCAGCGGGTGCCTCGGTGAACACACCACCTGCAGTTCGTCCTCGCAGCAGTCCTCCGCGGAAAGTCCGGGAAGGTGCGACGGCGCTTCGATCAGGCCGATATCGAGGCTATGCGCCGCGACGCCGTGCTCGACCGTGTCGGAGTTCGCCACGGTCAGCCGGGCCTTGACTCCCGGATAAGCGACTTTGAACTCCCCCAGCACCCGCGGCAACATGAACTCGGCGATGGTCATGCTCGCGCCGATCAGCAGCAGGCCCTGGACTTCGCCCGTCAGCTCGCTGACGCGGGTATCGAGTTCGGCCGAAAGCGCGAGTATTTTCTCCGCATACTCAAGCACCACGTCGCCCGCCCCGGTAAGCGAAATTTTGCCGTGTCCGCGGTCGAACAGGCGCGTATTGAAATGCTCCTCGAGTTGTTTGATCTGAAATGTCACCGCAGGCTGCGTCATGAACAGCGTCTCGGCGGCCTTGGTGAAGCTGCTCTGCTTCGCCACCGCATGAAAAACCTGCAATCGTCTGTCTGCCATATCTCGTCCACCCTGGCTGCTGTATTATCCCGCCTTATTGAATCATAAATCCTATCACAAGAATAGCTAATGCCCGCTATTTCGCGATTCCCGGCGGCGTCGTGGTACCAGACGCGCTGCTTCCTCGGGCAAGTCGCAAGGCCACCGATGGCCGGTACTCGCGTCCGGTCGAGAAGTTCAAAAGGCGGCCCACACAATCCGTGCTGCTGATGCATGCAATCAGGAAATGCAATTGCGGCGCTGCGGCATTCTTGTAAGATTGGTGTGCGGGGTTTCTCCTCCTTATCCTCCTCTGAAACCTCGCTCTCAAGCCGATGGCACCCACAAGGTTCCACCGGCTTTTTTCTTGTCCGCTGTTTGAGCGCAAAATAGATTGTCGTCTGAGCCACGAGGGTAATTTGCAAGCAACCCCTCGCGGGGCCTTAAAGCTCGGCAAACGGCGCCTTTTCTGGCAGAACGGTGCACCAAGGTCCTGCGCTTTGTTTGCCGTGCGGGGTTCGCAGAGCGTACAGGAAACGGTGCGCCGGCCGCCCGGGGTTGTGTTACTCTGCGGTCCAATTAACGAGGGACGCAAGGCCATGGCCACCGTGTGCTCACGCGACTTCCCACCTCCCAAATGCTCCCCAATACAAAACGTTAATTCTCGTTTCTCATAGGGGAATATGAAGGTTCGTAAATGAAACGCGGTTTCTACACCGTCATGGCGGCGCAGTTTTTTTCGTCGCTGGCGGACAACGCCTTGCTCATTGCGGCGATTGCGCTGCTGGTACAGCTGCAGGGCCCGCCGTGGATGACGCCGCTGCTGAAATTCTTCTTTACCGTGTCCTACGTGGTACTTGCGGCCTTCGTCGGCACCTTTGCCGACGCCATGCCCAAGGGCACGGTGATGTTCATCACCAACGCCGTCAAGCTCGCCGGCTGCGCGCTGATGTTTTTTTTCGACTCATTTTTGTCGCTCGGAATCAGCGCGCATGAGGTCGTTCTCGCTGCCTACGCGGTGGTTGGCCTGGGCGCGGCGGCCTACTCGCCGGCCAAGTACGGGATACTCACCGAAATGCTGCCGCCGCGGCAGTTGGTGATCGCCAACGGCTGGATCGAGGGTCTGACTGTCGCATCCATCATCATCGGCACCATGCTCGGCGGCGCCCTGATCGACCCCAGGATCTCCTCCGCCTTGCTTTCCATCGACGTGCCGCACATCAACACCGGCATAGACAGCCCACCCGAAGCCGCGATTCTGGTGATTTCGCTGTTCTACCTGATCGCGGCGGGCATCAACCTGAGGATCCCCGATACCGGCGCGCGTTATCATCACCAGTCGCGCAATCCGATCGTCATGGTCAAGAATTTCGCCGGCTGCTTCACCACCCTGTGGCGCGACAAACTAGGGCAGATCTCGCTCGCCGTGACCACTCTGTTCTGGGGCGCGGGTGCGACGCTGCAGTTCATTGTGCTCAGGTGGGCCGAACGCAGCCTGGCGATGCCGCTGAGCGAGGGGGCGATCCTGCAGGGTATCGTCGCCGTCGGCGTCGCGCTCGGAGCGGTGCTCGCCGGGCGCATGGTGCCGCTGAAGCAGTCCTTGCGCGTCCTGCCGGTCGGCGTGGCCATGGGCTTCGCCGTCATGTCACTGATGTTCGTCACCTGGATGCCGCTGGTCTACTTCCTGCTCATCCTGGTAGGGGCACTGGCCGGCTTCTTTGTCGTCCCGATGAATGCGCTGCTGCAGCACCGCGGCCACGTGCTGCTGTCCTCCGGGCATTCCATCGCAGTGCAGAATTTCAATGAAAACCTGAATATCCTGCTGATGCTGGCGCTGTATGCGCTGATGATCCACGCCGACTTCGCGATCAATACGATCATCGCGCTATTCGGCGTTTTCGTGTGCGTCACCATGATGCTGGTAATCAGGCTGCACAAACACAACCAGAGCCGCGGAGACTCGCTGCATCTCATCGGCATTGAGAAGCACCCGGGCTGAGCCAGGCTTTTGGCGCCTGTGTGAAAACGGAGGCGGTATTCCCAGAGGCGCTATTTCCTCTCCCGTCAGCGGGACCGGGGAAGGGGGATCGAGACCTTTGCGGCCTCTCCCATCGTACTGCCCTGGCATCGACCCGTTGCAAAATTCATTTTGCAACGCGCGCCTAGTGGATCTCCTTCACGATCTCGACGTGCACGCCTTTGGTCCCCGGATGTACCGGCTTGCTGACTCCGTCGAAATCGCCCGGCTGCGGCATCACGTTGCCCGATTTAGACACACGCGCCTCCACCACTACCTCGGAAAAATCGGAAAGCTTTGCCGCCGGATTCATCGCCATCGAATCATCGAACGAAAATTTGAGCGGGAGATCCGTCACCTTGACGCGCTCCACGGCGAGCGGCATGCGCGAACCCTTCGCCGGCCGCGCGAACACGAATACCGTGTCCTCCGGCGCCGCGCGCGCGGCGAGTGCCGGCGCAAGCGTGATGGTCCCGCTGAGGCGCTCTTTTCCCGCAGTCGCAGTTGTCGACTTCGCCGCGGCAACCTCCCCCGCCTTCTCCGTCTCTTTCGATAATTTGGGCGCGCCGCCCAGCCTCTGCTCCGCCTCCTTGATGCTGGCGCGGATCGAATTCCCCGATTCGGAACCGGCCGGCAGCAGCGGCAATATCCGCTTCCAGTATTCGGCCGCCTTGGCGAAATCCTGTTTCTCGAATTCCACCGTTCCGGCCAAAGCCAGGGCTTTGAGGTTGTTGCCATCCGCCTTCAGCGCGCGCTGGATCAAGGCCTCGGGCTTGCCCAGCAGGCTCTGCCCTTGGGACATGGCGAGACTGTCGGCGTAATCGGCCAGCAGCTGCGCATTCAGCTTAAACCTGGAGTCGGCCTGCGCGTAGGCATTTGCCGCTTCGCCGAAGCGCCCCAGAGCGCTGTAGCTGCGCGCCAGCATGATCCAGCCCTCGGCATCGTCCGGTTTCGACTTTAGCCTTTGCGCCAGTTCCGCAACCATGCCTTCGATCTGCGCCTGCGTCACCCCGTGCGGCGCTCCCGCCATCGCGCTCGCCTTGCTCGGATCCAGTCCCTGCGGATTGCCCACGACCACATAGCCGGATACCGCAATGATCGGCAGCGCGACCGCAAGGACGCCAGCCGCCACCGTGGATCGTTTGACAGGTGCTGCGGCCGGTGCAAGCGCTGGAGCAGCGGCATCCTCCAGCAATCCGCGTTGCAGATCGCCGCGCGCCGCCTCCCACTGTTCGCGATCGATGCTGCCGGCCGCCAGATCCGCGTCGAGTTCGGCGAGTTGATCGCGAAAGATGGTGAGGTTGGAAGCCGTGCGCGACACGGCAGCGGCGGTTCTGCCGCGACCGCGCAGCAGCGGCGTAATCAGGAAGGCGAGCGCTACCGCCGTCAACAGCGCCGCATACACCCAGAACATCGTCATGGTCGCTCCTCGGAGGAATCGAGCAATGCCCGAACGCGCGCCTGTTCCGCCTCGCTCAGGGGCTGCGCTGCCACCGATCGCCGCCGCCGCAGTATGTAATAGAACAGCCCGGCCACCGCCGCGAGCAACAGCGCGAACGGACCATACCAGAGCGGAACCGTGGTCGCCATGACCGGCGGCTTGTAGAGAACGAAATCGCCGTAGCGCGCGACCAGGAATTGCTTGATCTGCTCTTCGCTCATGCCCGCCTTGAGCTTCTCGCGGATCTCTTTCTTCAAGTCCATAGCAAGCTCGGCACGCGAATCGGCAATGGTCTCGTTCTGGCAAACGAGGCAGCGCAATTGTTTCTCCAAGGCCACGGCACGTTTTTCCAGCGCCGGATCGGGAGCGGCCGGCACGGCCTCCTTGGCGATCGCGGAACCGGCGAGGAAGAGCGCCAACAGCAGCGCGAGCAGTTTAAGCATTTCCATTCAACTCCTTGACCAGCGGTAGGATCTTGTTACGCACGATTTCCGGGGTGACGGGCCCGATGCACTTGTAGCGGATCACGCCGGTCTTGTCGATCACATACGTTTCGGGAACCCCATAGACGCCGAAATTGATGCCGACGCGGCCGTCGTGGTCGTATGCGATCACGTTGTAGGGGTTACCCAGGCGCGCCAGATAGTTGATACCGTCGGCGCGCTCGTCCTTGTAGTTGAGCCCGATGACGGGCACCACGCCGCTGCTCGAAAGCGCCAAGACCGTGCTGTGCTCTTCGCGGCAGGAAACGCACCAAGAGGCCCACACATTGAGCAACCACACTTTGCCCAACATGTCTTTTTTCGAAAAAGTCTTGTCCGGATGCTCCAGTTCCGGCAGCGTGAACGCCGGCGCAGGCTTGTTGATCAGCGGCGAAGGCACCAAGCGCGGATCCAGCGTCAGACCAACGCCGAGCACCGCGATGAGCGCGGCAATGACCAGGAAGGCTGCGAGCGGGAGCAGAAAACGGGCGCGCAACATGATCAGCGCGCGGCGGCCGCGTTAAGACCCGCAGCCGCAGCCGCTTGCGCCGCCCCCGCTCGCGCCCTCACGCGATAGCGCCGGTCGAAGGCCGCGAGCAGGCCGCCGATGCCCATGAGCAGGCAGCCGCCCCAGATCCAGCTGACAAACGGCTTGTAATAGAGGCGCACGACCCAGGACGTCGGGCTTAGCGAGTCGCCCAGCGCAACATATATGTGGCGGAAAAAGCCCGCGTCGATCGCCGCTTCTGTCATCGGCATGTTCTGCACGGTATACAGGCGTTTTTCCGGATGCAGCGTCACCACGGGCGCGCCGCTGCGCGTCACTACGATGGTGCCGCGATCCGCGGTGTAATTCGGCCCGTTCACCTTGTCGATCGAGGCGAAGCGGAAGGTGTAGTCATGCAGGTGCGCGGTATCGCCGACATCCATACGCACGTCCGATTCGACTTCGTACCCCTTCACCAGCGCCACACCGACGATGAACATGGCCACCCCGAGGTGGGCGAGGATCATGCCGTAATAGCTGCGTGGCAGCTGCGCCAGTCGCGCGCCGACCTGTCCTTTGGGCACATGCGCGAACTGCGCCTTGAAGCTGACGAGGGAAGACGCCGCGATCCAGCTTGCGAGGAAAATGCCGAAGCCGACCATGCTGCTCCAATGGCCCATGAGCAGCGGCACAAGGATCGCAGCGGCGAAACTCACCGCCAGAGCCCAACGCAGGCGCAGCGCCAAGTCGGGCGCGCTGGCCTTCTTCCAGCGCGCGAGCGGCCCGATTCCCATAAGAAACAGCGCCGGCGCTATCAGCGGCACGAATACGGCATCGAAGTAAGGCGGTCCGACCGAAATCTTGCCCAAATTGAGCGCATCGAGCACCAGCGGATAGAGCGTGCCCAGCAGCACCGCGCCTGCGGCGACCAGCAGCAGCGCATTATTCGTGAGCAGCATCGACTCGCGCGACACCAGCGCAAAGCGACCGCCCAGGCCAACTTTGGAGGCGCGCCACGCGAACAGCGTAAACGACGCGCCCACCACCACCGCGAGGAAGGCGAGGATGAAAATACCGCGCTTCGGATCGACGGCAAAGGCGTGCACCGAGGTGAGCACGCCGGAGCGCACCAGGAACGTCCCGAGCAAACTCAGCGAAAACGCGAGGATCGCGAGGAACACGGTCCAGCTTCTGAACGCCCCGCGCTTTTCGGTCACGGCCAGCGAATGGACCAGTGCCGTTCCGACCAGCCAGGGCATGAACGAGGCATTCTCCACTGGATCCCAGAACCACCAGCCGCCCCAGCCCAGCACGTAGTAGGACCACGCGCTGCCAAGCGCGATGCCCAGCGTGAGAACGGACCATGCGACGGTGGTCCAGGGACGCATCCAGCGCGCCCAGGTGGCGTCGAGGCGGCCATCGATCAGCGCGGCCATGCAAAAGGCGAACGCCACAGAGAAGCCGACATAGCCCATATAGAGCATGGGCGGGTGAAACACCATGCCCGGGTCCTGCAGCAGCGGGTTGAGGTCGCGCCCATTCGCCGCCGCCGGCAGCAACCGTGTGAACGGATCAGAGGTGAGCAGCATGAACAGAAGGAATCCGATGGCGATCATCCCCATTACGCCGAGCACCCGGGCGACCATCTCCTCGGGAAGGCTGCGGCTGAAGATGCTCACCGCAAACATCCACAGGCCCAGCATCATGGTCCACAGCAGCAGCGAACCTTCGTGCCCGCCCCACACGGCGGCAACGCGATAGGCGAGCGGCAGTTCCGTGTTGGAATGTTCGGCCACATAGATCACCGAAAAATCGTTCGAGACGAAAGCATAGGTAAGGCAACCGAAGGCGAACACGATGAACAGGCACTGCGCCTGCGCCGCCGGCCGTGCCACCGCGATCCATGCGGCATTTCCGCGCGCCGCTCCGACAAGCGGGAGGATGCTTTGCACCAGTGCGATGCAAAGCGCGAGAACCAAAGCGAATTGTCCGAGTTCGGGAACCATTATTTTCCTTTCGGCATCACCAGCGACCGCGACGTGTTCGCGGCTTTTGCTTCGTTGATTGCATCGCGCGCCTCCGGCGGCATGTAGTTTGCATCGTGCTTGGCCAGCACCTCCGAGGCGTGGAACGTGCCGTCGGGTTCGAGTTTGCCCTCGGTCACCACGCCTTTGCCCTCTTTGAACAGGTCGGGCAATATGCCACGGTAGGACACCGGAATGCTCTTGGCGGTATCGGTCACCACGAACTTCACGGTCACGCCGTCCGCCTCGCGCTTGAGGCTGCCTTTTTCCACCAGGCCGCCGATGCGAAAACTCTTGCCGATCGGCGCCTCCTTGGCGAAGACCTGGCTCGGTGTGTAGAAGAACACCAGGTTTTTCTGGAAAGCCGAAAGCACCAGGGTGGCGGAGAGTGCCAGTCCGGCAATGCCGACACCGACCAAAACAAAACGCTTATGCCTCGCTTTCATGATTTCTCCTTCGCGCCGCGTAATACTGGGCCAGGCGCTTGATCACGCCGCGTCGGCGCATGACCAGCGTCAAAATCTCGGCAATGAGAGCGACCAAGGTGACGACATAAGCCCCCCAAACGTAGAGGCCATAGCCACCCATGGCAACGAAATTCTGCCAGCTTCCCCAGTTCATGTTTGCCTGCCTATTTCCGCCTCGACCCACTCGGTATGGCGCTCGCGTTCAAGAATCACGCAGCGGACCCGCGCCAGGGTGGCGGCGATACTATACATCCAAAAGCCGAGCGCCATGATCAGCATGCCGAGCAGCATCGTCTTCGCCATCGTCGGCGCGCTGGTCAGGCTCACCGACGCGCCTTGATGCAGCGTGCTCCACCACTTCACCGAGAAATAGATGATCGGGATGTTGATCACGCCGACCAGCGCCAGCACCGCACCCGCCTTGTCGGCCCGGCGCTGATCGTCGATCGCGGCCTGCAGCGCCATGAAACCCACGTAGAGGAACAGCAGAATCAATTCGGAGGTCATGCGCGCATCCCAGGCCCACCAGGTGCCCCAGGTCGGCTTGCCCCAGAAAGAGCCGGTCCACAAAGCGATGAAGGTGAACAATGCGCCGGTCGGAGCCAGCGCGGTCGCCACCATGGACGACAGCCGTGTGTTGAGCACCAGTCCGACGCCGGACCAGAAGCCCATCACCAGGTAGAGAAACATCGACATCCATGCCGCGCCGACGTGAATGAAGATGATGCGATAGGCTTCGCCCTGCTGCGCGTCGGTGGGGGCGACGAAAAAGCCGATATACAGGCCCGCGGCGCAAAGCAATACGGCCAGCGCGGCGAACCACGGCTGCATGGCTCCCGCGAGCGGATAGAAGCTTTGCGGCGAAGAAAAATAATACAGACTGAATCGTCTCGACTTGCTCATTGCCATTTCATTCCATCGCTATGCGCAGTGCAGCGGCGCACGCCCAAGGGGCGAGCACCACCGACAGCGCCAGAAATCCACCGAGCAGTAAAAAATGAGCCTCGGCCCCCGTACCCGCAACCGCCGCGCCGACCGAGCCGGCACCGAAAATCAGCACCGGCACGAACAGCGGCAGTACCAGCAGCGCGACCAACACGCCGCTGCCGCGCACGCCCAAAGTCAGCGCCGCGCCAACCGCGCCGATCAGGCTCAGCACCGGCGTGCCTAGCAACAGCGACACACTCAGCACCGCGAGCGCGTTGCCGGGAAGGTCGAATTGCAGACCCAGCAGCGGCGCGATCAGCACCAGCGGCAATCCCGACACCAGCCAGTGCGATATGGCCTTGCCCATCACCAGAACGACCAGCGGTTCGCCCGCCAGCAGCATCTGCTCCAGCGTTCCGTCCTGGTGGTCCGGCGCGAACAGCCGCGCCAGCGACAGCATGCACGCGAGCAGCGCAGCCACCCACAGCACGCCGGGCGCCATGCCGCGCAACTGGTTCGGTTCGGGGCCGACGCCGAGCGGAAACAGACTCACCACAATGACGAAAAACACCAGCGCATTGACAACGTCGCCGCGGCGCCGAAATGCCAGCAGCATGTCGCGCCGCAGGACCCAGGCTAGCGCCCTGATCATGCGGCCAGCAACGCCGCGGCATGCAGATCGAGATCGACGCGCAACACCGCCTGCGCCACGACCTGCACCTCCTGGTGCGTGGTCAGCACCACCATCCCGCCGGAAGCGAGATGGGCGGCAAGCAGGCGTTCCAGTTCCACCACTGCTGCGACATCCAGCGCAGAAAATGGTTCATCCAGTATCCACAGCGGAACCGCCGATGAAAGCGCCAGTCGCGCCAATGCCGCGCGGCGGCGTTGTCCCTGGGACAGCACTTTAGCCGGCAGTTCGGCGCAATGCGCGACGCCGAAACAGTCGAGCGCAGCCAGCATGCGTGCGGCGTCGGCCGGCATGCCGGCGAGTGCCGCCGCGACCTGCAGGTTTTCCAGAGCCGTGAGATCGTCTTTCAGCGCATTGAGATGGCCGATGAAGACGAGATTGCGCGAATATTCCTCGCGCTCGGTGCGGATCGACCTGCCCTGCCAGCGCAGCGCCCCGGCGCTCGGCTCAACCAGGCCGCACATAATGCGCAGCAGGCTGGTCTTGCCGCTGCCATTGGCGCCGACCACGCGCAGCAGCTCGCCGCTACCTAGACTGAAGCTCAGGCCGCTGAACAGCCGCCGCTCGCCGCGGATGCACTCTAGTTCTATCGCTTCAAGCATTACCGCAATGCCCATTCAAATTTCTCGTCCACAAATTTCACGCTACGGCGGAGCAGTGTAGCCTTAGGCGTGCGCTTCGATTTTGCGCTGCATCAATAGTGTATGCGACTGCATTGCATTTACATGTCACAACGTTGGAATCCGCGCCGTTCGGCGAATATCGGTCGTACACCATGGATCGGGAGGAGCCGGAGGCAGACGCAGGGCGCGATTATAGGGCGTCTGGCGCAGTAAGGGAAATGGCGAGAACCGCTGTTAACAGCGCTTTCTTTGCAGGATTTCGGGCGAAATCCTCTGCCCGGGGGAAACTGCCTGGCGGGGAACCCGTTCTAAAGGTAGCGACCGCCCGTCCAAAGGCCTGGTTCGCCTAGGAATTTTCTCCGCTTTCGGGCGCAGGAGCTTGGCTGGAGGCCTGCTCCGGATTATCCGCGGTCGCAACAGCGTGTTTTTCCAGCTTGCGCAGCCGCTTTTCTTCCTGTTTTTTCTTTTTCGCCAGATCTTTCTGGCGCTTTTCGTATTGATAGTTAGGTTTTGCCAATTTATCGTCCCTCCGGCTGTCAAGCCTGTTGGTTGAAGTTAGCGATTTGCCGCCAAATCACGGCCGCACACCCCCATATTCTGCGCCCAGTATGGAAGTGCATCAAGCGAATCGGCATTTTAGGGGCAATAAA
>Ga0315556_1002509_pt1 | contig 10442 bp, 7 predicted proteins | sample SalMarSW160310MG_FD_202112 | JGI IMG/M metagenome (GOLD analysis project Ga0315556, IMG submission 202112) | Salt marsh sediment microbial communities from the Plum Island Ecosystem LTER, Massachusetts, United States - Salt Marsh Sediment SW1603-10 ... | reverse complement strand
CTCGAGATCGTCGACATCTTCGCCAACACCAACCTGAAGTCCGAGGTGATCAAGGAACTGGAACGCCACGCCGGCAACCTGAAGCGGCTGGACCAGAACCCGGCCGTGGACCATACCCAGCTTGCCCGGCTGATGACGCACATCAGTGACCACATCGAGGGAATCCATACCATCAGCGGGCAGGTGGCCGGCGAACTCACGAACAGCGAATTCCTCACCAGTATCCGCCAGCGCAGTGCGATCCCCGGTGGAACCTGCGACTTTGACCTGCCGGCGTTTCACTACTGGCTGCAGCAATCACACGCCCAGCGTACCCGGGACCTGGGTAACTGGCTCGGCTGCTTCGATGCCATCGGCCAGGCAATCCAGCTGATCCTTGGCATGACCCGCGACAGCACGCCGATGAAACCCGCCCTGGCGCAGGGCGGCGTCTACCAGCGCACGCTGGATCCGAACCTGCCCTGCCAGCTGATCCGGATCGAGCTGCCGGCCGACCTGCCCCTCTTCGCCGAGCTGAGTGGTGGACGCCACCGCTTCACCGCCCGTTTCCTGCACTTCTCCACCGCCGACAACCGCGCCCGGCCGACCAACCAGGATGTCGAGTTCCGGCTGGCCTGCTGCGTGATCTGAACCGGCCGCCCCATGGAGCCCAGAAACCCGGGCATACACTCGGTAAGCTGCCCCACCTGTTCCACCCCGGTGGAATGGAGTCCACAGCAGCAATGGCGACCGTTCTGCTCGGAACGCTGCCGACTGATCGACCTGGGACAATGGTTTGACGAGGCACACCGGCTGCCGACCGATCAGACACCCGGCAGCGACCCGCTCGATCCCTGACCCCGGACGCAAGCGGCGTCCCGTGTGTCCGGGCGTGGCGGAAATCCGGCGAGACACGCGGTTTACACCGGGAAAGACGGCACCGGGGCAAGTATGCACAGCGCCGCACTGATGCGGACGCAACCCGGCTTCAGGTGCGATACTCCGCATTGATCTTCACGTAATCGTAGGAAAGGTCACAGGTCCACACCCGGTCGCACGCCTGGCCGCGGCCAAGCAATATCCGGATGATGTATTCCGGCAGTTGCAATACCCGCTGGCCATCGGCTTCCCGGTAGTCCGGCGCGCGCCCGCCGTCGCGCACGATGCACACCTCGTCCAGCCAGATCTCGACCGGCCGGATATCGAGCCGGTCCAGCCCGGAGCGGCCGACCGCGGCGAGTATGCGCCCCCAGTTCGGATCACCGGCAAACAGCGCCGTCTTGACCAGCGGGGAATGGGCAATGGTATAGGCCACCTGCAGGCACTCGGCTGCGTCGCGGCCCTGTTCCACGCTGACCGTGACAAACCGTGTCGCACCCTCCCCGTCCCGGACGATGGCCTGTGCCAGATCGGTACACACGGATTCCACCGCCGTGCAAAACGCGGCATAGCCCGCGCTGCCAGGTGCCAGTGCGGCGCCCTGTGCAGCACCGGTGGCGACCAGCACACAGCTGTCGTTGGTGGACGTGTCGCCGTCCACGGTAATGCGATTGAAGGACTTTTCCACGGCCGCCGACAGGCACTGCTGCAGTGCGCCCGCCTCGACCACGGCATCGGTGGCGATGAATGCCAGCATGGTCGCCATGTCCGGGCGGATCATGCCGGAGCCCTTGGCGATTCCGGTTACCGTGATTTCCCTGCCGTTGACCGGGAACACCGTCGAAGCGCCCTTGGGAACGGTGTCCGTGGTGAGGATGCCCCGGGCCGCGTCCGGCCAGCCGTCCGGGGCAAGCTTCGCACAGGCCGCCGGCAGACCATCCACGATGCGCGCGACCGGCAGCGGTTCGCCGATGACACCGGTGGAAAAGGGCATGACCTGCGACGGACGACAGCCGGCGTGTGCGGCCAGGGCCGCACAGCAGGCACGGGCATCCTGCAATCCCTGCGCCCCGGTCCCGGCATTGGCGTTGCCGGTATTGACCAGTAACCAGACGGGCCGGTCCTGCAGCAGGTGCTCGCGCGCCACCTGCACCGGCGCGGCACAGAACTGGTTACGGGTGAACACGGCGGCACAGACGGTATCCGCTGACAGTTCCATCACGACCAGGTCCCTGCGTCCCGGCTTGCGGATGCCGGCCGCCACGGTACCCAGGCGGACACCCGTGACCGGCCGCATCACGGGCAGTGGATCAGGCAAGGCCGACACGACGCATTCGACAGGCGGTGGCGCGGCTCAGGACAGCCTGCCGTGGCACTGTTTGTACTTCTTGCCGGAGCCGCATGGACAAGGCTCGTTACGGCCGATCTTGCGACCCTCGCGGGTGAACGGCTGGTGCTCGGCCGGCTGGTCGCCCTGCTCCGGTTCATCCGCGATGGCACTGGCGTCGGCGTGGCGGAAATTCATCTGCGTACTGCTGCGACGCTGTTCATCCACGGCCGCCACGTCGGATTCGGCGCGCACCTGCACCCGCGTCAGTACACTGACCACCTCGTGCTTGATGCGATCCAGCATCGCCTCGAACATGGCGAAGGCTTCTTTCTTGTACTCCTGGCGCGGATCCTTCTGGGCATAGCCGCGCAGGCCGATGCCCTGGCGCAGGTAGTCCATCGCACCCAGGTGTTCCTTCCACGCGGTATCCAGCACCTGCAGCATCACGGCCTTTTCGAAATGCCGCACCACCTCGACACCGGCCAGCAGTTCCTTCTCGCGATAGGCAGCGACCATGGTGTCGAGAATCTTCTCGCGCAGGGGTTCCTCGTGCAGGCCGGGATCCTCTTCCAGCCACCGGCGGATCGGCATTTCCAGCCCGTATTCATGCGTGAGCGCATCTTCCAGACCGGGCACATTCCACTGTTCGTCCATGCTCTCCGGCGGAATGTATTCGCTGATCAGCTGGTTCACCACATCCGCCCGGATGGCATCGACGATATCCGAGACATCGTCGGTCTCCATCAGCTCGTTACGCTGCTCGTACACGACCTTGCGCTGGTCGTTGGCCACGTCATCGAATTCCAGCAGGGTCTTGCGGATACCGTAGTTATGCGCCTCGACCTTGCGCTGCGCGTTCTCGATTGCCTTGGACACCCAGGGATGTTCAATCGCCTCACCGTGCTGCATACCCAGCTTCTTCATCAGCCCGGACACCCGGTCCGAGGCGAAGATCCGCATCAGGTTATCATTGAGCGACAGGTAGAAACGGCTGGAACCCGGGTCGCCCTGGCGCCCGGAGCGGCCACGCAGCTGGTTATCGACACGCCGCGACTCGTGGCGTTCGGTGCCGATGATGTGCAGGCCGCCGGCAGTCAGCACCTGCTCGTGACGCTGTTTCCACTTCGCCTTTACCTGCGCAATGGTCGCCTCGTCGGGACTCTCGAGCCCGGCCAGTTCGGTATCGAGACTGCCGCCCAGCACGATATCCGTACCACGACCCGCCATGTTCGTGGCGATGGTGACGCTGCCCGGAGCGCCGGCCTGGGCCACGATCTGCGCCTCCTTCGCATGTTGTTTGGCGTTCAGCACCGCGTGTTTGATCTTCGCCTTGTCGAGCAGCCCGGACAGGTATTCGGAGGTCTCCACCGAGGCGGTACCCACCAGTACCGGCTGGCCGCGTTGCTGGCAGTCGCGGACATCCTCCATGATGGCCTGGAACTTCTCTTCCATCGTGAGGAAGACCAGGTCCCCCATGTCGTTGCGGACCATCGGGTTGTGGGTCGGGATGACCACCACCTCGAGGCCATAGATCTGCTGCAGCTCGAACGCCTCGGTATCCGCCGTGCCGGTCATGCCGGACAACTTGCGGTAGGTGCGGAAATAGTTCTGGAAGGTGATCGAGGCGAGCGTCTGGTTCTCGTTCTGGATCCGCACGCCCTCCTTGGCCTCGACCGCCTGGTGCAGGCCCTCCGACCAGCGCCGGCCCGGCATGGTGCGGCCGGTAAATTCATCCACGATCACGATCTGGCCGTCCTGCACGATGTACTGGTCGTCCTTCCTGAACAGCAGGTGCGCGCGCATCGCCGCGTTCAGGTGATGCATGAGGTTCAGGTTGGCGGCGTCATACAGGCTCTCGCCTGACTTCAGCAGGCCGCTCCGGACCAGCAGTTTCTCCACGTGTTCGTGCCCGGCCTCGGTCAGGAAAATCTGGCGATTCTTCTCGTCCAGGGTATAGTCCCCGGGGCCGTCCTCCTCTTCCTGCAGTGTCAGCTCGGGTACCAGCGCATTCATTTTCACGTACAGGTCGGAACGTTCATCCACTGCGCCGGAAATGATCAGCGGCGTCCGGGCCTCGTCGATGAGAATCGAGTCGACCTCGTCCACGATTGCGAAATTGCGACCGCGCTGGAAACGGTCACGGATGGCGAATGCCATGTTGTCGCGCAGGTAATCGAAGCCGTACTCGTTGTTGGTTCCGTAGGTGATATCCGCCTCGTATGCGGCACGCTTTTCCTCCTGGGACTGGCCGGATACGGTCACGCCGGTCGTCATGCCGAGGAAGTCGTACACCTTGCCCATCCAGCCGGCGTCGCGGCGGGCCAGGTAATCATTGACGGTCACGACGTGCACGCCTTCACCGGGCAGTGCGTTGAGGTAGGCCGGCAGCGTGGCCACCAGGGTCTTGCCCTCACCGGTACGCATCTCGGCGATCTTGCCGTCGTGCAACACCATGCCGCCGATCATCTGCACGTCGAAATGGCGCATCCCCAGCACGCGGAACGCGGCCTCACGCACGGTCGCAAAGGCCTCGGGCAACAACTCGTCGAGCGTGGCACCACCGGCCAGCCGCTGGCGGAACTCATCCGTCTTGCCGCGCAATGCCTCATCGGATAACGCCTTGAAATCAGGCTCCAGCGCATTGATCCGGAGTACCACCCGCATCATGCGTTTCAGCAGACGTTCGTTGCGGCTGCCGAACACCTTGTTAAGAATCGTGAATGCCATGAATTTCCTGCAGAAAGATGACCGATTGAAAGTCGGGAATGATACCGCAACCGGCTGCAAATTAGCAGTTTGGCGTATACCGTAAAGGTCACCCCGGGCGTTCGCCACGGCGCGAGATCGCCGGGGACGGGCCGGCTACTTGTGGATGAAGCGGGACGGGTTGACGGACTTGCCGTTGCGCAGCACCTCGAAATGGACATGCGGACCGGTCGAGCGGCCGGTCGAGCCCATCAGTGCGATCTGCTGACCCTTTTTGACCGTATCGCCGACCTTGACCAGGTTCTTCAGGTTATGCCCGTAGCGGGTCACGTAACCGTTGCCGTGGTTGATCTCGACCGTATTGCCGTACCCGGAGCGCCTGGCGGACCAGATCACGACCCCGTCAGCGGCGGCAATCACCTCGGAGCCCTTCTTGCCGGCAAAATCCAGCCCGCGGTGAAATTCCTGCTTGCCGGTGAACGGGTCGCTGCGCTTGCCATAGAGCGAGGACAGCCAGCCCTCCTCGACCGGCTTGCCGGACGGCATGACCCGCTCGGAAAGGCTGCGGCTCATCAGCAGGCTCTCCAGTACGGACAGCTTTTGCCCACGGTCCGAGATCTCGTTATCCAGCCGGTCCAGCATCGCCAGGACGTCGTTGAAACCCGCCGGCTCGGCTTCATCCTGGGAATTGTCGGGCCCGCCCATGGGTGGAGGTGCATTGAAGTCGAATTCCGCCTGGTCGAGGTCGCCCTGGCTGACCAGGCGTTCGCCCAGGCCATTGAGCCGCAACAGGTCACCCTGCATCTGCCCGATGCGCAGGGTCAGTGCATTGAGGTCGGCCCGTGCGGACTTGCGTACCGCATCCAGTTCATACTGCTGTTTTGTGAGGATGGCACGCCAGTCATCCACGTATTCCAGGTCATTCCCGCCCAGCTGGTACGCGAGATAGAACACCCCCCCCAGCAGCAGCAGGGTGCCAAGCAGGGCCGACAGCAGCACGGTCAGCGGCTGGAATTCGAAATTCCAGACCTGTCCCTGCCGGTTGCTAAACAGTATGATGTTCATCCGCGCACCGTTTACTGAATCATGAATTTACCAATAAAATTCAATAAGTTGAAAAAGTCTGCTCCGCTGGCGCGACTGCTGGCACAGGCACGCCTGCTGGTCACCCTGGAGCAGCTGCTGAAGCGCCTGCTGGAGGCGCCGCTGAACGAGCACTGCCGGGTGCTCGCCCTGCATGACCAGTCCCTGGTGGTAGCCGTCGACTCACCGGTGTGGGCCGCCCGCCTGAGGTTTCATACCCCCAGGCTGGCCAGGCTGCTTTCCCGTTCGCTGTCGGTACCCGTGCAAACCATCAGGGTACGGGTATGCCCGGTCAGCGGGGTCGAGGCCCCGGCCAGACGACCGCGGCCGGTACGGCGTGGCGCGGCGGGCAAACAGGCCCTGTTACAGGCTGCACAGACTGTATCGGACCCGGAACTGAAAACTGCACTGCAAAAACTGGCAAGCCACTACGAACCGCGATAGAAAGCATCCCGTCGGGCAGGTGGTGCCCGGTCGGAAGGCTCAGCTGGCAGGAACAGGCTGAAGGAACGAGATGGGTGCCTCGCTCATATCCTCAAATGTCACTTCTTCCCAGGCCGTTTCGTCCGCCACCAGTGCACGCAACAACTTGTTGTTGAGGGCATGCCCGGATTTGTGGCCCTTGAAGGCACCGATCAGACTGTGGCCCAGCAGGTACAGATCGCCGATGGCATCCAGAATCTTGTGTTTCACGAATTCGTCACGGTAGCGCAGACCGTCTTCGTTCAGCACCCGGTAGTTATCCAGCACCACGGCATTGTCAAGACTTCCGCCCAGGGCCAGCTGACGCTCGCGCAACTGCTCGATCTCGTGCATGAAACCGAAGGTACGCGCCCGGCTCACCTCCTTCACGAACGAGGTGGTGGAGAAATCGATCTCGGAATGCTGAATATTGGACTTGAACACCGGGTGATCAAATTCAATGGTGAATCCTACCTTGAAGCCGTCAAACGGTTCGAACCGGGCCGTCTTGTCGCCATCCTCGACCTGGATCGGGCGCTTGATGCGAATGAACCGCTTGGGTGCATTCTGCTCCTCGATACCGGCGGACTGGATCAGGAACACGAACGGGCCGGCACTGCCGTCCATGATCGGCACCTCGGCCGCACTCAGGTCGACGTAGGCATTGTCGATCCCCAGGCCGGCCATGGCGGAGAGCAGATGTTCCACGGTGGAGATGCGCACGCCGTGACTGACCAGCGTGGTGGAAAGCCGGGTATCGCCCACATTCTCCGGGCGTGCGGCGATCTGGACAACGTGCTCCAGGTCGACACGACAGAACACGATCCCGGTATCAGCGGGAGCGGGTCGCAGGGTCAGGTAGATTTTCTCGCCAGTATGCAGACCGACACCGGTGGCGCGGATTACATTCTTGAGAGTACGTTGTCGGATCATGGCTGTTCATTATCCTCGAGAATGAGCCGAATTCGCTGACAAGTACCAGAAAAGCCGCGAGCATATTAGCACATGCTCATTAACCTGCATAGAACACGGTCACAGTCTGATAGACACCTGTAAGAAAAGTTACATTAGTAAACCTGATTTCCCCATAAGCTGAGTCAATTCATTGCCGCCGGGCAGTGACCTGGCCGTTGCCGGCCAGGTACTCGCCCGCCGCATCAGTCCGCCTGGCGACGCAGGAATGCCGGGATATCCAGGTAATCCATGTCATCCGCCGTGTTTCCGCCTGCCGTGCGTGGCTGTCCCGTGGCCCTGCGGCGAATCACCGTGGGCGTGTCCAGATTGACGGCCGCGCCGGCCGTATCGGTTCCGGTCGCGCTGGCAGCAGCACTGGAACCGGTGTTGACGTGCACCAGTGACGGTTTTTCGGCAGACTTCTTCTGCCCGTTATTCAGGCCGGTCGCCACCACGGTGACCCGCAGTTCATCGCGCATGTCCGGATCGATCACCGTACCCACCACCACGGTGGCGTTCTCGGAGGCGAATTCCTTGATGGTATTGCCGACCTCCTCGAACTCGCCGATTCCCAGGTCGAGGCCGGCGGTGACGTTGACCAGGATGCCGTTGGCACCCATCAGGTCGATGTCTTCCAGCAACGGGCTGGCTACGGCGGCCTCGGCGGCCTCGCGGGCGCGGTCATCACCCTTGGCGGTACCGGACCCCATCATCGCCATGCCCATCTCGGACATCACGGTGCGCACGTCGGCGAAGTCGACGTTGATCAGGCCCGGCCGGGTGATCAGTTCGGCAATACCCTGTACCGCGCCCAGCAGCACGTCGTTGGCGGACTTGAAGGCGTCCAGCAGGCTGATCTGCTTGCCCAGCACCGACTGCAGCTTCTCGTTCGGGATGGTGATCAGCGAGTCCACGTACTGGCTCAGTTCCTTGATACCGTTGTGCGCCACGTGCAGACGACGACTGCCCTCGAAGGTGAACGGCTTGGTGACCACCGCCACGGTGAGGATACCCATCTCGCGCGCGATCTGCGCCACTACCGGCGCGGCACCGGTGCCGGTACCGCCACCCATGCCGGCGGTGATAAACAGCATGTCGGAGCCGGCGATCACCTCGGCGATGCGATCCCGGTCCTCCAGCGCGGCCTGCCGGCCGACATCCGGATTGGCGCCGGCACCAAGACCCTTGGTGATGCTGCCGCCCAGCTGCAGGGTGGTACGTGCGCCCATGTTCTGCAGCGCCTGTGCATCGGTATTGGCACAGATGAACTCCACGCCGTCGATGCAGGCATCGACCATGTGCTGTACGGCATTACCGCCACCACCACCGACACCGATGACCTTGATGACCGCACTTTGTCCGCATGAATCCAGTAACTCAAACATGATGTCTCCTCCTGAAAGAAACCGCAAAAACAGCCCGATGAATGTTGCAATAACCCGTCGTCGCCGCTACTCCGGCCACGACCCGTAACACATACCCGCCTAGAAATTCCCCTGAAACCATCCCTTCATCCTGTCCCATACCCCTCTTACCCCCTTGCCCAACGCGATATCCATGGACCGCTGGTCCCGGTTCTGGTGACCGAACAGCAACAGCCCGACGCCGGTCGCGTAGATCGGGTTGCGCACCACGTCCACCAGTCCGGTGACGTACTGCGGCACACCCAGGCGTACCGGCATGTGAAAGACCTCTTCCGCGAGTTCGACCAGTCCCTCGATCTTTGCGCTGCCTCCGGTCAGCACGATGCCGGAAGCGACCAGGTCCTCGAATCCGCTGCGTTGCAGTTCCGCCTGGATCAGTGTCAGCAGTTCCTCGTAACGCGGCTCCACCACCTCGGCCAGCGTGTGCCGTGCCAGCTGGCGTGGCGTGCGGTCACCGACACTCGGCACCTCGATGGTCTCGTCCGCCGAGGCCATGTGTGCCAGGGCACAGGCGTACTTGATCTTGATTTCCTCGGCATGCTGGGTGGGCGTACGCAACGCGACCGCGATGTCGTTGGTTACCTGGTCACCGGCGATCGGGATTACCGCGGTATGGCGGATCGCGCCCTCCGTGAACACCGCGATATCGGTCGTGCCGCCGCCGATGTCGACAATGCAGACGCCCAGGTCCTTTTCGTCCTCGGTCAGCACCGAATGGCTGGAGGCCAGTTGCTCGAGAATGATGTCATCGACCTCCAGCCCGCAGCGACGCACGCACTTGATGATGTTCTGCGCCGCGCTGACTGCACCGGTAACCATGTGCACCTTGGCCTCCAGGCGCACACCGGACATGCCGACCGGGTGGCGGATGCCTTCCTGGTTATCGATGATGAAATCCTGCGGCAGGATGTGCAGGATCTTCTGGTCCGCCGGGATGGCCACCGCACGCGCCGCATCGATCACGCGCTCGACGTCGTTCTGGGTCACTTCCTTGTCGCGGATGGCCACGATCCCGTGTGAATTCAGGCTGCGGATGTGGCTGCCGGCGATACCGGCGTAGACCGAGTGGATCTGGCACCCGGCCATCAACTCGGCCTCTTCCACGGCACGCTGGATGGAGTGCACCGTGGACTCGATGTTCACCACCACGCCCTTCTTCAGTCCGCGCGACGGATGCGACCCGATCCCGATGACTTCCAGCTCATCGTCCGGCAACACCTCGCCGACGATGGCTACCACCTTGGAGGTGCCGATATCCAGTCCGACAATGAGATTCTTTTCTGTCTTCTTCACCATGTCCTGCCCTTAACCCGATCTGCCCGGTTTGCCTGCATCCGCGCCACTCGCGCGGTCCTGCCATAACACTGAGAAGCCGTTGCTGTAGCGCAGGTCGACGCTGCGCAGCTCCGCGACCCTGCCGGCAAAGACGTCGGGCCAGGCGCGCACGAACCGCTGCAGTCGCTGCCACGGTCCGGCGCGCCCGAGCCGCAGTTCCACGCCGTTGTCGAGATACACCGTCCAGGCGCGCCGGCCGTCCAGCGCGACACGCACCACCTGCAGGCCAAGCGCCGCCAGCGTGCCGGCCACCTGGCGGTAATGTTCCAGCACCTTCTGCTCCTGTCCGT
>Ga0315556_1002508_pt1 | contig 10443 bp, 9 predicted proteins | sample SalMarSW160310MG_FD_202112 | JGI IMG/M metagenome (GOLD analysis project Ga0315556, IMG submission 202112) | Salt marsh sediment microbial communities from the Plum Island Ecosystem LTER, Massachusetts, United States - Salt Marsh Sediment SW1603-10 ... | reverse complement strand
ATATCTGGGACATCGCTTCCGTTGCCTCGTTCTTCAACATGTCGAACCGTATGGCCGCGGCTGTCGACATGCGACCCAACGACGACTATCACGCCATGGCCCGCTGACGGCAAAGAGCACCCGATATGACTGTCACGATTGCCAGTCGCCGCGATATCACTCTCGAGGCGGTGCTGAGGGTCGCGTGGAAGGGCGAGGGGGTGACCCTGGCGCCTTCGTCGATCGAGGCGATGCAGGCGGCGCGGGCGCGGTTCATGCGGCTGATCGACGATCCCGACATTGTTATATACGGCGTGACCTCCGGTTATGGCCAGTATGCCAAAGTCCGCCTCAAGCCCGACGAACGCATGGCGCATGCCCGCCGGCCTCCGGTGGCGGCCGCGGCCTCCTGGGGCGATCCCCTGCCGGAACGGGTGACGCGGACCATCGTGCTAGCAAGGCTTGCCAATTTCGTGGGGGGCCACGCCGGGATTTCGCCGCATGTTGCTGAGGCTGTTGCTGCCATGCTCGATGGGCAGGCGTTGCCGCAAGTGCCGGCACGCGGTCAGGGCGGGGCGGGCGAGATCCTGTCGTTATCCCATCTCTTTGTCGATCTTGCCCGTTCGGTGGAGCTGGCGGAGAAAGACTCGCTTTGCCTCATCAACGGCTCGCCCGCAGCCAGCGCGCTGATTGCCGATGCCGCGCTGGCGGCTGCACGGCGGATCGACCTGACGGCGCAGGTCCTGGCTTATGCCGTGGAGGCTTTCAACGTACCGCTTACCCACTTTTCGCCCTGGCTCGATGACTTTTGGAACAATGCCGCCGATGCCTGGGCGCTGGCACGGTTGCGGCAATTACTTGGATCCCCAGAAGGGCCCCCACGCCGCCCCTACCAGGCCCCGGTCAGCTTTCGCGTCCTGCCGCGCATCCTCGGCCAGGCGCGCCGCGCCTCTAGGATGGCAGAGGAGGTGGCGGCCGAATCGCTGGCCGCGGTCAGTGACAATCCGGTGATCGTTCCTCCCGATGATGACCATCCGCTAGGTCAGGCCTTTTCGACCGGCGGTTATCACAACGCCCAGGCGCCGATGGCCATGGATGGTCTCACGGCGGCCTACGCTAACCTGTGCATCCTGGCCGAGCGCTATTCCGCCAAGCTCCTCGACCCTGCCCTTTCGCTTCTCGGCGAGATCAGCAGAGTGGACGGTCACGCCTACCTTGGGTGCCTGCCCATGGCGGTGACCGGCTATGAAGAGGAAATTCGCACGCTCACGCAGGCGACGCTGCTGCCGGGCAGCGAGTCCGGCGGTTTCGGCCAGAACGATCTGGCTTCACCGGTGTTTCTCGCTTGGTCGAAGCAGGAACGGGCAGGCGTTCTGCTGGAATCGGCGCTTGCCGCCTTGTGTCCCATAGCAGCAAGGGCGTTTGCCGTCAGCGGTCGGCCGGTGCCGGAAGGACTCAAGCCGCTGGCCCGCCTGATCGCCGAGACAGTTCCCGATTACGAGGACGCCTCGCTCGGGCAGCCGACCGGCGAACTGGCGCAGTTGCTGCGCGAGGCGATCTATTCCAGCGACTTGTCCGAGGGTAGCTTGGAGATATCGACCTCCGGGTTGGGCGTATAGCCCGGCCCCAGCACCAGCGGCTTGTCGGGCATCGTCCTCTGGTCGACGTCGGTGTAAAAGGACTTGTCATAACTGGCGAGGACCTTGGCGGCGCCGGGTTCGATGACGCGCAATTCGACCTTGTATTTGTGATCCTTGACGATGCCGTGCAGTGCTGGTGTCCTGAAGGTGTATTGCAACATGCCGGTCTTCGCCGGCTGGCGCGCGATGAAGGGCTGATCGGAGCCCGGCACTTCGAAACGCGCCTCGATCAAAGAGCCTTCGGGAATGCCCCTCCTGGGCTTGGCCACGAAGCCGTAAAAGGCCTCGCCGATGCGATAGTTGAAGATGAAGCCACCGCCTGCGAAGCTGAGATAGGGCCGGTCGTCCTTTTCATTGCAGCCTGCAAGGGCGAGCGCCAGGGTGAGGGTGAGCAGGAAAGACAAGGCACGCATGTTTCACCTCGCACGATCTGGCTGATCGACGCGCAATGGCCGGCCGACAAGGCCGTCGGGGCGCAGCATCAGCACCAGAATTATAACACCGAAGACCACGACATCGCGGTAATTGATGTCGAAGGCAGCCTGCCAGCCGGTCTCAAGAGCCGCCAACAGCACGGCGCCAGCGATGGCGCCGGATATGGTGCCGAAGCAGCCGATAATGCCTGCAAACAAGGCCTTGAGGGCCAGCATCAGCCCCATGGTAAAGTTCACCCCGCTGTAGCGGACAGTGAGTATACCGCCGGCGGCGGCCGCAAATCCGCCAGCCGATGCAAATGTGATGGCAATCACCCGGCCGACATTGATACCACTGAGAGCAGCCAGCCCGGCATCCTCGCTCACCGCCCGCCACCAGCGCCCGGCTGGGGTCAGGCGCATGAACCCGAGGAGCAAAAGGCACAGGAAAACGGCCAGTGCCACGGCCGTCAGCGACATGGCGCTGGCCCGCACCTCAAAGCCCGATAACTCGAAGGAAAGCCCAGCGTTGGGAAAATAGGGTGACAGCCATTGATCGCGCCCGTTTGAGGTAAGGCGCAGTACTTCCTGCACCACGATTGACAGACCAATGGAGGCGATCATTAGCGCTTGGCTCGGCTTGCCGACAAGCGGGACCACCATGGTACGGTGGATGACAAAGGCCAGCGCCATGGTTGCGGCCCCGCTGCGGCGAAGGCCAGGAGAATCTGAGTATAATCACGAAAATCGAAAACCAACGCCAGCAAGGCGACGTACAACGCACAAAATGAAGCGTAGGTGGCAAGATCGCCAAGCGTGAAGACGATCCGCCGGGTCACGGCATGCACCAGCGCGAAGGCGACCGCCAGCAGCACATAGACGGCGGCCAGCGCCAGTCCGTTGAGTATCTGCTGAACGATATAGCCGGCCATGGAAACTCCACATGATGCGCCGGAGCGTATATTTGACTTGACGATCTATATCAGGTTTGATCGTCAAAGATAAGATGGAAATCGCCACCTGTGACCCAGCCGTCATCACCGCTTGCCTTTGCTTGGGAAGACCATCACTTCGTTGCGGGCTCGCCGGCGCTTGATTTTGCCAATTCCGTGGTCTATCGCTTCGACGCCCGCCGCCGTAAGGATCGTTTCCGCACCACCTCCGACGTAGATGCCTGGGCGGCGGCGGCCGGCCTGAAGATTGCGCCGCTGGTGCCGGAGGACCTTCATGACGTCATCGTGGTGCGCGAGGCCATCGATCGCTTTTATCGGCCGTCGCCAGAGGCTGAATTATTCGCGGCCTGGCAGCAATTGGTCCGGCTCTATGCCCGGCATATCGGCGGGCTGGAGACAACGCCAATGCCCGGCCTTCTTGCCGTAATGCTGGATGAGGCAGTTGCTCTCAGATTTTCGTCATGGATGGTGCGGGTCAAGGCCTGTGGCGGTTGCGGCTGGCTGTTCATCGACCGCACCCGCAACAACTCCAAACGCTGGTGTATTTCGGCCTTGTGCGGCAACCGTGCCAAGGCGCGCCGTCATTACCACAAGAAAAAATCGGGGATGATGCTAAAGGCGGACGCTGGCGGGTGAACTGCCGGGGTGGTTGGGGGTCGCGCTGTCATGCGCCATCAGGTAGTGCACCAGTCTGTGAGCATCGGTAAAGCTTTCAAGCGGCAAGGGCCAGTGGAGACCCGGCCACAGCAGATCCATATGGCGTGAGCGTGGTGTGTAGATGCTGGTGAACAGCGTGCCAAAGCCGCGCTTATACTGGGTCGAGTGGAGCGGCGGTTTGAGAAATCCCGCAACCAGATCGGGGCCTGATGGCTTGTGCTCCATCAATTGACGCAGCAAGAAGCGCTCACGCTCCACCGAAGCGGTAGCAAGGGCGTGGCTGGCCCATTCGACACGCCGCTGATGGTTAGTCGAGACCGTGGCCGATGAGATATGGGGGGCGCGGTCGGGCGCCAGATAGACCGTGCCGCAACGTCCTTGCAGGTCGAGGGCGGTGACGTTGTAGGACATGTGGCAGGGAATGCGGCCGAGTGCATTGAGGGCTTCAGGCGCCGCGGTGCAGGTTTCCAGCACATAGCGCAGGATGATCGGCACGCCGAACCCCGGTCCCACCGCCCGCCGCCCGCCGAAGGTGAGGGATAAAACGAGGCCGTCCTCGTTCATGCCATCGGTGAGGCCGACGAGGCAGTCGGACATTCCGATGACCCGGCGACCCAGCCAAGCCGTCTTCAGCGCCACCGCATCGAAGGCATCGGGGCTGTAATCATAATTGCGCACCAGGAACGGCGGCTCTCCGGGCCATACTGCCTGGGAGCAGCCGGAAAGATAAGGTGGCGGCTTGTAGAGGGACAAAAAGCGCGCCTCGAGGTCGCCGCCGCCCGCCAGTTCGCACAGTTTCTCATAGGCGGGCACGAATTCCGGCATGTGCTTTTCGAGCGCCTGGGTGCATTCGTGGTAGGTGGCGCGATTGTCGATGGCATCTTTCAGGTACCAGGCTCGATAAGCCGGCCACAGGCGGTTGAACAACGCCTGCCACTTGGCTCCTGGGCGGGTTTCCGAAATTGCCTCGAATCTGATTTCCATTGCCGTTGCCTGCCCGATCCCCTCCTGCATCAGGCGGCACCATACTTGGGAGGCGTCCGCCTGGACAACAGGGTACCGCTCACTCTGCGGCAGCGATCCGGGTGCCGGCTTTTTCGACCTTCAGGGCCTTGGCCTTGAACACCCGCAAGCCCAGCTCGGGCTCGTAGCCGTGGATTTCCTTGACGTCGAGCTTGCGCATGAATTGCAGCACGTCGCGGGACAAGATCTGCCCCGGCACCAGGATCGGAAAGCCCGGCGGATAGGGGATGACGAAAGAGGTGGAAACCAGGTCGCGTCCCTTTTCCATCTCGTCTTCCAGTTCGGCGCCCCATAGCGGAAAGTATTCGCACTTGTCCTCGTCATAGGCGAGGAAGAAGGCCTCGCGGATATCACCTTCCGGCGTTCCCGTTCCGTCATTGGCCCGAAAGCGCTCGTGGAAGCAGCTGAAATCGGGAAGCGGCGGCAGGTCCCTGGTGAGTGCCTTGACGCGACGGTCGTAGGCCAGCCGCTCCATGGGGCTGGCATCTTCCATCTGGTTGTCCAGTTCCTTGGCGAACTGTACCAGCACCTCGATCAGATAGGCGACCGATGAGCGTGTGGTGCCGATATTGGTCATGAACAGCACCGTGTTGCGCGACGTCTTGTTGATCTGGATGCCGTAGCGGTCCATCAGCACTTCATTCTTGAAGGTGTCGCCATCGAAGCCGGTGCCGCCCACCGCCAAGGTGATGCGGGTGGCATCGAGCGCGAATTCGTCCTCCGCCCAGGCGTCCCAGGTGTCGTTCCAGCCATGCTCGGGGTCCCAGTATGTCTCGATCCCCGAGGCGCGGTATTCGGGCGCGATGAGATCGCGCACCGTCAGCACCTTGAAATACTTCTTCAGCAGCGGGTGCGAGGCGATGGCCTTGCGCATGGCCATGGCGGCCTCCACCTGCTTTTGCACCAGTTCAAAACCCTCCAGTTCGACCTGGCGGCGACCGACGTCGAGGGATGCGATGATTTGGTAATTGGGCGAGGTTGAGGTGTGGGTCATGTAGGCTTCGTGAAAGGCCTGCGCCACTTCGCCTTTGAAATCCTGGTCGTGGACGTGGATCATCGAGCCCTGGCGTAGCGCGGTCAGCGTCTTGTGGGTCGACTGGGTGGCATAGACCCTGATGCGCACCTTGTCGGGATCGGGCATGGCTGACCCATCCTCGCCAGCTGATTTGCTGGCCGCCTCGTAAGCCTCACGATATGCATTTGAGCGGTAGCGCTCACGCAGCATCTGGGCGCAGTGCATGGCGGTGCGCTGGCGGTAGGTGGGCCCGAAGCGGGCAAAGGCGAACCACGCCTCGTCCCACAGGAACACCAGGTCGGGTTTGATGGCGAGGCATTCCTCCATCACCCGCTCGACATTGTAGACGATGCCATCGAAGGTGCAGTTGGTGAGCAGCAACATGCGCACGCGGTCGAGCTTGCCGGCCTTCTTCAGGTCCATGAGCTTATGCTTGATCTCGGCCAGCGGCACGGCGCCGTACATGGAAAATTCCGATAGCGGGTAGCTGTCGAGATAAACGACCTGGGCGCCCGCCAGAACCATGCCGTAATGATGCGATTTGTGGCAATCGCGGTCGACCAGCACGATGTCGCCTGGCCTTACGACGGCCTGCACCACGATCTTGTTGCAGGTCGAGGTGCCGTTGGTGGCAAAGAAGGTCTGTTTTGCCCCGAAGGCGCGGGCCGCCAGTTCCTGGGCCCGCTTGATCGGTCCGTGCGGTTCCAGCAGGCTGTCGAGCCCGCCCGAAGTGGCCGAGGTTTCCGCCAGGAAGATGTTCATGCCGTAGAAATCGCCCATGTCGCGGATCCAGTGCGAGCGGGTGATCGATTTGCCGCGAGAGATCGGCATGGCGTGGAACACGCCTGTCGGCTGCTTGGAATATTCCTTGAGCGCGGTAAAGAACGGCGATTGGTAGCGCGACTGCACCCCCCTCAGGATATTGAGATGCAGCTCGAAATAGTCTTCCTGATTGTAGAACACCCGCCGACAGCCCCCGAGTTCGCGCCCGGCGATATCCTCGACCGACTGGTCGGTCACCAGAAAGACGTCGATTTCCGGGCGCACCTTGTGGATCAGGCGGCACAGTTCGGGACCATAGTCGTCAGGCTCGATATCCTCGATGGCTTCATCGCCCACCCGATTGAGGTAGCGCTTGAGTACCGGCAGCTGGTTCGACGACCCCTGTTCCAGACCTGGGCGGATGATCACCGATTGGATGTTGTGGTTGAAGAGCACCGCGATGACCGCATCCTCAATGCTGGGCACCACGACCGGCTCGTAGATGAAGTGGTCGTCGGCCTTTCGCATCTGGGCGAGCGCCAGGCGCTGCAGGTCCTGCTGGGCGTGGCTCATCACGTCGACCACCAGCACCTCGAAATAGGGTCGGTCACTGGGCAGGTACTCGGCGATTTCCTCACGCCGCTCTATTTCCTCACGCTCTTCCTGCGGTTCGCTGGGGCGCAAGTGATGGCGGTAACTGCCCGAATGGAGCGCCCTGACAATGGCGCGCACACGCCTGGCCATTTCACCGTGGCGCTCTTCGGCTAGCAGCACGCGCAAGGCTTCGAAGGCATGGCGGCCGGGAAAGGCCCAGTACATCTCGATTGGCTCAAGCGAGGTGATGAGAGTGCGGACCTTGGTGATCAGCTTCTCGCGATCGCGCGTGCCGGTCGCTTCGGCCAGCCGGGCAGTGGCGGACTTGAGCGAAGTCCAGCGGTCGATACGCAACTGCGAACCGCTGTAGTAATCGGCCAGAACGGGCGTTTTGTCGGTCATCGTGTGCGCTGCAGCGCCCTCCCTTTCAAGTCCCGTGTGAATTCGAGAGCCCAAACTCGGTTGGGCACAGCAGATGGCAATAAGGTACAGGAGTTCTCTCGAGTGATGCTATCGGCACGGTGACGGGATGGCAAGACGGGCTTGCGCACCGGACCGGACGTCAGAAGTCCAGCGAGTACTCCACAAGGGCACGAAGGCTAGTGTAGTCGGGCGCGCCGATGGCGAAATTTCTGACACCCTCGAGCCGTAACACCAGACGGGTCGGCTCGTAGAGGCGAAAAGCCACTCCCATACCCAGTTCGAAGAAGCGATTGGAGTCTATGCCCTTGGAGTCCCAGTTGGCCGAGGCGATGCTATAAACATCGATGGCCGAGGTGTCGGTCTCGAAAACCCTGAGCCCTGGCCGTACCCGGGCGGAGGTGAGAAAATTGTTGTAGCGGGAGTAGTAGCCCGCATCGGCATAGGCGTCGGCGACCGGGCGCAGCTTGAAATGGCCGCCAGAACTGCAATCCAGCCCCATGTTCCATTCATCGTAATAGGCCGCAAAGGCGCGAAAATCCCCGCGCAATCGCTCTCTATTCTTGCCGACTAGATCGTAGGCAGCACCGGATTCTACATAAAAGACGACGGGTAAGTCAGCCAGCGGCTTGGCGCGAATGCCGAAGCCCAGTTCGCCATAGTTGTCGAGGAACAACTGTGTTCCCGAGCTTGTCTTGCCGGATTTTGTGTCGGCGTTGAGGCGGCCCAGGCCGTAGACGTCGATGTAGGTGTCGCTGCCGAAATGCTGCCCGACGCGGACGGTGGACGATATGACCCCCAGGCTGTCGTGATGGAGATACTCCGGCGTGGCGGTGAATTCCCCGAACCAGGGTTCCGGCAACACCTTTTCGGGCAGGCCGCGCAGGTTCGAATAGGCTTCACAGCCGATCTTCGCCTTTTCCCTGTCGCTGCCATACATCACCTTGTGAAACAGCTCCGCCGCTGGCCGCCGGGCGCCTTTTTGATCCTGAAGATAGGCTAGTTGCAAAAGCAGGGTCTGATCGTTCGGCTTTAGGCGGCTTGCATGCCCGAAGGCGTCGATGGCGGCATCGATATCCTTGAGGTTGATGTCGATGTAGCCGAGTTGCTTCCAAAGTTTGACGCGTCTGGGGGCAATTCTGACCGCAGCGGTGAATGCCCGGCGCGCGGCAACATTGTCCTTGGCCGTCAGCGCCGCATAGCCGGCTTCAAGCTGTATGGTCAGATTGTCGGGGAATTGCCGCGCGGCGGCCTCGATGGCCTGGCGCGCGTGCGGATCGCGCTTGATCTTGAGTTCATAATATTTGCTGAGTGCGGCGTCCGAAGCGGACCCAGCCACGGCAGGCGTTGCCAAGGCCGCACCCAACCACAGCCCCAGCAGCGCTGCACCGAGCGCTCCGCGTATACCTGAAAGCCCCAAAAACAAGACGCCTACCTGAGATTTTTCTTCCCTGTTCGGTCTGATAGAAGCACATACCCGGTTAAAATCACACTGCGAAAGGGCAGCGCATTTAACTTCAGTCAAAGGGTGGTGCAGACCGTCCACAGTTCAAGAGTCCCAATCCCGGTGGGCGGATTCGCTGAGACGGAGCGCTGTCGTCGACAGCGCTAAAGAAAATGTTATCGTGGCTTCAGCCCACAAGGCCGAAGAGAACCGCAGGCTGGTGCGAAACGTCGTGCTGCCGGCAGGAATGCGGGCAGCCACTGAAACGTAAAGGAAATCAATGTGATGAGCTATGCAGTGCCTAGCGAATTCAAGCGCCTGGCGGTGATCGGCAACGGCATCATCGGCCATGGTGTGGCGCAGGTTTTTGCCACCGGCGGCGTTCCGGTCACGCTGATCGGCCGTAACGCCGAGAGCCTCAAAATGGCCACCGAGCGGACGCGCGCGAGTCTCGGCGAATTCGTCGCCCACGGCCTGGTGGTAGCGGGCGATGTTGATGCCATCGTCGATCGGGTGACGCCCAGCATCGCGCTGGAGGATGCCGCCGGCGCCGATTTCGTCATCGAGGCGGTTACGGAGGATCTACCGCTCAAACTCGACATTTTCGAACGTCTCGATGCCATTTGCCCACCGCCGGCAGTGCTCGGATCATCGAGCGGCCAGCCCGCCTCGGCTCTCATTGCGCGGGTCAAGAACCCGGGCCGGGTCATCGCGACGCATTTCTGGTACCCGCCGCAGCTCATTCCGCTGGTCGAAGTGTGTGGTGGTCCGCAAACGGCGCCAGAAGTCGTGGCGTGGGCGTGTGATGCCATCCGCGTCACCGGCAAGGAACCGGTGGTGATCGATCGAGAGATCCCGGGCTTCATCGGCAACCGGCTGCAGTTTGCCTTGTTGCGCGAAGCCTGGGCGCTGTGGGCGGCGGGGGTCGCCAGCGCCGATGCTATCGATGCCGTGGTGCGCAACAGTTTCGGCCGCCGCGTGGCGGTGACCGGCCCCATCGAATCGGCCGATGTCGGCGGTCTCTACACCATGTATCATTTCGGCAAGTCGCTGATACCTGATCTCGACACGTCCGCCGAACCGCCCCAGGCCATTGCCGATCTAGTGGCCAACGGCGCCAATGGCCTGGCCAATGGCCGCGGCATCTATGATTGGGGAAGGCGCGACGGTGAGGCACTGGTGAAGGCGCGCATGGATGAACTCTTCCGCTGGCTCAAGCACGATCGCGACGCGCGCAAATGAGTGAGGTGCCTGATGGCGCGCTCGTTGTCGATGCCCATCATGATCCATATTGGTGGCGCGCAGCTCCAAGACCTCACATCGACGCGCCGCCGCTGCCTGCAAAGACCGATGTGGCCATCGTAGGCTCCGGCTTTACCGGCATTGTGGCGGCCTTGCATCTGGCGCGCGCCGGCCGCCAGGTCTTAGTGCTGGAGGCCGGGGTCGCCGGCGAGGGTGCCAGTTCGCGTAATGCCGGTTACGTGGGGCGCACCCTCAAGCACGGGTTCGGCGACATCATGCGGACCGACGGTCTGAAGCGGGC
>Ga0315556_1002507_pt1 | contig 10444 bp, 11 predicted proteins | sample SalMarSW160310MG_FD_202112 | JGI IMG/M metagenome (GOLD analysis project Ga0315556, IMG submission 202112) | Salt marsh sediment microbial communities from the Plum Island Ecosystem LTER, Massachusetts, United States - Salt Marsh Sediment SW1603-10 ... | reverse complement strand
CGCGCGTCTCACCGACGCCGTACGCCGCTACAGCTCCCTGGAACGCCAGGACGGGCGTTACTATTTGCTCATGGACACCCACGGCAAACCGCTGGCGGGCGACCTGGAGGCCTGGCCCGCCACGGCCGGACTCAATCCCGGCTGGTACACCCAGCAACTGCGCTACAAGCCCTTCCAGGTACGCGGCTGGGACGATGACGAGGAATATCGCGTGCGCAGCTACGTGGTCGCGCTCAACGGCCACTATCTGCTGGCCGTGGCCCAGGGCCTGCACGCGGTGGAGAACCTGAGCGAATACACGTCGCGCGCCGTGCTCGGCTCCATCGTCATGACCGCCCTGGCGGCCCTGTTCGGCGGCTACCTGCTGGGCCAAGCGGTGCTGCGTCGCATCGACACCATCAGCTTCACCGCCGGCGAGATCATGAGTGGCGACCTTGCCCGCCGCATTCCCTACGGCCAGCGCAACGACGAGTTCGACGAACTGGCCGCGCGCCTGAATGCCATGCTCGATCGAATCGAGCAACTCATGACAGGCATGCGCCAGGTGACCGACAACGTCGCCCACGATTTGCGCGGACCGTTGACGCGTCTGCGCAACCGGCTGGAAGTGACGCTGCTGGAACCGCGCGGCGGCGACGAATACCACGACGCCATCGAGCAGACCATCGCCGACGCCGACACCTTGCTCAAGACCTTCAACGCCCTGCTCAGCATCGCCCAGGCCGAGGCGGGCGTGCGCCGCAACGATTGGACCGACGTGGACCTCAATGCCCTGACCGCGGACATGGCCGAACTGTACGAAGCCGTGGCCGAAGAGAAGGACGTGGAATTCACCTGGCACACCACCCCCGGCGCGCACATGCACGGCAACCGCCACCTGCTGGCCCAGGCCCTGAGCAACCTGCTGGACAACGCCATGAAGTACACGCCACCCGGCGGTCGCGTTTCCCTGGACGTGAACATGATTGAGGGCGCGCCGGAGGTAGTGGTGGCCGATGACGGGCCCGGCATCCCCGCCGCGGACCGCGAGCGGGTGCTGGAACGCTTCGTGCGCCTGGACAGCGCGCGCAGCTCCCCGGGCAATGGCCTGGGCCTGAGCCTGGTACGCGCCGTGGCCCGCCTGCACGGCGCCTCCCTGCAGCTTGAGGACAACCAGCCCGGTTTGCGCATCCGCCTGCGGTTCCCGCCCCCCGCCGAAGCCTCGCGCCGACTCGCCTGACCCCTCCGGTGGACCCTGCCCGGACCCATGCCTCGCCTCTCCAGGCATTATATTGACAATGCGAATCATTCGCATTACGATTCTTCTGTCGCACGAGATCCCACGCGAGGAAGAACACCATGAAAGCACGCAGCATCTCCCTGGGCCTGCTCGCCCTCCTGGCCGTTGGCGCCGCCCTGCCCGCTCAGGCCGCCGACGCGGCGTACACGCTGGTCATCAGCGGCCACCGCTTCGAACCCCGGGAACTCACGGTACCCGCCGGCCAGCGGGTCAAGCTGATCATCGACAACCGTGACGCCAGCGCCGAGGAGTTCGAGAGCCACGACCTGCGCCGGGAGAAGATCATCCCCGGCAACACCAAGGCGACGGTCTGGGTCGGCCCCCTGCCCGCCGGGGAATACCGCTTCTTCGGCGAGTTCCACGGGGACACCGCCCAGGGCAAGCTGATCGCCAAGTGAGGCCACCGATATGCTGGGTTCCGCACTGATCGTCTTCCGTGAAGTCCTCGAGGCCGCGCTTATCGTGGCCATCGTCATGGGCGCCACCCGCGGCGTGGCCGGCCGGGGCCGCTGGGTGGCCGGCGGCATCGCCGGCGGCGTCCTGGGCGCCGTGATCGTGGCCGTGTTCGCCGGCAGCATCTCCGACGCGGTGGAGGGACGCGGCCAGGAACTGCTGAACGCCTCCATTCTGCTGGCGGCGGTGGCCATGCTGGCCTGGCACAACATCTGGATGAGCGCCCACGGACGCGCGCTCGCCACGCAGATGAAGAAGGTGGGGCATGACGTCAGCGCGGGCGCACGGCCCCTCTCGGCGCTGGCCCTGGTGACTCTGTTCGCCGTCCTCCGCGAAGGTTCCGAGACGGTGCTGTTCCTCTACAGCCTGGCCGCCAGCGGCAGCCAGGGACCGGCACTCGCCACCGGCGCCCTGCTGGGCCTGGCCGCCGGCGCGGCTCTCGGCGTATTCCTCTATCGCGGCCTGCTGGCGATTCCCATCGGCCACTTCTTCACCTTCACCGGCTGGCTGGTGCTGCTGCTTGCCGCCGGTCTGGCCGCCAACGCCGCCGGTTATTTGAACCAGGCGGGATTGGTGCCGGCCCTGTCGCAACAGCTCTGGGACAGTTCGGGCCTGCTCAACCAGCAGAGCCTGCCGGGCACCCTGCTGCATATCCTGGTGGGTTACAACGACCGCCCCATGGGCATCCAGCTGCTGTTCTACGTCATCACGCTGATCGTGATCTGGGGCTTGATGTACCTGGTGGGCCGCAGCCACGGCCGGCCCGCCACCGCCTGAACCGACACACGAAGCCATGAGCGAATCACGCCTGCCCGTCTTTCCCGTCGCCGTCGAAGTCCGTGTGGCATCGTCGTCACGCACCGCCGTCGAAGGCCGCCTGGAGCGCATGGCGGCCTGGCTGCGCCCGCGCCTGCCCTGGGTGCACGGCATCATGTTCGCCGCGTTCCTGCTGCTCATCGCCGCGCCGGTACTGCTGCCGGCCGGCCCCCTCAGTTCGCGTCTCGCAGGGCTGGCCAATCAGCTGATCTGGGGCCTGTGGTTTCCGCTGGTGTTCCTGTCGGTGCTGGTGAGCGGGCGCAGCTGGTGCGGCCTGCTCTGCCCCATGGGCGCCGCTTCGCAGTGGATGAACCAGGTGGGCCTGAAGCGGCCGGTGCCGGCATGGCTGCGCTGGGAGGGCACCCCCATCGTCAGCTTCGTGCTGGTCACCGTGTTGGGCCAGACCGTGGGCGTACGCGACTACGCCGGCGCCCTGCTGGAAGTGTTCGGCGGCACGCTGCTGGCCGCGCTCATCATCGGCTTCCTGTATGGCCGCGGTCACGAGCAGCGCGCCTGGTGCCGGCACGCCTGCCCCATCGGCCTGCTGCTGGGTGTGTTCTCCCGCCTGGGCATGGTCGATCTGGTACCCAAGCGTCTGCGCGCCGGCGGCGACGCCTACGTGGAAAAGGGCCTGTGCCCGACCATGATCGACATCAACCGCAAGACCGAAAGCCGCCACTGCATCATGTGCATGCGCTGCGTGCAGCCGGGCCGTCGCGGCGGCCTGTCCGTGCGCCTGCGCGCGCCGGGCGCCGAAGTGGCCGCCATCCGCGACCACCATCCCGCCCCGTCGGAATTCTGGTTCCTGCTGCTGGGTACCGGCGTGGCCCTGGGCGGCTTTCTGTGGCTGGTACTGCCGCAATACCAGTGGCTACGTCAGCACGTCGGCGCCTGGGCCATCGACCACGGCTGGTACTGGATTGGCCAGTCGGGGCCGGGCTGGCTCATGGTCTCCCACCCGGAAGCTCGCGAAGTGTTCGTGTGGCTCGACTTCATCCTGATCGTGACCTGGATGCTGGCGGTGATGGCACTGATGGCAGTGGTGCTCGCCGGCCTCAACGCCGCCGCGGTGTGGCTGGCGGGCCGGCTGGGGGCCGACGGCCCGGCTCGGGAACGCTTCACGGAACTGGGCTACCAGTTCGCGCCCGTGGCCATGATTTCCCTGCTGCTGGGACTGGGCGGCGAACTGTTCGGCCTGCTGCCGACCGACGACGCCGCCTTGGTCAAGTCCACCCTGCTGGCCGCCGCCTGGATCTGGGGCGCGGTGCTGGGACGGCACATCCTGATTCGGCAGGGTCTGAACGGCTGGCGTGTGATTGCGGCGCAGTTGCCCGGTCTGGCCGGCGCCGGGTTGGTGGCACTGGCCTGGTGGCCGGCCTTGGGCGGCCTGTAGTGGGTTTTCTTGATCTTAAACAGTAATGCTTCTCGTTCAAATTATTGGAGCCAATCTTGTGAGACCTACACGACTTGTTCTCGCCCTCACCATGACTACAGCCATGCTGCCGACCGTGGCCGCGGCCGCGGAGTTCCCCATCGGCAAAGCGGTGCAGCGCAATGGCATGGAAATCGGCGCGGTATACCTGCAAGCGGTGATGATGGAACCCATGCTGCCGGGCATGCGTCAGCCCGCCGACGTCCACCTCGAGGCCGACATCCATGCCATGAAGGGCAATGCCAACGGCTTCGGTCCCGGGGACTGGGTCCCGTATCTGGGCATCACCTACGAACTGCGCAAACTCGGTGGCGACTGGCACAGCTTCGGCGCCTTCATGCCCATGGTGGCCAGCGACGGCCCCCACTATGGCGCCAACGTGAAGCTGGACGGTCCGGGCAAGTACCGCCTCACCTACCACATCGCACCGCCGCCTTTTCAGGGCTTCTACCGCCACACGGACAAAGAGACGGGGGTGGCGCCGTGGTGGGCGCCATTCGAGGTGAGTTGGGACTTCGCCTACGTGGGCACCGGCAAGAAGGGCGGTTACTGAGCGGCCCGCAAACCATAACGACAACGAACGGATACGCGATATGCGGCATCATTCAGGACCGCGCCTGGGGGGCGCGGTGGTACTCACGGCATTGGCACTGACCGGCCCCTTGGCCCACGCCGAGGACGGCCCGGAAATTTCCGGGATCGCCATTGCCACTTATCAGTCCGCCGACACATCGGGGCTTTCGGGCACGGCGCCGCGGGACGAGGCCAACGCCGCTGTAGACATCGGCGTTTCGGTGCCTGCCGGTGGCGGCGCGGTGGAGTTGCAGATCAAGGGCGGCACGACGCCACGCCGTGACGGCGTCACCGGCGCACTTGCGGAAGCCAACGCCGCGGCCGGTGTGACCCTGGACGAGAACGAGCGCGGCCGGGTCGTGCTCTGGCAGGCCTTCTACCGGCACGATGTGGGCAACGGCTCCCTCGCCGCGGGACTCATCGACCCCGCGGCCTGGCTCGACGGCAACGACATTGCCAACAACGAATTCACCCAGTTCCTGGGCGCCGGGCTGGTGAACAACCTCAGCATCGATTTCCCCAGCGCATCCCTGGGTGCGGCCTACACCGCCGGCCTGGGCAAAGGCTGGTCCCTGGCCGCGGTGCTCACCAGCGCCACCGGCGTCGAACCCGACTACCGGCGTGCGTTCGAGCCCTATCGCCACGGCCACGGGGGATTCGCGGCACTGGAACTGCAGTGGAGCGGCGGTGGGGTGGGTACCAACGTCGGAGTCTGGGTCAACAGCCGCCGGCACGACAGCGATGGCGACGGTATCGATGACGAGCGTCTGGGCCGGGGGGCGGCCCGGGGTGTCTATGCCAACGTCTCCGGTGCCGTGGGGCGGGGTCACTGGAACCTGCGCCTGGGCTGGGCCGATCCCCGCGTCCAGGCCGACACCGGCTTCGCCGCCGTGGCGGTGGCCTACCCGGTGGGCAACAGACTGCTGGGCGCGGGCGTGACCCACTCCCTGGCCTCGGACCACTTATCGGGCCCACACCGCGGCCGCAGTCAATTCGAAATCTATCTGCGCGCACCGGTCGCCAGGCACTGGACGGTCACGCCGGACCTGCAGTACGTCCTGCACACGGGCTTCGATCCCGCGCAGACCGGCACCTGGGTCGCCGGCCTGCGGGTCGGGCGCAGCCTCTGAGGTTGGTCAGTGTGCGGACGACGGCAAACGCCGGACCCGCAGTTCCGCACCGTCGGGGAAATCGCCCCGCAAGCTGCCCCTGAATCCATACAGGCGCGCGCGGCGGTCCGCAGTGACCACCCGGTACAATGGCGCGTCGGCAGCAGCCAGCACACGCCCGGCCGGCCCCCGTGCCTCGACCCGCACCCGGCCGGGATCGGGTTGCGGCAACGCCTGCGGCGCCAGACGCAGGCGCCCGCGCACGGCCCAGCCGGACCCCGTCGACTCCACCTGCGTCACACGCAGCGTGGCACCGGCGGCGGGTTCGACCAGGAGCGGCGGTGCCGCATGGGAGAGCGCCGGCAGCCAGGACAACAGGCCCAGCAGCATGGCAGACCAGCGATGCGTCTTCATGATTCGTATCCCGTCCAGGAAATCACCGGTACGTTTGTATCACCGGGACCTGAAACGGAGCTGAAAGGGAACGAGCGCGGGAGTCGGTGTAGCCCGGATGAAGCAACGCGGAATCCGGGGCTTGTCGCCACGTCCATCCCGGATTGCACTGCGTTTCATCCGGGCTACAGAGTGAACAGGTGGAGCCCCTGAGTGTCGCCCCCACAGGGGCACAGAGGGAGGTCAGTCGCGCCGCCACACCAGGGTGCGGTTGTTGGCCGGCATGGGGAAATCGTTCAGCAGGCGCAGGCCCGCGGCCTCGGCCAGTTTTTCCAGAGCCTCGAAATCACGCACACCCGACAAGGGATCGCGCGCCTTCAGCCAGGCATCGAAGCGGGCATTGCTCTCGCTGGTGAACCGTCCGCCATAGTTGAAGGGCCCGTACAGGCAGAACGACCCACCGGAACTCAGCACGCGGCCCACGCCGGCGAACAGGCATTCCACCTGCGCCCAGGACATGATGTGCGCAGTGTTGGCCGAGTACACCGCGTCGGCGCGGCTCATCGGCCAGTCGCCCGCCACGTCCAGCTCCAGCGGTTCGCGCACATTGGGCAACGCAGCCTCCGCCAGCCACATGCGGATGCCGGGCAGATACTCGGCCCGGTCACTGGTCTGCCAGGTGACGTGGGGGAGCGCGCGGCCGAAATAGACCGCGTGTTGGCCGGTGCCGCTGCCGATCTCCAACAGCTCGGCCGGCTCGGTGAGCACTTGGCGCAACACACCGAGTATGGGATCGCGATTCTGCTCGCAGGACTCGGAATAGGGCTTGGCCACGGACATCATGCCACCCCCTCCGCCTGGTCGAGCATGAGCCGGGCGATACCGCCCGCCGCGCCCAGATAGGGCGCGATATGGATTCTCACTTGCGGATACTCGTTCTGTTTCACGGTCACCTCTCGGGGAATGTCCTCGGCCACGTGCCGGCCGGCGGACAGGAAGTACGGCATCACCACCACTTGGGTCGCTCCTCTGCGGACGCTGCACTCGATGCCGTCGGGGATCGATGGCTCGGCGATTTCGAGAAAGGCGCAGTCGACGTCATCGAAGCGCTCCCCCGCCTGCGCGCGCAAAGACGCGGCGAGACGACGCACCTCGTCGTTGGACTCCGCCCGGCGGCTGCCGTGGGCGACGATGAGAAGATGTTTCATACCAAAGAATCCTGTATCGGAGCGTTGGCCGTCAGTGCCGCCAACGAGGACCATCACTGTAGCCTGAAGCGGCAGCGGCAAAAACCCAGAAACCCTACTGCTTTGGCCTTGTTACCCCTCACGGGCTTCCGTTAAGGTAGCCCGCCATGGCCCAGCTACCCCACGTGTTCGACGCCACCGCGGAAAATTTCCAGGCACTGGTGCTGGAAAACTCCGACCGCGGTCCCGTGGTGGTCAACTACTGGGCGCCCTGGGCCGGCCCGTGCCTGAAACTGTGGCCGGTGCTGGAAAAGCTGGCCGGCGACTACGGCGGGCGTTTCCTGCTGGTGAACGTCAACACCGACACCCACAAGCAGCTGGCCCGCGCCAACGGCATCAACAGCGTGCCGACGCTGAAGATCTACCGCCGCCGCCAGGTGGTGGAGGAAGTGCACGGCCCCGAATCGGAACCGGCGTTGCGTGCGCGCATCGACCGGCACGTGGCCCAACCCACCGACGCGCTTCTGGCCGAAGCGGTGCGCGCCCTGCAGCAGGGCCGCGGCGACGACGGCCTGGAACTGCTGCGCCGCGCCCTGGCCGCGGACCCCACCAACACCCGCACGGTGCTCACCGGCGCCAAGCTGCTGCTGCGCGGCGGTCTGGCCGACGAAGCCGAGCAGGCCCTGCGCGGCCTGCCCGCCAAGGAACAGCAGTCCCCCGAGGTCACTGCCCTGCTCGGCCACTGCGGCTTCATGCAGGCGGCCGCCGACGCCCCCGCGCGTGAAGCATTGCAGGCGCAGGTGAACGACCATCCGGAAGATCTGGAAGCGCGCTATCGGCTGGCGGCGGTGAGTCTGATGGAAGACGACTTTGAAACGGCGCTGACACAACTGATCGACATCCTGCGCCGGGACCGGCAGTTCCGCGGCGGCGCCGCGCGCTCCGGGGTGAACGCCCTGTTCCAACTGCTGGGCCGCGACCACCCTCTGACCCGCGAGTATCGCCCGCAAGTGCTGGACGCCCTGGGTTAAGGACCGCGCAGCCCGTGTAGGAGCGGGCTTGCCCGCGAACACGCCCGCCCGCCGGCACGTCCCCCTCGCGCCCAAGGGCGCTCCCACATCAGCGGCGCAGCCCGGATAAAGCGAAGCACAATCCGGGAATTGGGCGCCACAACCCTCCCGGATTCCACTGCGTTCCATCCGGGCTACGGAGCGCGGGGCAGCTACTCGATCCAGCGAAACCCCGTCGGCACCACGGCGCGCAGTTTTTCCTTCATTGCCTGCAACGCCTCCGCCGTGTAGGGCCGCGCCGGCACCTTCCCCCATACCGGCGCCGGCCAGGACGGGTCGGACGTGTAGCGTACGATGTGGTGAACGTGCAGCTGCGGCACCACGTTGCCCAACGCGGCGATATTCATTTTGTCGGCAGCGAACACCCGTGCCATGCCGGCCGCCAGCGCGCTGGACTCGCGCAGCAACTGCTGCTGATCCACCGGCGTCAGCTCGTAGATTTCGCGCACGCCGGCGCGCTCGGGCACCAGAATGCACCAGGGATAATTGGCATCGTTCATCAACAACAGACGGCACAGGTCGAAGCGGCCCAGCGTCTCGCAGTCCGCCGCCAGTTGTGGATGCAGCTCGAACATCGTGCGTCTCCGTCAGCGCCTGAGCGCGGCCATCTGCCGGTCGTGCCACCGGCTCAGCAGAAGCAGCGCCGCGATACCGCCGCACAAGGCCAGGAACATGTCCCATTGGGTGTCCCACACGTCGCCCTGCAAGGCCAGGAAGGACTCGGCGCTGCCGCCGAGAATCAATGCCGCCCACCACTCGATGAACTCGTAGCTGACGCTGATGAACATCACCACGCAGATCACCAGAAACGGCAACCAGCGCGAGCCGTCGAGAGGTGAGCGGCGGGCGAGGATCTCGCGGGCGATCATGGCCGGCACGAAGCCCTGCATCAGGTGACCGAAGCGATCGTAGTTGTTGCGCGTCAAACTCAGCCAGTCCCGCACCCAGTCGCCGATGGGCACTTCCGCGTAGGTGTAGTGCCCGCCCACCATCACCACCAGGGCATGCAGAAAGATCAGCCGGTAGAGCAGCGGCGTGAGGGGAAAGCGCCGGTAGGTGGCCCACAACAACGGCACGGCAATGAGCACCGGCGCCACCTCCATCCACCAGGTGAGCCGGTCCTTGGGAGCGATACCGGACCACACGAATACCGCGACGACGATCGCCAGCAGGGTCAGGTGTTCGGCGCGATGATTGATGTGTGTGGGTTCAGGCGTCGGCATTGACCGTCATCATGAGTCAAACCGGTCATTCCTGTCCACGTTCGGCTTTCCAGGCTGCGGGGTCCACACAATAGTAACGGCTCAGCTGTGCGTACAGCTCCGGATGCAGGCGCTGCATGTCGGCACCGCGCTCGAAGAACACTTCGGTGGCCACGGCGAAGAATTCCGCCGGGTCCTGGGCGCCGTAGGGATCGAGCAGGGTCGAATGGTGATGGGCGGCGCGTTCACGCAACTGCTTGTACTCCCGCGCCATGATTTCGCTCCATTGCCGGTAGCCGCCCTTCAGTGGCGGCGCGCCGTTGGCCGCGCCCGATTGCTGATCCAGCTGATGGGCAAATTCGTGCAGCACTACATTGACGCCGTCATCGGCCACCGCGCCGCCGCGCTCCACGTCATCCCAGGAAACCACCACCTGCCCCAGATCCCAGGACTCGCCGCTCAGCGCGTCGCGCCTCCGGCTGCGCACGCCGGAGGCGTCCTGATGCTCGTGCTCGGCAAAGAATGCGGCGGGATAGACCAGAATGGTGGCGAGGCCGGCGAAGTAGTCCGTGCGGCGGTTGAGCAACAGCATTGCGGCCTGGGCGGTAATGACCAGGCGCATGTCGTCGGTCACCTGCACACCGGCACAACCGACGAACTGCTTCTCCGCCAACAACACCTGGACGTGTCCCTGCAGCTGGCGGCGCAAATCTTCCGGCAGACGGTTATAGAGCGGAACACGCCGGTGCAGAACCGCTTCCCAGGCCCCGGGAAACGGGCGTGCGCGCAGACGCCGGCGGCGCCATGCGCGCCAGTTTGCCCCCCACACCAGGTAGGCGATGAAGGCCGCACTCAGCGCGGCAACGACGGCCAGCCCGATCATCGCGCGCCGGCTGCCCTCACCGGGGCGCGGCCCGGAAGCGGCCGCGG
>Ga0315556_1002504_pt1 | contig 10448 bp, 10 predicted proteins | sample SalMarSW160310MG_FD_202112 | JGI IMG/M metagenome (GOLD analysis project Ga0315556, IMG submission 202112) | Salt marsh sediment microbial communities from the Plum Island Ecosystem LTER, Massachusetts, United States - Salt Marsh Sediment SW1603-10 ... | reverse complement strand
CCTTCTTGGAGCCGTGCTCCTGCTGGACCTTCGGATCGTTCGGGAGGTTATACGCCAACGTCTGCACCCCCGGCCCGGACTCGCCCGCTGCATAGATCAAGGTCACCACCGAGATGGGCGAATTGAACGCGCGGTCCAGGTTCTTGTAGGCGTCCGGCTCGGGCAGATGCTCCTCCAGGTACCGGAGGTGCGACACGAGACCCGTCAGCTGAGCGCTGGCGGCCGCATCTTTGAGGGCGATGAAGGTCTCGAACGACGCCTTGTACCCGAAGAGCTGGTCCTCGTAGACCTCGTAGGGCCCGATCGTGGGCTCGATGGTGTTCCCCGACAGCTCCACCCAGGCCACCTCGCTCTCGAAGTAGTCGTCGGACGTGAACGACGCGGCGCGGAGCCGGAGGAACGTTCTCAAGGTCGGGTTTTCCGCCGCTTCCGACGCTTCCGTCAGCAGATTCGCGGCGCGCGCCAGCCGGTCCTGGTAGAAGCGCGAGTAGGGGACGGCCTCCAGGCCGCCCTGCGTCCGGCGGATCACCGTGTAGTACGAGGTGAACGCGGCGCTGTCGGCGGGGTGCTGCGCCAAGTAGGCGTCGAACTCGTCTCGCGTCATGTCCTCGGGGTAGAAGCCCCCGCCCTCGGGCCTAACGCCCACGGCCAGAAACGGCGCGTCGCTTTCGATGCGGTCCCAGGGACCGTACATGATCGCGTAGTAGTCCCGCGCGGCGTCCATCCCGGCACCCGAGGCGCTCGCGAGCCGGTCGGCGTACGAGAGGTCGTCGCGCCAGACCTGGAGGCGGAAGACCGTGTCGAGGACCGCCGACGCTTCCACGAGCCTCTTGATGACCGTCTTCTGCCCGGCGTCGAGCCCGGTAGTGTCGGCGCCCAGTGTGACCGGCGCGAACTTCCGGACCTGTGCCTGGAGGCTCGCGGGAGTGACCCCTTCGGCCAGCTGGACCGGGGGCGCGGCGTCACCCGAGCAGGCGACGGCTACGACGACGACGGCGAGCGGAAGCCGCTTCAGCGGCGAGCACGCACGGCTGGATTTCACGAGAATCTCCCTCCTCGCCTCGACAGGCAGTTCCGAGGACCTAACTCGCCCGCCCCGTAAGGAAGCATGGAGGCACGACCAGCAAAAGTGTCCGGCAATTCGTCCGTGACTCGGAGTCTCCGATGCGGGCACTCGTCCCGACCGCCGAGCCCTCGACCGGGTCCAGCCTCGGAGTAACCGCGGAAGCGCTATCGCAGCCCGCTGACGCGGGTGATAGCTTTCTGCGTCCCAGCCAACGTCCTGCATCCTGAACACCGGTCGATCGGCTCGCGGCGCTAGTCCGCTGCCGGTCCGTTCCGCGATCGGCGCTCGATCGGCTGATGGCGCCGGGCGTGGTAGGAAGTCGGACCGTGGTCCACTGACCACCACGCTGCACGTTTCTATCCAACGCCCGTGAGGGCCTACCGAGGAGACTCCGATGCTGCTCGTCCGCGAGATCATGTACTGCAAGCCGGGCAAGGTACGCCCGATGGTCGAGAAGTTCCTGGCCATGAACAAGCTCGGCGCCAAGACCGGCATGCCGCCGATGCGGGTGATGACCGACTTCTGCGCCGAGCGGTACTGGACGCTCGTGGCCGAGATGGAGGTCTCGAGCATGGACGAGTTCGAGCGCCTGATGCAAGGTGCCGGGCAGAGCGAGGAGGACATGAAGGAATTCGAGAACATCATGAAGGACTACCATGACCTGGTGGAGTACGGCCGGCGTGAGGTCTACAAGATCGAGGCCTGACGTGGGACCACTCCCGAACGTCGCCGCACAATGACGACGACCCGACCATGCACTACGAAACCGCGCGGCTGATCGTGCGCGAGGTGCGCGAGGAAGACGCGACCGCGCTCAACGAGTTTCGGGCCAGCCCGCACGTCGCGCAGTACATGGACTTCGCGCCGGAGTCCCTGGAAGACACACGCCGCTGGGTGGGAGACCTGATACGACACAACCAGGCGCAGCCGCGCTTTGCCCATCACTCCGTGCTCTGCCTCAAGCCAACCCATACAGTGATCGGTTGGATCGGGGTCGGCCATCCCGATACCGCGGAGGGCGGGATCAGCGATCGCGACTTCGGGTACGCGCTGGGTGAACGGTACTGGGGACGTGGCCTCGGCACCGAGGCAGTTCGCGGGCTGTTACGATTCTGTTTCGACGAGCTTCAAGTCGGCCGAGTGTCGGCGCAGTGCGCAACGGCGAATCAGGCGTCGGCGCGGGTCTTGGAGAAGGCAGGTATGGAATACGTGCGCACCTTCACCAACTCGAAAGCGAGCGGTCCAGCGTTCCTCTTCCTCGCCCGGGCGGAGCGCTGGAAGCGCATCGATGGTGGCTTGCCATGAATACCGCGCCGACCGCGGGGTTCGCGCGGTCGAGATCGGAGGATCGGGAATGACGGTCGCAGAGACCAGAGCGCTTGTATCTCGCATCGCGGACGACATCTGGAACCGCGGGGACTTGGCGGTGGTGGACGAGGTGATGGCGCCAAAGGCGAAATACCATGGCCCGCACATGCCCAACGGCACGGGCGATCGCGAAAGCTGGCGGCGCGCGATTGCCATGTACCGGACGGCACTCCCGGACTCCCACGTGGTCTTCGACGAGTTGATCGCGTGCGGCGAGGCCGTCGTTGTGGGGCGGTGGAGCGCCACCGGGACCCAGACGGCGCCGCTCCCGGGAGTGGCTTCCACTGGCAAGCGCATCGCGATTACCGGCATCTCCGTGTATCGGATTGCCGGCGGGAAGATCGTCGAGACCTGGGAGCAGCTCGATCTGCTGGGCATGTGGCAGCAGCTGGGCGTCGTCACGCTCCCTGGGCCCGGGCCGGCATAGCAGCCATGCCGCGCCTTCGCACCTGGCATGCCTCATTCCGCAAGGAGATCTCCATGCACATGCACGAGAGCTTCAATCGGTCGGGGTTCTCGCGATTCATCAACAGCCGAGCGGGACGCGTCTTCCGCTTGACAGCCGGCACGGGATTCCTCGTCGTGGGGTTTGCGTTCCGCCATCACACGCTCGGCGTGGTCTCGATGGTGTGGAGCATCCTCCCGCTCACTGCCGGCGGGTTCGACTGGTGCTATATCAGCGCCGTGCTGGGCGGCCCCCTGAGTGGGGGGACGATTCGCGCCACCTGCCAGCACTAGTCCGCGTGCCAGGCGAGCACCCGCGTCCGCGCTGACGCCTGGCGCGCTTGCCCGCGCCCTGTATCTTCGCGACGATGCCGACGTGTGCCCCGCGACGCCGACGTGCGGGCGAATCTCGAGTTGGCACGGTCGCTCACCACCGACGACATCACGCCGCTGCCAGGGTTCTGGCCGTTCCAGGTGGCGGCCTGGTGGGTGGGACTGCTACCGCGAACCGCGTTGGTACTCGTGGTGGCAACAGGCCACCTCGGCACGATGGCCTGTCTCGTGCTCCTTGCCGGTCGCGCCGCTCCGTCCGTGACCGTGTGGGCGCGTCGTCTCGCGATCGTGGGGGCGGCGGTCACGATCGTCTTCGGCGTCAACCTCGCCGTGCGCGAACTCGGCATCGGCCAGGCGCAAGAGGCCATCGTGCTCGCACCCGAGGTCAAGGTGCAGAGCGCCCCAACCGACGATCCCTCGCTGCAGATTTTCACGATCCATGAGGGAACGAAGGTGCGCATCGATCGCGCGAGCGATGAATGGCTCGAGGTGGCGCTGGAGGACGGGAAGGTGGGGTTGGTCCACATGCGTTTGCGTTCTCCGACCCACGACATCGCGCGGAGGTCGAATCACCCTTGGACAATACCGGAGGACTGGACGATACTAGAGGGTACTCGTCGGGCTGAGGAACCACGTGCCGTGGGTGTCCCCGCGTTGTCCTTACGCGAGGACAAGCCGAAGAGTCCTGACGGTCCCACGTGACGGTCCCACGGTCATGACTTGACGGGCCCGAACCTGGTGCCGGAGCAACAGATGGACCCTTTCAGGCACTTGCCGCGATTGGCAGGGAGCCTTGAGGAATGGATGTTGCCTCATGGGTTTGATTCAAAGCCCACCCTGCCGGGAGCTACGATGCGCACTCGATCCCTCTCCCTCGCCGCTGCCTGCGCCATCCTCGTCAGCCTCGCTCCCCCTCTGACCGGACAGGAGTCCGGCTTCGGCGCCCGCTCGGGCGTCGCGACGGGCGGCTTGAGCGGCCTCGACGGCGCGAGGTCCAGGCCGGGAATCTCCGTCGGCCCGACCTTCGCGGTACCGATCACCCGGTGGCTCGGGATCCAGACCGAGCTGCTCTACACCAGCTACGGGGCGTGGCTCAGCGACGCGACCGCGATCCAGACATCCGTCAACGTCTTCACCCAGGCATCATTCCGCTATCTCCAGATGCCGCTGCTCGCCCGGTTGGACATCGGCGCCCTGCTCCACGCGCCAGTCCACGCGATTCTCTACGGCGGGCCGCACGCGTCGGCCATGCTAGAGTGCCGGTTGGTGGTCGCCGCGCCGATGGCCGAGCGGATGCCCTGCGGCTCCGTGGCGTCCCCCTTCGCGGGCATGAACACGTTCCAGCTCGGTGCGGTGACGGGCGCGTCGGTCGCCGGCGAGCTGTTCAACCTCTTCGCGCTCGCCGCCGACGTGCGCTATCAACGCGGCTTCGACCGGTACGGTCCCATCTACGGCGGGTTCCGCAACGGATTTTGGGCGCTCGAGATCCGGGTGGCGGGCATCCGCGATGGCGGGTCCGGGAGATACATGGACCTGCCGCCGGTCCCGCCGGCGATCCAGGGTGTCCCACGCACGCCGAGCGGGGCCCGTCCGGTCAAAGGCGTGAAGATGTAGCGTGCCCGCGCGGCGCTCGACCGCCGGGGAAGACCAACGAAAGGACCGAGATGATGCATCGCACGGGGATCGCGCTCCTTGCAACCGCCGGGAGTCTGGCTGCGGCCTCCGCGCCGGCGCAGGTACCGGGGATCGAGACGCACATCCAGGTTCGCGTGCGCGCGCACGACGCCAAGCTCATCGGGGATGCGGTGGGCGGAGCACGCGTGACGATCACGGATGCCGCGACGGGCGAGATCCTGGCCACGGGCATCACCACCGGTGGCACGGGTGACACGCACCTGATCATCGAGTCCGCGCACGAACGAGGCGCGCCGTTCTACGACACGCCCGGCGCGGCTGGATACCGTGCGACGTTCCGTTTGACGCACCCAACGGTGGTGACGATCTCGGCAACCGGACCGCTGAACTATCCGCAGGCCACCGCTCGCGCCTCCAAGACACTGCTCCTCGAGCCCGGTGCCGACATCGGGGGAAACGGCGTCGTCCTCGAGCTCCAGGGGCTGATCGTGGAGGTGCTCGACGCGCCGCCCGGCTCGGTGGACGCCGGCGTCACCGTCCGCGCTCGGGTGCGGATGCTGTGTTCCTGTGCGACCGACCCCGGCGGTCTCTGGGTGATCGAGCGGGTCACGGCCCGCTTGATGGACGGCAACGACGTCGTCGCCGAAGCGCCGCTCGCGTATGCCGGTCAGACGAGCGTGTACACCGGCACGGTGCGCTCCCCCCACCCCGGTCCGTTCACGCTGGTGGTGTCAGCTGCCGACGTCGATGCAAGCAACTTCGGAACCGCCGCACGGCCCGTTTCGGTAAGGTGATTGGCCTCAGCGCCTCGGCACGATGAGCCACGCCGCCGCCGACGGCTGCGTCTGGTCGTCGTAGCCGCCCAGCACCAGCACGTCACCCGTGGACAGCAGCGTCGCGGTGGCAAACATCTGGGGGCCGCTCAACTCACCTTCCGCCGTCGCAAAGGCCTCCGCCGCCGGCTCGAAGACCTCCGGACGGACGGCCCCACCCGCCACCACGATCGCCCCTGAGGGCAGCGCGGCCACCGCATCACGAATCTTGTGGCGACGCCAGCGCATCTCCGGTCCCACTGAAAACCGGCCGGTGCGCGGGTCGTAGATCTCCGTGCTGGCGAAGCGGTCGCGGTAGCCCCTGCGATCGGACCCGCCGATGATCAGCACCCGTCCATCGCGTAGCGGGGCGGCGGCGTGCTTGACGCGCGGCACGAGCATGTCGCCGGTCAGCTGAAACGTGTCGCCGGCTGGATCGAAGATCTCGGCGGTGCCGAGGATCGCTCCGTCCGGGCCTTGTCCTCCGGTGAGCAGAACCCGACCGTCCGCCAGGCGGGTGGCCAGGTAGTGGTTGGTGTGCATTGGTCCCACCGCCCTGAAGGCGAACGTGGCGGGATCGAACACCTCGGCAGTTGCCTGATCGGGTAATCGGCCCTCTCCACCCCCCATGAACAAGACGCGACCGTCCCGCAGCGGTACCGCGATGGGGCTCACGCGCGGCACGGTCATGTTGGGTGCGGCGGTCCAGCGATCCGCGCCCGGATCGTACACTTCGGCGCTGGTGGTCGGGCCGTCTCCCGTCCAGCCGCCCGCCACCAGGACCCGGCCGTCGGGCAGGCGCGCGGCTGCGTGACTCGCTCGCGGCGTCGCCATCGGTGCGACGCTCCGGAAGATCCGGTCGGCCGGCTCGTACAGCTCCGCCGATGCCAGGATGGAATCGCAGTGGCTTCCGCTGCACCCCCCGGTCACCAACACTCGCCCGTCCCGCAGGAGCGTGGCCTGATGCGCCGCCCGGTCCACCGACATCGCGCCGATGCGAACCACGCGGGCCGACGATGAGGGCCCCGCCCGCTTCGTCGTCTGGGTGACCGCTCCCGCCAGAACGAGAGCACCGGCGAGAGCGGCCAGCGGCCAGAATCCGGACTTCATGAGATACCCCTGACGGTTGCGTGCTTCAGGTTTGACGTGCGAAACCGCCCGGAGCTTCCATGCGAGACAGCGGGTTCGAAGGCGTCATCGACGCCGACGTAGTTTTCCGACTACCAGCCTCACGGGCCGGCAACGCATGGCCACCCACGGTGGCCACGGAGGGAAGATCATGACCGACGACGACCTCGACCACGAGTTCCCGCTCGGCGACGGCACGGCGGAAACCGGCGCCACGGTCTCGTGCCCCCACTGCGGAGCATCGGTCGAGGTGAAGCTGGATCCCGGTGGCGGCGCGGCGCAGCAATACGTGGAGGATTGTGAGGTGTGCTGCCAGCCCTGGCAGGTCAGCGTGCGGTACGGGCCAGACGGCCAAGTCCAGGTGTCGGTGACCGCCCTCGACGAGTGATGGCCGGCTGGCCCACGGCGCGTGTGTTGGGGACTAGTTCCCTCCGGCCCCTTTGCCGAATGGCCACAGCCCAAACGCCTTGAGCATGCCGTCCTGGTGCGTGTCCACGAACTTCTTGGCGGTCCGCGCGGCCGGCCACGGACTCGCTAGCCGGTCCGGCCGGTCGGCGATCCAGTAGGCGGTGAGCGCCATGATCGTGGCGTTCTGCGCCAGGACATCGGGGTCCACCGCCTCCAGCGCGTCCGCCGCCGAATGGTGCGTGTAGCGATACTCGGTCGAGCCGTTGTCCAGATTGATTCCCGGAAGCCCCTGGAGTGAGAACGGACCGGTGTCGGTGCCGAATTCAATGCCGTCATCCACGGTGAGATGGCGGAAGGATCCCAACGACTCCACGAACGGACGGAACGCGGCGAGCAGGTCATCACGGCCCCCGAGGCTCACGCCCTCGATCGGGCCCTGTCCGCCGTCCAGCACCAGGTCGCCGAGGTGATTGGCCATCTCAGCCTCGTGCTGCTTTGTGTAGGCGAAAGAACCAAGGAGTCCCTGCTCTTCCCCGGTGAACAGGACGAACCGAATCGTGCGGCGGGGTGTCACACCAGCACTCGTGATGGCGCGCGCCGCCTCGAGCACGGCGACCGCGCCGGCGCCGTTGTCGGTCGCACCCTCGGAGAGATCCCACGAATCGAGGTGCGCGCCCACCACGAACACCTGTTCCGGGTGTTCGCTCCCAGGAAGGTCGCCAACAACGTTCGCAGCCTCGACGGGGCCTGGTGTGAACGTGTTCTGCACGTTCACGTGCACCCGAATTCCCGTGCCGTTGTCCAGTTCGCGTTCCAGCAGTCCCTGATCCTCACGCGTCATCGACAGGACCGGGATCGCGAAGTCTTCCGAGAAGCCCAGGATGCCCGTGTGCGTGAGATTCATGCCCGCCGCCGGCGCCCCGCCCTGCCCTCCGATCACCGCCAGCGCACCCGCCTGCTGCGCCGCGCGGAGGAACGGTCCGAACTTGGCGAACAGCGCGTCTCTATCGGGTGGCGGCGGCCCCTTGGCCCCCACGAGCAGCACCTTGCCCTTCCAGCCGGCGCTGGACTTCAGCTCCTGGTCTATCTGGTACAGGTTCACCGACACGACGTCTCCGGTGGCGCCCCCTGCGGGCGTCGATCCGGTCCACCCCATCGCGTCCACGTGCAACCGCAGCTCGCGCGGTGACAGCATCTCCATCTCGGCGGTACCGCGGGTCCAGCCCTTCCACATCTGATACCGCTCGACGTGCACGTTCTCGAGCCCGATCGCCTTCATCTTCGCGACGCCCCAATCGACCGCGCGCCACATGGCCTGCGATCCGGTGACGCGAGCCCCGATGTCGTCGCTCAGCTCGGTGAGGTAGGCGAAGGCGCGCGAGTTCATCATGCTCTGCCCCGCGACCTTGGTCAGCGCGGGCAGTGTGCCGTCCGCTGCCGGTCCGAGCGCCGCGGTCGTGTCCTGGCCGTGGGCGGGCACGGTCGCCACAACCAGCACCACCAATGCCGCCTCGAAGCCTCGCATGTCTATGCCTCCCGTTGCCGGTCTGGAAGTCGTCGAAGGAACTGAGCGCCGCTGGGATGCTGGGGGTCGGCGCGTGGGAGACGAATCTAATCGTCCTTCCGGCGTAACCCCAGGGAAGCTCTGCACAAGTCCGCGAGCGGGGAGTGTCACCACCACGCGGCATCCGCGAGTGAACTCGCGGCTCGGCGGCTGCCGGTAAACCGGCGTCCGGCCGCCGCTTCAGCGGCAGATGCCGAGCGGCGAGTTCACTCGTCGACCACGCGCAAGATAGACGGGGCCTGGACCGCCGAAACCGCCTTCTGGCCGCCTCACAAGTCGCGGACTACGTTCTCTACGTACCCGCGCTCCCGAGACGACTCTATGACGCTCTCCCGCCGTGACCTCCTCAAGATCTCGCTCGGAGCTGGCGCGACGCCGGTACTGACCGGCCTCCCGCTCGCGCAGCGAGAGCGGTCGCTCGACTGGACGGGACCCTCGGAACCTGCCAGCGAGCTCCGCGCCCGCCCGTTGCCGCTCGACGCCGTTCGGCTGACCGGCGGGCCGCTCAAACACGCCCAGGAAATGGACGCCCGGTACTTGCTGCAACTCGAACCCGACCGGATGCTGGCGTACTACCGCGAGCGGGCCGGCCTCCCGCCCAAGGCGGAGCCCTACGGCGGTTGGGACGGTGGCGGCCGCAACCTCACCGGCCACATCGCGGGTCACTATCTCTCCGCGGTGAGCTACATGTGGGCCGCCACCGGTGACCCGCGCTTCAAGCAGCGCGCGGATTACATCGTCGCCGAGTTGAAGACCGTCCAGGACAAGCACGAAGACGGGTATCTGAGCGCGCTGGAGGGCGGCCGAAAGGCGTTCGGCGCCTTGGCGAGCGGGGAGATCCGCTCGGCGGCGTTCGACTTGAACGGCGAGTGGTCGCCGTGGTATACGCTGCACAAGACCTTCGCGGGTTTGCGGGACGCGTATCGGCTCACGGGGAACCGCACCGCACTGGCGGTCGAGGTCGGATTCGCGGGATGGGCCGACCGCATCCTCTCTGGCCTCGACGACGGTCAAATCCAGCGGATGTTGAACACCGAGTTCGGCGGCATGAACGAGGTGCTGGTGGACCTCGCCGCGGCCACGGGAGACGAGCGCTGGCTCCGGCTGTCGTACAAGTTCGAGCACCGCGCGTTCATCGAGCCGCTCCAGCGCCATCAGGACGATCTGGGTGGCACGCACGTCAACACGCAGATCCCCAAACTGCTCGGCTCCGCGGAGCGGTTCGTCACGCGCGGGAGGGCGGCGGACCTCATGGCCGCGAGCTTCTTCTTCGATCAGGTGGTCCAGCACCACAGCTTCGCCACCGGCGGCCACGGCACCGACGAGTACTACGGGCCGCCGGACCGGCTGAGCGACCGCGTGGACGGACGGACGGCCGAGTCGTGCAACGTGTACAACATGCTGAAGCTGACGCGCCAGCTGTTCTCGCTGCGGCCGGACGCGTACTACGCCGACTACCAGGAACGGGCGCTGTTCAATCACGCGTTGGCATCCATGGATCCGGAGGATGGCCGCACGTGCTACATGGTTCCCGTCGGCCGCGGCGTGCAGCACGAGTACCAGAACATGCTGCGGAGCTTCACCTGTTGCGTGGGCACCGGGATGGAGAACCACGCGTTGCACGGCTACGGGATCTACTACGAAGCCGGCGACCGCCTGTGGGTGAATGTCTACGCACCGTCTACCGCTG
>Ga0315556_1002500_pt1 | contig 10458 bp, 7 predicted proteins | sample SalMarSW160310MG_FD_202112 | JGI IMG/M metagenome (GOLD analysis project Ga0315556, IMG submission 202112) | Salt marsh sediment microbial communities from the Plum Island Ecosystem LTER, Massachusetts, United States - Salt Marsh Sediment SW1603-10 ... | reverse complement strand
TCGCCACTGTGCCAGTATCCCGATTTGGAGAAGGGCTGACAGGGCGGACCGCCGATCAACATATCGACCGCCTCCGCCTCTAACGCAGCGACTTCGAGGAGCCTGTCCGTAGTAATTGTGGCAATGTCGAAGCGCCCGTCCTGCTCGGCGACCGGCCAGCCTCGATTATCTGCGATTGCGTTGCGGCAGACGGGGTCGAGCTCCACAGCGGCCGCTGTATGAAATCCTGCCGCCTCGAACCCGAAATCGAGCCCGCCGATGCCAGTGAACAAGCTGATAACCGAGCGAGCGGACATTCGTCTGCAGCCTCGCCTCTCCATAACGTACTAATATGTCTATTCTTTTCTTGTTCCGGGAGGGCTGGCCTTGTCCATAAGCCGCCCTTTTGAGCCCGGATCGCGTGATCATGTGGCGGAGGTGGAGCGGCGCCTTCGGAGCGTGTACGGCTGCCCTCGCCATCATAACCCGGAAGACCCACTCGACGATCTGATCTTTCTGGTTCTGTCCCGCATGACTCAGGAGATCAAGTACGTGCGGACTTACCGATCGCTGCGCAGCGAGTTTGCCGATTGGGAGGGCGTCCGGGACGCCCCGGCGGAAGATCTCGAGGAGATCCTCGGTGACGCGGGGCTCGCGGCCACGAAGTCTCGCCAGATAGTCGCCATACTGCATGAGATAGGCCAGAGGGAGGGACGACTCGACCTCTCGCGGCTACGGACAATGAGCGACGAGGATGTCGAGGAATACCTGACCTCTCTCCCGGGGGTGGCGACGAAGACAGGGCGTTGTGTCATGCTCTACACGCTGGACCGGGATGTCTTTCCGGTCGACGCCCATGTGTGGCGCATCTGTCGGCGGCTCGGTATCGCGTCCGATACGGTATGGACGGATAGCGCTACTAAGGGCCTGCAGGCAGTTATTCCACAGGGCCTTTGCGGGTCGCTGCATATGACAATGGTGGCGCATGGAAGGGCAATCTGCCGCGCGAAGAAGCCAGTGTGTCGAGAGTGCGTTCTCTCAGACCTATGTCTCCACTTCACGCAAGCGGCTCATAGCTGAGATCGAGTACAGCCTCGATGCAGTCAGTCTCTTCTGGAAGAAGATGGGGCCGGAAAGGGGTTAGCCGGACACGATCGAGCACGATTCCGCCGCCCTCTGCCAGATATCGCATCATGCAGCGGTCCACATGATGTGGGACGCTTAGAAACCGTTGCGGTTGCACGATGGTGCTGAGCAAACCAGCCCACCGAATGGGTTTCGGCTCAGCCAGCTTAACTTGCCAGGCGTCGCTCTTAGAGCAGGTGGCTTGGCCAACCAGAGCCCAGGTACCTGGCCGCTGGTCGCTCCAATCCAAGTGACAGAGCAAGTCGACCCCTTCGTCATGTGCGTGTGTGCGTATCGCTGCGCCGTCAGGAGCTGCTCTCAAGTTGACTTCCTGGCAAGCATGCTGAAGTGCCGTATCGAATCTCCCAGCTGCACGGCGCATGGCTGCTAACGCCGCGACGCGCAGCCCGCGTTGCTTCAGTGCCTCTGCGACGCTCAGCTCGAAGGTCTCATGAGCATGATTGCTAAGCAGTATGTCATACGCGTGAGCCGTCAGCAGACAAAGGAACGCAACGTAAGCGGCTTGCCCAGCATTCTTCCCTACGCGCAAACGTCCCGAGGTTAGCTCGAAGGGATAGGACTTTCGCAATAGATCCGAGCGCTCGCGGAGGATGGCGAAGACCTGCTCGCCGATGCTGTCGTCAGAGGTCTGCTCATTCGGACACCGTATGAGCTCATGACCGCGCCAGCCGATGTCGTCGCAGTAGTCCGTGACTTGCTCGACGGTTACATGGTATCCCTTGATGGACAAGAGCTCGGCGTAGTCTGCCAGAGCTGATGCACGGGCATATTTTCCATAAGCTTCAATGTTCGGCTCAAGCAAATCAGCCATCTATCTCGAGCCGTCCCTTCGCAAGTGATCTGAGGTCTCCCGCAAGCTGTTGAAGATCTTGAGCGGCTCTGGCAATGTGTGACAGCGTCTCTCGATCAAGTGATGCTGCGCTTATTTCGCCGAGAAGCACGCGTCCGCTATCGGCAAGGCGTTTTACCCGGTCCGGCATGGAGAGCTGGTCGATGACCTGTCGAGCCAGCGAGAGATCGCGGCTCTCGCGAAGTATCCGTCGCGCGCTCTCGTTTGCCAGAACCCGACCATAGTCCGTTACGTCCCTGGAATCGGATAGCACGGCCTGTCGATATCCGGGCTGAGGTTTCAGGTCGTTCAACACCTCTCTTGTATGCTCCGCGTCTATTCCCTCAAGGGCTTGCATGACTCCTTGGTAAGCCCTCGGGGTGCCGAAGTTGATGAATCCTCTGACGTCCTTCGAATGAGTTGTCCGCTCCCACACGCCAAAGCGCTCGTGCTGGACGTAGCGCGTATCTATTTCGAGCTCATCGCGTGCGTGCACAAGTAAGCGGATAGCGATGTACGAGTTACGTACACCTTGGGCATTACTACCAACGCGCCTGGCGACCTCTCTGAACGGATCTTCGGCGCCTTCCTCCGCGGCTCTATCGACTTCCTGCAACAGATAACGCGCCTTCGCCTCCGCGCTCCAAGTCTTGATTCCGCCAATATGACGAAATCCGAGGAAGCGATGGACGGCTTCGCGACTCTCAATTACGTAGCAGGGCGTCTCGCGCAAACGAGCGAGTTGATCGGCGGTGGGGTCAATATCGACAAAGCCGATATCACCTGCAGCTACACTCCGATGGAGGATGAGCAGCGCTGCTAGCCTTCTATTTCCCTCTAAGACAACGAAGGCCCCGTCTTCTGGGGTCGCTATAAGAGGCTCGTGGACAAAATAGCCGTTATCGACAAACGAGCGCCCAAGCTCTTCCAAGACGCCGTGCTCGTATAGGTAGCGGAGGAGGTCGCCCTGATCGGCCCCGACAAGATCTTCGGGCAATCGTGGGTTGTTCGAGTCGAGCCGCAGATCCTCGATCGGAATCCGTTGAATGTCTGGTTCCACTGGGCTTTTCATCTTGCTATCGGCTCCCAACCGCCCGCTCGACAGCCCCCATCGGGTCGTTATAGAAGCTGGCGAGGGCAAGCAGCTCCTCTTCGAGATCGAGAGCCTGGCGCTTGTTGGCGGTTGGCACCAAGACGCGCCTAGCGCCGTTGTCCAAGCTCAGCTGCATGAGCTCGCCGAGGACCGGCAGGCCTTTGATGTTTCCTTGGATGGACATGTCGCCGAGGACGAGCGTGCCGCCTTGTAGCTGTGCACTGCGCAGGACAGATATCGCGGCCGTGAAGAAGGCGACGCCTGCCTCGCAGGGCACTCGGGAGCCAAGGAGGTCCACTCCCTCGACGAAGAGATCATGGGTGTCGATGTCACGCCCGATGCCCAGCTCGCCTTTGTGGGTCTGCATGTAGGAGAAGGCACGCTGGCAGGCCTCCTTGAGCGACTTATCCATTCCCCCGGAGAGCCTGAGCTTACCGGTGCCACTCGCCGTGCTGACCTCGATGCGGTAGATCCCGATCTTCCGTTCCGCGCCGCCCACGGCAGCGGTGAAGACGGTGCCGGGCGGCAGGGGGTCCTGGGGGATAAGCTCCCGACCACCCTCCTCTGGGCAGGCGACGAAGTGCTCCTGCTGCGAGGCCCGATCGATGTAGCTGAAGCTGGTCTTGGAGTACTCGAAGGGCAGCATCTTCTTGAGCTGCTCCTTTACGCGGCGGCGCAGCTCGAGCCCTATCTGGAGGTACTGGCCCAGCTCTTCCTCCGTGTGCCCGTGGTCCGGGTGGAGGATCTTCAGGAAGCCGGCGACGCAACGGCGAACGGCCGTGTCGTCGCGCTTGTTGAGGTGGCCGCCCAGCACGAACGGGCGGTCGATCAGCTCCGAGAAGTTGTGGCGTCGCATGTGGCGGAAGAGCTCGGCGAGGTAGTCAACGATGAACCCATAGTGAGCGGTCAACAACCCCGGGTCCATCTTCGGCATCTCCCAGCCGGGGAGATAGCAGTGGAGGCGGTCGATCAAAGCGGCGTCCTGCATGGCCTCGGGCAGGGGCTCGAAGAGATGATGTGTCTTCACCAGGACGTCGACGGGCTTGTCGATGTTTCCCACGAAGACCATCGACGCATTCGCCGTAATGACCTCTTTGCCGCGCACAAATGAGCCGGACTCCATGAAGTCCTTCAGGATTTGGATGCCGTCCTTCTCCTTGAAGCCGACGCCGGCCACCTCATCGAAGGCGACCACATCCCATAGCCCAACCAGTCCCACGCGCTGACTCTGCATGTTGTAGAACAGGTTGGCGGTAGTCGTGCCGCCGCCGGAGATCAGCACCGAGTAGGGGGAGATCTCCCGATAGACGAAGCTCTTGCCCGTGCCGCGCGGACCGAGCTCGATCAGGTTGAACCGGCTCTCGACAAACGGTATCAGACGCAGGATGAAGAGGAGCTTGATGCGCAGGGACTTCACCGGGTCGTCATCCGCCATTCGCTCCAGGAAGGCAGGCTCCACACCAGTGGAGCGGAGGATCAGGTCCAGCCACTCGTCTCGTGTGAGCTCGGACCGCGCTCGCAGCAGCCCCTCCGGCTCGAAGGTGGCTAGCTGAATGGGCTTGAGGTCATTGATCCGAAACGGGGATTTCTTGCCGGTCGCGCTGTCGTCGTAGAAGTACTCCAGATCCAGCTGCGCCCAGATGCCACCCTGAAGCAGCCTCGAGTAGCCGTCATCCCGCAGGAATCGATCCGGGATGTGGACGTATTTGTCCCCGAAGTTCGCGAGGGTTGCCCAGTACTTGTCCTCGCTGGCCACCAAACGGACTGAGACCTTGTCGATGAAGGTGTGGCGACCCTTCTCACGGAGTCTGACCTGGGCCGCGTTGGCCTCATCCGGTGAGACATAGCTCTCCGATAAGGTGCGGTTGACGACATCGATCCCCATCTGGATCGCCAAAGGGTCCGACGAGGCGCAGTACTTACCGAGCAGGTACTCCAGCACGAAGACAGGGACGTTGGCCCCGACCTTTACCCTGCGGACCAGATCCTTGCGGACGACCTTTCCTGCGAAGAGTTGGGTGATCTTCGTATCCAGCGCGTCCAGCTGTACGGGATCGATCATCGCTATCGCGTCACTCTCACGGGGATGGGCGGGGTGTCCTTAAGCGTGCGGTCGGTTGCCACCTGGATTACCAAGACGCGAAGCTCGCTTACCTCCTCGTCATCGATCTGCATGCCGACCGATACGGGCTCTGTGTCCTCCAGCGTCACGGTCCGCGCCTCCGGATCCCAGCCGCGGGTCGCGAACACGGCCTGCGCGACCACGCGAGTGCCTTCAGAGTCAGCCGTCTCAGCAAGCACCCGCAAGCGGATCGGCTCAATCGGTAGGTCAACGCGGCGTATGCTGAGGGAGAAGATCAGATTCGTGATCTCTCTGGGCGTCTGCTCGAGGGACACGATTTCGGCCGAGGCTTTGCCTTTGCCGGTGTCCTTGCCCTTAAGCTCGAAGGACATGACCGGCACGATAAGCTCTTGGAGCGAGAGCCCTCCATGGTGAAACACGAGGCTGCCACCCGACTTGAAGACGCCGAGGCCCTTCGGCACGACCAGGTCGAGATCCGTACCCTGGTATCCGAGCTGGCTCGCGCTGATTCTGATGCAGGAGGAGGGGGTCTCTCCGCCGCGGCCGATCCAGCACCGGCGATGCAGGTCGACGGTCTCTCCGCCTTGGGGTGGGTCGATCTTCATGTCGTGTCCCCGGCGGGGTCCGAACAGGTGGCCATGATCGGCGGTAATCACGAACTGCTTCACCCCAGCATTCGCTAGCCGGAGAACGGCCTTTCGTACGGTCTCCAGCACCGTGCCCATCACTGTGCGTGCGACGCCGTCGGGCAAGCTCTCGCCAGCGCCATCGATCTCCTGCGAGCGAATGATGATGAGGCGAGCGTCTTTGACCTCGGTCTGCAGGGCGTTCTGCGATAGCTCGTTGAGGAGCCGATCCATGGTCATCTCGACCGAGCCCGGAACGGCTCCGCGCGCGAAGTCCATACGGGCCGCGCTCCCTGACAGCGCCTTGCCGTCGATCGCCCCGGTGATCCCCACTGCGTCCATTGCCAGAGAGAAGGACCGCTCTGCCCCGGGCAGCAACGCGGCCATACCTATCTCGGTGATCGTGGGCAGGACAGCCGCAGCCGGCTGGAGCTGCAGGCCCTCGGCCCCGGCGGCAGCGAGCAGCTCGCCCAGCGTGCTGCCCATCTCGAAGCGCATGGCATCGACCAGCAGGTAGGCAACCGGCTGCGGCCGCTTGGCTACGAAGCGGCTGTAGATCTCGGGCTGAGAGACCACATCCTTGATCTCCCATCCGTCTGCCGCCAATGCCTTCGCGAAGCCCGCTGCCATCCGCTCGATCGCCGCGTCGTAGCGCTGGAATACCCGCTGCGATGCCCCCTCCAGCTCTGCGTCGTCTCCAATTCGGCTAAGCCGATAGCGGGCATCCCGAAACAGGCGGTCTGCACGGTGCCAACCATTCGGTGCCGCATACCGCTCCACCCAGACCGACGCAGAGCTAGGCGCCATGCCCAGTTGCCGCTCCAGCTCCGCTACTACAAGCGCCAGGCGCGCCAGCGATCCGCAAGCGTCCCAGGCGGCGCGGCGCTGGGGATATCGGTCCACCGACACCCAGAAGCTGGTGGAGCGCCCCTCGACGATTATCAGGGCTTCCTGGGCCAGGTCCTCGGCCAGCAGTCGATCGCACTCTGCGAGAAGCCGCTGCTCCTCGAACCGGAAGGTGTCGATCCGGCCCAGAATCTTCGGATCGATCTCTGCGCTGTCGAGACCCAGGTCGCGCTCGGCCTGGTCTGCGAGGCACTCGTAGGTATCGGGATGCAGATGGCGCAGGCGTTGACAGATCGCGCGTGCCCTCGCGATGTGCTCCGGTGCGGAGGACGCGGACACGCGGAAGATCTCCAACGGCTCCGGGCCGGAGAGATTACTGCGCAGCTCCGTCACCAGCAGCGTTCGCGCGAGCTGATCGGCTGTCATGTCTGCGACCTGCTCCGCTGGCTTGTCAGACACCTCGGCCGCCGACAGATCGAATCCCAGTCCGCGGCTCACGAGCGCGGTGAGCTCGGGTAGGAGGCCCGCGGCAGCCGTGCGATGCCGCCGCTGCAGGTCGCTCAGGAAGCCGGTCACGACATCGATCTCGCGAGAGGACCCGAAGATCGGCTGGAGCGGCGATGCGCCGCCGTCGTCCCCAACCTTGACCGCTTCCAGATAGTCGAAGCTCACACCCTCGTGGCCCAGCAGCTCGTCGATCTTGGCCTCCGCCAGCCCCGCCGCCTTGAACGCGGCGCTGGCCAGGCGCAGAAGCTCCAGGCGGTATGGCTCGCGATCTCCGCCCAGGCATTCCAGCTCGCGCAGCGGCGACAGGGTCTCCTCGGGATGCTCGCCGGGCAGGTAGACCAGGACCGGTAGCCTCGGATCCTCACCCACCAACGGCTCACAGGCGAGCGCCAGCTCATAGTAGGAGCCGGTGAAGGGCACCACGCTCGTTAGCCGCCCGTCGATGTCGATCTCCCGAGCCTGAGCGGCACGGGCGAGGGCGCCCGGGCCGAGCTTGCGCTGGACCCAAGGCTCCCACCAGCGCTCCGGGTCGTACCAGACGACCACGCGCCGCGTGTCGAGATCCCGGGCAAGCCGATGCTCCAGATAGCGCGAGAGCTCACCCATATCGGCCATCCCCGGAGGCCATTGAGCAGACCCCGCTTCCGCAGCATGGGCGGAGCGATGGCGACGGCCAGTCAAGGCTAGCCATTGCCTTGCATATCCGACGATATAGCGACTACCCGTTCTTCCAGCTTCAGCCGATCCGCGGCCGCTCGGATGCCTTGGTCGAGGGTTGCGAGATCGACCACCTCTCCGGCTAAGGCAAGATGAAGGGCGTCGGCGAAATCCATGCCCCCCTCATACCAATCGAGCGCCTTCGCCACTTGTAGCGCGTGCTCGACCTCGACGGTCGGCAAGCCCGCAACGTGGCGCAGCCGCTCGGCAACCGTCTGGACTTTGAGCGCGTAGCCCCGTTTAGAGCCCAGCACCCAGACGGTTTCGAGTATCACGGTCGGTAGCAACAGGCACCGATTATCTCGCAGGAAGGCAGTCGCAAGCCGCGTCTGGTCGGGGTCGTGCTTGACCGCGCAGCGGACGACGATGTTTGTGTCCACGGCAATCATCTCGCCTTTCCTGCCTCCCAATCGATGACCTCTCGCATCTGCTCCAGCGTCAGCGGCTTGCCCTGATAGACGGAGGGCGCATCAGGGTCTTCAAAGGCGCTCTCGGCAAACACCCCGTCGTGGGAGTCCGCGCCGCCCTTGGTCAGCAGGAAGTCCAGAAACTCCGATAATGCCCTCAACCGAGGCGGATCGAGATTCCGCGCCTTACGGTAAATCTCTTCGGCGTCGATCATATATTTCACCTATCGAGAGATCGTAGGTCGCGGTGAGCTTGCGAACCTCAACGATCAACGGCTTGCGTTGGAGATAACGCTGGGCCTCGTTCCTGGCCCCCGCTTGCACCTATGGCAATTTTGACGCCTGCTTCTAAGGCCGGCGCGTGAGAGCTGGGGCGGGGGCGATCTCTGCTCAGCCCTCATAAAGCACCTCCAGGTCGTGGGCGATGGCGATGGACCGGTCCTTCTTGCACCGCTCCCGGATCCGTTCGGGCCAGATGGAGCGAGCAAGGTGCGCCCAGTCGTAGTCCCCGGCCTCCAGCGCACGCCAGGTCTTCTGCAGCTCGTTTCGCCACCGGGGAAAGCGGAAGAGCTCCCACAGCGGGGCTGCGGTGATCTGCACTCCGTCATCAAGGTTCGGCCGATATGGAAGGGCGGCCACCCGGAGCAGCTCGGCCCGCATGGTCTTCAGCTCGTCGAGCAGCTCCGACAGGGTCGAGAGCTGGTTGGCGATTCGGGATGCCTCCCGACCCTCGGCCTTCTCCTGCTCCCCGAGCAGCTGTGCGATGCGGGTCTCGACCTCCGAGATTTTCGGCGAGACCTGCCGATCCACGGCCTTGTAGAGGGTGTCTGCCGTCAGGCGCGGGTAGTAGATCCAGATGGTCCAGGCACCGGACGCGGTGGCGAGGGGCCAGAAGATCGGCGCCTTGCGCCGGCTCTTCGACCAACGCCCGAGGTGATCAGCGAAGAATCCAGCCGGTCGGCGGAGGTATGTCCGCAGATCGCGCACCGCGAGCAGACGGCATAGCTCCCGCTCGATCTCGGCGGCCTGGGCACCCCAGACCAGCGCCAGTACCTGCTGGACTCGCACCAAGAGGTCCCGCTCGGCGGGAAAGCCATCGTCCAGGCCAGGGTCGTCCACCAGGATGCCGTCGGCGGGGAAGGGGATCGGGTAGCCTGGCGGCGCCTCGTCCAGTGGAAGCCCGTCCTCGCCAGTCAGCATGCCGGGGGAGCAAGCCGGCAGCGGGTCGAATGGCTCGGGCTCCGGTGGTGGCTGTCGGTCACCGGTGGCGAGGCGGACATCGAAACGGCCAAAGGCGGCGCCGATCAGCCAGTCCACCAGCTCGGCGGCGAGCCTGCTGGGGTCTACGGAGGCGCTTGGTGCCTCGGATTCATCGTCCTGGTCGCCGGCGTCTTCCGCTTCCGCGTCGCCAGACTCAGCGCCGAGCGCGGTCGCGCGATCCTCCGGCTCAAACCCGTAGAGATCGAAGCAGCGCTCGTCGATCTCCGCCTGGATCTCGGCCAGGTTCGCCTCGGCGGCCGATACCCGGCTCGACCAGGCTTGCATCCGCTCGGCCACGGTGGCGCCTTCCCTCTGGAGCAGCGCCGGCAGGATGAAGGCGTGGGAGGTCAGGTCGGCGGTGTCCAGCTTGCGCTTCAGGGACCAGGCGCGGCGGGCGAGGGCGGCGAGGGACTCTCGATCCTTTTCGGCCAGATCGGGGACAGGAGTACGCTGGATGACGCCGACCTCGTAAGAGCCGAACGCCATTTGAAGCTCGACCAACGTCCGAAACGCTTGGCTGTTGGTGATCGCCAGCAACGCGAGTAATGCTTGCGGGTCATCGTGGGGGACGAAGGCGGCCGGCCCTTTGTCCGCAAAGATGCAGCCCGTCGGCATTGCCCGCAGCGCCAAACCGCTCTGCGTCCGGCGCGGCCAAGTAAGGCCGGGGCGAAAGTAGTGCTCGGTGGAGCGGATATTCCGCGCCCAGTGTCCGCCGCCGTATCTTTGGACGATCCATGCCTTCATCACCTTTCCGTCGTTCGCCCATTCGACTGAGAGGTGGTGATCGAAGTAGAAGGGAGCGTAGGCGCCACCTTTGGCGTAGGGGAAAAACTTAGCTTTAGAGAACACCTCCCACCAGCACCTCAGGAAGCGGAAGTCGTCTAGCGTACCGGTACCACTTGCGACCAAGTGTTCTTCATCAATCCTTCTGTGTTTCGCAAACAAGCTCCGTACAGTGTCGCTTA
>Ga0315556_1002498_pt1 | contig 10461 bp, 10 predicted proteins | sample SalMarSW160310MG_FD_202112 | JGI IMG/M metagenome (GOLD analysis project Ga0315556, IMG submission 202112) | Salt marsh sediment microbial communities from the Plum Island Ecosystem LTER, Massachusetts, United States - Salt Marsh Sediment SW1603-10 ... | reverse complement strand
TAAGCATAATAAAAACGATCAATTCTGTCAATATTATTTGATATATATCATATAATATTCATATAATCGTATACTGCCGGGATCAGTGACCGACAGGTGGCTTTTAATTTACGCTCAATATCGACATTCAACGATTAAGTTATTTACTCTTTCAGAAAATGCGGTAGAATTAACTCATATACTGAACTCCAAAACCTATCTGCAACGGAGGAGATTTATGACCCATATTATTACAAGTCTATGTTTGCGCGACAGCGGGTGCGTGGAAGTCTGCCCCGTTGAATGCATCGTCCCTGGGAAACCCGTTGAAAAGTGGCCTTGGTTCTATATTGACCCGGACACCTGCATCGACTGCGGTGCCTGCATCCCGGAATGCCCGTATGCTGCGATCTTCCCTGAAGACGAAGTCCCTTCGGCCTATTCTGCCAAGGGTGGCGAATTCATCAGCAAGGTTGGGATAAGTGGTCATTATGAAGGTACCGACCATCAGGGGAATCAGGTAGTGCTTGAAACAGCCAAAAAGCTGGAAGCCGGCGAAACCGTTGACCTGACACCCGATATAAAACCCAACTACGACTACTTCCAGAGCGGACCCGGTTACAGCGCCAACGACTAATCCCTTTCTGGAGAATAAAAATATAAAAGACCAGACATAATTTGCCTGGTCTTTTATATTTAAAATAGAGATTAAGGACCAAGTGCAGTTTTGATGACATTACGGCCAATCACTATGGCCAAGGGGAGGTTATCTTCTTCCAAAGCGACGACGATCGCCAGAGGCGTACTTTGCCAATTGGGCAATGTCCCCGCCAGGTACCAGGTGAAATATTTACCATTGGCCTGGCTCTGCCCAGTCCACTCCCAAAAGGCTTGGCCGGTGACTGCCAAAGATTGACCGGCGGCATCAGTTTCAAGAGTTGGCAGTGCCTTTGCAGGTTCTGTAAGCGTGGGGAGCACCACCCAACCGTCCCGGGGCGTGTTAACTGCCTGGGCAATTCGTGGTGCGGGGCGGATTCCGTGATTGCTGAGGGCAGCGGTCGCTAATGCCATTTGCAGGGGGCTGACGCGCAATTCCTGGGGAGTTGAATTCACGGCAACGGCTGCAACGGGAAGCCGCAGATCCGGTGTGGTATAGAATCCAAGCGTGTTGTAAAGCTGGCGAAGAATGGGTTCGTTGCCCATCGTTTTTGTTCCAAATTGAGCCAGGAGGAAAGGCTCTATCGCATTACCGGGAGGGTACAATCCCTGCGCCGCTCTGTTTAGGAGCGGCGAGCGTTCGTTCTTTGCCAGAGATGGGCCTTCTGTGTCTAGCTGGTTGGCGTTAAACACAGGATGCGAGGCCATGGCCAGAATTTCGCCATTGCTTGCGTTCAATAATACAATTGCGCCGCTGTGATCACCAAGGGATATGTCGGCCTGTTTTTGCAGATCCAGGTCGAGGCTTAGACGCACATCGAGACCGGGAGGAGGCCACCCATAGACGAGATGGTTCCACCAGATCAGGCTGGCAGGATTACCCTGCAGGCCGCGCAGGTAAGGATCCAGCGAGATTTCCAATCCAGCCTGTCCATAAACCGGATGCGTATAACCAACAATAGGCCCCAAATCAGGATAAAGATAAACGCGATTGTAACCACCTAATTCACCCTGGGTGACATTGATTGGCCGGTTATTTCGGTCCAGGATGGCGCCGCGTGGGACATAGCGGTCAGCAATAGAGCGGCGTGGATTATCGCTACGGGTTAGCAGGTCGGGGCCGCGGATCACTGCCCACCAGCCATTGCTGAGGGCAGTGATAGCGATGCTGGCAATTAGGAGGAAGTTTACAATTTGATAGGGTGCTGGGTTTAATAGGTGTGCTGGTTCCTGTTCGGTATTGTTGCTGATCAGAAGTAGGAAAAAGAGAGCAATATAAGATGTAACCAGCGATGAACCGCCATATGAGATAAAAGGTAGCGTCACGCCGGTTAGAGGCAGCAGTCTTAAATTCCCACCGATAATCAATAGGCTTTGGATGCCGAGATAGGTTGTCAGGCCGGCGGCCAGTAGCCTGCGGAAGCGGTTGGTCGCATGTAAAGCCGCACGCATCCCTCGGCTGAGGAACAACGCCAGCAGTCCCAACAAAGTCAGCGTTCCGACCAGACCGGTCTCTTCTGCGATAGTCGAGAAGATGAAGTCGGAATGAGCGATGGGCACCAATCCTGGGCTTCCTAAACCCGGTCCACGTCCCAGCAATCCGCCACTGGCAACAGCTAGTAGCGATTGGATGATTTGATAGGAATGACCGCTGGGATCGAGCCATGGATTAAGCCAGGTGTCGACGCGTAGATGGACGACCTCAATTAGGGTATATCCGATCGCCCCAGCCAGTAGCAGAATCCCAGCGCTGACCAGAATGACGCGTTTCCGCCCGGTTGCAAGATAAAGTACGCTGGCATAAAGCAAAATGAAGATAGAAGCTGTTCCCAGGTCGCGCTGGACCAGAAGTAGTACCAGTGCCAGGCCGGTTAAGAGAAGTGTAGGGAAAATAAGCGGGAAAATTTGTTGCTGTAATGGTAAGCGATCTGCCAGATACGATGCCAGATAGATTACCAGTAGAAGCTTCAACGGCTCAGAAGGCTGAATGTAGACCCCACCGGCTCCCAGCCAAAGCCGTTCGTCGCCCCCAGCAGGATTAGTCCCAAAGAATAGAGTCAGCGCTGTAAGGAGCAAACCACCGGAAAGCCACAGGTATTTATAGCGCTTTAAAACTGGGAGAATGTGTGGCCAGCGTAATCCTAAAGTCAAAACACCCAAACCCACTACCAACCATAAGGTTTGCCGCAGACCAAACGCGAATGATAGGCGCCAGATGGTCAGCAGCCCCCAGCCGCTAAAAAAAGCAGCGATCGGAAAGAGATAGGGATCTCTTTCGGGAAGGCGCCTGCGGATTTGCCTGTCAGCAGCCCAAACAGCTAATCCCCAGACAGCCAATCCGAGCCAATGTGACCATTTGAGCGATGCCACGTTCCAGGAGCGTTCGCGAATTACCGGGGAAAGGCTCAGGATAATTGAAAATAAAATCAGGAAGAGAGCCGCCAGCTTGAGTAAACGGCTTTGAATTTGATCAGCCATTCTCAATTAATTAATATATTTATCGATCAGGAGACTAAGTTTTTGTCGTGTTTCCGGTGGAATCACGGATCGGTCGGTGATCAGGGCTGTCGATAGAGAGGTTGCGCAGTCACAAGCACGTTCCTTTTCGAGGTCTTTTGCCAGGCGGCGGATGGCTACTTGAGCAACTTCGGTGTTTTTGTTTAAGGTTTGTATCACCATATCGACTGTCACCGGGGCTTGGCTGACATGCCAAACATCGAAATCGGTGACATGAGCCATGACGGCGTAGCACATTTCGGCTTCGCGTGCCAGAAAGGCTTCGGGGGAGGTTGTCATCCCGATGATTGACATGCCCCATGAGCGATATGTGTGTGACTCAACCTTTGTTGAAAAGCGCGGTCCTTCGATGGTAATAAAAGACCCGCCTTGGTGTAGTGTCGCATCTGTGGTTTGCACTGCGTCAGCAAGCTGCCTCGAAAGATCAGGGCAGAAGGGATCTGCCACGCTGATGTGGGCTACCAATCCGTTTCCGAAGAAAGATCGTACGCGATCTTTGGTATTGTCGAATAACTGATCCGGGACGACGATGCTACCCGGAGCATAATCTTCGCGCAAAGACCCGCAGGCGCTGATGCTGACAATCCGTTCGACACCCAGCGACTTGAGTGCATAAATATTGGCACGATAGTTTACCTCGCTCGGCATGATGTGATGACCGATGCCATGTCGTGCCAGGAAAGCGATTTTTTCTCCTTCAAGAGTACCAACAACGATTGGGGCGCTGGGTTTACCAAACGGAGTATCCAGATCCAGCTCTTGCGTATTTTGCAAATCGGACATTGCGTATATGCCTGATCCGCCGATCACGGCTAGACGAATGTTATTAGCCATATTCTTCCTCCGAGGGAAGTCGTTGCGTTGAAGATTCCTGCGTAGCCACCGACAGCGCAATGGTAAGGGTGGCCTTTCCGCAACCTATCTCGTCACCCGTTATTACGACAGTCGGCGTGCCAATCCGTTCCTGGTTGAGCATTGTTCCATTGGTGGAACCCAAATCCTCAAGCCACCATTGGCTGTGATGATAGATTAGGCGCGAGTGGCGAGCGGATACGGTGTCGTCGTCAATCGCGATCTGACAATTAGGATCTCGCCCGATGAAGATTTCGGGCAGAGCAAAATGCCGCACGATGGGTGAATTACCCTGCCTGTCGACCGAGATCTGTATATTCGGTACTTTTCGGGAAGCAAGAATTGAACCTTGGTGTTGCACGTCTCGCCAAAGCGTGTAAAGTGCCCATCCGAAAAAAGCATACAGGCTAAGGGCCAGTATGATTCGCAAAGCGAACAGAATTGTTCCGCTCATTCTTTCTTGTCTTCTAATTTTAAAATTGCTGTTGGTCGATCGCCTGAAGCGGGTGAGAGGGGGGATGTATCTGCCAGATCAGGTCTGGCGGGTGGGTTGTCTTGCCCAAAGATCAAGGGTACTCCGGAAAGTGAAATCACATCCCCGGGATAAAGAATCGACTGGTTTGTGCGTTGACCGTTGACAAAAGTGCCCCCGGTAGAGTTTAGGTCGAACAAAATATATCGTCCTTTGATGGCGCGCAATTGGGCATGACTGCGCGAAACGCGCGGGTCGTCTATTACAAGTTGGTTGTCCATGCGCCGCCCGATATTAACGACGGATTGCGTTAATGGATAAACCTTCGTTCCGTGCACGATCAAGAAAGCGTTCTCGGGAAGGTTGTCCGTTCCGTCATCCTCGGCTGTTTCATCGACTGGCATGCCCTGTGTTTCTGAAACCGTATCAATTCGATGGGAGGCAATGATATGAACCTCTTCCGGATCAAGTGCTGGATCCGTGGCTGTCGTGATGGTTGGTGTAACGGCGAATATTAAATCCGCTTCGCTCGCCGCAGTGTTTAGGATTTCTTGAAGCCCGTCTAATAAACGCGAATCGGTCTGCCAATCTTCTGCCAGATCGGGGTGAGTAATAATTGTATAAACATTTGGCGCCAGTTTGGTGCCGTCTTCGCGGGCGGTGATGTTGGATTGCACGGCCCCCGCAAGTTGCTGAGCGATCAGTCCTTCGGTTTTGTGACCGGGCAAAATGCTGACAAGGCGAACTTCCAGTAAGGCCTGTAGACGACTCTCGAGCTGGTCCAGTTTAATTTTCATATAAGAATCCCCTACCTAAGCTTCTTTCTTATGGTGTGACATTATTGTAATAATTATAGAGGCGAGCATGGTTTAATGCAAGCCTGGTTGCAGACTGTGACTGCTAATGTTATCATGAGTTCTATGGGAATTTCTTATCAATTAGCGTTAGAGGCGCAATCCCTGGTCGGTCATCCGGAATCCGGAAAGGTCCAGCGCATATTGCGGGCAGCTTTGGAAGCTGCGGATCCAGCGCAAGCGGTCAGGCGGGTGGTGACACGTGCCGGCAGCCTATTGCAAATAGATAATAAGTTGTATGATCTAGACGAAATCCAGCACATTTATGTGCTGGCATTTGGGAAAGCAGCCCCGGTAATGGCGAGTGCGTTAGCTTCAATGCTTCCGGATAAAGTTGGATCCGGGTTGATTGTTTCGAAATATATCCCATCTGCTGTTTTGCCATATCCTGTGCTGGAATGCGGCCATCCTGTCCCGGACGATCGTAGTCTGGCGGCCGGAAAAACTGCCCTGGAAAGGCTTACCGATCTTGGGCAGGACGATTTGTTGATCTGCTTAATTTCAGGTGGCGGTTCGGCCTTACTAACCAGTCCGCTCTCGGATGTTTCTCTTTCCGACTTGCAAAACCTGACTGAAAGCCTATTGGTATGCGGCGCCAGTATCAACGAGATTAATACCTTGCGCCGCCATTTTGATCGGGTGAAAGGTGGCGGTTTGGTGGAGGCAGCGGCTCCCGCCCGGACAGTCAGTTTGATCCTTTCCGATGTAGTCGGTAGCCCGCTCGAAGCGATTGCATCGGGTCCGACTGCTCCCGATCCGACGACCCGCGAAGATGCGCTGGATATTCTCGAGCGTTACCGGGCAGAAATCAAAATACCGGTTGGCATTTGTGAAGCGCTACGTTCGGCCCCGGAGACCCTGAAAGCGGATAATCCTTTATTCGCAGGAGTACAAAACGTAATAATTGGAAGTATTTTGCAATCAATTCAGGCCTCTTTTATGCAGGCTGAAAAAGAAGAGTTAAACGGAAACGTACTCACCAGCTCGCTCGAAGGCGAAGCCAGGCAGGTGGGAGGGGTTTTAGGCAGCATTCTGAGGCAAATAGTTGAGACGGGTCAGCCAACTAAACGACCAGCTTGTCTGATTGCAGGTGGCGAAACCACCGTGGTTGTGAGGGGCAAGGGCTTGGGTGGTCGTAATTTGGAATTGGCACTCGGCGCTGTCGAAGGGTTGGCTGGTTTGGAAAATGTAATGTTGCTTACTATGGCCAGCGATGGTGAGGACGGCCCAACAGACGCAGCCGGAGCAGTAGTTACCGGCGAATCGTTTGCGCGAGCTCGTGAACTTGGTCTGTCTGTTCGTGCCTATCTGGAAAATAATGACTCGTACCATTTCTTTGGCCAATTGGGTGATTTGCTGCGCCCAGGTCCAACCGGCACAAACGTAAATGATCTAATCCTTCTATTTGCATTTTAATCAATACTGGAGTTACCGATGTTGCCTACTGTGGTTTTGACCCACAAACTTCCACCGGATTGGATCTCCAGCCTGGATGGGCGTGTGCAGGCTTATAGCGGACCGACGGATGCCGATAAGTTAGCGCCTGAATTAGAGGCGTTCCTGCCCGATGCTGAAGGATTGTTATCCCTGCTGACTGTCCCGATCAAAGAAGAATTGCTTGCACGTATGCCAAAATTGCGTGTGGTCAGCAACATGGCTGTTGGTGTTGACAATATAGATGTGGCTGCTTGTACCAGGCGCGGTATACCGGTCGGCCATACGCCGGGTGTCTTGACTGACGCGACTGCCGACCTGACAATGGGGATTTTATTGTCAGCAGCACGCAGATTGCCAGAAGCAGCCAGGGATGCCAGTGAAGGTCGTTGGACGACTTGGTCGCCGACTGGTTGGCTGGGTGCGGATTTACGGAATAAGGTATTGGGCATCATCGGGATGGGGAAAATTGGTCAGGCCGTAGCGGAACGCGCAGCGGGATTTGGATTGAAAATTATCTACCGCAATCCTTCGCATTTACCTTTGGTGGAGGCGCAATTTGCTGCGGAATATGCCTCATTCGATGAGTTACTGCATCGCAGCGATATCGTCAGTTTACACTGTCCGCTTAATGTTGAAACCCAACATCTGATCGACGATTCTGCTCTGAGAAAGATGAAGTCCACTGCTATCCTGGTCAATGCGGCCCGTGGGCCGGTGGTAAGAACAGATGCGTTGGTGCGCGCCTTGCAGGAAGGTTGGATTGCGGCCGCTGCCCTGGATGTCACTGATCCGGAGCCTTTACCCCCCGATCATCCTTTGTATGGACTGGAAAATTGTCTGGTCGTCCCTCATATTGGCTCTGCCACGCATGGTACACGCAAACGCATGGCTGAGATTGCTTGCGAAAATATGTTAGCCGGGCTAGACGAACGCAGGTTACTGCATTGCGTTAATCCCGAAGTGGAAACAAAGATCTAACGGGGAAAGCCTTCGCACTTTGTGAGTTAAAGCCGCTGACCACAGTTGGGGCAAACGGTATCTTTGCGGGCGATGACATAACCGCATTTTCCGCATGTGAGCGGTTGGAGATTGCCAAGCGGTGCGCCGCAGGCTATACAATTCGGCTCTCCGACCGGATTGGCAGTGCTGCAATAATCACATACAATGCGAGTGAGTCTATCGGAAAGTTGATGCGAGGCTCCTAACGCCTGGGCTGTTTGGTTAATGACATTCCAGATATTCTCGCTCAACTGTAGATTCTCAATATCCTGGGCCAGATCATCAAGTCGCCCAAGCAAGGCGAATGGGTTACGCAGGGCCGAGATGGCTGTTTGCCCTAAGCTGGCCGCAACGCCCAGCCAGGCCTGCTGACCAAGTTCGACCATGACTCCATCCGTAACTTGCTGGAGCGTCACCGTTAGGGCTGTTTGCCCGCCGGACATGGCCCCTGGTCGAGTGGCGATCTGAACGATCATCTTTGTGTTATCGCCGAGGGACTGGGCACGCATGTTCCCGCGGTCGAAGGATGCCATCAGCGCCTGAGCAATATCGGTTGGAGTAAGAATCCCGTGGTAAATTCGTTGTTCCATATTTTGGATTATAATCCGTTCTATAGATTTTTCTACTTATATATACGCGATGAAACGAAATTGGTTTAAAACTCTTCTTTGGTTGTCAATTGGTTTAGGGGCCATTGGTTTTCTGGTCAATGTCCCGGCTCAGGCCGTGGTCATGGCACAGCAGCCGACTGGTTCCGTGCCTACTGTTACCGGGACCCCCTCTGGTCCGATGATTACGGTAAATCTGGATCAGCAGCAAATCAACGTTCGCTCCGGTCCAAGTACCTATATCTATCCACCGATCGGAGTCCTTCTGGCAGGACAATCCGCTCCCGCCTTGGGTCGTTCACCGGGCGGTGATTGGATCCAGATCTACTACCCTGGAGTGCCCGGATCGGTTGCCTGGGTGTATGCCCCGCTGGTGTCACTCTCGGGCGGGGTAAATCTCAATATTATCGAGCCACCACCTACGCCGACTCCCGTTTCGACTCCAACCATCGATCCGACCTTGGCTGCAGCCTTCATTGCACCGGAAACGCCGACACGCTTACCTACTTTTACTCCCGCTCCGGCTTTGGTCATCCCAACCTTCACAGATTCAACCAGTGCGAGCAATTCTGGCGGCGTCCCGATGGGTTTGATAATAGTGGGCCTTGGTTTTTTGGGGATTTTCGGTGCCTTGATCTCTTTCTTACGCGGACGATAAACTTTTCATCAGGAATTAAAAGAGCCGGAGTGTTCAAAACACTCCGGCTCTTTTCTTCATTTGATATCTAGTTATTACAACTGCAGCTACCACCACAGGCACAAGTTCCACCTTCGTGGGCATGTGCTTGTGCGTTGGGGCTGTCAACCAGAAAGCCCGCTCCGCGCTGCGGATCATTGACAAAATCAATCTTAGCGCCTTGTAAATAATCGATGGAAACTTCGTCAATTACCACTTTGACACCATGACTTTCGAAAGTCAAATCCATATCGCGAATGTTGTTCTCAAGTGCCATTCCGAATTGCGTACCACCACAACCGCTTCCGGCCACATAAACTCGTAATGCGTATCCTTCCAGTTTGCGTTCTGTCAGAATGTCCTGGACAGCCTTGGAAGCCCCAGGGGTCAATGTGATTGTTTGAGTTAGATTCTCAACTTGTTGTAGCATAGCCTATCTCCTCTTTGGGAGTTGAATTGAGATATATCTTATCAAAATTGAATTATCTTGTCAATGAGGACAGTTACCGGGATTATGAGTTGCCTGGTGTGACTTGCAAAATGCTCTTCTTGACACATTTGCGCAGGGCCTGTAAAATCTGCCTGCCAGAGTCTTAGGCATATTGCCTAAACTTATTTTATTTTCTGCAGGAGGAATGGAACCTACATGTATGCAATGCAAGGACTTACAGCCCTGGAAGCAATTGCAATCTGGAGCGTTCTCGGGATTGCTGTTTTGGGTCTGCTCTATGCCGTATTTTTGCGCAAACAAATTATGCGCGAGGACAAGGGCACGCCCAAGATGCAGGAAGTATGGAACGCGATCCGGGAAGGTGCGGACACTTATTTGCGGCGGCAATTGAAATCGATATTGCCGCTGATTGCTGTATTGACCGTGGCGCTTTTCTTTTCTGTCTACATTGTGCCTCCCACGCCTGAAGCACTCGAACGCTTTTCCGGCATGACTGATGGCAGCGTACGCCTGATCATCGGTTTTGCACGCGCCATAGCATTCGTAATGGGCGCGTTGTTTTCGTTGGCAGTCGGTCAAATCGGTATGAGAATGGCGGTGCAAGGAAATGTACGCGTTGCCTCGGCCTCGCGTAGATCCTTTGCTGATGCCCTGCGAATCGCCTATCGGGCCGGTACGATTACCGGAATGCTGACCGATGGTTTGGGCCTGTTCGGTGGTACTGTCATTTTCATCGTTCTCGGCATTGCGGCTCCGGATGCTTTGCTTGGTTTTGGCTTTGGTGGTACCTTGTTAGCCTTATTCATGCGCGTCGGTGGTGGTATTTTTACCAAAGCGGCCGATGTCGGTGCTGACCTGGTGGGTAAGGTGGAAGCCGGAATCCCTGAGGATGATCCGCGTAATCCCGCTGTGATTGCCGACTTGGTCGGGGATAACGTGGGTGACTGTGCTGGTATGGC
>Ga0315556_1002497_pt1 | contig 10470 bp, 10 predicted proteins | sample SalMarSW160310MG_FD_202112 | JGI IMG/M metagenome (GOLD analysis project Ga0315556, IMG submission 202112) | Salt marsh sediment microbial communities from the Plum Island Ecosystem LTER, Massachusetts, United States - Salt Marsh Sediment SW1603-10 ... | reverse complement strand
CGAAAAGTGCGATTTCCGACTTGCTTCATTTTCAAGCACGTGCGTGCTCGAAAATGGCGGCACATCCCTGTTCCGCACGGGCACTTCGAATTTTTCGAGGTGCCCTTATAATGCCCCGACCATCAAAGCACGCCCCGAAACAACAAAGAGTGGATGCCGCACATGACAACGATTCGCCAAGAAGACCTCATCCAGAGCATCGCCGACGGCTTTCAGTACATTTCCTATTTCCACCCGCAGGACTACATCCAGGCCTTGGCCGCTGCCTACGAGGCGGAGGAGTCCCCCGCGGCAAAGGACGCTATGGCCCAGATCCTGGTCAACTCCAAGATGTGCGCCGAGGGCCATCGACCCATCTGCCAGGATACGGGCATGGCCGTAGTCTTCCTCAAGGTCGGCATGGACGTGCGCTGGGAGGCGGACATGAGCGTCCAGGAGATGGTGGACGAGGGCGTACGCCGCGCCTATATGCACCCGGACAACGTGCTGCGTGCGTCCATCGTCTCGCCGCCCATCGGTGCGCGCAAAAACACACGGGACAACACCCCGGCGGTGGTCCATATGGAGCTGGTGCCGGGCGACGAGGTCCAGGTGCAGCTAGTCGCCAAGGGATTCGGCTCGGAGAACAAGTCCAAGTTCACCATCCTCAACCCCAGCGACAATCTGGTGGACTGGGTGCTGCGCACCGTGCCCCAGATGGGTGCCGGTTGGTGCCCCCCCGGGATGCTGGGCATCGGCATCGGCGGCTCGGCGGAGAAGGCCATGCTGCTGGCCAAAGAGTCCCTGATGGAGCATATCGATATCCACGAGCTCAAGGCCCGCGGTCCCTCCAGTCCCGGCGAGGAGCTGCGCCTGGAGCTCTTCGAGAAGGTCAACGCCCTCGGCATCGGCGCCCAGGGCCTGGGCGGTCTTACGACGGTGCTGGATGTAAAGGTCAAGGAATACCCGACCCACGCGTCCTCCCTACCGATCGCCCTGATCCCCAACTGCGCGGCGACACGACACCTCGACTTCACCCTCGATGGCAGCGGACCGGCGGACCTGGCGCCCCCGAGCCCGGAGGATTGGCCTGCCGTCACCTGGGAGGCGGGTCCCGATGCCAGGCATGTGAACCTGGATATGGTCACGCGGGAGGTCATCGAGCAATGGCGGCCGGGCGACCGTCTCCTGCTCTCCGGTAAGCTGCTCACCGGGCGCGATGCCGCCCACAAGCGTCTGGTCGACATGCTGTCTGCAGGGGCGTCCCTTCCGGAAGGCGTGGACTTTACCAACCGCTTCATCTACTACGTGGGTCCGGTGGACCCGGTGCGGGACGAGATCGTGGGGCCTGCAGGTCCCACAACCGCCACGCGCATGGACAAGTTCACGGAGCAGATGCTCGCCGAGACCGGGCTCATCGGCATGGTCGGAAAGGCCGAGCGCGGTCCCACCGCAATCGATGCGATCAGAAAGCACAGGGCGGTCTACCTGATGGCCGTGGGCGGGGCGGCCTATCTGGTGGCCAAGGCCATCAAGGGCTCACGCATGGTCGCCTTCGAGGACCTGGGAATGGAGGCCATCCGCGAGTTCGAGGTCAAGGATATGCCGGTCACGGTTGCCGTTGACTCCCACGGCGAAGCGGTGCACAAGACAGGGCCCGAGGAGTGGCGAGCGCGGATCGGGAAGATCCAGCTCGATCTCTGAGCCGCTTCAACGGTAACGAGCGGGAGGACCACGAACTTTACATCTGACTCGTTTCGTGGGCTCTCTGCTCTTTAGGTCGAAGAAGTATCGAATTGGTGCGCTGTGATGCACAGAATATTCGTTCCATCCTTCAGCCCCCAAAATCGCTGTTTTTACGACTTTTCCGCATTCGCTGACCTATTCGGCCTGGGCGCCGAGGTGAATACCTTGGTGAGTGCGGAGGCAGGCAGTGGCCTGCCGTTGCATCTGGCCTGGGTTTCCGGCGATCTGCGGTTTCTGGATTTCTGACATGAACACCTACCAAGCTTTCCGTATACACAAAGACGATCAGGGCCATCGGGCCGGGATCGAGGAGCTTCCGCTCTCTGAGCCCGGTGCGGGAGAGGTTCTGATTCGGGTCGCCTATTCCGGCATCAACTACAAGGATGCCCTGGCCGGTACCGGCAAGGGCAAGATCCTCTCGACCTTTCCACTGGTAGGCGGCGTCGATGCCTCCGGAATCGTGGAGGGCTCCGGCGACGGGCGCTTCGGGCTGGGCGACCCGGTGCTCGTGACCGGTTATGGCCTCAGCTTCGACCACGATGGGGGGTACGCGGAGTATCTCCGGGTTCCCGGCGAGTGGGTGATTCCCATGCCGGCCGGTCTGGACCCGAGAAACGCCATGATCCTCGGGACCGCCGGTTTCACCGCCGCACTGGCGATTCACCGCATGCAGGTCAACGGCCAGCGCCCAGACATGGGGCCGGTGCTGGTCACGGGCGCCACCGGCGGCGTCGGCTCCATCGCCATCGACATCCTGAATCATCTGGGCTTCGAGCCTGCGGCTGTGTCCGGCAAGGAGGAGCTTCACGGTTGGCTGCGTGAGCTGGGCGCCGGTCGGATTCTCGGTCGTGACGAGCTGCCCGGTGGAAAACGTCCGCTGGAGAAGGCCGTCTGGGGCGGCGCCGTGGACAACGTGGGTGGTGAGATGCTGGCCCAGATCACGCGCACCATCGTTCCCGGGGGCAACATCGCCAGCATTGGTCTTGCCGGCGGGTTCGAGCTCAATACGACCGTGATGCCCTTCATCCTGAGGGGGGCGAGCCTGCTCGGGATCAATTCGGTCGACGTTCCCCATGAGCTGCGCAGCCGGCTCTGGGGACTGTTGGCGACCGACTGGAGGCCGCCGCACCTGGAGCAGCTACTCACGAATACCGTCGACTTGGCCGGTCTCCCCGTCGTCTTCGAGGAGATGCTCTCGGGCAAGACGCATGGGCGGATTCTGGTGGATCTCGGCGTCGACTGAACGGGACTGGCAATGCGTATGCCATGGCCGATGGTGTGGGCGTTTCTCGTCCTGATGCTTGCGGGATGCGGTGACGACGAAACACCCGAAGACCGGGTCCGCGGTTATATCGAGCGGGTCACCGAATCCGCCGAGGCCCGCAAATGGCGCTCTTTCGACAACTATGTCGCGGATGACTACAGTGACGACCAGGGGCTGAGCAAGAAAGACGTGCTCGGGATCGTCGGGCGCTACATCCTGTCCCACAAGAGCATCCATATCCTCGATCGAGTGGCCTCTATCGACATCGACGAGGCGGGAAATGCCCACGCGGTGGTCTACGCGGCGATGGCAGGCCAACCTGTGCATGATCCGAAGGACCTGATGCAGCTCACGGCGGATGTCTATCGCTTCGAGATCGAGCTGCAGGCCGGAGAAGATGGTGTCTTCCGCACCAGGAAGGGCGACTGGCGTCCGGTGTCCCCGGAGCAGTTTTTGATCGGGCGCTGAGCGATTGCTCGGTTCGTCTCGTGCAGGCTGGAATTGTGAGGTATTCCCAGTGACCCTCGCTTTACTCGTCTCCCCCGCATGCATGCACGCCCGATCCACCTGATCACAGCCCTCCCGGCGGAGGCCAAGCCCATCGCCGCGCGATTTCGTCTAGAGCGCGCACAGCCCGACCAGGGATACCCTATCTACCGTCGTGGCCCGGTCGCCTTGGCGGTCACGGGCCCGGGCAAGGTCGACTCCGCGGCGGCAACCGCCATGCTCGGTACCCTCGGCGGACAGGGGACCCGAGCGATCTGGGTGAATCTGGGCATTGCCGGCCACTCCGAGCGAAGCGTCGGCGAGGTTCTGCTCGCGAGCAGTGTGCGGGACGGCGGCTCCGGTCGGCTGTGGCGCCCGACCCTCCCGCGGTCCACCTCGTGTCCTTCTGACGCGCTCCTGACCTTGGACCGGCCCGACCTGGTCTACGAGCACGAGGGTATGGTCGACATGGAAGCGAGCGGCTTTTTCCCCGTAGCCTGCCGTTTCTCCGATCATGCTTTGGTGCAGGTACTGAAGGTCATCTCGGACAATCGTGAACGAACCGCCCACGGGCTGGGAGCTAAGCAGGTGCGGCTGCTCATGGGTGAGATCCTCGACCCCTTGGAAGCCTTGCTCGCACATCTCCAGGCATGTGCCGATTTGTGTGGCGAGGTCCTCGACGAGTCGCGAGCCGGCTGAGGTCCTGTGCCCCGAACCGCAGTCCTCTGGCTTCGCCGCGACCTGCGGCTGGCCGATAATCCGGCCCTTGTCCGGGCGTTGGAGGTTTGCGAGCGGGTCGTCCCCCTCTACGTCCATGCACCGGACGAAGAACATCCCTGGCAGCCCGGTGCCGTGAGCCGTTGGTGGCTCCACCACAGCCTGTCGGCCCTGGATGCCTCCCTGCGTGAGCGTGGCTCCGGCCTCATCGTCAGGTGCGGGAACAGCCTGGAGCAGTTGCGACAGGTTGCCGCATCCTACGCCGCCACGGAGGTCTTCTGGAACCGGCTCTACGAGCCCGCAACGGTTGTGCGGGACACCAGGGTCAAACAGGCGTTGCGCGAAGCCGGACTGCGTTGCGAGAGCCTGAGCGCGAGCCTGTTGTTCGAGCCTTGGGAGCTGACCCGCGGGAGGGGGGAGCCCTACCGGGTCTTCGGTGCCTTCTGGCGCAAGGGAGCGGATAGTCTTGCGCGACTGAAGCCCCCTCTGCCGGCTCCCGCCGCCTTGCCGCCGCTCCCGCCGCAATTGGACGGCATCTCTGTTGCAGACCTGGGGTTGTTGCCGCGCATCGGGTGGGATTCCGGCTTGCGGGAGACTTGGCGGCCCGGCGAGGCACAGGCTCAGAAGAGCGCCCAGCAGTTCTTCGCCGGTCCCGTGGTGAGCTATGCCGAGCACCGCGACTTGCCGGCGGTGCGAGGGACCTCTCGGCTCTCGCCCCACCTGCATTTCGGCGAGATAGGCCCCCGTCAGCTGGTCTGGCTCGCGCGGGAGGAGACGGGCTCCCTCGACGGGCCCTCGGAGCACTTCGTTCGCGAGCTCGGCTGGCGAGAGTTTGCGTATCACCTGCTTTTCCACTTCCCGACCACGGGGGAGGAGCCACTGGATCGGCGCTTCGATAGTTTTCCCTGGCGCTCCCAGGGCATGCAACCTCTGCTCGACGCTTGGAAGGCCGGGCGCACGGGAATCCCACTGGTCGACGCGGGGATGCGTGAGCTTTGGCAAAGTGGTTGGATGCACAACCGGGTGCGCATGGTGGTGGCATCCTTGCTGACAAAGAACCTGCGGCTGCCGTGGCAAGAGGGGACCCGTTGGTTCTGGGACACCCTGGTGGACGCGGATCTGGCTGCCAACACCTTGGGTTGGCAGTGGACCGCCGGCTGTGGTGCGGATGCTGCACCTTATTTTCGGATCTTCAACCCCGTTCGCCAAGGGGAGCGCTTCGACCCTCAGGGAGTTTATGTCAAGCGCTGGTGCCCGGAGCTGGCAAGTCTGCCGGAAAAGTACATCCACCAGCCATGGACCGCCCCTGCCTCGAGTCTAGCGGCGGCCGGGATCGAGCTCGGCAAAGACTACCCTCGACCCATCGTCGATCTGGCCGGGTCACGGCAAGAAGCACTCGCTGTATGGGGGCGAGTCAAGTGAATACTCCGGCTACGGATCAGTGGGTAGTGCGGCGGCAGTCGGCAAGAGCGGTCAAGCGTGCTTCCCATACTTCACGTAAACCGCTTTATGGGAGCCGTCTCCCACCGGACGCTCTTCTATCGCGAACAGGCCAAGGTTAGGCTGGGTCCAATCACCGTAGATGCGCCTGACGCTGGAAGTGCCGTATTTCTCGACCTCCGCCAGGAGTCCTTCCACGATTGCAGGCTGCGCGTTGTCGGCATCGATCAACACCGCCAACCGGTAATTCTCATTGTTTGCCATCAACATCCTACTTCTCGAGTATTCGCGTCGGAACGACGCGACTCACCACATCAAATCGTCCGGTACCTTGAAGTCCGCGTAGGCGTCGTCTCCGTCGGCCTCGTCCCCCGCCTCGTTGAGAAGGACGATCAGCTCCGGACTGCGCAGGCGGATCCTCTCTGCGATCTCGGGGAGCACCAGCTCATAGCCCGTGTCCTGGCGTACGACGGCCAGATACCCCTTGGCGAGCTTTCGTTGCTGCTCCGCCGTCACATAGATGCGCTTGACGCTGCCTTCGTCGAGAAAGCTGTAGGCGACATCGCCTTCACCCCGCGGTACGCGGTTCTGGTGGATGAGCTGGCGCAGCTCGTTCGCCTCGGCCTTGCGCTTCGCTTCCTCTTGAAGCCGGCGATTCAGCTCGCTGTCGCGCCGCGCCTTCTCGGCTGCTGCCTCTTGTGCCCGTCGCCGTGCCTCATCGCCCGTGGTCCCTTTGCCGCTACTCTGCTTGGTGTGCTTGCGTTTGGATGATCGGACCTGCTTCGTTTGTTGCTTGCTGACCAGACCGGCCTCGAGGAGCTGGTCCTGGAGTGATTTCCCCATCGCTTCGGCCTCTCTCAACGCTCTGCCCTTACCGGCGGCAAGAATCCAACAGCCGGGCGCCGGATGCAAACCGGGACGAAGGTCTACGGCCAGGGAGGATTCTTGGCGCGGGCGAGTGGCTCCCCCTCGCGCGCCTATACCGGCATCTTCTCCGGACGGGTAGAATCCGGTGGCAGCGACCAAACCGGCACAATTGGAGGAATTTGCGATCATGAAACTTCTCGTACGCTGCGTCCTGCCACTCCTGTTCCTGGCCGCGACGGCCTCTGCCGCGGCACCGCCGGGGTCGATCGGCTACGTGGACATGCAGGTGATTCTCGATAAGAGCGCCATGGGCAAAGAGGCACAGGCTACGCTCAAAGAGAAGTTCTCCGGCAGACAAGCGGAGTTTGCCGAGGAGGAGCAAGAGATTCGCCGGCTTCAGGGGACCCTCCAGAGAGACCAGGCCCTGATGAGCCAAGCGGAGCTCGACAAGAAAAAAGCGAAGCTTCAGAAACGGGTAAAGAAGCTGCAGAAGGAAGGGGCGAAGGCACAACGGGAGCTGTTGGAAGAGCAAAACAAGCTCGGCAAGTCCATCCTGGGCCCGGCGGAGACGATCATCACCGCCGTAGCCAAGGAGAAGAATATCTCCGCCGTCTTCGAGCGCCATCAGAGCGGTCTTCTCTACATCGACCAGGCACTGGATCTGACTGCCGAGGTCATCAAACGGCTCGACGCCAAGAAGAAGAAATAAGGCAGCGGCACGTCATCGTGCGGGTGCCGGGACCGATGCGCGGGGTTTTGTTACCATCAGGTTTCCTGAATCAACGCGAAATAGGAGACGAGGACCCATGCTTGGCGAACCCCACGATCTTCTTCATGAGTTTCCGGATCTGGAGGAGAGGATTTCCGTCCTCTCCGATTCCGATGGGAAGTTTGCGGACCTGATGAATGATTACGATAGCTTGGACGCGCGGGTCAGGAAGCTGGAAGAGCTGGGCACCCCGGTGGCGGACGAGACCATCGAGACCCTGAAAAAAGAGCGTCTGATGATGAAGGATCGACTCTATGAAATGCTGCGGGAGGACTGACCGGGCTGCCGTCGGCTTCGGTGCCGGAGGGGGCTGCAGTGTCCGGCGACTCGCCGCGAGACCTTCCCGATGTTGCAATTCAAGATTATCCCTGTAACCCCCTTTCAGCAGAACTGCACCCTCCTCTGGTGCGACGAGACCGCCCGGGCCGCTGTCATCGACCCGGGCGGCGATCTGGAGCTCATTCTGCGAGGAATCCGGCAGGCGGGGGTGGAGCCGGTCAAGATCCTGCTCACGCACGGCCACGTGGATCACGTGGGCGGGGTCGCGGATCTCGCGGAGCGTCTCGACCTGCCTATCGAGGGCCCCCACCGGGACGATGACCTCTGGCTCCGGTCCCTGGCCAGTCAAGCGCGGATGTTCGGCGTCGCCGAAGCTCGCTCCTTCACCACGGGTCGCTGGCTCGCAGACGGTGATCGGGTGGAGCTCGGTAGCCGGGAGCTCGAGGTCATCCATTGCCCCGGCCATACGCCGGGGCATATCGTCTTCTTCGATCGGGCGGCCAAGCTGGTGCAGGTCGGGGATGTGCTGTTTCAGGGCTCCGTCGGGCGTACGGATTTTCCCGGCGGCAGCTACCAGGATCTGGTGAGCTCCATCCGCTCTCGCCTCTTCCCGCTCGGCGACGATGTCAGGTTCATTCCCGGACACGGGCCCATGTCGAGCTTCGGCATCGAGCGTCGGAACAATCCCTTTGTTCGGGACCCCGGGCCCTGATGCTCGGGCCCTTTGCGGGCAGATTCGCGACCCGATGATCTTCAAGCGACTCCTCAGCAGGAAGAAGCCGCCCGCTCCCTCCCGGGACGATCAGGAGGCCCTGATCCGGACCGCCCGTGAGGCCCAGGATGCGGCTGCCCGCTGCGAAGCCTGCCGACGCATCAGGAGTCTGCAGGCACTGCGCGACTTGGCCGCCACGGACGCGGATGCGTCTGTGCGTGTCATCGCCTCTGCCCGCTACCGCACGCTGCTCTGCGCCGGCGAAGAGGGCGCCCCGGCCTTGGCGGAGCGATTGACGGAGGTTGCCGCCCTGGACGACGAGGAAATCCTCGAGCAGGTGGCCCGCAAGGGGCGGGAGGCCGAGCTGCGACGGGCGGCCATCCTCGTGATCCGAAAGCCGGAAGTGCTCGCGAGCTGTGCCGTGAGCGACGCCACGGCGGCGAATCGAAGCGCGGCGGTCGAGCTGCTTGACGACAAGGAGGCCCTCGCGCGGGTCGTCAAGAACATCGGCAAGAAGGATACGCGTGTCTATCGCACCGCGCGCCGGCGGCTCAAGGAGATCGCCGAGCGCGAGGCCCTGCCCGAGCGCATCCGCGCCCAGTGCGAAGACCTGAGCGAGAAGCTCGAGCGTCTTGGTCGTTTCGGGAAGTGGGTCCAGGACCGGGCCTTCCTGGATCTTCTGGACCGCCAATGGGCGGAGATCGAGGAGGAAACAGACCCGGAGCTCAGGGCCCGCTACTCGGATCTGCGTGAGCGTTTTCTGCATGCCTACGAAGAGTACCGGAGCGAGCATGAGGCCCAGATCGCGGCAGAAGAGGCCCGTGAGGCCGTCCGTGCGGAGCGCGAGGCTCTGATCGAGGAGCTGAGCTCCGTGTCCGCCTTGGACGGCGAATCGCCGCTTGCCGAGGCGCTGGAGCGAATTTCTGCCCGCTGGGACGAGCTGTCCTTCCCCAAGGACAAGGACAAGGAGCAGGGAGAGCTGGATCGCGAGTATGAGGCGGCCTTGGGGGCGGCATCCGGGCACCTGAGTGAGCTGCGGGAGGCGGCCCGACGCAGCTCACGGCTGCAGGATCTGGTGGGGCAAGCGGAGAAGCTCCTCGAGAGCGCCAAGCCCCTGGACCGACAGCAGATCCGCGGGCTGATCGATGAGGCCCAGCAGCACCTGGACGCCAAGGGAGTCGACAGGTCCAGCGCAGGGCGTTTGTCCGAGGTGCGCGAGAGGCTCGACGAGCGCCTGCACAAGCAAAAGACACAGGCGGAGAAAGGACTCGAGCGGCTACCAGGGAAGCTCGACGACTTCACAGAGGCCCTCGATAAGGGTCTTCTCAAGGAGGCGGAGTCCCTCTACCAGAGTATTACCGCGGGCATCGAGCTGATCGAGCACAGCGGGTTACCGCCCAAGGCGTACGCAGAGGCTGTCGCGAGACTGCGTGCCCTGGTGCCCGGTTTTCGGGATCTGCAGAAGTGGCGCAAGTGGGGGGCAGATCAGCATCGTGAGGGACTGTGTGTCGCCATGGAGGCGCTTGCCTCGGAGGACCTGCGTTTGGAGGCCATTGCCCTGCGATTGCACGACCTGCAGATGGAGTGGAAGGGGCTCGATACGGGCGGCTCACCCGTGAACCACCCCATGTGGGACCGCTTTCACGCGGCTTCCGAGCGGGTCTACGCGCGCTGCAAGCCCTATCTCGACGAGCAAGCGGCCCAACTGGAGATTAACCGACGGGAGCGCGAGGCGCTGTGCGCAGGGCTCGAGGACTTCCTCGATCAGGCCGACTGGGAGCGCATGGACTGGAAGAAGGCGGCGCGTGCGGACCGGGAGATGCGACAGGCCTGGTCCGAGATGGGACCCGTGGAAGGTCGTTACCGCAAGGGCCTGGAAAAACGCTTCCGCGGTGCCTTGAAACGCCTGGACGGATATCTTGCGGAGGAGCGGGAGCGCAACCTGGCACACAAGCGCGAGCTCATCGCCCGGGTCGAGGCCCTCGCGGAGGAGCCGGATCTCGGGCGCGCCATCGAAGAGGCCAAGCGCCTGCAGCGGCAGTGGCAAACCAGCGTGGCGGCTCGGCAAAAGGAGGAACATCGGCTGTGGCAGCGCTTTCGCGCGGGCTGCGATGTCCTCTTCAACCGCCGTCGGGAGCAGCAGGAGGCCCAGGATGCCGAGCTCACCGAGAATCTGCATCGGCGCGAGGACCTTTGCTTAGAAGCGGAGAA
>Ga0315556_1002496_pt1 | contig 10475 bp, 7 predicted proteins | sample SalMarSW160310MG_FD_202112 | JGI IMG/M metagenome (GOLD analysis project Ga0315556, IMG submission 202112) | Salt marsh sediment microbial communities from the Plum Island Ecosystem LTER, Massachusetts, United States - Salt Marsh Sediment SW1603-10 ... | reverse complement strand
GCCGTTCACACGATCACTGTGCGGCCTTGCTGAACTCCGCCGAATTACTGCTCTCCAGTCCGGCACTGTCCACGGTGGTCATCACCCCGTAGTAAGTGGTTCCGGCAACCAGGTTCGCTACCGTCACTGTATTCGCGGTTCCATCGTTCACGTTCACCCGGGTCGGGTAGCTGCCGTGCGCGGTACCGTAATAGATCCGGTAGCCGTTGATATCGGCCAGTGACAGCGGGCTGCCGTCGCTGCGCTGTGTCGGCGCCACCCAGGACAGCACCAGACTGCCAGGCGCGGGGGGAGGTGGTGGCGTTGGCGTGGGAGGAGGGGTACCGCCACTGTCCAGGGACGCATATACCATCTGGTTGATCGACGCGACTTCCGTACTGGTGGCACTCGGTGCCAGCAATACGGCGGTACGCAGGGTACCGGTACTGCCGGACGACAGTACGGAAGAAACACTGGCGCCGGTGCTGCCCGCCTGCAGGCCGGCCAGCGTGGACGCCAGCGTCTGCAGCGCGCTGCTGTTATCCAGCACCCGGGCGGCCGCCACGGCGACCCGCGCCTGGGTGATCAGCTGGGTCGTGGTGCGCACGCCGGCAGTCAGCTGGCTGGAGGAAATACCGGGGCGGGTACTGCGGATAGCCTGGTCGATCACACTGGTTGCCTCGACACCGCCGACCCGCAGGTGATTGCCGAGTGTTTCCACCAGCACCTGCGAAGCCGCCACGATCGCAATCGCCGAGAGGTTTGCGTTGGTACCGCCGGCACCCAGGCCGTCCAGATGGCCGTCGGTCAGGTCGGCGGCCAGCGCGTTGAGCACCGTTGCCGCACTGCTGCCGCTCAGGTCACGCACACGCCGTATCCATTCGCCTAACGCCTCACTCGCACGGACCAGTTGTGCGACATTGCCATTGCCGATCACCGTGGTGAACGGATTGGCGACCTGGCTCGTATCCAGTCCAAATCCGGTCTGGCCCAGCACCACGTTGCGCGCACTGTTCAGGTTCGCAGCGGTCAGGCCACCGCTCATTCGCTGCGCCACCTTCACGATCAGCGTGGTAAACGGGTTGATGTTTGCCGTCTGGTTGGCCGGCTTCTGCAACAGGGAGACCAGGGTGTAATCCGGTGCGCCACCGGTCACGAGATCCACGCCGTTGCTCACCTGCAGATGCAGGGGATAATCACCATCCTGCACTTCGATCGAGGCCTGGAAACCGGCCGTGCTGTTCGTCACCGCCGTACCCAGCAGGGCGCCGGAACTGCTGTAGACCCGCACGGTGGCCCCGGTCACCGGGCCGTCACCAACGCTGCCGCTGAATATTGCCGTGGTGGTCGATGGTGCCGTGGGTGTGGGCGTGCTGCCCCCCGTCGAACTTGTGGAGGTGCCGGTCGTCGTCCCGCCGCCGCCGGAATTACACCCGGCCAGCAACAGGATCGCCAGCAGCAGCAACGTGCGCCAGCGGAGTCCGCCACTAAGGCGAATGGTAGGGGAAATGAGCTGTGGCATGAGTGAAGTCCTGGCCGTTGGCCAATCAAAGCTTCACTCTATTCAGCAAAATCGGTGCCAACTCAGTCGCACCTTACAAAACAATAGGTTGTAACCCGACAAACCCTGAGACAAGCCGGGGATTGCGGGCTTGTCTCCGCCGCCGGACGGCCCGGGTGAAGCGTCCTGCCCCGTTACGCGCGCCGGTATTCCAGCGCCTCGGGTGTTAATCCCATGATTCCGCTCGGAAAGTGGGCGGCAAACGCAATCCTCGCGGGGTGCGGTGAAGCGGCCTGGTGTAACCACGCGCCTTGTTGCCAGCTGGATACTAGAAGATGCTATGGAATACAGTCGGTTATGAAATGCGGATAGGAAGCTGTCTGTAATCGGCGACAAATTAACCGCCAACAAGCCGTCACCGGGACTGGGTACATCCTCCCGTGCGGAATAATGAGGCGGGCGCTAGGTCTTGAACTGGGGTGGATTGAGCTGGTGTTTGTGCAGCAGTTTGTAGAATTCGGTACGGTTGCGCTTGGCGATGCGCGCTGCCTGCGCCACGTTGCCATTGGTCATTTGCAGCAACTGGGTAAGGTAGTCACGCTCGAACTGGTTCCGGGCATCGGCGAACGAGGGAAGGTTCGCGGATTCGTGGCGCAGGGCGCGCTGTACCAGGCTGGCCGGGATCAGCGGGGTAGTGGACAGGGCCACGGACTGCTCCACCACGTTGTGCAACTGGCGTACATTGCCCGGCCAGGGTGCGTACAGCAGCGCCTCCTGTGCCTCGGCGGAAAAACCGGTGATACCGCGCCGTTCCGCCTCCGGGAACTGCTGCAGGAAGTGATTCGCCAGCAGCATGATGTCCTCGCGCCGCGCCGCCAGCGGCGGCAACTCGAGGTTGACCACGTTGAGCCGGTAATACAGGTCCTCGCGGAACTCCCCGTCCTCCAGCGCCTGGTGCAGGTCCTGGTGTGTGGCCGAGATGATGCGCACATCGACCGGCACGGACCCCGTCGCCCCGACCGGACGGATCACGCGTTCCTGCAGAGCCCGCAGCAGCTTGACCTGGAACGGCAGCGGCATGTCCCCGATTTCGTCCAGGAACAGCGTGCCGCCCGCCGCCGCCCGGAACAGCCCCTCGTGGTCCCGGTTGGCCCCGGTGAACGCTCCCTTGACGTGGCCGAACAGCTCCGATTCGAACAGGGACTCGGGAATCGCACTGCAGTTGATCGCCACGAACGGTTGCGTCGCGCGCGGACTGGCAAGGTGGATGGCACGCGCCAGCAACTCCTTGCCGGTACCGCTGTCACCCTGAATCAACACGCTGGTATCGCTGTCGGCGATCAGGCGGGCCTGGGTCAGCAGGTTGTCCATCAGGGGACTGCGCGTGATGATCTGCCGGCGCCATTCCTCGCTCGCGGCATCCGCCCGGCCCGTGACCCGTTCCCCGCTGAGCTTGAGGGCGCGCGCGACGTGCTCGAGCAACTCGTTGCTGTTGAAAGGCTTGGTGAGATAGCTGAACACGCCCCGGCTGGTGGCCTCGATCGCATCGGGTATGGTGCCGTGGGCCGTGAGGATCAGCACCGGCAAGCCGGGGTTGCGGCTGTGGACCTGGGTGAACAGGGTCATCCCGTCCATGCCGCTCATGCGCAGATCGGTGATGATCAGGCGCGGCCGGAACAGTGGCAGCTGGGCCAGTGCCTGCTCTCCGCTTTCCACGGCATTGACCGAGTAACCGGCCGCCGTCAGGCGCATGGACAGCAATCGCAGCAGGCTACGATCGTCGTCTACCAGCAGGATGCGATATTTCTCAGCACTCATTATTCATCCGCAGGGGGAATATCCCGGTTCTGGATATTCTGTTCAATGGTAGTCAGAGCCTGCAATTGTTGTTCCAGTTCCTCGATACGGCGGTTCTGGGTGGTCACCTGTTTCCATAGTATATCCAACTTGCGTGCGGACTCGCCCTGATCACCCAGCCACATTAACAGCAGGGAAATCAGTTCGCGGTCCCCGGTACTGGCAGGCAGGGGATCGATGCCGTTGAGCAGGCGGCGCGCACGCCGGGCATCGCGCACATTGTCCGCACCCGTGGCCAGCAGCAGGACCAGCCGCATCCGGTTGTCGATACCCGGGCTGGCCTGGAAGGCCTGCTCCCATGCCTCAAGCGTCTGCTGCTGGCGGTCCGGTGACTGGTCACGGGTAGCGTTGATCTCCGCCAGCCAGCGGTTCGCACCGCTGGTGGACTCCTTGCAGGGCGCGGGCGGAGACGGCTCGGTAATGCGCTGCTGCAGCGCGGCACATCCCGTGAGCAGGACCAGCAGCACCAGTAAGGAAATTCTCATCATCAAGCTCCCTGCACCACCGGCAGATTCACCTGCACACACGCGCCCCGACAGGTGGATTCTACCACCCGGATGCTCCCGCCATGCGCCCGCGCGTATTCCAGGGCGATCGACAGGCCCAGGCCGGTCCCGCGCACCGGCCCCTTGTTGGCCGGCGCCCCCTGATAGAAGGCCTCGAACACGCGTTCGCGCTCCTCGGGCGGGATTCCCGGGCCGTTATCGCCCACCTCGAGCCGCGCGCTGCCGTCGTCTTTCACGAGACGAATCGTGAGGCGGCTGCCATCGGGCGAATACTTGATCGCATTGGACAACAGGTTGTCCACCAGCACGCGCAGCTTTTCCCGGTCACCTTCCACCACCAGCGGTTGCAGTTCCAGGTCCGCTTCCAGCTGGCGGGACAGCATGGCGAGCCGGTGATCGGCCAGCACTTCCTCGACCAGGCGATTGAACTCGACCGGCGCAGTCGACAGCGTAGTGGCATGCGATTGCACGATGCTGAAATTCAGCAGGTCCTCGATCAGCTTCTGCAGTTGCAGGGCATTTTCGCGCAGGATGGCCACGATCTCGCCCTGCTGGTCATTCAGCGCGCCGGCGACCTGCTCGCGCAGCAGCTCGGTCCCTTCGCGGATCGCGGTCAGCGGTGTCTTCAGTTCGTGCGACATGTGCTGCAGGAAGCGCGTCTTGTTCTGCTCCAGCTCCAGCAACCGCACACGCAACCAGTCAAGACGCTCGCCGAGCTGGCGCAGGTCGCTGGGACCGGAAATGACCGGGGTATCTGCAAAGCTGCCGTCGCCAAGCCGGCGGATCGCCTGGTCGATCTGGCGTACCGGGCGCGAAATCAGCACCGTGAACAGCACCGTCAGGAGCACGGCTGCGGGAACCAGGGCCAGTGCCTGCAGGACGAGCGTGCGCTGCACGCCCTCGGCCTCGCTCTGCATCTGTTGCACGCCGCGGCTGATGAGGTCCTGGCTGTTGACCAGGATCTGCTGTGCGACACGCCCCATCTCGATGAAGGTCGGCATGGCGCTGGCGACCTCGGGGGCATCGTGCGAGTGATTCAACAACAGGGTGTGCAACTGGTCCTCGCTCGCGCGCAGGTTTTCCAGTAACTGGCGTTGCTCTTTCGCCAGGTCCTGGGAATCCAGCCCGCGCACCGCATCGTTGAACCGCTCGTGGTTTTCCTTGTAGACGTTGAACAGCACCTGGTCTCCAAGCACCTGGTACTGGCGGGCATTACGTTCCATGGCGCGCACGGTTTCCACCAGCACCTGACTGCCCTGGGTGACGAACACGCTCTGCAACAGGGCCTGCTGACCGTGCGTCACCAGGCGGTCCACGGACATGGTGGCAATCACCAGCGCGGCGACCAGCGGCAGCATCACCACCATGAAACCCGTCAGCACAAGGCGCAGGGTGGACTTGGGGCGCAGGAAGTTCATGGCTGGATACCGGCTGGTTGGACAGGCCGTTGCGCGCTGCAGGCGACCGGGAGAGTGTGGACGAGGCGCCATTCTAGTGCATTGCCGTACTTCCTCCCAGCACAACACCGGCCCCGGCCCGGGGAAATACCCTGCATGCCAGAAGGGTTCAGGTCCCTGTCACCAGGGGATGGAGATCGCACCGGTAAGAAATTTCCTGCACGCCCGTACGACGTTATCCTGCCGCGCACTTGCCGGATCCGCCATGGGAAGGCGCGGGCTTCAGTGCTAGTCTTCCTGCAGCGCGGGCCATACCGGCCAACACCGGCGCGGCTCCGGAGGCAAGCACAACGATGAACTGCCCGTACACGAATTGCGCCTGCCGGCCGCGGGGTATCCCGGAATGAGGGTCGTCAAGCCGCCCACCGGCGCGATCGACCTGTCCGTGGTCGTGGTGGTGCAGGTCAACAAGGCGCACCTCGACCGCTGCCTGGAGGCACTCACCCACAGCGAAACCAGCGGGAATTTCGAGGTCATCATCCCGCTCGACGAGTCCCTGTCACGAATGGCCCGGTTCGAGGCCCGCTACCCGGCGTGGCATTTCGTGCGCAATCCGGGTATCCGCAGCGCCGGGCAACTGCGCAGCGACGGCATCCGGGCGGCCCGCGGCCGGCTGGTCGCGCTCACCGAAGACCGTTGCATTCCGGCGACCGACTGGGTGCAACGGATCCTCGATGCCCACGCCGCCACACCGCTTGCCATCGGTGGCATCGTGGACAAGGCCAGGCCGGACGAACCGCTCAACTGGTCCGCGTATTTCCTCGACCACCTGCACTATATGCCACCCGTCGCCCGCGGCCGAACCCTCGCTCTGAGCGCACTGAACGCCTCCTACAAGCTGGAGGCACTGCACGCGATTGCCGATGCCTGGCGGGACGGGTTCGCGGTAAACGTGGTGAACGGCACCCTCGCCGCACGCGGTGGCACGGTGTGGCTGTCACCGGACATCCGCGTCTACCAGCGCCACGACCAGGAACTGGAACAGGCGTTGTGGGAACGCTATTCCCACGGGCGCCGGATCAGCAGCGCGCGAGGCGCCGCACTGCCACCTGCCAGGCGCATTGCCCGCGCCCTGCCGGCCCCGGCCCTGCCGTTCCTGCGCATCGCACGCCTGCTGCCGGTGCTGTTGCGCAAACGCCGCCGCGGCTGGCAGTTCCTCGCCGCCCTGCCCGGCATCGCGCTGCTTGCCGGCGCCGCGGCCTGGGGCGAATTGCTCGGCCTCACCACGGGCCGGCCCGAAACCCGCATGCAGGAACGGCCGGATCCCGAATACGACCGCTGAGACCCGAGTCCGGCGCCAGGCAGTCCCGCCAGGTGGCGGACTGCGGGCAAATCACCGGCGGCTGGCATGATCCCGGGACCCGTGCGAAACTCGCCGCACCCGGCCCGGACCGGTTCTGCACGGCGCAGTTCCGGTTTCAGCAGCTCCCGCAACGCGCAACGGAACAGCAGTGAAACGCATCCTGTCTCTCGTCACCGTCACCGTGATCACCTGCGCCGCGCTCGCCTATGCGCTGTGGGATGTCGATGTCGACAAGCTCGGCCAGCTGCTCGCGCATGGCAGTTACCGGATGCTGCTACCGTTCCTGGGCCTGCTGGTGCTGTTCTACTGGATGAAGGCACTGCGCTGGACCTGGCTGCTGCGACCGGTAGGTCACTTCCGGGTGCGCCAGGTGACGCCGTCCATGATGATCGGCTTTGCCGCCAACAATCTCCTGCCGGCGCACCTCGGCGAACTGATCCGCATTGCGGTTTTCGCGCGCCGGTATGCCAGGCCGCTCAGCAGCATTACCGTCACGCTGCTGGTGGAACGGGTGTTCGACGTGCTTGCGATCCTGTCGCTCTATGCCATCGCCATGCTGGCGATCGACACACCGCCCGTCGCGCTGCAGATCGGTACCCGTCTCCTGGGGGTGCTGCTGGCAGGCTGCTGTGCCGTGCTGGTGGTGGTGCTGTACCGACCCGCACTGGTACTGGCTGTCGGCCACCGGCTCGGGGCATTCCTGCCCGGGCGGTTCGGGCAGCATCTGAAAGACATGCTGGAGAACGTCATCCACGCCTTCTCCGCGCTGCGTTCGCCCGCGCTGGTCACCGTCCTGGCCCTGTGGTCGCTGCTGAAATGGCTGGTGATGGCCGGCATGTCCTGGGTGTCGCTGTATGCCTATGGGACCTCGATCTCACCGGCCGCCAGCCTGGTCCTGATGGCCGTGATCTCGCTGGCGGCCGCGATACCCAATGCCCCGGGCTACATCGGGGCGATTCAGGCGGCGTACGTGTTTGCGCTGAAGCCGTTCGGCGTCCCGGAAGAGACCGCATTCGCCGCCAGCGTGCTGTTCCTGGTGGCGGAGTGGATTCCGGTCACGCTGGCCGGCGTGGGCTACTTTGTCACCGGCGGGCTGCACGTTGCCACGCTACGGCACGAACTGGAAGGCAGCGGTGAACTGCCGTAGCAGCTACTGCGCCGTCCTGGTGGTCTCACCCGAGAGAGCGCTTTCCTGCCCGCTGCTGTCGACGGTGGTCATGGCGACATACCAGGTGCCGGCCGTGATATTGCTGATCATGGCGGAGGTCGCACTGCCATCCGTTACGTCCACGGTACTGGTGTAGTTCCCGCTGCTCTGCCCGTAGTACACCCGGTAGCCGCCGATATCCGCCAGGCTCAACGGAGTGCCGTCGGTACGGCTGACCGGTGCGGTCCAGTCGAGCGTGAAGCTGCCGTTTCCGGCCTGTACCTGGATCGAGAAGGCCGGCAGGCTGGTACTGGCCTGACCGTCACTGACGCTGATCACGATGTTCGAGTAACTACCCGCATCGGCGTTGAGCGGGGTTCCGCTCAGCGCGCCGGTAGCGGTGCTGAAGCTGGCCCAGGCCGGCTTGTGGCTGATGCTGAAGGTCAGCGTGTCGCCATCCGGGTCGGACGCGGTGGGTTGGAACTGGTAAGGCGTAGTCGCGGTTACGGAGGACGCGGGAGTTCCGCTGATGACCGGTGGCTGATTGGGCATCGGATCGACCTGGATGGTGAAGGCCGGCAGGCTGGCGCTGGCCTGGCCGTCACTGACGCTGATCACGATATTGGCATAGCTACCGGCCGTTCCCGCCGCGGGCGTGCCGCGCAGGCGTCCAGTCGCACTACTGAAGCTCGCCCAGGCCGGCTTGTGGCTGATGCTGAAGGTCAGCGCGTCGCCGTCCGGGTCGGACGCAACCGGCTGGAACTGGTAGAAACTGCCTTCCGTTACGTTCAGGGCCGGAATGCCGCTGATCTGGGGCGGCTGGTTGACCACCGGTACGGGTGTGACGTCGATCGAGAATGCCGGCAGGCTGCTGCTCAGCTGACCGTCACTGACACTGATCACGATGTTGCTGTAGGTGCCGACGGCGGTGCCGGGCGGCACTCCGGACAACGCCCCCGTGCTGCTGCTGAAGCTGGCCCAGGCCGGTTTGTTGCTGATACTGAAGGTCAGGCTGTCACCTTCGGCATCGGTGGCAGACGGGGCAAAGCTGTAGCTGGTAGTGGCCATCACCGCAGCGGAAGGCACCCCGCTGATCTGCGGCGCCGTGTTCGCTACCGGCGCGGCCTGGACGGTGATATCGAATGGCGCGAGGCTGACACTGCTGGTGCCATCCGTAACGGAAATGGTAATGGCACTGTATACACCCACGTCGTTGGTAGCCGGAGTACCGGACAGCCTGCCGCTCGTGGTACTGAATGCCGCCCAGGCAGGCTTGTTGGTGACGCTGAACGTCAGGACATCCCCGTCCGCATCCGAGCCCTGGGGCGAAAAGCTGTAACTGTTGCCGGCAACCACGCTGGTGGCCGGACTGCCACTGATCTGCGGAGGGCTGTTGGCCGCGGCGCTGTCGTCCACCGCGTTGACCTGCTGGATCTGGCTGTCGGATGCAGCGATTACCAGATTTACCGCCTGCTGCAGGTTATCGGTGCTGGTGGCAGGCAACACGTTGGCCACCTGGGTCGCACTGCTGCCGGGAACCAGGCCGGCCAGCGTGGTCTCGATGGTCTGCACCGGGCCGCTGTCGTCCAGTGTGGAGGCCGCCGCCACCGCCCGGCCGGCCTGCGCCAGCACCTGTGCATTGACCGGCACGCTGCCGGTCAGAAGGCCAGCTGATATTCCCGGCATGGTGCTCTGGATCGCCTGGTCCATAATCCCCGCGGCCGGTACCCCACCCACCCGCAGGTTGTCACTCAGACTCTCGACCAGCACCTGACTCGAAACCACGGTGGCCACGGCCGACAGCCGCCCGTTCGTCCCGGCCGCGCCGATGCCGTCCAGGCGTCCATCCACCAGGTCCGCCGCCAGCGCCGATACCACCGCGTCCGCCCCGGCCCCGGACAGGTCACGCACCCGGCGAACCAGTTCACCCAGCGCCTCGCATGACTTCACCAGCGCAGCCACGTTCCCGCTATCGATCGTAGTCGTGATCAGATCCGCCACCTGGCCCGCATCCAGACCGAAGCCCAGCCGGTTGCGTACGATATCCTGTGCACTGGCGACATTGGTCGCCGTCAGGCCACCCGGCATCCGCTGGGCGACCTCCACCACCAGGCTGGTGAACGGGTTGATGTTCACCACCTTGTCGGATGGCCTCATCAGCACCGAAACCATGGGAAAATCCGGTTCGGCACCTGTGACCAGGTCGATACCCCCGCTCACCACCAGCTGCACCGGGTACTGGTTACCCCTGATTTTCAGTGTCGAGCGGAAACCCGCTGTGCTGTCGGTCAGCACCGAGCCCAGGAGCATACCATCCGACCCGTATGCCGTTACTTGCGCACCCGTTACCGGCCCGTCGCCCACGCTGCCGGCGATCGACACCTCGGTGGCCGTGGTATCCGTTGTGGCACTCCCGCCGTTGCCCGTCAGTGACCCGATATCGACCTGGCAACCGGCCAGGCCCGATAACAGAAGCACTGACAGCAAACCTTTCAGGATGGATCTGGCCGTATCTTCCTTCATACACTTGTCCTCCGGGTACAGAACCGGTGGTAGCGCCCTGCGGATGTGAATTGCCGCGGGCTTCCCTGCTAATCATCGGGAAAGCGCAGAAAAATGTGCGTGTTGGGTAACACACTGGGGACGTGAACCGGAGCACAGATTGGACTTGTAACGGACCGGGGAACGGCAATGTGTGCTGCAGGGCACCTTTGGAGGTCCCGTT
>Ga0315556_1002495_pt1 | contig 10480 bp, 6 predicted proteins | sample SalMarSW160310MG_FD_202112 | JGI IMG/M metagenome (GOLD analysis project Ga0315556, IMG submission 202112) | Salt marsh sediment microbial communities from the Plum Island Ecosystem LTER, Massachusetts, United States - Salt Marsh Sediment SW1603-10 ... | reverse complement strand
CTAAAGACTTACACAAGCTTGCGCCAGCGCCCACCGGAGGCATCGCGATGAAGGCCATCCCTGGTATGTTCAAGTATGACTACCACGGGCTGGATGTGCCCGCCATCAAGCACTCCATCGCCAACCGACTCGTCTACTCCGTCGGCAAGGACCCCTTCACCGCCACACCGCGGGACTGGTTTCACACCACTGCCTATGTGGTGCGTGATCGACTCATCGAGCGCTGGATGGAGACCATGCGCAGCTACTACCACGTCGATGCCAAACGCATCTACTACCTCTCGCTGGAATTCCTCATCGGCCGCACCCTGCGCAACAGCCTCGCCAACCTGGATTTCTACGACGAGTGCCGGCAGGCCCTGGAGGAAGTGGGCCTGGCGCTGGAGGACATTCGCGCCGAGGAGTACGACGCCGCGCTCGGCAACGGCGGCCTGGGTCGACTGGCGGCCTGCTTTCTGGATTCCATGGCCACCCTGCGTCTGCCCGGCTACGGCTATGGCATACGCTACGACTACGGCATGTTCACCCAGCGCATCGTGAACGGCAGCCAGGTTGAGCACCCGGAGAACTGGCTGCGCTACGGCAACCCCTGGGAGTTTCCCCGCCCGGAGGTGCTCTACCCGGTGCGCTTCCGGGGCCGGGTGGTGCGCTACGAGGACGAGCACGGGGGGATACGCCATCGCTGGCTGGACGGCGAGGAAGTCATGGCCATGGCCTACGACACCCCCGTACCGGGCTACGGCAGTAACACGGTCAACAACCTGCGCCTGTGGACGGCCAAATCCAGCCGTGATTTCGACCTGCAGTACTTCAATCAAGGCAACTACATCAAGGCCGTGGAGAGCAAGAACGAGTCGGAGAACCTGGCCCGGGTGCTGTATCCGGACGACACCACCACCATGGGTCGGGAGCTGCGCCTCAAGCAGGAGTATTTCTTCGTCTGCGCTTCCTTGCAGGACATCCTGCGCCGCTATCTGAAGCATCACAAGACCTTCGACGAGCTGCCGAACAAGGTCGCCATCCAGCTCAACGACACCCACCCATCCATCGCCATTCCGGAGCTGATGCGGATCCTGGTGGACACTTACCACCTGGAGTGGAGCCAGGCCTGGGATCTGTGTGTGAGAACCTTCTCCTACACCAATCACACCCTGATGCCGGAGGCGCTGGAGACCTGGCCGGTGCGGCTGCTGGAAGGGCTGCTGCCGCGCCACCTGCAGATCATCTATGAGATCAACCACCGTTTCTTGCGGGAGGTGCGCCACCGGTTTCCGGGCGACACCGACATCGTGCGGCGCCTGTCGCTCATCGATGAGGCGGGCGAGCGGCGGGTGCGCATGGCGCATCTGGCCATCGTCGGCAGTCATGCGGTCAACGGAGTGGCGGCACTGCATACCCGACTCATGAAGGAGCGCATCTTTCGCGACTTTGAGAGCCTGACGCCCGGCAAGATCGTCAACATCACCAACGGCATCACGCCCCGGCGCTGGCTGCTGCAGGCCAATCCGCGCCTGGCCCGGCTGATCTCCAGTCACATCGGTCGCAACTGGATCACCAACCTGCAGGAGCTGGAGCGTCTGGTGCCGCTGGCCGAGGATGCGGAGTTCTGCAGCGAATTCGACGCCGTGAAGCGCGCCAACAAGGAGCAGCTCGCCGAGCGCATCTGGCGGCGAGTGCGGGTGGAAGTGAATGTGGAGTCCATCTTCGACGTGCAGGTCAAGCGTATTCATGAGTACAAGCGCCAGCTGCTGAACGTGCTCCACGTGGTGGCGAGCTACAACGCCATTCGCTCAAACCCTGCCGGCTCGTTCACCCCACGCACGGTCATCATCAGCGGCAAGGCGGCGCCGGGATATTTTCTCGCCAAGCTCATCATCAAGCTGATCAACGACGTGGCCGAGGTAGTCAACCACGACCCCGTAGTCGGCGACCGCCTAAAACTGCTGTTCCTGCCCGACTACAACGTGTCCCTGGCCGAGGAGATCATGCCCGCGGCCAACCTCTCCCAGCAGATCTCCACCGCCGGCACCGAGGCCTCCGGCACCGGCAACATGAAGCTGGCCCTCAACGGCGCACTGACCATCGGTACCCTGGATGGGGCCAACGTGGAGATACGCGAGGCAGTGGGCGAGCAGAACATCTTCATCTTCGGACTTACCGCCGAGGAAGTGGCCGGGCTGAGCCGCGACGTCTACGACCCGGGCCGCTACTTTCGGGACAACCCGGCGCTGAGGCGGGTGCTGGACATGATTGGCGAAGGCCACTTCGCCTCCGAGGCCCCGGGACGTTTTCAGCCCGTACTGCAGGCCTTGCTTGGCGGCGGCGACCGCTATCTGGTACTGGCCGATTTCGCCTCCTACGCCGAGTGCCAGCAACGAGTCGCCCAGCTCTACGAGAATCCGCCGGCGTGGACCCGAAGAGCGGTGCTCAACTGCGCCCGCGTCGGCTATTTCTCCAGCGACCGTTGCATCCAGCAGTACGCCGAGCAGATATGGCAGGCCCATCCCGTCTCCCGGGATTGACTCCCAGCCGGCCAGGCACGGGCCTGCTCGATATGCTGGCGGCCGGCCCGGCCGCCACCTCCTCCGGCAAGACTGGCCGCGACCATCCCGAGGGTCTGCCGGGTCAGTGTGGCGACTCCTCCTCGCTGACCCTCGAGGTGCGCTACGCCTCCTAACGGTCCATCACGGCCCGCGGGCGCCGGCTGGTCCGACTTGGCGCATCGCTATGCGCGCTGGACCGTGCGCCGGCGGGTCCCCATATTGCTAGTGCTGGCTCTGCTCACCGTGCTGGCGGCCACCCAGGTGTCGCGCATCACCATGCTCAACGATCCCGACAGCCTGCTGCCGGAGCGTGATCCCAACGTGCTGGCCAACCACTATGTGGAGCAGACCTTCGGCACGGGCAACCTGGTCGTGGTCGGGGTGCAGGTGAGGCGTGGCGAGGTCTACCAACCCTGGGTGCTCAATCGTGTGCACTGGCTGCATCGCGCCCTGGCGCGGCTGCCCGGCGCCAGGCCAGAGAGCTTCGTCTCGGTGGCGGCGAAGCAGGTGCGCGGCGTCCTCGGCACCGCCGACGGACTGGATATCTACCCCCTCATGCCCGGGGCCGGCATCAGCGAGGACGACATGCGGCTCGCTACCCGGCAGATCACAGCGCTGCGCACGGGCTTGGAGCGCAACGAAGTGCTGCGCCATCTGCTGGTCTCCAAGGACCACTCCGCCACCTTTATCGTGGCGGACTTCGATGACAGCGTGAAGCAGCACTATCTAGCCTGGGTGCTGCAGCTGCGGGAGACGCTAGACCAGGTCCGCGAGCCCCGCCTGCGGGTCTACGTGGCCGGTGAGCCCTATTTCCTGGCCTCGATGCTGGTGGAGCTGCGCGCCCACTGGTATCTGTTCGCCCTCTCGGCCCTGGTGGTGGGCGTGCTGCTGTACCTGGAATCGAGCTACCTGCGGGCCGCGCTGCTGCCGCTGTTGGCGGTAGGCGCGAGCATCACCTGGACGCTTGGCCTGATGGGACTCAGCCAATACAAGCTGACCACCATGATGGTGCTCACCCCGGTGCTGGTGTTTGCCATCGGCATCGGGCACTCGGTACAGGTCATGCGGCGCTATTTCGAGGAGCTGGTGCGGCACCCTGACCCGCGGACGGCGGCGACGGAGGCCATCGCCAGCACCCTGGGGCCGGCGACCATCGCGGTAACCACGGACATGGTGGGCTTCCTGGCACTCGCCACCGTGGATATCTCCTTCTATCGGGCCTATGCCTATTTCGGGCAGTTCAGCATGTTGAGTCTGCTGCTGACCTGCACCACCTCGGTGCCACTGATGCTGAGCCTGCTGCCGGCGCTGCGGCCCCACCGCCGGCGCAACCTGCTGCAGGAATGGGAATCCCGCATGGGGGGGTACCTCACCAAGGTGATTAGTGGCCCGGGCAAATGGATCCCCGTCGCGGGAGCCGTGGCCGTCGTGGCGCTGGCCGCAGGCTCGTTCTCTCACATCGAGCGCGGCATCAACTATGCCGAGGCGGCATTCAAGCCGGACTCGCCCGTGGTGGCCGACATCCAGGCATTGAGCGAGATGATGCCCGGTGTCATCACGTTCAACATCCCCGTCATCGGGCGGGAGCCAGGCGCCCTACGCGACGCAGGCGTGCTGCAGGGTATCGCCCGCATGGAGGACACCCTGCGCAACGATCCCAGCGTGGATTTCACCACCTCCTTTGCGCAGTACATCTGCATGCTCAACGAGCACCTGAACGGGGGTCGTCCGGGCCAATGGCGTGTCCCCGACGATCCGGGGCTGGTGGCGCAATACATCCACGCCTACTCCGTCGCGGCCGATCCGAGAGATTTCGCCTCGATGGTGGACCAGGACTACAGCAATGGGCAGGTGGTGGGCTACATCAGCAGCATGGAGCCTGCCGTGGTGCATCGGGTCATGACCCGAATTTGGGAATACATTGGCCTGCACCAGCGCGATGCCAATCTGCGCAAGGTCGACCTGGGACTGCGCAGCCAGGATTCGGAGCCCCCAGGCATAGGCGGCTTCGCCGGCACCACCGAGGCCACCCGGGAGGTGAGCGAGCGCAACTGGCTGCGCAGCCCAGTGCTGACCGCGCTGCTAGTCGGCGGGTTCGTCGCCATGCTGTACCGCTCCGTGGCCATGTCCTTTCTTATCATGCTGATGGTGACGGTGACCCTGGCCAGCCAGTACGCCCTGGCGGGCATCATGAGCAGCCTGCACGTCTGGGGCGGCAACCTGCATTTCGGCAACCTGGTCACCCTGAGTATCGCCATGGGCCTGGGGGTCGACTACAGCATCTATCTCGCCTCCCGATTCAAGGCCGAGTACGCTGCCTCGGAAGACCTGCTGGCCACCACCGCCCGCACCCTTTCCACCACCGGCTCGGCGGTGGTGCTCTCCGTGGTGGTGCTGCTGTGCAGTCTGGTGCCCCTGCTGCTCACCGACCTGGCCAACACTTGGGGGCTCGCCATGTACATGGGCGTCGCCATCGCGGTCTCCGTGCTGACGGCCATGACCCTGCTGCCCATTCTGATCCGAGCCATGGTGGCATTGCCGGTGACCATGTCGGCCTACAGCGACCTGCTGAACCTGCAGGTCTCCGAGCGCACCCTGCAGCTGCGCAAGGAGAAGGAGGAGCTGGGGCGTACCCTGGCCTTGCTGCAGGAGACCCAGAAGCAGCTCGTGGAATCGGAGAAGATGGCCTCCCTGGGCGGGCTGGTGGCCGGCGTGGCCCACGAGATCAACACGCCTCTGGGAAATGCCGTGACCGCTGCCTCCCACCTGTTGGCGGAATCCAGGGAGCTCGAGCGGCGCTACCTCGCCAATGAGATGCGTCGCGCCGATCTGGAAGCGTTCCTGGAGGACGGGGAGGAAGCCTGTCGCATCCTGGTGGCCAACCTGGAGCGGGCCGCCGGTCTGGTGCAGAGCTTCAAGCAGGTGGCCACCGACCGGACCACCGAGGAGCGCCGTCGCTTCGATGTGAAGGCATACTTCGAGGAAGTCCTGCTGGGTCTGCGCCCCAAGCTCAAGCGCACCGCCATCGCGCTGGAGCTCGAATGTCCCGCGGGGCTGGAGATAGAGAGCTATCCTGGGGCGTTTGCCCAGGTGCTGTCGAATCTGGTGGTCAACTCCGTCGATCACGCCTTCGACCTCGGCCAGCGGGGCCGTATCCACATCGAGGTCGAGCACCTGGCCCCCGCCCCGCTGGCGGCGCATGTCGCTGCGGAGCCAACCCTCGCCCAGCACGTGGAGCATCGGCTGCGAATCGGCTACCGCGACGACGGCAAGGGCATCCCGCCAGAGGTCATCGGCAAGGTCTTCGAGCCCTTCTTCACCACCAGGCGCAACCAGGGAGGCACGGGGCTGGGCTTGCACATCGTCTACAGCCTGGTCACTCGCACCCTGGAGGGAGAGCTCAGCATCCACAGCGAGCCTGGCCGCGGGACCGTATTCAATATCAACGTTCCGTTGCAGGTGATACACTCCGGGAAGTCCTGACTGGATCCCCTTGAGCGGGACGCTTGGTGAGGCGGCAAAGCCACACCCGCGCGAGCGCTGGGCGATACCGGCAGGGGGCCTGACTTACCGTTAGCAGCACGAGAAGATGCTCGGAATATGGTTATGGCGGAACAGATGGACGACCTAGTGTTTGCCGAGGATATCGGTCCCTCGGAGGGCGTCCGGGAAGGCAAGCCCTGGAAGATCATGATCGTCGACGACGAGCAGGACGTGCACGACGTGACGCGTCTGGCACTGCGCCGCTTCTCCTTCGATCACCGGGGCCTGCAATTCATCAGCGCCTACTCGGGGGAACAGGCCAAGCAGCTCATGCGGGAGCATCACGACATCGCCGTGGTGCTGCTCGATGTGGTCATGGAGGACGACGACAGTGGACTGCGAGTGGTGAAATTCATCCGCGAGGAGCTCGCAGACCCCTTCATGCGCATCGTGCTGCGCACCGGGCAGCCGGGCCGGGCTCCGGAGCGCTTCGTCATCACCAACTACGACATCAACGACTACAAGACCAAGACCGAGCTCACTGCGGAGCGACTGTTCTCCACGATCATCACGGCCTTGCGCTCCTACCGCGCCGAGATCGCCTTGTACCACGAGAAGGAGCGGGTTCGTGTCACCCTGCAGTCCATCGGTGACGGCGTCATCACCACCGATGCCGAGCTGCGGGTCGCCTACCTCAACCCGGCGGCCGAGAAGCTTACCGGATGGTCCCAGGCCAGCGCCCGCGGTCGGCCGCTGGATGAGGTGCTCAAGCTGGTCGACGACATGACGCTTCAGCCCGTGGAGAACCCCATCGTAACCGCGCTGAGCGAGGGCCGGGTGGTGCGGCGCCTGCACAACATCGTGCTGGAGCGGGCCGACGGTGAGCATTTCATCATCGAAGAGTCCGCGGCCCCCATGCGGGATCGCGACGGGCGCATCGTCGGCGGCGTGCTGGCCTTCCACGACGTGACCCAGACCCGGGATCTGGCCCACCGCCTCGCGTGGCAGGCGATCCACGACGCGCTCACGGGCCTGGTCAACCGTCGAGGCTTCGAGCACGAGGTGCGCCTGGCCCTGGACGACGCCAAGACCAACGGCGGCTCCCACACCTTGCTGTACCTGGATCTGGACAACTTCAAGCTGATCAACGACACCTGCGGCCACGTGGCCGGCGACGAGCTGCTCAAGCAGCTCGCCCTGTCTTTACAAACCAAGATCAGGCAGTCCGACACCTTGGCCCGCCTGGGGGGTGATGAATTCGGCATACTGCTGGGGAACTGCTCGGAAGCGCAGGCCATGAGCATCGCCGAGCACATCTGCCAGGCGGTGCGGGACTTTCGCTTCGTCTGGGAAGATCAGGTGCTGGAGGTGGGTGCCAGCATCGGGCTGGTAGGCATCGGCGATGACTCCGAGACGCTGTCCAGTCTGCTGAGTGCGGCAGACGTAGCCTGCTACGTCGCCAAGGAGGAGGGTGGAGGCCGGATTCACGTCTACCGGGAGAGCAGTTTGGAGACGGTTCGACGGCGGCGCGAGATGCAATGGGCATCCAGAATCTCCCGCGCCATAGAATGCGGCCAGCTGCGGCTCTACTACCAGCCCATCGTTCCGCTGCAGGATTCCGTCTCGCCCTGTGAGCACTTCGAGGTGCTACTGCGCATGCGCGATGATAGCGACTGCCTGGTGGCACCAGACTCATTCATTCCTGCGGCCGAGCGCTTCCAGCTCATGCCCAGAGTCGACCGCTGGGTGGTGCGCAGAGTCTTGGCTTGCTACGCCGAGTATACGCGCATGCGCACCAGCGAAGTCCCCCACTTGTGCTGCATCAATCTGTCCGGCACTTCGCTCAGCGATGGAGAGTTCCTGAATTTCGTGCGCGACGAGATACGTGCCCGGCAGATCTCACCGGGCAGCATCTGCTTCGAGATCACCGAGACCGCGGCGATTGCCAATCTCGCCCGGGCCACCTTCTTCATGCGCGAGCTCAAGGAGCTGGGCTGCCGCTTCGCCCTGGACGACTTTGGCAGCGGCTTGTCCTCCTTCGCCTACCTCAAGAATCTGCCGGTGGACTTCCTGAAGATCGACGGCGGCTTCGTGCGTGGCATCGACCACGATCCCGTGGCCTGCGCCATGGTTGACGCCATCAATCAGGTCGGTCATCTCATGGGGATCAAGACAGTAGCGGAGTACGCCGAGAACGAGCGGGTGCTGGAGAAGCTGAGGGACATGGGGGTAGATTACGCCCAGGGGCACGGCGTGTCGGTGGCGCGCCCCCTGGAGGAGATCGTGAAGCTCTGAGCTCTGAGCCGAGCGCCGCCCCCTATGGGAGTGCGGCGACACGTCGCCGCGGGACTCCGTGGCTGCGCCATACAGTCCGCCCTCGGCGGACCCCGGGCGCCGATCCCCATCCTTGCGTCGGCTCACGGCCTGCGCGGCTGAATTAAGCCTCCTCCCGGCTCGTGACGCCGAAAGGCCAATCCAGGATACCACCCCGCAAGCTGGTCGCATCCAGGCCGTTGCGGCGCATGAGCAGAGTCGCCACGGCGCTGCGTCTGCCGCTGCGGCAATACACCACATAGGGCCGCCGAGTTCCGAGATCCTTCAGCTGGGCACGCAGATCGGGCAGCGGAATGTGAATGGAGCCGGGCAGGAAACCGTTCTCGCGCTCTTCGGCGAAGCGCACGTCGAGCACGGCACAGCCGCCGTCGATCATGGCCTTGGCCAGCGGAGCCGTGACCTCAGTGGTCAGCGGTCGGGACAGAAGCTCCTGGAAATCCCCCTTGCCGAGCACCAGTAGCTGGCCTTCCTGCACCATGCGCACCGTGGCGTTGCGCGTGCCGCCGGTAACCAGGGCGTCGTCGCCGAAGGCATCGCCTTCGCGCAGCTCCGCCACCATGCGCGGCGCGTCGTCGTACAGGCCGAGCTGCCAGACTTCGGCCCGACCCGAGGCGATCACGTAGAACTCCTCGCCGGACTCTCCCTGGGTGACAACCTCCTCCCCTCGCTGCACCCAGCGTATGGTCATGCGCTCGAAGGCGTCCTCCACACATTCCAGGGGCACCCGTCGGAATACCGAGCTGCGGCGCAGTTGCCGCATGCGATCCCGGGCCAGGGCGGTCGCCGGCAGAATATCGATGAGCCCCTCCCAGGACAGCAGATGGTCCAGCACGGCGCTGTCGGCATGACAGATCGTTGCCGCCTGGTCGGTGCGGAGAGTGACGCTGTGCGGCGCTCGCGGCAGGGCCAGGGGCTGGGGGCGAGTCTCGCGGGGGCTCAGCATGCGGAGTGTCACACCAGGCTGCTCCAGCGTAACGCAGCCATCGAGGACGTAAAGGAAGTCCTGTTGGGCGGCGGCGCTCTGCAGGGTCAGGCTCTCGCCCGGGCGCAGCTCGAAAAGGCGCACCGCAGCTTCCAGCTCGGCATCGTGCGCCAGCCAGCGGAATGGCTCGTAGTCGGCCCGCAGCACCCGCAGCGCGTGACGGTAATTCAGCCCCAGATCCCCGTTGGAGACTCAGCCTTGCGCCCGCAAGAAGGCTTCCTGCAGCTCCGCGTAGCTGGTAACGACAGGAAACTGCGGGAATTCCCGAATCACCTTCTCCGGCGGCCGAAACAGAATGCCGGCGTCGGCCTCGCTCAGCATGCCGGTGTCGTTGTATGAGTCGCCCGCGGCGATGACCTGGAACTTCAACGCCTTGATGGCCTTGACGGCCTGCCGCTTCTGGTCGTCCTGACGCCGTCGGTAGGCGGTGATGCGGCCGTCCGTTGCCACTTCCAGCTGGTGGCAGAACAGAGTCGGCCAGCCGAGCTGGCGCATGAGCGGCGTGGCAAACTCGTAGAAGGTGTCGGAGAGAATCAGGACCTGGAAACGCTCCCGAAGCCAATTGAGGAAGTCCCCCGCGCCGTCCAACGGCCCCAGGGAGGCAATCACGTCCTGTATATCGGGCAGCCTGAGTCCGTGGCGATCGAGGATGTCCAGACGCTGGCGCATCAGCACGTCATAGTCTGGAACGTCACGGGTGGTGGCGCGCAGCGCACCTATGCCAGTGCGCTCGGCCACATTGATCCAGATCTCCGGGACCAGAACGCCCTCCAGATCCAGGCAAGCGATGTGCACGAGGGTCTCCTACTCGGTGAGCTATCCAGGTCGATGTTACGGCGGAACGGCGCAACCCTACCCGTTCCCCTGCGGCAGCACAAGAGCCGCCGTGGCACCCGGCGAACCCGGGTCCTGCGAATCGGGGACAGCGCCCCTGGCGTGGGACTCAGGCCTGCAGCACGGGGCGGCGGTCCATGGCGGCTGCCTGGAAATAGTGGCCGGCTTCGACACATAGAAGCCCTGGACGTAGTCCACGCCACAGATCTTGAGCAGGCGCAGCACCTCCGGGCTCTCCACGTACTCCGCCGTATCGTTGATGTGTAACGGCGCCACCGTGGCGTCCACCGGAATCGGCTTGCCT
>Ga0315556_1002494_pt1 | contig 10487 bp, 7 predicted proteins | sample SalMarSW160310MG_FD_202112 | JGI IMG/M metagenome (GOLD analysis project Ga0315556, IMG submission 202112) | Salt marsh sediment microbial communities from the Plum Island Ecosystem LTER, Massachusetts, United States - Salt Marsh Sediment SW1603-10 ... | reverse complement strand
GAGGCACCCCTGTCCGAGACCGAGATCGAGCGGCGCCGCGAGGCCCTGGACACCCTGGACGCCTTCGTTCTGTTCGCGGTCAAGCGCGCCGGCCTCGACCTGGATGACCGCCGGATTCGGATGCGTCTGCTCGATCTGCTCATCGACACCCGCTACCGGGTGCTCGAGGTCCTGAGCGGCCAGGGCGAGGCCGGCCCGGCTCAGGAGGACCCGGTGCGCGTGCTGCTGCCCCAGGTCTGGACCCAGCTGCGGGAGATCGTCGCCGAGGCGCGGGACCGGGGCCTGCTGCACGGGCGTCTGCTCGAGTACACCTTGTTCTTCGACGCCGGGGACGTGCTGCTGGCGTTGGATCGCCGTGCCCCCGCTGCGGGCGGGTGGATCTCGACCAACGGTTTGCGGCGCCTGGCGCGGATGCTGCAGCCGGGCTCGGCTGGCGATCCGCTGGATTACGGGTACGAGGTCGATCCGCTTCTGCGCGAGATCTTCGGATTCGGGCCCGAGCCGCCGAGCCTGCCTTTGACTCCCGGCTCGAGACCCGGAGGGGAAGGCGGCGGTCCTCCGCCTCGTCGGGGGGTGGCCCCAGCGCCGCGCGGCAGCTGGCTCGACTGGCTGATCCCGGTCGCGCGGGCGGCAGACGATGGTGCGGGAGGGCGGATGCTCCTGATCGGGGAGCAGCTGGACCGCTGGATCCCCCCCGCAGATCGGCTCGGCGAGTACACCGATCTGGTGGAGGAGCTGCTGAGGCTCAGCGCGGAGCGTGCACTGGGGGACGCGGCCCTCGAAGCCCCACAGGTCCAGGCGTATCGGGACCTGGTGCCGGCCACTGCGATGATCGAGAGCTGCTGGCGCCAGTTCGTCCGCCGAGGCAAGAAGGTGGGTTACGTACACTCCCGGACGGGCAGCCTCGGTCTCATGCAGGTCAATCCCAAGGTGTGGCGGCGCTTCTACGACGCCGACAAGCTGAAATGGGATATCGCTTACAACGCAGGCGCCGGCAGCCAGATCCTGATGCTCTACCTGAAGGATCACGGCATTCCGTTGGCCGGCAAGACCGGAGAGACGGACCATCTGGTCCGAGCGGCCTATGCGGCCTACAACGCGGGTCCGGGGGCCGCCCGCCGGTTTCTGAAGGCTCGTCCGTCGAGCCAGGCCGGGCGGATCGACCGGCGCCTGCTCAAGCTGTATCGGGGCTTCGCGGCCGGCGGCGAGCCGGACCTCGATGCGTGTACCGTGCGCGCGAGCGGCAGCGGTTGAGCACAGCGGCGCGGGCGACCCTCACCGTCGTTGCTGTCCTCGCCCGAAGGCCCCGGAAGGCGTCCTCAGGCTCAGGCGCCCTTGCGGACCAGGAAGCACTGGTGGATACGCGGATTGCGTGAGAAGTCCGCAGGCAGGGTCTGGCGGCTGATGTCCTCGATCTGCAGGTTCGGGAGGGCCTCGTGGTCCAGGCGGAAGCGCCGGTGGTTGGTCGAGAAGATCAGCGTGCCGCCGGGCGCGAGCAAGGCGGCGGTGTCCTGGATGAGTCCCGCATGGTCGCGCTGCACGTCCCAGGTGCCCTCCATACGCTTGGAGGCGGAGAAGGTAGGCGGGTCCAGGAAGATCAGGTCGAAGCGTCCCCGACACTCTTTGACCCACTCTCGGCAGTCGGCGCGAAGCAGCTTGTGGGCCGGGCCGGCGATACCGTTCAGGGCCAGGTTTCTCGCCGCCCAGTCCAGGTAGGTGGACGACAGATCGACGCCGAGCGTTGAGGCGGCCCCGCCCAGCGCGGCGTGCACCGTGGCCGCCCCCGTGTAGCAGAACAGGTTGAGGAAGTCGCGGCCGCGCGCCATCTCGCGGATCAGGGCGCGGGTGGGGCGATGGTCGAGAAAGAGGCCCGTGTCGAGGTAGTCCCAGAGGTTCACCAGCAGGCGCGCCGGCCCCTCGCGCACCTCGTGCCATTGCCCGCGCTCGGCCTGGCGCTCGTATTGGGCGTCGCCCCGCTGGCGGCGCCTGACCTTCACGGCCAGATGATCCGCGGGACAGTCCAAGGCCACGGGCACCAGCGTGAGGACCTGTTCCAGCCTGTGGGCCGCCTTGGCCGGGTCGATGTTGGCCGGTGGTGCGTACTCCTGGACCTGGACCCAGGGACCGTACAGGTCGACGGCTACGGCGAACTCGGGGATGTCGGCATCGTAGAGCCGGTAGCACTCTATGCCTTCGCGCTGTGCCCAGCGCCCGAGGGAGCGCCGGTTCTTGCGCAGGCGGTTGAGGAAATCCTCCCCGCCCGCGGCCAGGGCCCGCTCCAGGGCCTGCTCCCGGGCCCGCCGGTCCAGGCCGTCGCGATCGACGAAGCTTTCGGTCTGGACGTCGAACTGCAACAGCACACAGGGGATGGCGCCGTTGTAGAACTGATTTCGCCGCTGGGCGCGTAGCCCCATGCGTTTGCCAAGGTCCGGGCTGCCGGTGAACACCGCCGCTCGCCATCCCGAGAAGCGTGCCTTGAGCAGGTCCCCGAGGGTCTCGTAGACGGCCGCGAGGGCCTGCGCGTCGCCAAGACGCTCCCCGTAGGGAGGGTTGACCACGACCAGCCCGGGCGGTCCCGCTGGGGTCTGCTGCGCGAGGGTGCGCCGCTCGAAGCGTATGCGCTCACCGAGCCCTGCGCCCCCCGCGTTGGCCCGGGCTGCGCGGATGGCCCTTGCGTCCTCGTCGCCTCCGACGATGAGCGGTAGCTCCTCCAACCCGCCGGCCGCTCGCTGGCGGGCCTCGTCCAGGATGCGCCGCCAGAGGGCGGGAACGTGCCCCAGCCAGCCCTCGAATCCCCAGCGGGGGCGCAGCAGGCCGGGGGCGCGATCCGCGGCGATCAGGGCGGCCTCGATCGGGAAGGTCCCCGATCCGCACATCGGGTCGAGAAAGGTGCCGCCGGCGCGGGCAAGCTGGGGCCAGCCGGCCTTCAGCAGCAGAGCTGCAGCCAGATTCTCCTTGAGCGGGGCCGCCACGGTCTCGTCGCGGTAGCCGCGCCGGTGCAGGGCCTCGCCCGAGAGATCCACGGCAATCGCCGCTCGGTCGCCGGCCAGGTGGACGTTGATGCGCAGGTCTGGGTACTGCAGGTCCACCGAAGGTCGCCGACCGGCGCGGGCACGCAGGCGGTCGACGATCGCGTCTTTAACTTTCTGGGCGCCGAAGCCCGAATGGGTGATCGTCGGGGACCTGCCCACGAAGTCGATCGCGAGGGTGGCGTCGGGGGAAAGGTGCTCTTCCCAGGGAAGCTCCACAACCGCCTCGTAGAGGGCTCCCGCCGAGTCGGCCGGCACATGAGCGAGCACGAGCAGCACGCGGCTCGCCGTGCGCGACCAAAGACAGGCCCCGTAGCCGGTTGCCAGATCCCCCTCGAAGGCGACCCCGCCCTTGCGCTGGCGCACCGAGCCCGCACCGAGCCCGATGAGCTCTTGCTCCAGGATCGGCTCGACGCCTTTGGGCGCCGTGGCGAAATAGGCGAACGATGGAGGCATGGGGCGGGCATTCTACCCGGAGGCGTGCACAGGCGCTGCTCCGTAGGCGGCACGTCGTTTATGGGCCCTGCGAGACGGGCCGTCGAGGTCGTCTCCGGGGCGCTCGGAGCCCGGGCCCCGCAACGGGGCTTCCTTCAACCTGGAAGCGGTGGTTGAACGGCCGCCAGGGGGCGTGCCCTGGTGGTCGTAGCAGCCATCACCCAATGGGTGAGCATCAGGTTCGTCCTGAACGACGGTCCAATCGATCAGTTGATCGGTGCTCGAAGCGGTCAACTGCCGTTTCCAGGTTCAAGATGTCATTGCGGATGTCGATGCCGTAGGCTCCCGGCTCGAGCAAGGTGGACTCGTCCCTGCCAAGGCGGCGTCCGAAGGTCATGCTCAGGACCGCGGTGCTCAGGGCGTGGAGCCGCCAAGCTCGTCCTTGGTGGGCGAAGGTGGGGAATCCCGGGTTTGCCGGCGCGGGAATGGCGCAGCCGTGTCGTGCACCGGCTCCGGCACGAATCACCGGTCAGGCATCGGGACCTGTGTCGTTCTGCTCAGTTGCGCGATACTTCATCCATGCCTATATTCACGCACGCTCGGGGGCATCCGGGCGCCTTGTCCACCAGTGGGAGTGAAAAGGAACATATCCATGAGCGACACCATGGTTTGCGGCGAGGAGGAAGAGCCTCCGTCGCCTTACCAGAGCACCTCGACCGATCCTCCAGCGGCGTCGGTCCCGGTCGGGCTCCCCGCCGTCCGGTTGGTTCCCAGGAACCTCGCCCATCCCATCCCTCGCCTCGTCATCAACCCCCGCACCAACGCCTTCCGCAAGCGCTTCTATCCCGGCGTGAGCAGCCGCGAGTGGAACGATTGGCGCTGGCAGTATCGAAACCGCATCCGTTCCCTCGATGACCTGTCGCGCATCATCAGGCTTACGCCAGACGAGGCCGCGGCCATCGGGCGCCATACCGGCCCGCTGCCCGTGGGCATCACCCCGTATTATGCGAGCCTGCTCGATGAGCTCGATGCGGGCCAGGCCTTGCGCAAGACGGTGGTGCCGGTCCCCGGCGAGTATCTGAGGGGTCGAGGTGAGGACGATGACCCTTTGGGCGAGGACCGTGACAGCCCGGTTCCCGGCTTGATCCACCGCTACCCGGACCGGGTGCTTTTCCTGGTCACCGGGATCTGCACCACTTATTGTCGGTACTGCACGCGCTCGCGGCTGGTCGGTGCCAGCGGCGAGAAGGCGATCCGAAAGGACTATCAAGAGCAGGCGCTGGACTATATCGCGCGCACGCCTGCGATCCGCGACGTACTGATGTCCGGGGGCGACCCTTTAAGCATGGATGATGAGCGTCTCGAATTCCTGCTCTCGCGCCTTAAGCGCATCGAGCACGTGGAATTCGTGCGCCTGGGTACCAAGGTTCCCTCGGTGCTCCCGCAGCGGGTGACCCCGGCCCTGCAGCGCATCCTGCGCAAGTACGGTCCGGTTTGGGTAAGCGTGCACTTCACCCATCCCGAGGAGCTGACTCCGGAGGTGGCCGAGGCCTGCGGCAAGCTGGCGGACGCCGGAGTGCCTCTGGGCAGCCAGACGGTGCTGCTGAAAGGGGTCAACGACGATCTGGACACCATGCGCCGCCTGGTGCATGGGCTGCTGAAAATCCGGGTCAGACCCTATTATCTCTACCAATGCGATCCGATCTCCGGCTCGGCGCACTTTCGTACCCCGGTGGAGAAGGGACTGGAGATCATCCGGGGGCTGCGCGGCCACACTACCGGCTATGCGGTACCGCACTTCGTGATCGATGCCCCGGGCGGTGGCGGCAAGATTCCGCTGGTGCCGGACTACGTAGCGGGTCGCGACGGCGATGATCTGGTGCTGCGCAACTACGCAGGCAGCCTCTACCGATATCACGACCCCGGCGGGACGCTCGGGCTCGACAAGGGGGTACCGGAGGACACTCGATGAGGATCGGCTTCACCTACGACCTGCGCGATGACTATCTGGCGCGGGGCTTCGACGAGGAGCAGGCGGCGGAGCTTGACCGTCCCGAGACCATCGACGGTATCGAGAGTGCGTTGCGCGAGCTGGGTCATCGGGTCGAGCGCATCGGGCACCTCGAGGCCCTGATGGAGAGACTCCTGCGGGGGGAGCGCTGGGATCTGGTATTCAACATCGCGGAGGGCCTGCGCGGGCTGGGCCGAGAGGCCCAGGTCCCGGCGCTGCTGGATCACTGGCAGATTCCCTATACGTTCTCCGATCCCGTGGTGCTGGGGGTGGCGCTGCACAAGGCGCTCGCCAAACGCGTGGTGCGCGACGCGGGGGTGCCGACGCCGGCGTTCTCGCTGGTCGAATGCGCGGCCGATATCGCGGGCGTGGATCTGCCGTTTCCGTTGTTCGCCAAGCCCTTGGCCGAGGGCTCCAGCAAGGGCGTGAGCGGTGCCTCGCGAATTGGCTCCACCGCGGAGTTGCGGGCGGTTTGCGTGGCGCTGCTCGAGCGTTTTGCCCAGCCGGTGCTGGTGGAAGCCTATCTACCCGGGCGTGAATTCACCGTGGGTATCCTGGGCACCGGCGCTGAGGCCCAGGCGTTGGGCGTCATGGAGGTGCTGCTGGGACCCCAGGCAGAGCAGGGGGTCTACTCGTTCCACAACAAGGAGTGCTACGAGGACCGGGTGAGCTACCGGCTGGACTCAGGGGCGCTCGGCGAGCGGGTGGCCGGCACCGCTCTGGCGGCCTGGCGGGCCCTGGGCTGCCGGGATGCGGGGCGCATCGACATCCGCCTCGACGACGAGGGCTTGTCGAGCTTCATCGAGGTCAACCCGTTGGCCGGCCTCAACCCGGTGCGCTCGGACCTGGCCATCATCGCGTATCGGATGGGCATGTCGTACCGGGACCTGCTGGCGCGCATCCTCGACTCGGCACTGCGGCGGGTGAGCGCCGGTCGCCCCGAAGCGCTGCCGAGGCGGGCCGCTCTGTGAGGCAGTCCCCGCTTGTCGTGGTCCTGCATGGCGCCGTTCCGGACGATGCACCACCCGACGAGCAGGATGTGGTGGAGGAGGTGCGGGTCGTCGGAGCGGCCCTGGCGGCTCTCGGCTATCGGGCCGAGCCCGTTGCTCTGACGCTGGACCTCGAGACGGCGCGCGCCCGCCTCGAAGGACTTGCCCCGGCGATCGTTTTCAACCTGGTCGAATCGGTCGGCGGCAGCGGCCGACTCGTCGCGCTGGGGCCGCTGCTGCTCGACGAGCTCGGGCTGCGCTACACGGGGGTCTCGGCGGAGGCCATGCTGCTGACCTCGAACAAGCGGCTCGCCAAGCGGCTGCTGTCGCGCGCCGGTATTCTCACGCCGGAGCCGGGGGAGGCCGTCTCCCTGCCTGCAGGTGCTGGGCCATGGATCGTCAAGTCGGTCTGGGAGCATGCGTCCATCGGGCTGGACGACGAGGCGGTGGTCGCCGATGCCGCCGCGGCCGTGCGACGGTTGGAGAAGGTGCGCCGGGAGCGCGGCGGCGATTGGCTCGTCGAGCGCTACGTAGCGGGCCGCGAGATCAATCTCGCCCTGCTCGACGGACCCGGCGGCCCCCAGATCCTGCCTGCCGCCGAGATCGTCTTCGACGATTATCCGCCCGGCAGGCCGCGCATCGTCGGCTACCAGGCGAAGTGGGCTCCGGAGTCGGTCGAGTACCGGAGCACCCGGCGGCGCTTCCTCGGGGCCGAGGACCGGGAGCTCGTCTCGCGTCTCGGCGAGATCGCCCTGGCCTGCTGGTCGCTGTTTGGTCTCCGGGGCTATGCCCGGGTGGACTTCCGCGTCGACGCCGAGGGTCGCCCCTGGGTGCTGGAGGTCAATGCCAATCCCTGCCTGTCGCCGGATGCGGGCTTCATGGCGGGCGCCGAGCGGGTGGGGCTGGACCTGCGGCAAGTCGTGGAGCGACTCCTCGCCGCAGCGCTCAAGCTGTTCGAGGGGAGCTCGCAGCCGCAGGTGCGCGTCGGCTGAGCCGTTCGGTGTTTCGCATCCGCAAGCTCTACGACCTGAGCACCCCGGCCAATCGGGCGGCGATCGACCGGGTGCAGGAGATGCTGTGCGAGCAGTTCCCGGCGCTTCACGAGGCGGAGATCGCCAAGATCCCCGAGCAGCTCATCAATCCGCTGAAGCATCGTTTCCGGGCCCTGCTGCTGGTGGCCGAGGACGGCCAAGATCGGGTGCTCGGCTTCGCCCTCGTTCTGCACGCCCCGGATCTGAGCTTTGCTTACCTGGAGTACCTCTCCGCGGCCTCGGGCAGGACCGGCGGCGGCATCGGGGGTGCGCTGTATGAGCGCGTCAGACAAGAGGCACAAGTGCTCGGGGTGGTGGGGCTGTTCTTCGAGTGTCTGCCGGACGATCCGGTGCTGTCGCGCGACCCGGAGATCCGTCGCCAGAACGCCGCGCGGCTCAGGTTCTACGAGCGCTACGGTGCCCGGCCCATCGCCAACACCGCCTACGAAACGCCGCTCTCGCCGGGGGACGACAATCCGCCATATCTGGTGCTCGATTCCCTCGGGTCAGACCGGCCGATCGGGAGGGAAAATGCCAGGCGCATCGTGCGTGCGATCCTCGAGCGCAAATATTCCCACCTCTGCCCGCGCAGCTATGTGGACCTGGTGGTGCGCAGCATTCGGGACGACCCGATCCGGCCGCGGCCCCCACGTTATGGGCGGCCCGCCGCGTTGTCGACTATGGCCGTTCCCGCACGACGGATCGCACTCGCCATCAATGATCGGCACACGATCCACCACGTGCGCGAGCGCGGATACGTCCAGGCGCCGGTGCGCATCGGCAGTATCCTGCGCGAGATCGGCAAGACCGCACTCTTCGAGCGCATCGCGGTGCGGCATTTTTCCGAGCGTCACATCAAGGCGGTCCACGAGGGGGCCTTCGTGGACTACCTCAAGCACGCCTGCGCCCGGGTGCCCGAGGGCAAGTCGGTCTACCCGTACGTGTTCCCGATCCGCAATGCCACCCGTCCGCCCAAAGAGCTGCCCCTTCGCGCCGGCTATTACTGCATCGATACGTTCACGCCGCTGAACCGCAACGCCTACCTGGCCGCGCTGGGCGCCGTGGACTGTGCGCTCTGCGGTGCCCGGGCGCTGCTGGAGGGACATCGGCTCGCTTATGCCCTGGTGCGCCCGCCCGGCCACCACGCCGAGCGACGCAGCTTCGGGGGCTTCTGCTATTTCAACTCGGGCGCCGTAGCCGCCCACTACCTGAGTCGCTACGGGCGGGTCGCCGTGCTCGACGTCGACTACCACCACGGCAACGGCACCCAGGACATCTTCTACCGGCGCGACGATGTGCTCACCGTCTCGCTGCACGGCCATCCCCGCCAGACCTACCCGTACTTCAGTGGCTTCGAGGACGAGCGCGGCGAGGGCGCGGGCTTGGGCTTCAATCTCAACATCCCGTTGCCGGAGGGGCTCGACGGCCTCGCTTACCGCCCTCATCTCGAGCGCGCCCTGGCTCGGGTGCGTCGCTTCCGGCCGAGCTATCTGGTGCTCGCGCTCGGGCTCGACACCGCCCGGGGCGATCCGACCGGCTCGTTCACGTTCCGAGCGCAGGACTTCCGGGAGAACGGGCGTCTCGTCGGCGCGTTGGTGCTGCCCACCCTGGTGGTGCAGGAGGGCGGTTACCGGACGCGCTCCCTGGGCATCAACGCCCGGCACTTCCTGGAGGGGCTCTGGCACGGCACCCAATCGCGTGCCGAGGCCGGGCGCAAACGGGCTTGAGCTTAGGCGACCTGACCCTGCGCGATGCCATCCGGCCAGCTGACCTGCAGGCTGTCGAGCTCATCGCTCGCGAGACCGGCTTCTTCAGCGAAGAGGAGGTCGCGATCGCCGCCGAACTGGTGCGCGAGGCGCTAGAGAAGGGGGCGGCCAGCGGCTACGCGTTCCTTTTCGTCGAGCGGGCCGGGGAGCTGATCGGATATAGCTGTTACGGTGAGGTCCCCGGCACCCGAGGCAGCTACGATCTCTATTGGATCGTCGTCTCACCCGCTTGTCAGCGCCACGGAGTCGGGCGCCTGCTGCTCGACGCCAGCGAGCAGGCGGTGCGAGCCGTCGGTGGGCGCCACCTCTATATCGAGACCTCCTCGCGGGAGCAATACACGCCGACCCGGTCTTTCTACCTGAACAACGGCTATGTCGAGGTGGCCCGTCTCGACGACTTCTACGCACCCGGCGACGGCAAGCTGATCTGTCTCAAGCGGCTCGACGTGAAGGCTCGCTGAGGGCCGGCCCGTTGCGATGAAAAGAAGACAACGATACGGCCGATCCCAAGCGCGAAAACCGGTCTCGACTCGAATCGGTTCATCCGTTGCATCCCGGGCCGCCAGCGGTGGCAGGCGATCCCTGCGCGCTGCGCCTCGCGGGCATACATTTCGGACTACTGCGCGGCCCGCGGGAACCCTGCGATAGGTGCCGGCGCCGGGTGGGGTTTGTCCCATGCGCTCTCTTGGCGCGCCACGCGACCGGCACCGCCGCTCCCCGGCACGCCAGCGAGTCTATACTCAATGACCGTGCCCGGATCACAGGCGTTGCCCGAGTTACCGGGTGCACACAGAGGAGGCCGAAAGATGACCGCTTTCAACGTCGTTCGGTTTCGGGTCAAGCACGGTCGTGAGCAGCAGTTTGTCGATGAGCATCGCCGCGCCGACGTTGGCTTCCCCGGGCTAAGGCGCGCCACCCTGATCAAGACCGGGGAGCGCACCTATTGTTTCATCGGCGAGTGGGACGGCTATGCCCAGATCCAGGCGGCCGAACCAGCGATGGTGGCCATGTTGGACCGTTTTCGCGACACGCTGGAAGACCAGGGCGGGGGTTTGGGTGTTACCGATCCGGTGGCCGGAGAGGTTGTGGCCGAACTTACTCCCTAGGGGCGCAAGGCCGCGGCCTCGTGGCGGAGGCGGTTGAGGCCCGCAAAGCGCGCGGCGGAGGAGACACCGGGAGTGGATCAGAGCGACGTAGCGCAATCGGGGTTATGTCAAACCATCGAG
>Ga0315556_1002493_pt1 | contig 10490 bp, 10 predicted proteins | sample SalMarSW160310MG_FD_202112 | JGI IMG/M metagenome (GOLD analysis project Ga0315556, IMG submission 202112) | Salt marsh sediment microbial communities from the Plum Island Ecosystem LTER, Massachusetts, United States - Salt Marsh Sediment SW1603-10 ... | reverse complement strand
CCCCAAGGTCTGTTTGGGGAAGCGAGCGAAGCAATCGTTTGGGATTCGCGTGATGATCCACAGGCACGGGACGGGGCCCCTGATGACGAAACGTTTGCTTCGGGGCCTTTCGGCCCCTCGCAATGACACACCACCACATGTCATTGCGAGCGACCGCCTGCCCCAAGGTTTGATTGGGGTAGGGAGCGCGGCAATCGTTTGGGGTTCGCGTGACGATCCTCGGCTGCCGGACGGTGTTTATGCCGCCTGAACGATCGCAAAACCGACGGCGCCCGGCCCGATGTGCGCTCCGATGACCGGGGTGATATCGACGGTGAGAATCGGCCCTTCAGGCAGCAGGTGGCCCGCCAATGAGCGCACTTCGGCCAGAATCGCCTCCGATGCGTTGGAGTGGACTATGGCGACGCGCTCCAACGGGCCGGCCGAAGCCAGCATCTCTATCACCCGCTTCAAGGCCCGGTCCCGGGTACGCACCCGTTCGGAGCCTGGCTGTCCGTCGTACATGGTTACGATTGGCTTGATCTGAAGCAGGGTGCCCAATCCGGCCAGGTAGCGGTTCATCCGTCCACTGCGGTTCAGAAACTCCAGCGAGTCCAGCGCGGCAAAGACGCGAGTGCGCATGATCTGGTCATTGAGCGCGTGCAAGATCTCATCGATTGAGCTGCCTGCGTTGGCCATCTTCGCCGCCGTTTCGACCAGGAATCCGGTGCCCAAGCTCAGTTGGCGCGAATCAAACACCGTAACGTGGGCGAACTTGGTCTCTTGTGCCGAAACGGCGGCGACGTCCACGACTCCGCTCAAGGCCATCGAAATGTGAATGGACAGGATTTCGCTGGCACCCTTGTCCGCCAGGCCCTGATAGACGTCTATGAATTGCCGCGTGGATGGGACGGCTGTGGTTGGGTGGGTGGGGAATTCTGGCAAGCGAGTGTAGAATTCTTCGCGTGAGATATCAATGCCATCGAGAAAGCCTTGATCCCCGACGTTGATGAAGAGTGGGATGACACGAATTCCGTAGTGTGCAATGGTCTCGGCAGGCAAGTCACAGGTGCTGTCGGTGACAATGCGTACTGTCATTGTGCCCCCCGTTCTAGATAACTAGGATCACCCCCAGAACGATCTCAATGCCTAGACTGATCCAGTTCGACTGAGCGTATGATTTGTCGAACACGATCGAAAACGCGCGCGCGGCGGCAATCGCCAGGTAGGCGATCCCCAGCATCGTGTAGCCAGCCGACCCCACGAAGAATGGCGCAAGTCCCAGGCCGATGAAAAGGCCGCCAAACACGGACCGGACTTCCGAAACCCCGCGCACCCCGGCCGCGTTCAGACCGGTAAATTCATAGGCGGCGCTGGGCCTGACCAGCGCCAGCAAGCCCGTAGCTGCCGTCGCAAGCGCCGCAATGATCTTGAGCACGAGTAGGATGTTCATGTTGCCTCCCTAGTCTCTTTGTCATTGATCGTTTCCAGGAGCTCTAGCAATTCCGAGTTTTCCGGTATGTCGGACATCGAGTGCCCGTAGTGGACAAAACGGGCCGTACCGCGTTTGTCGACGATCACCTGGGCCGGCATCCGCCCTAACTTGAAGAGGTTGATTTCCTGTCCGTACAGCTTCAACACACTGGCGGAAGGATCGGGCAGACCAGTGAAGGGCAGGTCATGCTCGCGGAAGTAGGTCTCAAACGCGCTGGCATCCTCGGGGCCGACGACAACCACGCGGGTCTGCCGCTTTTCGAAATCAGCGAAGTCGTGGCGCAACTGCGCCATGTGCCGTTGGCAGAATGGTCAAGAGAACGTGCGGTTGAACACCAGCAGCACGTTGTGGTCTCCTCGAAGATCGGCAAGACGGAACGATTCCCCTTGGTAGTCCGGCAAACTGAAATCAGGAGCTGGGGTGTTGATGGCAACTCGAGACATTATCCTCCTCCTACGAACATCGGTGACTCGGCAGACGGTCCCATCCATAGAAGTCTGAAGGTTCCAAGCCCGGTCACGCCCTCGAACGCGAGACTTCAGGCGTTGACCCTTTCTGGTTGGCCGGGGATGCATACCGGCAGGGCTGCCGCAAGTGCCACCCCGCCAAAGGTGATCCGTTGGGGATCATCCCCGTGCGCCCGCTGGGGCACGCCATGGCGGGAGCCCAATAGGTCGTAGGCCATCTTGGTTGGAGCCCAACACGACGCACCTTCGGTTGCGGATCATTGCAGCCATCGCCTTGTGGCGCGGGCCCGAAAAGCGAACAAGAGCGGCAGGCTGGCCCACATGCCGACGCCCACCAACCACCACAAGGGGTGGGAGCGGGGCCGAAGCGTGATTTCGTCCATCACTTCGGTCGTGTGGTCATCCAGTGCGTTGAAGCTGTGCCGGTGAATCCATTCGGCGAACGGACCAGATATCTGCCGGTCGGTAAAGCCGGTGGATGACACGTGCTCGATGCGCGCCAACCAGCGGATAGAAACTGGGCCAAGTCCCAGGCTGAAATCCATCTCATCACCCTCTGTGAGCACGTCAGGCGCATGATGCCATCGCACGCTCAGGGGTGGGGGTGTGATGGCGGCCATGCTGGCAGCCCGAGTATGGAACTCCAGGACGCGCGCCAGAGGGGCGCGCACTTGAGAGCGATGCCGGTAGATCATCTCAGGCTCTCCAGCATCGCAAGCGTGGCGGCCACCACCTGGGCTTGTTGGTCAGTTCGAGAGATGGAGGCCGGGTGATCGCCGGCTTGATCGCCGTACCAGCCGAACTGGGCGTGGTTGCCTCCCGTGATCTGTGCCCAAGCGGTATCGGCAGGCAACAGATGGCGCGAAGCCTCGATCTTCTCACCGGTTGCCAGGCCATCCTGGGACGCGTAGATCGAGACGACATGCAGCCCGGAATGGGAAAGATCGTCACTCGAAGCCGGGTAGGATGCCCACAACGCCAGGCCCTGCACCGAATCGGGATGGGTTTTGGCGAATCTGGCCGCCATCGAGCCGCCCAACGAGTGGCCGCCGATGGTCCAATGGCGAATCTGCGGGTAGGCGGTCTGCACATCGCTGGCTCTGCTGGCGCCGAAAACGGCCAGGTTGAGCGGCATCCGTACGATGACCACCAGGTAGCCCTGTGCCGCGATTTGATGGGCTGCCGGCGCATAGGCTCGAAAGTCCACCCGGCCACCCGGATAGACAATGAACCCCGTGGTTGGCTCGGATGTCGTTGGAGCAAAGACCAGCCAATCTCCTGAGGTGACGGACACCTGGACGTCGGAATTCAAGGCAGCCAAGGCATCTGGCATGGGGCGGGCCGGGGTCTCTCCCCAAACCACAAAACCCACGGCCAACAGGACCAGCAGCAGGCCGGATAGTGTCAGGATGATTCGAGGCGGTTTCCGCATGGCTACCCTCGGCTATGGCCTTCATCAACACCAAGCTGGCAGGGAGCTCACTTCGCCTGCCCGCCGCTCAGACGATCAAGCCGCTCCAGGCCTGGACGGCAGGGAGGCTCGATATCCCAAAGAACATGACCCAGACGATCGAATCCATGAAGACCGTCTGGATGCAGAAGACGATGCTCCCGGTCAGCGCCAGACGCTGCGCCCACAACGGCCGGCGAGGCTCAACTTTCAAGATGGCATAAAAGAGTGCCAGAGAGGCCAATCCAACCAGCCAGAGCACGAGCCTGACGGCCCATACCAACGCAAGGCTGGACCGCTCGACGGCCAGAAAGGTGAGTGGCATCCACAATGCTGACGGAATGAGGATGCCGGTGAAGAGCGCCGTGAACAGACCGAAGCCGAACCGCCCCGCCACCCGTGTTTCATCCGGGTTCAATCGGAACAGGATGAAATAGACGAAGGCAAAGTAGCCCAACGCCGCCAGGGGCATGTTGGCGGTGGAGCACAGTCGGAGGTTTGCTGGCACCTCCGCCCACAGCGTCTGCCCGGCGTTGGGATGGGTCGAAACACCGAGGGCATAGCTACCCAGAACCGCAGCCCCTCCCAGCAGATTGACCCAGAGCATCAGCCACTTCTTGGGATGCACGGCGTTTCTCCTGGCTGTGGGTCACCCGCTCCGTTTGCCATACCAGAAGCGTTGCCAATCTCCGCCGCTGGTCTGCAGGGCGATGAACGTGTAGAGCGCGCCAGTCCAGAATCCCATGACCATCATCAGAATCACCCAGATCACGGAAGGCAGCCAGGCCTGTTCTCGGAACACAATCCAGCAGGAGAAAAGGGCAAATCCGACATACAGATCAACGAGTGAGACGATCCCCCACGGCATAGCCAGCAATCTGGCCCCTTCACCAGAGAAGTCGCCGACGGTAAAACCATAGATCAGGATACCGGTCATGGCCAGCAAGCCGGCCAGTGCGATGAGTTTGGCAATCCTCATGCTCTTTCTCCTTCTCGCTTTCGCCCTACCTGTTGTGCGGAAACCAGGGGATGAACGCGCTGGTCATCTCGATGGATGCTTCGTAAAGCAAGCTGTAGATCGTGGGCCAACCTCCGGCAGAGGCCGAGATGGGATGAGAGCTGCTCCCAGGTCGGGCCCTCCGGAAGGCTCTGAAACTTCGATTTGGGGGAGTCCTGCTTGGTTGCCATGGCTGGCGTACGTCTCAGTGCGACCCTGACTGTAGCTTACAGGGAACCCGGCCTGGGTCAAGTCCGCAGGACGCTTCTAGAGTAATCGTTTGGGCTTCGCGAGACGGTCTGGGCGTGTGGGGCGGGGTCTTTGATGACGAAACGATTGCCACGGGGCCTTCGGCCCCTCGCAATGACACAGCCTCCCCTGTCATTGCGAGCGAGTACCTGCCTCAAGGTCTATTTGGGGAGGCGAGCGCCTGTCCCCAGTTCTGATTGGGAAAGCGAGCGTTTGGGGAGAGTCTCGCCGGCCCGAGGCAAGCGCCGCAGCTGGACCCACGACCACACGGCACCACGTCCTGTGGGTTGTGGGTTCACGGGACCTACGCCCCTATGCTCATACTCCACAGCCATGTCGTCTGATATGTGAAGGATTTCACAAGCTGACCTCTGCTTACCCTCGAGCCTTGCGGGCTGAGCTCCCTCTCGCAATCTCCCCACTGCGTTCGTCCGTTTCCATGCGACAATGGTGGCGGTGCGTGACATCGCACCCAGATCCGCCTCACGCTGCTTAACAACCTATCTGGAGACAAGATCATGAGACGCGACGCCATCGCTTCCGCCCTGGTCTCATTGGCGATCATCACCCTCGCCTGCGGCCGGGCAGCCCCCACCCCCACTGTCGTTGTCCCCACCGCCGCCGAGCCCACCGCCACGGTTCCCCCGACGCCGGCGGTCGGCGCTGCGCTGCCGGTTTTCGCGCCCTACAATGAGCCGGCGGTCAACGCCATCCCGGCTGTGGCGCAGCCGGCCATCGCTGCCGATCTGAGCAACGTGCGGGTCGACTTCCTGCTCTCGGACGGCCTGCGGACCCGCTTGGGCGAAAACGGCTTCGTCGTCGCCCCCGGGACAGAGAAGGAGTTCTTCACCGTCTACGAGAAGGCCCGCTATGGCAACCAGCCGGTCTTCGTCACCAGTGATTCGCTGCTGCACGTCTACCACCTGCTCTTCGACAAGATCCTGCGCACGGCCGAAGTCGAACATTTCATCCCACTGCTGCGCGACCTGAACGCCGCCATGCTCGCCCAAACTGATAATCAGTACCAGGCACTCAAGGGTGGGCCCTGGGAGGACGCCGCCATGCGCAGCGTCGCCTTCGTCGGCGTCGGGAGCGAGCTGCTCGACCCCAGCCTCCAGGTCCCAGCCTATGCCAGCAACCTGGTCGACGCCGAACTGGCGCTGATCCAGTCCGCCGACGGGATCCACCCCTCGCCCATCTTTCCCGGCCTGGAAAACGGCGAGGACTATACCCAGTACATCCCGCGCGGCCACTACACGCTGAGCGACGATCTCAAGCACTACTTCCAGAGCATGATGTGGTATGGCCGGATGACATTCCGCCTGAAGGCCAAGGACCCCGAGGTCGGCAAGGCCGAGACGCGGGGCGCCCTGCTGCTCGTGCTGGCGCTCAAGGATGCCACCGTCGATGGCCGCCCGGCACTTGAGGCCTGGCAGGATCTGTACAGTCCGACGGCGTTCATGGTCGGCCGTTCAGACGACCTGACGGCGCTGCAGTACCTGGACGTTTTCAAAACGGTCTACGGTGACCAGCCCGCTGCCACTGACCTGGTCGACGAGGCCAAGCTGGGGCAGTTCATCGACCTGGCAGACCAGCTGCCGCCGCCCAGGATCCTGGGGATCGTGATCGCCGTCGACGAGGACGTCGAAGCCCAGACCAAGGGCCTGCGGTTTATGGGCCAGCGCTTCGTACCCGATGCCTACGTCTTTCGCGAGCTGATCTACCGCAATGTGGGCACCGATGCCGATCCGCGCAGCCTTCCCAAGGGTCTTGACCTGTTCGCCGCCATGGGGTCCCAGCGCGCCAACACGCTGCTCGACCAGATGGGCGAGACCCACTACGAGAACTACCCGGCGCAAATGACCAAGATGCAGGCCTGGATGAGCGGGCTGGGCGTGAGCGACTGGACCGAGACGCTCTACAACACCTGGCTTTACACGTTTCATCCGCTGATCGCCGTCCCTGGCGACGGCTACCCGGCCTTCATGCGCTCATCGGCCTGGCTCGACAAGCAGCTCAACACCGTCTTGGGCAGTTGGGCCGAACTCAAGCACGACACGATTCTGTACGCCAAGCAGGTCTACGCGGAGCTGGGCGGCGGGCCGCCACCGCCGCCGCCCGAGCCGCCTAAGGGCTACGTCGAGCCGGTGCCCGAGTTCTACGCCCGCCTGGCGGCGCTGACCGCCATGACCAGCGATGGCCTGGGGAGCCGCGGCCTGTTGAATGAGCTCGACGCCACCAGCCTGGACACGCTGCACACCCTGGCGGCGTCGCTGCAGACGATGGCCGAGAAGGAGCTGCGCGGCGAGCCGCTCACCGAGGACGAGTACGCCACTATCCGCTACTACGGCGGACAGCTCGAGGACCTGACGATGGCCGCCGCCGACACTGACATGGAGGATCCGTCCGCCCGGCGCTACCTGGAGCAGGAGCCGCAGGCGGCGGTGATCGCCGATGTGGCCACCAATCCGGCGCCGCCCCCCATGGCCTTGGAAGAAGGCGTCGGCCGCGTCAATCCGATCTACGTTGTGGTGCCGATGGTCGACGCCGACGGCACGACCTACCTGCAGGTCACCAAGGGCGGCGTCTTCTCCTACTACGAATTCCCATGGCCGATCGCCGACCGCCTGACGGACGAGGCCTGGCGCGGCATGCTCGACGACGGCAGCGCCCCGTCGCCGCCGGAATGGACGTCGAGCTTCCTGGTGGATCAGACCGAATACGCCGATCTCAGCTCGGCCATCCATGACTTCCATCTGTCGGTGACCGCCGTCTACTGGTACCGGGAGCCAGAATACCTCAGCGGCGGTGGACCGGGGGGTCAGGCGATCTTGGCTGACATCCAACGCATGGCCGCCGAGGGGCACTACATGGGCCACCAGCTGGTCCGATCCGAGTTCCGCTCCTTCGACCTGCAGTCACCTACGCTGGCCGTCGTCACCGCCCACGAGACCTGGCAGGACACGCTGTATGCGTTGGGTGAGTATTCGCCGGGCGACGACCCGGTTGTGGCGCAGCGCGGCCCGTACGGCCTGGACGTCACCTACACGCTGGAGTTCGCGGACCGGGGCCGGGGGCCAGAGTGGGGGGTGACCAACGTCGTCTTCGCCGGACAGCCGCCGGCGTTTCCGGAGTAGCCGGCGCGGGGCGCGGGTCTTGTTCTCCGGACGAGGGAGCTCAGTGAGGGCAGCCTTCGGCGCCAGCCTGCGGCGGGCCGCCCGCTTCGGCGCGCTGACCCTGGCGGCTGGCGCCATGGTGCTGGGTCCGTCCCCGCCCTCCGACGCATCGACCTCGCCATCTGGCGCCTGGGTCTACCAGCGCGGTGGCACGGCCCCCGCGGCTGGCGAGTCCGTGGTGGAGGTGCTGGCCGTCGGGGACGTCATGACGGGGCGCGGTCTGGCCGGGATGGCGGACCCCTTCGGCCACGTCGCCGATGCCCTTCGCGGCGCTGACCTGGCGATCGGCAACCTGGAGGGCGTCATCACGTTGAGTGATGCGACGGATGCCTCCCTGCCGCTCCTGATGCCGCCCGGAACTGAAGACACCCTGGCCAGCGCTGGCTTCGACCTGCTGGGTCTGGCCAACAATCACAGCCTGGACGCCGGTCCGGCGGGGCTGGCCGAGACGGAAGGCCTCTTGCATCAAGCCCGGATCGGGGCGGTGGACGGCGGGGACCTTGTGGTGCGGCAGGCCGGCGGCCTGAAGCTGGGCTTTTTGGCCTGGAACGACCTGGGCGTGCCGGACCCCGGGCCGCTGCTGACCGCCGTGAGCCAAACCCGGAACCAGGCGGACATCGTGGTGGTCATGGTGCACTGGGGCCAGGAGTATGCCCGCCATCCGATCCTGCCCCAACGCGACCTGGCACGGAAGCTGCTGGATGCCGGCGCCGACGTGGTCATCGGATCCCACCCGCATGTTGTGCAGGATCTGGAGCTCGTGCGGCCCACGGATAGCGGCGACCGGGCTCGCCTGGTGGCCTACAGCTTGGGCAACTTTGCCTTCGATCAGGGATGGGACGACACGGCACAGGGCCTCGCCTTGCGTTTGCTGTTCGACAAGGAGGGACTGCGCGGGGCCCAGGCGCTGCCGCTGTGGACGGCGCCCCGGCCGCGCTGGATGGGACCCGGCGAAGCCTCCGACCTGCTCGCCCGAGTCCTACCGCCTGGACGAGTCGGCTTCGCCTGCTCGGCCGAGGACTGTCAGCCGGTAGCCGTTTCCGACGATCCGCAAACGCAGAGCGGTATCCTCCAATCAGGGGCCATCGACCTGACCGGCGACGGAGTCCCCGAGACCCTCCGGGTTGAGGGTGGGGCGGCAGAGATCTTCCAGGGCGGCCGATCCGTCTGGCGTAGCCCCTCGGGTTGGCAGGTGCGCGACGTGGCACTTGGGGATCCCAATCTCGACGGGCGCTATGAGATCCTTCTGGACGTCGATGCGGAAGGTCGCGGCAGCCAGCCCGTCGTCCTCGGCTACCGCGGCGGGATCTACCGCCAGATGTGGGGCGGATCGCCGGTGGCCGATCCGATTCTCGAGGTCGAGTTGGCTGATTTGGACGGCGACGGGCGGCAGGAGTTGGCGGCCATCGAGTCGGTCGATGGCGGCTCGAGCCGTGATGTGGCCGTGTGGCGCTGGCACGGTTGGGGGTTCAGTCTAGTGTGGCGCAGCCCACCGGGCGCCTACCACGCCCTGATCGTGCTTCCCCCAGGCGACGGCCAGCCCGCCCGCCTGAGCGTGGCCACGCGCTAATGTCATTGCGGGCCCCGAAGGGGCGCCTGTCCCAAGTCCTGGTTGGGAAAGCAATCGTTTGGGGATCACGCACTGGCTCATTGGCCTGAACCGGAGTCTTTTCGACGGAACGATTGCCACGGCGGCTGACGCCGCCTCGCAATGACATGGCGCGCCTTCGGCACCTCGCCAGGACATGAGGATGTATACATCGGCCTCCAAGCCCGATCTCCTGTATCATTGGCGACAATTGACTTGCGGAGCGAACCAAGGGTCCACCTTAGATCGGGTGGACCTGCCACTTGCAAGAGTCCAAGGAGGCTGTCAGTGAACCTGCGCCGTGCGCTTATCGGTTTCATGGTTGTGGCAGTGGCGGTGGCCTGCGCATCGCCCGCCGCGACCGGGACCTTAGCTCCGGAGCCCACCCTCAGCCCGCCTCCGGCTACCAGTGCTCCAACGCCGACGGAAACGCCGGTCGCTGTCGAGCACCGTATTGGCGTGCGGCCGGGCTCATCTGGGATGGAGTTCTACGACCGGGAAACCGGGGAACGCTTCGTGCCGCGCGGCGCCGACTACATCCACTGGGTGTCCAGGCCCTCGCCCGGGCAAGGTGACATCTGGGTGGATGCTCTGTTCAACACATCGTTCGGCGAGCTGGACCAAGCCGAAGCTGAGCTGCAGCAGATGAAGGCGCTGGGGTTCAATACGGTGCGGATGTGGAAAAACGCCTGCTGGGGTGGCGTCGGCGGCTGTATCGGTGACCCTGCCGGCGGACTGTCCGACGCATACCTCGACAACATGACCACTTTCCTGCGCCTGGCCAAGCAGTACGGCATCTACGTGATCTTCACCGATGATTGGGTCCCCGATGACGGTGGCTACAGTCAGGAACTCTCCCTTGCCGCGTATGGTGGTTACAACGGCGTCTATTTATCGGACCCCGGCATCAATGCCGAACGCATGTACTGGGTGGACCTGATCCAGGGTCTGATAGAGCGCGGCGCGCCGCTTGACGCCGTGTTGGCCTACGAGTTGAAGAACGAGGCCTTCTATGAGGCCGATTCCCTTCCCTTGAGCCAAACCACCGGCCCGGTCACCACGGCCAACGGCAGCACCTACGACATGGCC
>Ga0315556_1002491_pt1 | contig 10497 bp, 3 predicted proteins | sample SalMarSW160310MG_FD_202112 | JGI IMG/M metagenome (GOLD analysis project Ga0315556, IMG submission 202112) | Salt marsh sediment microbial communities from the Plum Island Ecosystem LTER, Massachusetts, United States - Salt Marsh Sediment SW1603-10 ... | reverse complement strand
CCCTTTATCATCGAGTTGGGCTTGCTGCTCCCTTCGTACTTCCTCGATGGCTTTATTCAAGAGGGCTGAGACGTGGTAATGATCAAAGACTATAGGGACAAAAGGAAGATGGGTCTCAACCGCAGAGATATATCCCGTACTCATGTCCATTGCAATGGCCGCAAGCCCGGGTGCTCTTCTTTTCAGCACCTTCAGAAAAAGCTCGATGTCCAGTCTACTCTTTCCCTAAACGGCATGCAGAATACGACCGGATTCAAGGTCCACGAAGATGCTCATATAGGAATGTCCTTTGCGGATACTGAACTCGTCTATGCCAAGATATCTCAGGTTTTTCAATGGGGGCGCCTTGTATCTTCTCCTCAGGTATTCCTTATGGATATCCTTGATCACATCCCATCCAACAGAGAGTACTTTGGCTGTCCCCGAAATGGTCATCCAGTGAAGCAAATCTATAGCGAACCTGGCAAACCGTTTTGTATGTCTCCTTTTGCCTTTGACGAAATGGAGCTTCGGCCATCGCAAACAACCGCAATCCTCACAACGAATCCGCCAGATCTTCAGAACCAGGAATGTCTGGCGACTACCAATGGGAATCATTCTCAAAATTCGTTTTTTCGAGCCCTTACGGCGAACGGTTTTCCAGCTATGACAGACCGGACAACATTCCAAGGAGGAGGTAACTTCTGCATGGAAAATAGTCGTGCCTCCCTTGTACTCGATGGAATTATACTTGACTCCTTTCAAACCAAAAGCATGATAGAGCAATGAGGTGGACATGGTTGCTTCCTCCTTTGTTGGGATACTCAGGAAGATAGCAGCCTACACACCTCTTTTCAATTAAGCGTACTCATTAACCGGATGAACCATGTGCATTATAGGATCGGGAGGTGTCAGAGCTATTTTCTATATTGCTCTTTTGGAGGCTAAAAAGAGCAATATAGGTCCTAAAAATACCTGTTTTTGAGGTGATAGTCACAATAATTCAATAGGTTGACTTGGCGACCCCATACCCAATTAGATAGAAAAGCCCACGCATAACAGCTTGTCTGCGTCTCGGGACAGAGGACCTCAAGTCTTTCAATAAAATCCTCCCGATCTTTATCGTTTCGGAATATCTTCCGGCGTTCTATCCCCCGAATCATTACAGGGTGTAGAACTCCAGGAGCATCAAGTCGTGCAGTTCTTGGCATATTATAGTCTTAATATCAATCATATATGATGTCAATTAAATTATTAAAGAGCGTCCCAATATCCAGGGTGAATGAAGTATTTCATGAAAAAAACCTTATTTTGAAAACGGTTTGGCCGTCCTTTAGAAACATTGGTTCGTAGACCCCGACACTACCCCAACCGATGGAAATTTGAAACTAATAGCCGAAAAAGACCGAGATATGCCCGCGGAGGTCACCCTTTTTCTTGCTTCCGCCCTCGTCCATTACCCGCGCCAAGTCGAATCGCAAGTTGAAGTTCCTTTGGATATTCCAGCGAAAACCCGCGCCAATGCTGGCGGTCGAGACCTTTTGTCTGGCTTCCCCGTCCAACGGATTGTTGGCAGCGCTGGCGAAGTCATAGAACAGCAAGCCGCGCAGATTATTCTCGCCGGGGACCAGTTTGCCCGCCAGGTTGGGCGAATAGAGTTCGAGGTTGGCGAAATAGCCGATATCGCGTACAATTTCGCGCTCTTGGAATCCGCGGACGGCAGTCGCGCCGGCAATGCCAAATTGCTCGCCGGATACGAGGGAATCTGAGGTGTACTGTGCGTTGAAAGCGGCGCGGACTTGCCAGTTGCTCTCAAAGGCGTTCACCATGCTGGCGCCACAGCGAAGGATCGTGTAACGGGAAGACGCCCCATCCCCGCCATTCGGACTCGGACGCGCCGCATTGAAATCACTCTCTTGCCCATTCGCATCCACAGGAACATTGTGCGATAAGGCAACATAAAAATCCGAGATCCGCCCGGGCTTTGCCCAATTGCCGTTGTATGCCATGCTGATGGGACTCAAGGTGACATCCACTGCGGCCGGCCCGCATCCTTCTGCGCCGAAATCGCCGAGTTTACAGTCATTCTCGTAGGCACGATAATCAAGGCCGTAAACGATCCGGTGCGAATACTCACCTCGCCGCTCCAGCAACTGATTATAGCGCAAGCCGTAAACAGTGCCCTGCCCGGAGAAAGCGAGCGGCCCGGCGACGGTCTGCGTGGTGCCGGCGTCGACATCCGAGTAAGCGACGATGAAATCCATGGAATCGCCCGACGAATACAGCGGCAGGCGATAGCTCCCGCTGTAGAGGCTGACCTGGTCCCACTTTCCCGGCGAGGTGACGTAGTTGAACGTGAAAATGTTGTCGCGGTTGAACAGGTTGGCATGTTGCACGCCGACGCCAAGCCGATAGTCGCCCGTCTCCGTGTTGCCGGTATTGTCAAAGGTCAGGAAGGCCTTGAGCGGCCGTACGTCGATGACGTCGACGGTGGCGTCCACCACGCCCTGTTTCTCGCCAGGGCGCAACACGACGTCCACCTGCTTGGCCGGATTCTCGTTGCCAAGCTGCGCGTTCGCTGAGATATCCTTTGCTCTGGGCGAAACTTTCTCCCTGAGCGCCGGAAGGCTGGAGCGGATGTTCGCATCATCAAAAAAGCGGTTGCCTTCGATGGTGACCTTGCCGATCCGCCCTTCGATAACGCGCAGCGTGACGACACCCCGGTCGAGGTCTTGCTCGGGTGCGACCACCCACACCACGCTGAAACCTTCGGTGCGATAGCGCTGCCTGAGAGCTTCAATCGCACGCTTCACATCGCCATACTCGCGCTGTTTGCCGGTGAAGGGCTTGAGCACCGCTTCGATCTCATCGGGCTTTAGCAGCGTATTGCCCTCGATCTTGAAACGATCAATATCGAAACGCACGGTCTGTGTCTGCCCAAAGGAAAGCGTCGATGTCAGCAGCAGCGCCACCACAAGCCCCATAGAGCGAATCATTGACGGCATGTCGTCACCTTTCCTGAAACCCGGTAAATCCTGCACAAATACTTATTTTTCATAGACTTTCTCGCGTTGCTGCGGGAATGACCAGGTTTCACAAAATCCTCCACCGAAAACAGAATCGCAAGGATTCAAGCTTCGGCGCAAGCGTGAGTTCAAATCGTTGGTCCCCCTCATCACGTCGAATCCCGGGTCAGCGTTGTTTGGATTCAGAGAGATATGCCAGAAGTTACCCGGGCGGTAGTAGAACTCGTTGTTGATTACTCCGGCAAAAACGACCTGCCCCGCGTTGAAACCCAAAACTGGCTCTGCAGCAGCACCATTGATGATGAGATTGTTGTGCGTAAAGCCAAGGGCGTAGTTACTGTTGCCCGTGAGCGTGCCCTGGGTAATGGCGTACGGCCCGCCCAGCGCGCTCTCCCCGGGGACGCGCGTGAGCGCACCCGAGAGCACGGAATCTGCCGTGTCGGCGATGCCGAGGGCCGGGTTGTTCACCAGTCCCGTAACGCTAAAGGTCAACGCTGGATCGCCCTGGCCGAAGAGCTTGCTCTGGGGATGCGCGGCAACATTCAGTGCCGCCGGGGTGATGCCCAAGACGGCGCCGGTGTAAGCAACGGTGTAATTGGCGTTCGAGGCAAGTGTGTTCTTACCTATCAGGTAACTGCCGACGTTTTCCCCCGCAGCACGCGCTAACGCGCCGCTCAGTATGCTCCCTGCGGTGTCACCAAGTTGGAAGCCGCTCGCGGTGTAAGTCAGGGCCGGATCGCTGGTGCCGTAAATTTTGCTCTGGGGATTTGCGGCCACCGTCAGCGCTGCCGGAGTGATGCCTAGATCGTTTCCGGTGTAGCTGATGGCGTAGTTGCTGTTGGCCAGTGTGCCCTGGTTGATAGCATAAGTGCCGACATTCTCACCAACGGCACGGCCTAATCCGCCGGTTAATGTATCGCTGAACAACAAGCCGTTCGCAACATAAGTCAGCGAAGGATCGCTCGTGCCGTAAACTTTGCTCTGGACGTCAGCCGTAACTATCAGGGGCACCGGGGTCACACCCAGGATGCCATTGACATAGACAATGGTGTAGTTAGGCGAACTCTGGCCGTACGGGATGATGGTGTAGTTGCCCACGTTGACCGCTCCCTGTGAGCTGCCGCCGTAGGCCAGCGTACCGTCCAGGGAAGCGGGGGTGTCCCCGGCCTGGAAGCCGGTGTAGCTCACGCCGTTGCCCCCGCTGTAGGCCAGACCGTCGTAAGTCTTGGCCGCCGCGTTTGCCGCAATACCCAGCAGCCCGGCGGGGATCACGCCCAGGACCCCGTCGACATAGCTGATGGTGTAGTTTCCGGTGTTGAAGGTGCCGCCGATGGCGGCGCTTGCTGTGATGTCGTAAGGACTGCCGGCCACTTCGGCATCCGCTGCCGCGCCAGCACTAACCAGGCTCACGCTGCCGATCGTTTCTCCGTTTTTCAGCCCCGTGCTGGTGAACTCGGCGCCGATAAAGCTCACCGTCTCGCCATAAATCTTGCTGGTGCTGTTCGCGGCAATGCCCAGCGGCGCAGGGATTACGCCCAAGGCGCCGTCGACATAGCTGATGGTGTAGTTGCCGGCGTCGAAGGTGCCGTCGGCAGCAGCGCTGGCCGTGATGTCGTAGGGGCTGCCGGCCACTCCGGCATCCGCCGCCGCGCCTGCGCTTGCCAGCCTTACGCTGCCGACCGTCTCGCCGTTCTTCAGCCCTGTGCTACTGAACTCGGTGCCGGTAAAGCTCACCGTGTCACCATAAATCTTGCTGGTGCTGTTTGCCGCAATGCCCAGCGGCGCAGGTGTTATGTCGGCCGTGGTAGTGGCGTTGGTATTTACCGTGTAGTTTCCCGCGTCTGCGCCCGCGAGGACGAGGGCGGTACCGGTGACCGTCTTGCCGGTGCCCACGTTCTTAGTGTTGAAACTCGCCACCCCGCCGCTGTAGCTCACCACGTCTGTGCCGAGCACGCCCGCGAGCGTCCGGCCGGCGATCGTCGCGGCGTTCGTAGCATCGTAGACCTTGTTGTCCGCCGTGATGCTCCCCGTGATCCCCAGCGCCGTGATGGTGCCGGTGGCAGTGTTCTCGGTCACAGTGTAGTTGGCCCCGGCGTTGCCGTCATTTACGCTGTAGCCGGCGCTGACCTGCAGGATGCTGTTGTTCAATCCCAGAACGTTCTTGCTGGCAAAATTCTGGCTCGTTCCGGTGACGCTGTCGCCGCCCTGCAACCCGGTGAAGGTCACCACCCCGGTGGAACTGGTGGTGCCATCGTAGACCTTGGTGTCGGCTGCCGCGTTTATGGCGAGTGCCGCCTCGGTGATCGTGCCTGTCGCTGTGGCGCTATCGGTGATGGTGTAGTTGCCGCTCATGTCGGCAGAGGCGCCGTCAACAATGGTGTAGCCGGCCTGGATGCCAAGGGTGCTGCCGTCCGTGCCCATCACGTCCTTGGAGGCGTATTCCTCGGCGACCGTGACGATGTCCCCGGGCACATTGCCGGTGACGGTGACGGCTGCCGTGGAGGTGATGAGGCCGTCATATTCCTTGCTGTCGGTAATCGGGGTCAGGCTCAGCGCCTTGGCCGTGATCGCGCCGATGTTCCCGGTCGCGCTCACGCCCGTGACCGTGCTCAGGTCGTAGTTGGAGAGCAAAGTCCCCGCATCCTGCGTGTAATCGACTGCTGTCAGGATCGCAGAGGTCACGCCGCTGTTCGGACCCTGCACATTCTTGCCGGCGTCGTACGTGCCGGTGGTCACCCCGATTGTCGCGCCTTCCCCGGCGATAAACCCGGTGATGCTGTAGTTGCCCGTTGTCAGGTTGGCGACGGTGTCCAGACTGTCATACTGCTTCGTCACACTCCCGATCAGGTCCACCGCTGTCAGAGCCTTCTGATTGATGGTCAACGTGCCGTCGATAAAGGTGATGAGGTAGTGCTGGTCGGGTTGCAGCCCGCCCGGCGTAATGACATAACTGTCGGCATTTATTGCGCCCTGCGAGGTGCCGCTGTAGCTCAAGATGCCGGCGGGCACAATGCCACTGACCAGCGCGGAATAGGTCACACCGTTTCCGCCGGAATATGATTGTCCATCGTAAGTCTTGACGTCGCTATTCGCCGTAACCGTGAGTGGTGTCATGAAATCACTTAGCAGTGGGTAAGTAATATCTTCGTACATCGTCCAGGTATTGGCAAAGTCCCATGCTGGATTGTCGGGGCTGTTTGCAGTAGTCGCCGAAGTAAAATTGGCTTGTGTCATCATCTCCGCGTTGGTCATGCCAATGCCGCCGCCCGCTGAATTCACCTCGATCGATGTCGTTTTGTCCCAGTAGCTATTGGAGACGACGTTTGCGTCGCTGCTTCCGATGAGCGCGCCGCGGCTGGCACCGGTTCCGCTCACACCGCCAGCGGCATAGGTGTTCATAACGGTGCCTGATGTATTGCTCCCGATCAGGCCGCCGACACCAGCACCCGTACCCCCGTTGACGTCGCCCGTGGCGTAGCTGTTGTTGATCGCGCCCGACGTGTTGCTTCCGATCAGTCCGCCGGTGCCGGCAGCACCGTTCACGCTGCCTGTAGCGAAACTGGTGCTGATCGCACCCGAAGTGTTGCTTCCGATCAACCCGCCGGTGCCGGCAGCGCCAGTCACGCTTCCTGTAGCGAAGTCGGCGCTGATCGCACCCGACGTGTTGCTGCCAACCAGCCCGCCCGCGCCGGCAGCGCCGCTCACATCTCCAGTGGCATAACTGTCACTGATCGCACCCGATGTATTGCTACCTACCAGCCCGCCGGTGCCAGCGTCACCAACCACGTTACCAGTGGCATGACTGTTACTGATTGAACCTGTCGTGCTGCTGCCCACCAGCCCGCCCGTGCCGGCAGCGCCGCTCACGCTTCCCGAGCTGTAGCTATTGCTGATGGAGGTGTCTGGTCCGTTGTTTCCCACCAGTGCGCCGGTCCCCGCAAGGCCAGTCACGCTGCCGCCGACCAGACCCACATTCCGAATGACGGCGCCGCTCCCGGTTACCCCAAACAGTCCGACATCGGGCGTTGCCAGATTAATGGTGAGCGTGGAAACAGTGTGGCCCAGCCCGTTGAAAGTGCCGATGAATGGGGTGGCCAAATTCCCGATCGGCGCGAAGCCCGTGTCACCGTTCCATCCGGAGGTGTCAGTGGCATCGATATTGCTGCCCAAGGCGTAGTGGGCCGTCAGATCGCCGTTCATCCCCTGCAGATCGGCGGCCGTGATACTAGCCTCAGCGCCTAGGTCGTTGATCACGGTATAGGTTGCGCCTGCGATAGCCAGACTCGGATTGGTACCGGATAACGTGACGGATGCGCCGTGAAGATTGAACATGCCCGTTCCGCTCGCTGAATCGACGCCATTCGGGGTGTTTGGCTTGATGACGAGGCCGGCTGTGTCGCCGGTTGCCGTGATGTTGGCGTTGATGTTGACGTCGTTGGCAGCGGTGAGCGTCAGGATATTGTTCGCGCTCCAGTTCACCGCGTCATTGACGTTCACATTACCGCTTCCCGGCGTACCCCCGGTGCTGCTTTGTACCTCAACATTATTCGTCCCTAGACTGGCCGAGAGCACAGCTCCCGTGATGTCCCCGCCGCTCGCTGCTATGGTGTAGTCCTGCGGATCGATCAGCCAGGTGCCTGTCTTCCCTTGCGAAGCCAGCGTGTTAACCCGAGTGCTTTCGGCAATCGACAGATTGTGACCGGAGGTCTCGATGAAACCACCGTCGCCGGAATTCATTCCGCCGCGCGCAGTCAGCATGCCGGCCACAGAGGTGTCGCCGTCCGACCAGACAGCGATCCTGCCACCGTTGCCGGAATTGATCGCATCGGCGTTGATGCTGGAGTTGGCGCCTATGGTGGTTGCGAAGGCGGTCTGCTCCGGCCCGGCACCGTGGAAATTGCCACCGACGAGCACCGTCCCGCCACCGGCGTTGCCGGACACATTAATGTGAGCGTGATCGAACAGGCCGACCTCGCCACCCAGCACCTGTACGGTGCCGCCGGTCTGTCCCGTACCCGTGCCTTTGGCTTCGATTGTGCCGGACACCAGCGTGGTGCCGGTTTCGGATTGGACCATGACCTCGCCGGTTTGCTCGCCGGTGGCGCTGAGGCAGCTGCCGGCTTCGAGGGTCACGTCCTGCTTTGCACGCAGGACGAGTTTACCGCTTGCGTCCCGCACCACTTGGTCGGCATTGATGATGCCAGCGTTCCGCAGCGCAGCTCCGTAAATGCCGATTTCCCCGCTTTGTGCAAGGATCTCGCCGAGGTTGACGGCGGCGTTATCGCCCGCCGTGAGTTTGACTCTCACCCCCGGCGTGCTGGAGTCGAAGATCTTCACCGACTGGCCAGCGGCCAGGATCACGTCGCCCTGCGGGCTGTTGATGATGCCGCTGTTGCTGACGTTTGATCCGACCAGATAGACGCTGCCACCCGAAGGAGTGGTGATACTACCCTGGTTTTCCACCGCGCCGGCAAGCGGATTGGAGGCGAAATTGAGTCCGCCCGCGAGAAAGTCCTGGTTGCTCAGGTTGAGCGTTGAGGCTACCAGCCCGGCTACATCGATGCGCGCGCCCTGGCCGACCAGGATGCCGCTGGGATTGATCAGGAAGACCCGGCCGTTTGAGGTGAGCGTCCCGAGGATGACCGAAGGATCGGAACCGATGACGCGATTGAGGACGCTCGAAGCGGCGCTTTGCTGGATGAAGCGTGTGATTTCGTTCGCATCGATCGAGAACCCCTGCCAGTGGATAATTGCCCCCGGGCTGTTGGTGATGCTTAGCGTACTACCCTGAGTGGAAAAGCTGGCCTTACCCTCAATCACAGTTGGATCCGTGCCATTCGCCTGAACCTGGCCGGCGGCAAAGACATACACAATCGCTGCGATAAGAGCTATCTGTCGCCACAATGTCGAAACATGGTTGCCCCTCGCTGTCATTAGCGATGTCACCCGCACCGAACGCTCAAACCGTAGATGCAGAAGGCGATCGGAAACCCTGTCAGCAGGATGACAAGGCTCAGAATCAGCTTAACGGTAGTCAGTTCAGGAGTCATGGGGTTCTCCTTCTCAAAGAGTTTGATGGCCACACCGGCGTCAGAGAATATATTCCCTAAATTTTCTTTTCCTGTCGAACCAGGCCGGATTATCGTTTTATTTCACGACAACTTCAAAAAGAACCCGCATGTTAGCCTTTACTTCCTTTGTATTAATGTCGCCCGGGTTCACTTCATACACGGCCGGTTTTCACTCTACGATTTACGGGCAACTTTATCGATAACACTGTAGAGGGCTTCCGGCTTGATCGGTTTGGACACATAATCATCTATTGCTTTGTTCCGCTATCCTTGAAAATCTCAGGCCGTATATACTCCAGGTTCGGATAATGATTGTTGAGTTCACTTTGATAAATTGGGTTGCTATACTCATAATATATTTAGCCATGCAATATCTGTGCAAAACCAAATGATTAATCATGGGTAAACCCCCGGCTTTGCCGGAGATCGCTGGCTTCAAATTGTTAACAAGTCCGGCCGCTATGGATTTTCAGTAAAAACCGATCATAAAGGGAGTCGTCGCTATGGAACATTTTCCATAGATTTTTAGAGTCGTTCAATTACCAGTGAAGTGATAAGACCTTGCTTTTCTTGGGGAAGAGGTATAGAGAAAGTGCCCTTGTGAGTCAAGAAAAAGAGCGGCACAATATATGGTGGTCTCATGTTTCTTATGGGTTTTTGGCCTGGGAAGTCTTGTGTTGAATAGCAGGGCGTGGAAGGGGATAGCCTTTCGGAAAGCGATCTTTTTGGATCTTGTCTCTATTTAGCCCATTTCGGATATACGTCGCCATTGAATCTCATGGCCATTTTTTACAAGCCTCGACCTCTGCTTAGGCCGAAGCACAAGTCTCAATGGGATAATCCGGATCGCAGTAGAGATAATCCCTCCAAAGGCGGGTAAACCTCACAGGACGGGACCTGAGAATCTGAATAATCTATATGACAATCGCATGGTGGCGCGTTTGCCCTCTTCAGCGGGGGCCTGGTCTTGATATTCCAAAGGTCCAGGTGTTTGAGAATCTTTTTGATGACTTCGCCATCCTCGATAAAAGCTATAATTCTCATTCGGCTCTGGCACTTGCGACACGTTAAGGGATCGACTTCATATATCTTCTGGATCAACCTGGCCCAGTTTTTTCGGTATTCACTCGACGACCCCTCAGGCTCCAAAATAGAGGGTATCAGGTCGTCTTGTGTGTAGTGATCATATGTATAATATCGGCAACCTTAGCTCAAAAGTCAAGCTGCTTGGACACAAAACGATCAAAAACTAACCCCTTGGACAGAGGAGCAATCCTTAAAAAACAAAACAACTCGATTTGCAAATGAGATGCCAACACAATGTAAATTGAATGTTTAAGAATGTGCCCATCTGTCCCACAGAGGATCATTCTCCCATTCTGAAATCAGTTGCTGCATCCGCATCCGCACCCACAGTCCCC
>Ga0315556_1002490_pt1 | contig 10500 bp, 22 predicted proteins | sample SalMarSW160310MG_FD_202112 | JGI IMG/M metagenome (GOLD analysis project Ga0315556, IMG submission 202112) | Salt marsh sediment microbial communities from the Plum Island Ecosystem LTER, Massachusetts, United States - Salt Marsh Sediment SW1603-10 ... | reverse complement strand
CGCCAGTTCGGCAACCTAGGAACGTTATCCGCAATGCAGGTGACCACGGGAAGCGTACCGCGTGGAGCCCGTCCAAGCCTCTTAGGACATAGGGGCCAATTGAGATGAGGCGTCCGGTACTCGGTCTGGTCCTACTGGCCGCCCTGGCGCCGGACCTCGTAGGCTGTTCGGGACGCACATCTTTGGGGCACGCCGCTTGGCGCGGCACGATCGACACGACGTCGAGCGGGACGATCGTCGTCTCAAACACGTCCGCTGGTGTCTGGTCGGACTCGCCCCGCCATCTCGCCGTGACGCTCCGAATCGGAAAGGCGCGTGGTCAGGGCCCCGCCACGTTCGGAAGCATCACCGCCGTGGGCATCGGGCCCCACGGGCTTCTCTACGCCCTGGACGGCCAGGCGCAGGAGATCCGGGTGTTCTCGCGGGATGGTCGTTTCGTGAGGACCATCGGGCGACGCGGCTCCGGACCGGGCGAGCTCCAGGGGGCGCTCGGCTTCTCGTGGGACCCGGCGGGACGCCTGTGGGTGATCGATGCCGGCAACGGCCGTTACAGCGTGTTCGACTCGACCGGCGCCTTTCTCGAGAGCCATTCCAGGCCTTTGGGTGTCGTCCATCCCTGGCTCGGCGGGTTCGACAGCGCCGGCGACCTGTACGACGTCTCTCCCGGCGTAACGGCGCGCCGGTGGCCGCGCTTCACCTACTACCGGCTCGCCCCGCCCTACGACTCGCTCGAGCGCCTTCCCCCGCTCGTCTACCCGCACCCGCTGCAGCCGGTGCCGAGGGCGGCCTTCGACCTCGTGCCGAGGCTCACCTTCGCCTTCGGCGCCTCGGGCCACCTCTGGTTCGGCGCCACGGACGCCTACCGGATCTATGAGCGCACACCGGTGGGGGACACGACCCGGATCGTCGAGCTCTCCCGGCCCCCGAGCCCTCTCTCGGCGGCGGAGAAGGACTCCGTCATGGCGGAGGCTCGGCGCGAGCACTTCCCGCCCAGCGTGTTCGAGCGATCCGACCTGCCGGACACGAGGCCGTACATGGACCGCATCGTCATAGGCCACCGGGGGCGCATCTGGGTCGTGACAAACGCGTCTGCGGCGCGCGCGAGCTTCGACGTGTTCGACCCGTCCGGACGCTACCTTGGGTCGCTCGAGTCGCCCGTTCCGATCAGCGCTCTTCCGCCGCCTGTCGTCGACGGCGACACCCTGGCGGGGGTCGCTGCGGACTCGCTCGGTGTGCCGTACCTCGTCCTCGCGGCCGTAAGCCCCACGCAGTGAACATGGACGTCCGGGACCGACGTGGAGCACTTCGGATAACACGTCGGCTGCCGCGTCGCCGCCTGGGGCGGCTCGCCCTCCGGGACGCCCGCTCGCTGGAACTCGCGGGCGTCGGCAACCGCAAGGACGTTATGTGCCATGAGTGAAGGCAGAGTAGATTTGGAGTGGAGGAGGGGCATGGATGAAGCGACCCGACTGGTGGGACTGGGACCTCGCCTTCACGTCGCATGTCGAGGTCCGAATGGAGGAGCGTGGTGTCTCCGAAGTCGAGCTGCGTGCGATGCTGGAGAACGCTACCGAGATCCGTCCCGCCAGCCGCCCGGGTCGCTGGTTGGTCCATGCGAGTCACGGCGGCCGGTCGTGGGTCGTCGTTTTGGAGCCAGATGAGACCGATCAACTGCTGTTTGTGGTGACGGTCTACGCTCGTGAGGTGGGGCCATGAATGAGATGTCCGTGCAAGTCACTTACCGAAGGGGACGCCCCTTCGCCGCCTACATCTACCTCGCTCGCCGCCCGGGTGAGAAGACGGCCCGGACAGAAGAAGTGAGTGCCGACCTGCTTGTGGACTACTCTGCCGACGGCCGAGCCCTGGGCATCGAAGTGATTACGCCCGAAGCGGTCGAGATTCAGGACATCCTCGAGGTCTTTGATCGGCTTGGGCTCGGACGGCCTTCGGAAGAGGAACTCAAACCCCTACGAGCGGCATAACCCGGCCCGCCGGCCCTCACAGCACATAACATGACGGCTGCCGCTTCGCCGCCTGCGGCGGCTCGCCCTGCGGGACGCCCGCTCGCTGGGATTCGCGGGCGTCGGCAACCGCAAGGACGTTATCTGCAATCGCACAGAGGTGAGGCGCATTTGAACCAGTGGCAAGACCACGAGTCGGCGTCGCAGCGAGGAGACAGTCTGTGTTGGAGATTCGCCGCTTGGAGCAAACGATAATGGGCGGTGGGTTGTCACGCCGCCGTTTCATCGGACTGTCGTCTGGGATGCTGGCAGGCGTACTGATGGGATGCGAGTCGGATCAACGTGGAGATTCCGATGAGGCGCCCATCTTCCTCGGTTACGACGAAGCTGCTCTCGATTCTGCCTACAACCAGCGTGTGTGGGCTGACAATGCCGATGATGTCATCGATCAGATTACGGCACGCAATGCCGAAGCACGTGAGGCCCTGGGGGACCCTGCCCGACATTCGTATGGGCCATCGGACAGCGAAGGGCTGGACTGGTATCGTCCCGCCGGTGAGGGCGGGCCGGTCCACGTCCACTTCTACGGCGGCGGATGGCGAATCGGAGATGCTCGTGGCAATGCATTCATCGCCGAGCAAAGCACCCGTGCCGGCGCTCACTGTGTCATCCCCGACTACGTGAAAGTTGGGGACACCGGGGGGGACCTCTTGCCGCTCGCGGAGCAGTGTCGACGAGCCGTGGCGTGGGTCTACGCGAACGCAGAGATGTTCGGTGCGGATCCGGAACGGATCATCGTGTCCGGACATTCTGCGGGAGGGCATCTTGCTGGTGTTGTGCTCGCCACGGACTGGCCCCGGTACGGCCTGCCAAATGACGTGGTCAAGAAGGGCCTATGTGTGAGCGGTATGTACGATCTTTACCCCGTCAGCCTGTCGTCGAGGAACGAATACGTCTCGTTTACAGCCGAGAGCATTGAATCCCTCAGCCCGATCAGGCACGTCGATCTCATCAACGCTGAGGTTGTCGTGGCGGTGGGAACGCAAGAGAGTCCGGAGTTCCAGCGCCAGGCGAGGGAATTCGCGGCGTCTCTAGCCTCAGCGGGAAGGCACTCAAGGCTTCTGGCAGCGGAGGGGCTCAACCACTTCGAGATCCTCCTTGCATTGGGTACGCCGAATGGGATCGTCCGGGAGGAGCTGGTAGACCTTATTGAGCGCGTGTGAGCGCGCGCCCCTGGTTGACCATACGACTGCAGATAACAAACGAGTTGCGCCTGCGCGGCTTTCGCCGCTCCGGTGAAACCGGCTTGCACGAGGTGAGCCGGGAACCAGTGCCAGGAAGAGTCGGAGGTGGCGGAACCTGGGGGTGTGACGACGCCGGTTCACCAGCCTGGAAACGTTATGAGACATTCCCAGACCCGGGATGGATTGGGGGGCACGCGAGGGGTGGATTGACCGCGGAGCGCACCGGGGGGTAACGTTCACCCATGGACTATCAGGATCGCATCACGATTGAGCCCGGGAAGCGCGGCGGAAAACCTTGCATCCGCGGCATGCGAATCACCGTGTCCGATGTTCTGGAGTACCTCGCGTCGGGCATGAGCGAAGATGAGATCCTCGCTGACTTTCCGGATCTGGAGCGGGAAGACATCAAGGCGTGCCTCGCGTTTGCGGCTGACCGCGAGCGCAAGCTGATGACGTCGCCACCGTCGTGAAGCTCCTCCTCGACCAGAATCTCGCCCCCCGTCTGGTCGAGTCACTCACTGAAGCCTTCCCCGGCTCACGCCACCTGCGGGAGCTCGGTCTCGCCAGAGCTTCGGATGCCGACGTCTGGGAGTTCGCCAAGGACAACGGGTTCACGATCACCTCGAAGGACTCCGACTTTCAGCAGCTGAGCTTCCTCTACGGAGCGCCGCCCAAGGTGATCTGGATCCGCCGCGGGAACTGCTCGGTCGCGGAGATCGAGCGGCTCCTCCAAACCAAAGTGGACCTGATCAAGGAATTCGAAGGGAACGCAGAAGCGGCGTACCTAATCCTCTCGTAGGGGCAACGTCTCATAACATGGCGCTTGCTGCTTCGCCGCCTGCGGCGGCTCGCCCTTCGGGGCGCCCGCTCGCTGAGACTCGCGGGCGTCGGCAACCGCAAGGACGTTATACGAAATCGGCCCGACCGTTTGTGGTAGGAATGCGTCGGCACCAGAACTGACAGGAGCGCACGTCGAATTGCGGGGACCCTCATGGTTGACATTCGGACCACGCTATGCTTGTGTGTAACCTTAGGGTATCAGAATGATACCCCAACTACTCGTGGTGATACCTGTCCATTTCATGCGACACGGTGTCGAATGTGGAGTCACAGGATGAACGACAACCAGCTCTCGGGCGCCGTCCACCCGACGATATTTCTCGTTTTGTGGTTCGCCATCGGCTTCGGCCTCCAGTCCCTCCAGCCCTGGAAGCTGCCGGGGGCGTCCGCCCTGGCGCCCGTGAAACTCGGTCTCTTCTTCGTGGGTGCCATCCTGTTCGGCTGGTCCGCGCTCGAGCTGCGCCGGCATGACACGACCATGGATCACGGCAAGGCGACCACCGCGCTGGTCACGGGGGGACCCTATTCCTTCAGCCGGCATCCGATATACCTGGCCCTCGTCCTCATCCTGCTCGCTCTGGCCATCGAGTCCGCGAGTCTCTGGTTCGTGTTCGCTACGGCGGGATTCTGGATCGTCGTTCAGCTGCTCACGGTGAGGAGGGAGGAAGCCTACCTGCAGAACAAGTTTCAGGAGGAGTACGCCTCATACAGGCGCTCCGTGCGACAGTGGATATGAGGGAGGAAGAAACGTGTCATTGAGCCCGAAACGGTCCGTGTCTGACGTTGCCGACGGGCATCGTCGGCTGCTCGCGTATGCGCTGCTTGCGCTGGGTGCCCGGTACGTGGTCAGCGCGGCCGCTCACTTCGTAGATCCGAAGTTCGGTTCTTCACTGGGCTTCGTGGCCGACGGCTTCGCGCTCGTCGCCGTCGGCTTCATCGTGCCCATCGTCGTCTGGAAGATGCGAAACGCCTCGAGAGCGGACTGGCATCTCTACCGGAACCAGGACGGATTCGTCGCGCAGACCATCGCGCGGGCCCACCACGCGTCGTGGGTCGCCACCTTCCTAGTGCTGGTGCTGCTCGAGACCGTGGACACGCTGTCCGAGACGTTGCCGCCCGCCATCCTTTTCGACGCGTTGCTCGCCATGATGACCCTTACCTTCTCGGTAGTCTACTTCTACCTGGACCGTAGTCCGGTAGCGGAGCCGCGGAGCTGAGCGATGCGCAACGTCGAACTCCGGAACCGTATCAAGGTATTCCGGGCTGAACACAACCTGTCGCAGAGCGATCTCGCGGAGTGCATCGGCGTGTCGCGCAAGACAATCAGCACGATCGAGGTCGGGCGCTTCGTTCCTTCGACCGTCATTGCTCTGCTGATCGCGGGGCACTTCGGAGTACCGCTGGAGGAGGTCTTTTGGATCGAGGAATAGCAGACCCTCCCCACAGGCTTGTGTGCAGCGCTGAGTCAACCGCGCCATAAGAGGCATGCAAAAGGAAGCGATGGGCGTTTCGCGGTCTGGGCCGACGCGGCACGTAAAGATCGTGCACCCGAGGTTGAGACTCTATCTGCTGGAAGGCCGACTTCGTATAACACACAAGTTGCGCCTACGCCGCGCTGCGCGCGGCTCCGGGGAACACCGGCGCGAGACATTGCGCAGTCGGGAAGCGTGCCAGATGGTATCGAAGAGTGGAGCCTCGTCGGGCGTGAAGACGCGCCGGCGTCGGCAACCGCAAGGACGTTATGTGAAACCGCCCTTCGGCTGGATCGTCCTGGTTCGAAGGGGTACTGTACAGAGGGTTGTGTAGACACCAGGCACAGGACATTGGCCCATGCGATCCTTTACGGCTGTCATCGAACGAGATCCGGATACCGGCCTGTACGTTGGACACGTTCCGAGCTTCCCCGGAGCGCACACCCAGGCGGAGACGCTCGACGAACTGCAACGGAACCTGCGAGAGGTGATCGAGCTCCTCCTGGAGGACGGCGAACCGGAACCCGAGGTGGAGTTCATCGGGGTCCAGCGAGTGGACGTGAGCTAGCCGATGGCGCGGCTCCCGGTCCTCAAGGCCCGAGAGGTGATTCGCATCTTGAACGCTCTTGGGTTTGAGGAGGTCCGGCAGCGAGGATCCCACAAGCAGTTCCGGCACCCCGATGGACGCGTGACCACGGTGCCGGTCCACCAGGGTCGAGACATCTCCCCCACGCTCCTGCGGCAAATCATCAAGGACGTCGGGCTCCCACACGATGAGTTTCTCAAGCACCGATAGGGTTGGCTCTTCGGTGGGCAGATTCACATAACAGGACGGGTAGCGGCTCGCGCGCAGAAGCGCGCTCGCTTCAACCTGCTGAGGTTACTCGGAGGTGGGGATCCGATGCGGGCTGCTAATCGAGGATCGGTCCGGCCGCGGAGAGCGGGCCAAGCAGGTTCGCCACCCACCGGACGTTATCGGACATGACCCGATCGGGTCACAGGGGTAGATTAGTGGTTGGCGCAACGCTAACCGCCTGGAGGAGCGCATGAAGTACAGGGTTCTGGTTGAGCAGGATGAGGACGGGGTCTTCGTGGCCGAAGTCCCGTCCCTTCCGGGCTGCCTTTCCCAGGGAGCTTCCCGGAGCGAGGCGCTGGCTAACGTCAAAGAGGCCATCGCCCTCTACCTCGAGAGCCTCGAGGAGCACGGAGAGCCGGTCCCGCCTCCGGTGACTGAGGAGATCGTCGAGGTCTAGGTTGGCGCGGCTACCCGTCGTATCCGGTCGCGAGGTCGTGAAGGCACTCGGCATGATCGGTTACGAGCTGGATCGCCAGCGAGGGAGCCACATGATCCTCCGCGAGACGACTCCTCCCTTCCGCCGAATCGTCGTACCTAATCACAAGGAAGTGGCGCGGGGCACGCTCCGGGCCATCATTCGTCACGCAGGCTTCACCGTGGAGGAGTTCACGCGCCTCCTCTGACCCGAACGGGGAAAGTCAAGTCCGATAACAGGACGGGGGGCGGCTCGCGCGCCGAGGCGCGCTCGCTTCAACCTGCGGAATGCTGGTTGAAACAGTCAGGGACGGCGGGCCATGTAGCATATATCAGTCAGGAGAAGGCCAGCGGCCCGCAGGTTCGCTACCCACCGGACGTTAGGCGAGAGGCACCCCACAAGCCCATGATGGGGTAGGACCGATCATGACCACCGTGGAGGCTTGGCGCGCGTGCCCAAGATCAGCGAGTTCTTCGGGATCTCGATCTACATGTACTTTCGGGAGCATGGCGTGCCTCACTTCCACGCCCGGTATGGTTCCGAGGAGGTGGTGCTCGCCATCGATGACCTCTCGGTTCTCGGCGGGCAATTGAGTCCGAGGGCCCTGGGACTGGTGACGGAGTGGGCGAGTCAGCACCAGACCGAACTGGCAGACAATTGGGACCGGGCGCGTCAGCACCGGCAGCTGGTCTCAATCGAGCCCCTGAAGTAGCGAGGCACCGATGAAGAGGATCGTCGACGTAGAAGCCCGTCAGGGCTACCGACTGTGGGTACGGTTCGAAGACGGTGCCGAGGGCGAGGTCGATCTCTCCGATCTCGTCGGCCGAGGAGTGTTCGAGGCCTGGAAGGACCCCACCGCGTTTCGGAAGGTCACGATCGACCCGGAGAGCCAGACAGTGACTTGGCCGGGTGGGATCGACCTGTGTCCCGATTCTCTCTACGAGGAAGTCACCGGCCAGCCTGTGCTCGACCGGCGGGTGCCCTCCGCCTAACACGGCGGCTGCCGCTTCGCCGCCTCCGGCAGCTCGCTCTCCGGTACGCCCGCTCGCTGAAACTGGCGCGCGTCGGCAACCGCGAGGACGTCATGTGAAATGGCGCGCCATCGCCGTTCGAGGCTAGATTTCTGGTATGACTCCAGCGGTGGCTGAGCTCCGGGAGCAGGTGCGCGACGTCATGCGGAAACGCGGCGTCGTCCGAGCCAGTGTGTTCGGGTCCGTAGCCCGCGGGGAGGATCACCCGGCGAGCGATGTGGACTTCCTCGTCGAGCTGGAAGAGGGACGGACCCTCCTCGACCTGGCTGGCCTGCGGCTGGATCTCGAGGACCTTCTGGAGCGCGACGTTGACGTAGCCACACCGGCTTCTCTCCATCCCCAGCTCCGCGAACGTATCCTCGAGCAGCAGGTCCCGATCTTGTGACGCGCTCGGCTCGGATCCTTCTCGGGGACATCCTTGAGGCAGCCGAGCTGCTCGAACGCTACACGGCCGGCATCTCCCACCAGCAATTCGCGGACAACCTCGAGAAGCAGGACGCCGTCGCCCGCCGGATCGAGGTCATCGGGGAAGCCGTCAAGGGCCTCCCCGAGTCCCTTCGCCAGCGGCACCCCGAAGTGCCGTGGCGGTAGATTGCCGGAGTGAGGGATGTCCTGATGCACGAGTACTTCCGAATCGACGTCAGGCTCGCCTGGGAGATGGTTCAGAAGGACATCTCGGACCTGGCAGCCAAGGTCCGGAAGATCCTGGGTGAGCTCGAAGACTGAGGTCTGCCACTTCACATGACACGACGGCTGCCGCTTCGCCGCCTGCGGCGGCTCGCCCTCCGGGACGCCCGCTCGCTGGAACTCGCGGGCGTCGGCAACCGCGGGGACGTTAAGTGAAATACCGCTCGCCGTGGGATCCCACGTTGATGTATTTATGTCAGTCTTGACATTATGTCGAGAGCGACATAGCTTCCCTCATGAGTCCGAACAACAAGCCGCTCGTCTGGGTGCGAGGCCAGGTACAGAGCCCTCCGTTCTCCGACGATGCGCGGCGCGCGGCCGGGTTTCTTCTTCGTATGCTCCAGCGCGGGGAGAAGCTCTCGATGCCGAGGTCGCGTGCCATGCCGTCGATCGGACGGAGGTGCCACGAGCTTCGGATTCCAGACGAGAACCAGAGCTGGCGGATCCTGTATCGCATCGATGGGGACGCGATCCTGATCCTCCATGTGTTCAGCAAGAAGAGTGGTCGAACACCAAAGTCGGTGATCGAAGACTGCAAGGCACTGATCAAGCGATACGATGCTCTGCCAGGGGCGGGAGACTGAAGGCCATGAAGAAGACCAAGCGAGAGAAGCTCGAACAGGCTGGCTTTGCGGTCAGCGATACCCAAGAGTTCCTCGAGCTCAGTGACGCGGAGATGGCGATGATCGACGCTCGGGTCGCGCTCGCACAGGCGCTCCGACATCGACGCAGCCGTGAGCTCAAGATCTCCCAGACCGCGTTTGCTGCGAAGGTGGGCTCGAGTCAGTCGCGCGTGGCCAAGATGGAGGCGGGAGATCCCTCGGTCTCGCTCGATCTGCTGATTCGCTCGCTCGTCAAATCCGGGGCGTCTCTCGAGGAGGTGGCTCGGGTGCTCGCGGCTGCATGAGAGGCAGTCGTGCTCCGCGTCACTTCACTTGACAGGTCCACTGGCGGCTACGGGCCTCCGGCCCTCCGCGTAACCCGGGCCTCGCTCGGCTCGCCCTTCGGGACGCCCGCTCGCTGGGACTCGCGGGCGTCGGCAACTGCAAGGACGTTAAGCGACAGCCAGCGCTTATTCTGGGCTGTGTTTCTGGGATAGCTGAGCCCATCGGCCCGAGAAGCTAGATTAGAGGCGCTGGAGTGGCTCGCGAGTTCAGGAGGGACAATGCCGGAACTGATAACGTCGGACCCCGCCGTCATGGGGGGAAAGCCCGTGGTGACGGGCACGCGCATCACGGTCGAGACCATCCTCGAGCGGCTCGCAGCGGGCGAATCGATCGAGCAGCTCGTTGACGCGCTACCCCATCTGACTCGCGAGGGCGTGCGTGCGGCTCTCGAATACGCCGCGGAATCGCTGGGCGCCCACGTCGTACACCCCTTGCCCTGACCGCGCCACGTGAGGCTCGTCTGCGACGAAGGCGTTGATCGACAGATTGTCGAGAGGCTTCGGGCAGGCGAACACGAGGTCGTTTACATTGCCGAGGTGGCCCAGGGTGCCGCCGACGAGGAGGTCTTGCGCCGCGCCGCTCAGGAGAAGGCGCTCCTCCTAACGACCGACAAAGACTTTGGGGAGCTGGTATTTCGGCAGCAGCGGTCCCCTCATGGCGTCGTTCTCCTTCACCTCGCCGGGCTATCCCAAGAGCGCAAAGCCGCAGCTGTAGCCACCGTGCTGGCGCGATACGGCCACGAGCTCGAGATGGCCTTCGCCGTCATTCAGCCGGGGATCGTGAGGATCCGGCCCTTGCGCCACGGAGACTGAATGTCGGCGCTGGCCATCGCTTAACATGGCGGGTGCCGCTTCGCCGCCTGCGGCGGCTCGCCCTGCGGGACGCCCGCTCGCTGGAACTCGCGGGCGTCAGCAACCGCGGGGACGTTATCTGAAAGTGGTCCCGTGCTGAGTCAGGGCGCTGATGAGCTCAAGTCGAGGAGAAGACAGCACAGACTCATCTGGAGGCTACGATGCTGACACGAACACTGTGTCTCGGCTTCCTGCT
>Ga0315556_1002489_pt1 | contig 10502 bp, 5 predicted proteins | sample SalMarSW160310MG_FD_202112 | JGI IMG/M metagenome (GOLD analysis project Ga0315556, IMG submission 202112) | Salt marsh sediment microbial communities from the Plum Island Ecosystem LTER, Massachusetts, United States - Salt Marsh Sediment SW1603-10 ... | reverse complement strand
GAGCGGGAGGATGTTCCGCCACCAGTCCATGACCCTGTCTGACTTGGAGAAGAACCTGTGCCCGCCGATGTCGATCCGGTTGCCCTTGAAGTTGACGGTCTTCGAGAGGCCGCCTATGTCGCCGCTCATCTCGAGGACGACCGGGACGACGTCCGTCTTGTCCAGCAGTTCGTACGCCGCCGTCAGCCCGGCCGGTCCCGCTCCGATGATGATGGCTGTCTTCCGCGGCATGCGTCCTCCCTATCGAAAGAGCAGGTACTTGCGGGCGAAGAAGTTCCAGAGGAGCACCAGGGCCGTGGCGATGACCTTGGACACCATGTAATACAAGTGGGCGTGCTCCGTGAAAAACCAGATAAACAGCTCGTTGAAGCCCAGGCCGACCACACCCACGAGGGCGAAGACGCCGAATTCCAGCCAGCGACGTTCCAGCGTGCGCCGGTTGAACACCCAGAAAACACTCAGCGCGTAATTGGCCACGAGGCCCAACAGGAAAGCGATCGCCGCGGAGGTCAGATAGTAAACCCGCGCGTACTCTGTGAGAACGAAGAGCGTGCCGAAGTCGAGCACGAAGGCCGCCCCGCCCACAAAGACGTAACGCAGGAACTGGACCGCAGTGCTGTCCGTGGGAACTCGAAGCAGGGTTTCAAGTCTGAGCTTCACGCCCGCGCCTCCCGTCGCCCCGCTCCTCCTTCTGCCGGAACGAGCATGGATTGGGTTTCGGCATAGGATATCACGCGCCGTATCGCGGGTCGCACGAAACGACCCCCGGCATCCTATCGAACCAAGAGGTACACGTCGTAATTCTCGTTGGTGAGGGCCTTGTCAAACCTGGCGATGAGACGGGTCGACGCGTTGAAGGCTCTCAACTGCCTTCCGTCCCACGCAAACGTACGCTTGCCATGGTAATGAATGACCGCCGACTCCCGTGTTCCCCATTCCGCATGTCCGATGACTATAAGGACGGGTACCTTGTAACGACTCTTGAGCCCTTCGGCGTCTACGAGGAGTTGACCCAGGGTCAACGATCTCCGGTAGCTTTCGGAATACGGTACCTTCTTCCCGAACTTGCCGGCCCTGGCGAAGAATATCCGGTTATCCGCGTAGTAAGGCAGGGACTCCAGGAAGTTGTCGGGCTCCGGGACTATGATCGCGTTCTTCAGCCCCCGGTCATCTCGGAGCAGGGTCGCAAAGGCCTCGTTCGAGCTGAACGGCAACCGCCAGTCGAGTTCGATGGGCCCGCGCGACAGCCAGATGTGGGTCAGGAGGACGCCGAGCAGGACCCCGAACACGGCAATCCTCTGCAGTATGACGGCAACCTTCATCACCCTCGGACTCTTCCAATCGACCTGGCCTCCTTCTCTCGCCAGCCAGTAGAATGTCACGGCGGCCATGAGCAGGAGCCCCTGATGGCGAAGGCCTCCGGGGTAGAGCGCCAGGAAGAGACACTGAAGAACAAGGGGATAGAACGCGAAGATGACCATCAGGACCGGGCGGGAGATCAGGCCGATCACCATGCCCCATACCAGGAGGTCCCTGACGACTCCGGGAAAAGGAAGAAGCACCTTGAAAGTCAGGCCCGGGTGCAACAGAGACGTCCCCAGCGCTGACAGAAGGCCTTGGAGGCCCGGGGTGGAAACACCGGGTGGCAGGTAGCCCTTCTGGGGGATGCACGTGAGCACGGCCCCCAGGGCACTCAATACCACGAGGATAACGGGGACAGCCAGGCGGCCCAGCGTCCTCGTAAACTCGTGGCGATCCCGGAAAGAAACCTCATCCCAGATCCAGAAGGCGCCCAGTCCCACGACGAGCGGCAGAGAATGGACGTTCGTGTTGGCCAGGAGCGCGAGCATGAGGGCCGGCAGGTAGGGTTGTCTCTTCCGAAGGGGGTATACCGCCGCGAAAGCGAACAGCAGCAACATGCTGATGCCGTAGTTCCTCGCGATCACGCTGTACTCGTAGAGCGGGAGAAAGCTCCATATGAAGCAGCTCTTCCACCAGCCGGGGAAGGGAGCGCGCCACAGGAGGAGTCCGGAAGCCGTGAACCCCACCGCGATGCTGACACCCTTGAGCACGACGGGGCTGCGGAATATGTCGTAGGCGAATCTCAGAAGAAGATACCACAGGACGGGGTGCCCTTCGTTGCGCAGCGCGGTCGGAAGCTGCCACCACCAGTGGGGCTCGATGGCGATCGTGAGAGCGCGCACTTCATCGCCCCAGGGCTGGTGGTGAGCACTCATGAGGATGACGGCGAGAGCCCAGAGGGCCAGCTGCGCCCCGTAAAAGAGTCCCGCGCCTCGCGTGGAAAAGGTGTTACTTACGCGAAGGATCTTCAGGAAGCTCTTGGATGCTTCTCTGATCTGCACGCCGGTCCTCCAGGGTAGAAGCGCCCGCCGGTCTTCTCATGGTCCAGTAAGCTATGCTACCAGAGCGCAGGTGCTGGCCAAAGTGTCGCCGTCGCTCTTTCTGCCCCGGACCGGGACCCGGGGCTTCACGGCGGGCTCTTCGCGATCGGATTCAGCCTCTGTTCCGCCTGAGGATGACGCCCACCCATTTGTGCGATATTCTTTCAATTGTAGAAAGGAGGTCGAACAGCGATGGACACCTCCGGCGCCATGGGAGAGACTAGTCGGCCCCTTCGTTTCGCCGCCCTGATTGTCGCTTATAACGCCGTCTCTACGCTTCGAAAGGTTCTGGACAGGATTCCTGAATCAGCGTGGGAGAGGCTCGAGGAAGTCTACGTCTTCGACGACGCAAGCCAGGACGACACGGCGCTGCTTGGCCAGGGCTACAAGAGCACCCGAGGAATCCGGAATCTCAATGTCTATAGCAATCCCTACAATCTGGGGTACGGGGGGAATCAAAAGAAGGGCTACGATTATGCGGCAGAGAGAGATTTCGACTACGTGATCCTGCTGCATGGCGACGGCCAGTACGCGCCGGAGATGATCCCCGAGTTCATTGCCGCAGCAGAGAAGACCCGCGCCGCGGCCGTTTTCGGTTCGCGTATGATGAAGCGCGGCCAGGCCCGAAAGGGAGGCATGCCCCTTTATAAATATGTCGGGAACAAAATCCTCACGACCGCAGAGAACACCCTGCTGGGCAGCCGCCTGTCGGAGTTCCACTCGGGCTACCGCATGTACTCCGTGGAGGCGCTGAGAAAGCTCCACTACGCAGCTTATACGGACGATTTCCATTTTGACACTCAGATCATCGTGGAACTGCTGCACCAGGGTATGGACATCGTGGAGATACCCATACCGACCTACTACGGCGAGGAAATCTGCTACGTAGACGGGATGCGCTATGCTAAGGACGTCATGCTCTCGGTACTGCGCTACAAGCTGTTTTCTCTGGGCGTCCTGGGTTGTGAATGGATTGGTGAGAAGGGCACCCCTCCCCGACGCTATCCGGCAAAGCGCAGCCCCTTGTCCAGTCACGGACGCATTCCACGCATGGTGCCCGCCGGCGCTCGCGTCCTGGATGTGGGAGCCGAAGGCAACTACGTCGGCGAACTGAATGACAAGGGGTGTGAGGTGGTGGGGGTGAACAACCAGCCCTCGCCTCCCGGCGTCACGAACCTGTATTCAGCCTATCACGTCAAGGACCTGGACCGGGAGCCCCTTCCCGATCAACGAGAGGTTGGCCTGTTCGATTGTATTGTCCTGGCCGACGTGCTGGAACACTTGACCGCGGCGCCTGTTCTGCTCTCCTCGGCACGGAGTCTGCTCTCCGAGCGCGGAACCCTGATCGCGTCCACGGGCAACGTAGCCAATTGGACGGTTCGGCTGGCTTTACTGTTTGGGCGGTTTACTTACCGGCAGAGGGGAATCCTGGACAACAGCCACGTTCACCTCTACACCCGCAGGTCCTTCAGGCGACTACTGGAGGGACAAGGGTACAGGGTGCGTAGAACCAAAGTGACGCCTATCCCATTTGAGCTGGTAGCGGGGCGGGGAAGCTTCGCGCGCTCATTCTGGAAGGGCGTGGAGTATGTATATTACGCATCGGCAAGACTTTGGCCGACGCTTTTTGCATACCAGTTCATTCTCATGGCGACTCCCGCTAAGGGTATACGAGTGCGGTCCGATTCCTCTCCCGAATCTGCATGAGGCTTCCACGCGTAGACCGGCAGTTTGCCTTGAGGTAAAAGAGCCGTAGTGTTTCAGGGCCGATGGATGTTGCCCGGGAAACACAAGTCAACAATGGAAAAGAGTTTATGAATCAATGGATGGCAGGGCTGGGCAGGACGTGGAAGGAGTGGCGCAAGATACTCTTGTCGACCGTGCTTCTTACAGCTCTCACCTTCGCGGCATTTTCGCCTCTTCTGAATGCCTCCTTTGTCGACTACGACGATCAGATATATGTCACGAACAACGCCAGGATCCAGGCCGGAATTACATGGCCCAATGTGGCATGGGCCTTCAGCACCATGGACTTCGGCTTCTACTACCCCCTGACCTGGATGTCCCACATGCTCGACTGCCAGCTTTACGGTCTACACGCGTGGGGACACCACCTGACGAGCATTCTCATACACATAGCAAGTACGCTGTTGCTTCTGCTCTTTCTGTGGCGGGCGACCGGCGCATATTGGCGGAGTCTGGCCGTGGCGGCCCTCTTCGCCCTGCACCCTTTGCACGTTGAGTCCGTGGCCTGGATCGCGGAGCGGAAAGACGTGCTCTCCACCTTTTTCCTCATGCTGACATTTTTGGCCTACGAGCGCTACGTTCGCAAACGCGGTTTCGGACGCTATGCGGCTGTCTGTGTGTTCTTTCTACTGGGGCTTATGGCAAAGTCCATGCTCGTCACCGCGCCTGTCCTCCTGCTGCTCCTCGATGTCTGGCCTCTGAAGCGCCTGTCCTCGCGTCTCTCGGAGCCGGAGTCCGACTTGAGTCGCAGGGACGCTTGGCGAAGGGTGTTCGATGCCTGGCGGCCTCTTGTGATGGAGAAGGTCCCGCTCTTTGTCCTCTCCCTCATCTTTGGGATTCTGACCCTCTACGCCCAGAACAAAGGAGGAGCGGTCAACGCTCTCGCTACGCTTCCGATCTGGTTGCGGCTTCAAACCGTGGTCGTGGGCTACGCCAACTATCTCGTCAAGATGGTAGTGCCGATGAACCTGGCCGTTTTCTATCCGATCCGGCAGAACGGATGGCCGCTGTCTCAGGTGATTCTCTCCGCGTTTCTCCTGGCCCTGTTGACCCTGCTGGCCTGGAAATACCGTCGCAGTAACCCGTACGTAGCCGTAGGGTGGGTGTGGTTCCTGGCGGCCATTGCGCCAGTTTCTGGCATCCTGCAGGTGGGTCAGCAGGCGTACGCCGACCGTTACACCTACGTGGCGCTTATAGGAATATTCCTCGTGATAGTCTGGGGTCTGGCGGACGCGACCGAGCGGATCAAGGGATTCCGGCCGGGCGCAGTGGCGACCGCAGCCGTTCTCGTGGTTCTTTCCCTGGGTGCCACGACCTGGCACCAATGCGGATACTGGCGAAACGGCGTTACCCTGTTCACTCATTCGCTGGAGGCGGGCGGGTGGAACGAACCCATGCTCAACTCCCTGGGCTTTTCGCTGATAGACGAAGGACGCGCAAAGGAAGCCATCCCCTTCCTCAAAATGGCCACGGTCCTGAACGCCCGGTCGGTAGGTGCCTGGGGCAACCTCGGAAACGCCTTTCGGGTCGTGGGCAATCTATCCGAGGCCAAGGCCTGCTATCGTCGTGTCTTAGAGCTGAACCCTGGAGACGTCAAATCCCTGTACAACCTGGGCGATACGCTCGAGCGGGAGGGTAAGTTCGACGAGGCCCTGTCCGCCTTCCAGCGTCGGGCGGCCCTTCAACCCGACAATGCCGAGGCGCTGGTTGACGTTGGGAGGCTGTTCGCTGAAACCGGCCGCATGGACCGGGCGACCGCGACCTTCAGGAAAGCCGTGTCACTGGCACCTGAAAACCCAGCCGCGCATTACTTTCTCGCGCTGGCGCTGGACCACCTCGGACGGTCGGATGAGGCTTCTTCCGAGATGCACAAGGCACTGGAGGCGGCAAGACGCCAGGGAGATCGGACGCTCATTAAGAAAATAGAAAGGCGCCCGTCGTCACCCCGCCATAGAACAGCCCTGCCTCATGAGGCCCACGCCCGCTCTCGCTGACCGGGCCAGGTCGCGCCTCCCGTCCGGGCGGATGCGGGACGATCGGCGTCGACGACACGGCCTCAGAGAAACCGGCGCCGCACAAGAAACCATCCCGCCGTGGTCAGCCAGGCCAGCAACGAGAGCCAAAGTCCCCAGTTCATGGCGTGCGTGTCGTAGCGCATCTCAACCGTATGGTTCCCCGCGGACACGGGAATGCCCCTGAACATGACATCCGCCTTCACAACCGGCGCAGGAATGCCGTCCACGCGCGCCTTCCACAAGGGCGCGTAGGCGTCCGTCACGACGAGGAGTCCATCCGACGGGGTGTTGACGCTGAGGCGGAGCATTGACGACCTGCGGGCGATCCAGGTGACAGTCGACACCTGCTTCTTCGAGACCGGAGGTGAAGAGGGCAGAGACAGAATGCCCCCAGCCCGGCCTTCAACCGTCGCGACTTCGTGTACGAATCCTCTCGACAAAAGCCGCTTGAAGGCCTCGAGTGCGGCTGCATCATCGCTCTCCACCTGTGCGCACCGGACCACGAAGGCGCGCGGTCCCGGCACCAGCCGATAGATTTGGAACAGGGGACCGGGGGAAGGTGCTGCGACGGCGATGCGGGAGACGCCCAGGAACCGGAGCAGTTCGGGTCCGGCATCGGAGAAAGTATAGGTAAGGTGGGAGATGTAGCCGCCGGGCCCCCATCCGTGCGAAAACACGTCGGATCCGGGAGGGTTCAGTACGGAGGATGAGCGAACGTCCGCGATTTCGCTTAAGAGACCGAGGTTGGGGATCAGGTACGGCGCGCGGGTGTGTTGGCTCGATGAAGCCCAGAACCGCCCCGCCGGGTCCTGAGCCTCGTGTTTCATATGCAGGAAGGCTTGCCAGTCTGGCTGGGGTGATCCACTGAAATACGGGTACAGGAACTGCTGAGTTGCCAGGGGATACAGGACCAGCAATCCGGTGAGAATCCCGAGAGCGACGCCCCGGGATTTTCGTGCCGACGCGAAGAGTGCAAACAGGAATCCAAGGGCGCAGGCCGAGAGCCAGCCTGCCGGCATCAAGCGGGTGCCGGCCAGGGGCCAGAGGGCGTTGAGAGACCATGCCGTGAGGACGATGCAGAGCGTCGCGGCGCCCAATCTCTGCAGCGTCGGCGGAGAGGGGTTACCGTCCGAGCAGAGGGTCTGGAGCCCCAGTGCGCAGAGAGCGGCGACCGGCACGCAAGCCAGTTCAACGCCGTGTAGAGGTGGGATAAGGCCGTTCAGCCTCAATAGCCGGTAGGGCAGGGTCTCGAATACCGCCGGCTGGCTGAACCCTAGAGAGAAGAAAAGCACACACCCGAATCCGGCGACTTCCCACCTCATTCGCTTTCCGGCTAGCAGGGCCACGGACCCGAGCAGGGCGGGAGCCAAAAACACGTCCGAGAGCGGGTTCAGGAATTGGCTCATCGGGTGAGTCAACCGGGCCGCCGACGTGATGCCCTGCGACTTGTACCAGACGGCGCTCCTGACCACCTCCAGGATGGGCACCCACTGGGCGGCGCTGAGGGCCGCGGCCAAGACCGCGGTGAGCAGCAGTCCGCCGGCCAGCCACTTCGGAGAAAGGCCCGCAACCGGGGCACGGCCGGCGACCATGCATATCAGCAGGATGCCGCACATTTCCCCCAGGATCAGGGCCGTTTCGGGCTGGCCGCACAACACCATCAGGGCGAGTGCGGCGGCGGCCAGGAACCAGCCGGCCGGATGCCGCTTCCTCACTGCGAAGAGTATGCCTGCGAGCGCAAGGGGAAGCCACCAATAAGCCCAAACCGAACTCATGATATAGGACGAGGCCGTGAAAGGGTTCCACGTCCAGAGGGCCGAGCCGGCAAAGGCAGGCAACAGCGACAGATCCATGAGCCTGAACAACCAGAATGCGCCCAGGAAACAGATCAGGCTGCCCAACAGGAACTGGAGCGTGTAGGTCCACGGTGACGGGTGGATGACCAGCGGCAGCAACAGCGGGGAGAAGGGGTGAACCTGTGCGTTGCCGAGCCAGGCCCTGCCCATTCCGATATCCGGATTCCACCACGGAATGGCCCCATGGCGAATTCGGAGGGCGGTGTAATACTCGTTCGGATAGTCCATGATTACCGCCGTAGCGTCGTTTCCCGGCATGTGCCGAAGCGACGGCGGCAGGCTGCGCTGGTATTCGACTCCAGTGAATCTCGGGCTGAAGAGGTGGAAGGGCACCGAGTGCCAGCCCCAGGCCATCGGGAGAAAATAAAGAAGCTCCAGAGTCAGCAATCCCATCAGGACATAGAGATGCCTTGAGCTCGGCCGGCGAGATCTGGACGTCTGTTCCTCGGACCCGGACGTTGTCGCCATTTATGTAGTATAGATGGAGCGGCCTCTCAGCCAAAGCCCTGGCAGCCTGCTAGGATTGTGGCTCGGTGAACCCTTATAATGTCAACCGATGAGGTGGGAACCATCCGGAAACCGGCGAGACCAGCACTCCAGTGAGCGCTTCCAGGTGTATCGTCGTCCCGGTCCCCGCTCAGCGAAAAGGGCCAATCCAGGAGGGAGAGGTATCTTCTCATGATCTCGGTCAGGGGCGCGGAACACGACGAAATCCTTGGCAGGCCATGGTTCGTCTTCGGGCTCCTGGTGTTATGTACCGGTCTGGCCATTCTGTTGCGTGGCTACGCTTACGGTGTCGAGGATCAGAACCTCTATCTTCCGTTCATCCTGCACTGGAACAACCCGGCGATTTTCCCCCACGATTACCTGCTCAAACTGGGGTATGCCCGCGAATCCATTGTCTGGAGTCTACTGGCCTACGCAGCACTATGGGTGCGATTGCCGACGCTGATGGCCGCACTATGGATCGCCTCCAGTTTTCTCGTACTTCTGCTCACCTACAAGATCGGACTGGCCCTGTGGGGTAGTCCACGCGCGGCCTGGGTCGCTGTCTTCCTCTGGCTGCCGACATACCGCGTCCCGGGCGTGGCCAATAATACGTTCGACGGGTACTTCACGACGCGCATTCTGGGCACACTCCTGGGGCTGCTCGCCCTCTATTTTTTCTTCCAGCGCAAGCACGTCAGATCTGCCGCCGCCGCCTTCTTCGGCATTCTCTTTCACGTGATTTCGCTCCTGCCCCTGGCCGCGGCACTCGGCCTGGCGCACCTCCTGAGACGACGTTGGAAGGCTCTGGCCCTCATGTTTTCGGCCTGCGTCGCGGCGACCGGCATCCTGATGGCTTTTTCGGCTCATTTCGGCATCAGGCACGACATCTTCACCATGTATTCCGGTCAATGGCTGACGATCGTTCGCCATGCCGATTTTGAACTTTTTCCGCAGTCTTGGCCCCGCAACGCGTGGATAAACCTCGGGCTGTACATCGCCTCCTTTTACCTGATCCTATGGGGGCGAAAGAGGACCGGAGAACTCACCGCGAAGGAAGAAGATACCGCGATTATCAATACCGGTATCGTAGTATGCTCGGGCATCGGCTTGGCGGGCACGCTCACCGGTATCGCCATACTCGTGCAGCTTTGCCTATTCCGCGGCTACCTCTTCTTCATGTTTTTGCTTGCCCTCTGCCTTGCAGGCCCCGTGGCCAGGCTTCTCAGGGAGAATCGCTGGCCTCCCGTCGCGGCCGGATGCTGGACAGCCCTGGCATGGTCCACGGGCGACTGGATGCTTCAGGCCGCGGCGGTCCTCATGTTGATCGCTTACCCCGTCCTAATCCGTGCGGATGAACTCTGGGCCTGGTTGACCCGGAAAAAAGAGCGCCTGTTGAGCGCGTCTGTCGCCGTCCTGCTGATCTTTGCGGCATGGGAAGTCAGCCGCCTGGTGTTCGGATGGAGCCTGGCGGCGTGGCAACCGGACCACAAGGCGCTCGTGGGCAGCCTGCTGGCCACCTGGATTCTTCTGTTGCTTAGAGCCCTGGCTCCCCGACTTTGGAAGCGCGCCGGGGCCACCCTTCTTCCTCTTAGTCTTGGCGTGCTGGTCCTGCTTTCTCCTACTGCTTTCATGGTGGATCACCTGGGCGGTTACACCTGGTTTCGCCGGGCCTACGGGTCCGCCATCTGGACTTCGGAGCGCCGTCTGAAGGAAGAGGCCGAGGCTGTGGAAAGGCGGTCTGCCCTGGCGCATCTCGTCAAGGACAATGTTCCCGAGTATTCCACGGTGATCGTACCTCCCGACTGGATGTCCTTCCGTCTGGATACCCTGAGGAGTCCATTCGTCACCTTTAAAGACCGTGCTCCGGCTGAGTTTTCCAAGGGCTACGCAGATCAATGGAAGGCGAGATTGGACAGTATTCACGGCATCGACTACACACGCGGCGCCTGGCGATGGGACAACAGCCTGCCGCTGACCCCTTCAGAAATTTCGAC
>Ga0315556_1002488_pt1 | contig 10502 bp, 8 predicted proteins | sample SalMarSW160310MG_FD_202112 | JGI IMG/M metagenome (GOLD analysis project Ga0315556, IMG submission 202112) | Salt marsh sediment microbial communities from the Plum Island Ecosystem LTER, Massachusetts, United States - Salt Marsh Sediment SW1603-10 ... | reverse complement strand
TTCCCGTCCACGGCGTCAGGTGCAGGCATGCCAGGTTTATAACGGCATTTGCCCGCGATCCATTAAGTTCCACGGACCGGGTCCGGTACAGCCTGATGCGGGGGATCGACTCCCTTCAGCCGTTCGCGGAATATGCCCGGAAAATGCCGGGAACAGCAGGGAGTCAGTGATTGGCCGGCGCAGGCCGGAGGGCGGGTGTCCCGGTGCGGTATGCAGGGGGGCAGGCCGGGTCGTTTCGGCCCGGCGTCCCTCATTTCCGCAGCCGGGCGGAAATGAGGGACAGACGGATTGAGGGTCAGTCGTAGTACGGGCGGCGGGCTTCCTGGTACATCAGATGCCGGAACTGTTTGCGATAGTAGACCACCGCGCTGTTGCCCTCGGCCTTTACATCGAAGATCTTCCATTCGCCGTGGGTGCGGTAAAAGCGGAATTCCAGCCGGGTCGGGATACCGTTGGGTTGCATGATCCAGACATTGACGCGCACGTCGTTGCTGTCCTGGCCACGCGGGGTGATATAGCGGATGGGCTGGTTGGTATAGGTCACCAGCTTTTCCGCCAGTGTATCCATGAAGGAATCCTTCAGTTGCTCCTGCATGATTGCGCGTTGTTGCGGTGACATGTGGCGCCAGGCACTGCCGGCTGCCCAGCGGGTCATATACTCGAAATCAAAGTACGGTTCGATCTCGGTCTTCATGAATGCCAGGGCCTCGTTACGGTCCTCTGCACCACCGCTTTTGATGAAATCGGTCAGCTTGGTAACCCCGGCACGCACGATGGCAGCCGGACTGGCGGAGTCGATCTTGTCTGCGTTCGGGATGCCGCGCCAGGGTGCGGTATACCCGGGCGGGTAGGGTGCGGCAAGTGTGGTCTGTGTGGTAGCGAGGAACAGCAAAGCGGGGATAACAAGTCGGGTAATATTCATTGCCACCTCATCTGGTGAGTACGTGAACCGGAAAAAAGAAAGGCTTGTCTTGCAAGCCTGTCTTTTTACCCCACATGAAACCAAAAAGCCAGCGCATGCACCGAAAGTGCAAGCGCTGGCTTTGGCTTACTTACTTGTCAGATGACGGAGCCGCCGGTGCAGCCGGTGCAGCCGGTGCATAGCCGTACGGCGCATAGCCATAACCCGGATAGCCACCACCCCAGCCCGGACCACCATAGCCGTAGCCCGGATAGCCGCCGTATGGGCCATAGCCATAGCCGTCATAACCGTAGCCACGGCCATAGCCGTAGCCGCGACCGTAGCCGTGACCGTGACCACCACCGCTGAAGCTCATGTCGAAGTCGCCGGAGCCATCACCGTCGAAGGGACCCCAGTCGTTACCCCAGCCATTGCCCCAGTTGTTACCACCCCACGGACCCCAACCACCCCAGGCATGGGCGGCTGTCATCGGCAGTGCGGCAAATCCAGCAATGGCAGCGGCTGCCAGGGTTAATTTCAGACTTTTCATCGGTACTTCCTCCTGTGTGCAGGTATTGCGTCAATATTTAAGACGGAACTCATTGTGCTTTATGAACGTAGCGCCATTTTTGACTTGAATCAAGATGCGTCAATATTCCTCCCCCTATATTCTAGACCAAAGAATATACCTGATTGGAAAGTGGTTTTTATTGCGCCACTCCCCTGAGGCAGGGAGAATGGGGCTGCCATGCGCCTGATTTGCGGAATCCTTTTACTCATGGTCTGGCTGTCTGCGGCGGCGGAGCCGGACGGTGCCGAGCTGTTTGGCCGGTATTGTGCAGCGTGCCATGGTGACAAGGGCAATGGCGGCGTCGGGGTGCCACTGGCACTGCCATCCTTCCTGGACAGTGTGGACGACCGGTTTCTGGCCACTACCATCCGCTACGGCCGTCCTGGTCGTGTGATGCCGGCCTTCGATGCCCTGAGCGACGCACAGATCGGCGCCATCGTCAGGTTTATCCGCAGCTGGTCGAAGCAGGCGGCCCCCACCTACAGTGACGAACGCGTCAAGGGCGATCCCGCGCATGGCAGGGAATTGTTCGCCGGGCATTGTGCGGTCTGTCACGGCGAGAACGGTGCTGGCGGCAAGGGCACCGGCGTCACGTTCTCCCGGCACCGTGACCTGCCGATTATTGCGCCGGGGTTGAACAATACCGGCTTTCTGCGTGCCGCCAGCGACGCAATGATCCGGCATACCCTCCAGTCTGGCCGGGACGGCACGCCGATGCGTTCGTTCCTGAAACAGGGACTGTCGGATCAGGATATCGATGACCTGGTCAGCTATGTACGCAGTTTCAACGGGCAGGGCACGGAAGGACACAAGATCACTCCCGTCGTGCCCGCGACACTCAGTGCTGAATCTCCCTACACGCTGGAGGAGACGGTCGAGAACGTCAAACAGGCGATCACCAGCCAGAATTTCATCCTCATCCGCACCGATACACTGGAACATGGTCTGGCCAGGGCGGGCCAGGAAAATCCGCACCAGGTGATCCTGCACTTCTGCAATTTCAACTTCCTGTACCAGGCGCTCGCCGTGGATCCCAGGGTAGGCATGTTTCTGCCCTGTCGGGTGACGGTGACCGAGCGGGACGGCAAGGTCACTGTCAGTACGATCGAGCCGGAATACCTCAGCCGGCTGTTCAACAACGATGAGCTGAATGAGTACTGCAAGCACATGCACGATGTCTACAAGGCCATCCTCGAAGAGGCAACGCTGTGAGTTTGCGCTGGCCATCCGCAGTCCTGCTCTGGGTATTGCAGTTCATGGTGCCGTACGCGCATGCCGAGGACATCATCATGACGCGCTCGGTCCTGCCGTTTCCGGAGGCCATGCTGGTACTGCAGGATTCGATATCCGCACACGGTTATACCGTGTCACGTGTACAGCGCGTCGATGTCGGACTGACCGGCAAGGGTTACCAGACGGACAAGTACCGGATCGTGTTTGCCGGCAAAATCGACGAGATCAGGATGCTGACGGAACATGCACCGCAACTGATACCCTACCTGCCGCCGAAAATAGCCATCTTCGCGGAGGGAGAACAGACGGTCCTGGTCACCATCAATCCGGAGATATATGCCGATATCGCCGGTAATGCGGTGGACCCGGTAATGTTCAGGCACTGGGAGAGTGATCTGCGCTCGATCTTTCACGATGTGAACACCGCGCGCTAGCGGCAGGTAGCCTACTGTCCGGGGCAGGAAATCCGGCGGCAAAAAAACGCGGATACAGGATCCGCGTCAAGTGGGAGATGTTGCCGGCTTGTCGCCCCAACGTGTACAAAAATGCGCGTGCAGCCGTAAAAACACCTTGATCTGGATCAAATCACAACCAATCCGGCTTCCATTTGCTGGTGGTTTTGTGCTGCTCGATATAATCCCTGACCCCGGTGTGACCGAATGTTGCGGCCACCAATGTTGCCGTCTCGCGTTTGTTGTTGCGAATGCGCGTATCCGCACCCGCACCCAGCAATGCCTTGACGACCGGCAGGTTGCCGCGGGCCGCAGCCAGGATCAGTGCGCTGTCTCCGAGCTTGTTGCGGACGTTGATTTGCGCGCCCGCCCTGATCAGCAGGTTGACGACCTTGCCGCTGCCTGCGTCGGCGGCCAGCATCAATGCGGTGTTACCGTCGCTGCTGGCGTTTTCCAGTGCTGCCCCGTTAGCCAGTAACAGCTTGACGCAGTCTGCATCGGCACGCCCGGCTGCAAGTGTCAGTGGTGTGTTGTCCTTGACGTCCCTGCTGTTCACGTCCGCGCCGTGTTTCAGCAGTATGGCGGCGTTCTTCGGCAGGCCGGCGTTTACGGCGTACCAGAGCGCGCTGTGCGAGCGGTTGTCGGTGGCATTGATCCGGACGGATTTCGCAAACAGCATTTCCAGCAACGACGGGTTATCCACCGCTGCCGCCAGCATGATGACGGTCGTGCCCTTCACATCGGTCTGTGCGGGGTTGGCGCCGTGCAACAGCAGCGCGCGGGTGATTGCGGCCTGGTTGCGGGATACGGCCAGACACAGTGCACTGCAGCCGTCCGTGCGGCTGGCGTCGACGGACGCGCCGGCAGTCAGCAACAAACGCACACTATGCAGGTCACCGGAACGCACGCCCGACATCAGTACGGTTTCGCCATTCGGCAGGGTCGGAGTGGTACTGGCCCCGGCAGACAACAGTAACTGCACGACTTCACTGTGTCCCTTCAGCGCGGCACGTGACAGGGCCGTATGACCGTCCTTGTCCCGTTGTTCCACCGGCTTCCCCTGGCCAAGCAGTACCCGCACGATTTCAAGCTGCCCCCGTGCCGCCGCGTCGATCAGGTCCGGCGAATTTGCCGACTGCTTGCCCGTGCCCGGCTGCTGCTTGTTACGCACGATCTGGGACGCGCTGGCCGCGCGCGAGGTGTCACTGACCTGTAGCGGCCTGATGCCCCTGGCGGCAAACAGTTCCAGCAAGGCGGAATTCCCCTTGCGCGCGGCAATGTCCGCTGCGTTGAACCCTTCACGGTTCTTGCCGCCGGCCCTGGCGCCGGCCCCGAGCAACAGCCGGCAGAGAGCGGTCTGGTCACGGGATGCGGCCGCCATGACCGGCGTATTGCCGTCATGATCGGCCAGATCGGGATTCGCACCGGCGGACAACAGCGCCGATACCGCATCCGTATGATCCTCGCGTACCGCAAACTGCAGTGCGGTGTCGCCATGGTTGTTCTGTGCATCGATTGCGTGCGTGTGCTCGAGCAGCAACCTGAGGCTTGCCGTGTGTCCCTGCTCGGCAGCGTCCATCAGGACCGATTTCCCGTTGTTGTCCGTGCTGTCGACACTGGCGCCACCGGCCAGCAACCGGCGGATTTCACCTGCATCGTTGCGGGTTACCGCATGACGCAGCAATTCACCGGTATCGGCAATGCCCCGGGCCGGTGCGGCCGATGTCTGCAGCTGCCTGAGCTTGCGGGCAGCCATGGTATGACCCTGCTTTGCGGCACGCTCATACCAGTTGCGTGCGGCCTTGATATCGGTCGCCGTACCCCAGCCGTTCTCGTACATCACCCCCAGGTTGTACATGGCCTGCGTGTGATCCTTTGCCGCGGCCTTGCGCAACCAGTAGAAGGCGGCCTTGTGGTCGGTGGGGACACCGTTGCCGGAACGGTACAGTGCTGCGAGCTGGTAGCATGCCTCGGCGTTGCCCTGCTGTGCCAGTGGCTTCAGGATTGCAACGGCCTTTTCCATGTCGTGCATGCGCACGGCGGCAAGATAGGGTTCCAGTGCGGGGTCCGTGTCACCATACGCCGCCGGCACGTACAGCGTGGTCACCAGCAGCACCGCCAGCAGGGTCTGCAGGCGGTGCAGGGTGGTACGATGCGGTGGACGGCGTGAGAGGATGGACGGCTCAGGCGGTACCATATTTTGTTTCCACTTCGATCCCGATCGCTTTCAGGAACGGGGTTGGCAGTACTCCGCCGGCGCAGATGATGACGGCATCGTTCTTCAGGGTAACTGTCCTGTCCTGCAGGGCAATGATCACATCCCGTTCGTGTATTTCGGTTACATTGGATGACATCAGTATCTCCACCTGGCCGGAACCGGCCAGGTTTGCAATCCGCTTGCGGTTCTTTTCCTTGACCCGTGAAAAAGCGTCACTGCGGTATGACAGCGTAACGCTGGTGCCGGGCAGCCCGGCCAGTTCCGCGGCCGCCTCGATGGCACTGTCACCCCCCCCGACCACCAGCACATGCATGCCCTGGTACTGTTCCGGGTCGGCGAGACGATACACCACCTTGGTGAGGTCTTCACCGGGTACACCCAGCTTGCGCGGTGTGCCACGCCGGCCGATGGCCAGCAGGACACTGGACACGAGATAGGTTGCACGTGACGTCCTGACGGCAAAGCCGTTTTCCGCCTGCTGGATTGCCTCGAGTCGCTCGTTGAAGTTGATGGAAATGTTGCTGCGTTCGATCACGTCCTGCCAGAATTCGAGCAACTTCTCCTTGGAAACCTCCCTGAAATTCATCTTTCCGGCCAGGGGGAGGGTGACCGGTGCCGTCATGACGATCTTGCCGCGCGGAAAGTGTGCGACGGTACCACCCAGTGAATCCTGCTCGACGGTGAGGTAGCGCATCCGTGTCTCGCAGGCAGCCAGGGTGGCGGCAATACCGGCAGGGCCGGCACCGATGATCATCACATCGATCACCTGGCCCTTGCGGCCGGTGCGCCCGATGGCCTGTATGGCCTGGCGGCCCTGCTCCACGGCATTGCGAATCAGGCCCATGCCACCCAGTTCTCCGGCAATGTAGATGCCCGGTACGCTGGTTTCAAAGTCGGGCGACAGCAACGGGATGTCGACACCGCGTTCGGCGGTGCCGAATACCAGTGTGATGGCATGCATCGGGCATGCCGCACTGCAGGCGCCATGCCCGATGCAGTTGGAGGGGTTGATCAGTTCCGCCTTGTCGCGAATCAGGCCGAGCACATTATGTTCCGGGCAGGCGCTGATGCAGGAGCGGCAGCCGATGCACAGACCGGTATCGATCACCGGGTGCAGCGAGGCAGGTTGTGTCAGGCCGGCGACACGGGATTCCTGCAGGCGAGTGCGTGCCAGGCGCTGTTTCCGGTGGCGCAGAAACAGATACGTCGACCAGATGGCCGCCATCAGCAGGACTTCATAAACCACCGGGTTAGTCGTCATGACTCGGTCGAAATCCCGTAATCAGGTGGTATGGAATGGGTGCCGGGTGGACAGGTTTCATGGATTGCATTCTACAATAATTGGGATTATATTCCCAAAAAGTGAAGTATGTCACATATTCATTTTCCATATTCTTGACCACGTTCTCAGAACGAAGGTTGCTGTATCAAGATACTGTCAACACGCTATTTACAATATTTATCAGTAAGTTGTAAGCGTAGCCACAGGCGTAGCAAGACCCGGGTGACGGGTTCCTGGTGATCAGGCAAGCCGCAAAGGTGTCGATGGAGTCCTGTTTGTGCAGGTGCGGCAGGGCCCGGCGCAGGACTGCAGAATGAACAAGGATTAATTTCGTTAGCGGGCCAGGAGACTTTAGCCATGTCCGGATTTGAATGGGTTGCCGGCAGATTCTTGATTGCCGTTGTTGCCGGCGAGCAGGGCAACCGGCCTGCAGGGGCCGCTGCGGCTTGTGGCGCTGGCGACCATGGTGCTGATGCCCGTGGTTGCGCTGCTGGCCTGCCACGGCCGTGGGGAGCAGAGCTGACATGCGTAATGTAGCCCGCGCCGGCAAACCTTCACCGGCACGAAATCCGGAACCTTCCAGGAACGGCGTGCGGAGGGAGGGCGGGGATGCGTCAGGCGCAGAGCGTGCCGAGCGCCTGCGAGGACAGGCCGCAAGACGCTGGAAGGACCTGCTGCTGTCCGGCGTGGTGATGCTGGTCGTTGCCTATGGATGGCTACGGCGCGGTGATGTCTACCTTTCACCCGAGGAAGGGGCCGGCTATGCGCTGGGTATCATCGGTGGATCACTGATCCTGTTGCTGCTGCTGTACCCGTTGCGCAAGCATGCCAGGTGGATGCGCAGTTTCGGGCAGGTCAAGCACTGGTTTCGCATGCACATGATGCTGGGCATCATCGGCCCGGTCTGTATCCTGTACCACTGTAATTTCCAGCTGGGCTCGCTGAATGGCAATGTGGCGCTGTTCAGCATGCTGCTGGTATCCGGGAGCGGGCTCGCGGGGAGATACCTGTACACGCGCATCCATTACGGCCTGTACGGCAAGAAGGCGGATCTCGAACACCTCGGCAGTGACGCGGCGTCATTGCGCCAGGGCATGCACACGCTGTTCGAGTTTGCTCCCGGATTGCGTGAGATGCTCACCGGGCTGGAACAGGCGACGTTGCATCTGCCCCACACTTTCATCGGCAGCATGGCGCATTTGCTGGTGATTTCCGTCCGGTCAAGATGGGTCCAGGTGCATGCAGCCCGGCAAATCCGGCAGGCTGCAGTCAGGATCGCCAGGAGCCAGGGTGGTGACAGGGCGCTGGTGCGTTCGCTGCGCGCTTCCGGCCGCGAATACCTGGAAATCTACATGGCCACGATCCGGCGCGTTGCCGGCTTCACCGTTTACGAACGACTGTTCAGCCTGTGGCATGTATTGCACCTGCCGTTGTTTGTCATGCTGGTCATTTCCGGTCTGATTCATGTTTACGCCGTGCATTTCTACTGATTCCGGTGAAGCTTGTGCCCGTGCTGAACCGGATACTGTTGTGTGTGGCAATGCTTGTGGCCGGCTCGCTCCTGCACGGCAGCGCTTTTGCGGCTGGAATCGAATCCATGGTCACGCCGGGCAAGCTGGTTCAGGGGCATGCGAAGTACGAGACGGAGTGCAGTAAATGTCATCAGCCGTTCAGCAAGAAGAGCCAGAGCCGGCTTTGTCTGGACTGCCACAAGGAGGTGGATGGGGATATTCGCGACAACAGGGGTTTTCACGGGCGCAGTGGCGTCGGCAGGAAAAAGTGCAGCAGCTGCCATGATGACCACCTCGGCCTCGAGGCGGACATTTTGAATTTCAGTCGCGAGACATTTGATCACGAACAAACCGACTATCCGCTCAAGGGTGCGCATGTGCTGGCGGATTGTGCCGGCTGCCACCAGTCCGGGAAGAAATTTCGCGAGGCAGCGCATGAATGTGCGGGCTGCCACGGGAAGGACGACGTGCACAAGGGCAATCTGGGCAGGAAATGCGAGGGCTGCCATGATGTAAAGGCCTGGAAGAAACACGATTTCGATCATGACAGGACCGACTTCCCGCTGCACGGCAAGCACGTCGATGTTGCCTGCGACAGTTGCCATGCGGGACAGCGCTACAAGGGTACACCGAAGCTCTGTAACGACTGTCACCGTTTCAATGATGTGCACGCCGGTCGCTTTGGTGCGACATGCGGCGACTGCCATAACGACAAGACCTGGAAGAAGATCAGTTTCGACCATGATCGGAGTACCGATTACCCGTTGACCGGGAAGCACCGATCCGCGACCTGCGCCAGCTGCCACCCGGGTGATACGTTCAAAAAGAAACTGCCGGACGACTGTTACTCCTGTCACCGTGACGTGGACCAGCACAAGGGTGCCTACGGCAGGAAATGCGAGTCCTGCCATACAACCGATGGCTGGGCCAAGTCACGCTTCGATCACGACCGGAAGACCGACTTCCCGCTGCGCGGGCGCCACCAGAAGATTTCCTGTACGGCGTGCCACCGGGGTGAGGTCGGTCACGAGAAACTGGGGACAAAGTGTATCGATTGCCATCGTGCCGATGATGCGCATGACGGCAAGCAGGGCAAGCGCTGCGAGCGCTGCCATAACGAGGACGGCTGGGGCAACAAGGTTCGCTTTGACCACGATCTGTCCCGCTTCCCGCTGATCGGCCTGCATGCCGTTGTGCCGTGCGAGGAATGCCATATATCCGCGGTGTACACCGACACCGGCAAGGAATGCATCGATTGTCACAAGCAGGATGACACTCACCACGAGCGGCTCGGTGACAGGTGTGCCACCTGTCACAACCCGAACGGGTGGTCGCGCTGGGTGTTCGATCACGGGAAGGAAACCGGTTTTGCCCTCGATGGCGGCCACGAGGGCATCGTATGTGAAGCGTGCCACAGTCAGCCGGTACACAGGACTTTCACGATTTCATCCAGCTGCGATTCCTGCCATCGCAGGGATGATGTTCACGATGGGCGGTTCGGCCGCTACTGCGACCGCTGCCACAACACCACGGCATTCGACCAGGTCAATATCCGGTAAATCCACATGAAAACGGTGCGTACTATGAACAGATTCCGATGCGTTTCAGGGGAATGGAGCGGGGGACCGGGTGTTTCCCTGAAGACCGTGTTCTTGCTGCCGATTGTCGTGGCATGCCTGATGATGGCGGGATCTGCGGCACTGGCGGCGACCACGCAGCCCGCACCGTTCGATCACATGTCGACCGGGTTCGAGCTGGACGGGGCACACAAGGATGCAGACTGTTCCAGCTGTCATATCCACGGGGTGTTCAAGGGTACGCCGAGACAATGCAGTATCTGTCACGGCACCGGCAGCAACATGGCTGCCGAGGTCATGTCGCCGGATCACATCAGCACCATGCCCATGTGCCAGGAGTGCCATTCGACCACGCAGTGGAAACCGCTGGTGCGCATGAGCCATGATGTGGTGACGGGCAGCTGTGTCAGTTGTCACGACGGCCGCAAGGCGGCCGGCAAGACGCCTGGCCACATCGCATCCGACAACAACTGCGGGGATTGCCATAACACAACAAGTTTCACGGCGGCGCGGTTTGATCATTCGAACGTGACCGGCACCTGTGTCTCGTGCCATGACGGCACGACAGCGACCGGCAAATCACCGCTCCATGTCAGCAGCAACAACATCTGTGACGACTGCCATACCACCACTGCCTGGAAGCCGGCGAGGTTCGATCACTCGTCCGTGACCGGCAGCTGTTCCTCGTGCCACAACGGCACCGTTGCCACGGGCAAGGGCCCGACCCACGTCAGCAGCGCCAACACCTGTGACGATT
>Ga0315556_1002487_pt1 | contig 10505 bp, 10 predicted proteins | sample SalMarSW160310MG_FD_202112 | JGI IMG/M metagenome (GOLD analysis project Ga0315556, IMG submission 202112) | Salt marsh sediment microbial communities from the Plum Island Ecosystem LTER, Massachusetts, United States - Salt Marsh Sediment SW1603-10 ... | reverse complement strand
GGTCGGCTTCTGCAGCGGGTACGCGCCCGGTTTCCGCACCTCGCCGAGGACCGAGAAGCGCTGCCGGAACTGCTGCACGGAGACGCTCACCTGCGGGTTGACGAGATACTCGGCGAAGCGTTGGCGAACGAGCTGCTCGATCTGGACCACCGACAACCCGGCGGCATGGACCTGCCCGGCCAGCGGCAGGGCGAGATTGCCCTCGGCGCTGACGGTGTAGTCCCTGGACAGGTCCTGCTGGCCGTAGACGTCGATGTGCAGCGCGTCGCCCGGGCCGATGACGTACTGTGCTTTCACGGCGCGCTGAGCGGCGCCGGGTAGCGGTGCGGGCGCGTCTGGCGTCACCCGCGCGCACCCCGCGACGAACGAAAAGAGCAGGCAGGCGAAAAAGAGTCGTTTGCTCATAGCCCTGTCGTCGCCCGCAGGAAGACGCGGTTGTCGGCGTAGTCGAAGTCCTCGCCCGGCGTGCCGCTGGAGTTGCGACGTTCGTAGAGGTACTCGAGGCTGACACCGAGATAGTCCTGGATCTGGTAGCGGAGACCGACGGCCCCGGCGTAGAAGTCGTCGTTGCGCGAGGAGGTCTGGTAGTCGTGGTTGGCGATCGTGCCACGGACGTAGGCGCGCAGCTTGTTGCCGATCACCTGATCGACGCGGAGCGTGCCGCTGGTGGCGACGAAGAAGTCGTCGCCCTGCGAGCGGTACGAGGCTTCCGGCGTGCTCCGATCCACCAGCAGGATGACCCGGGTGCGGTCGCGGGGACGATAGGTCAGGGTCCCCGTGGTCACCACGCCGTCGTATCCGCGGGTCGAGGCGTTGTCGAAGTCCTTCTGTTGGTAGCCGACCTTGACCAACGCGGTCGTCTTGGCGGTGAGCCTCCCGCGCACGCCGACTTGAACGTAGTTCGACGAGTTGTCGCGCTGGGCGGCCGTGTCGGAGTTGAAGTACCCGGCGGTGCCGTAGCCGTACTCGAGGAGGAGCGCGGTCTTCGGCTGGACCAGATAGTAGAGGTCGGTGGCGACCAGCTGCTCCATGCGGTTGAGCTCGGTGCCGAAGTTCTCCAGGGTGCCGTCCGGCAGCGGCTGCTGGTTGTCGTAGTCGTAGATGGTGTTGAAGTAGCTGACACCCCAGGCCCAGCGGTCGGCGAAGGCCAGCTCGAAGCCGACGGTGGCATCGTTCTGCGTTCGCTCGATCAAGGGTTGCTGCTCGGTGTTGGGGCGCTCGTTGGTGCGCTTCGCCTCGTCCGCGGCGAACCAGGACAGGCCGCCGGGATACCTCCCCTTGACCTCCACCCTACCGGTGTGGCGCACGGTGTTCTCCTGCGAGAGGCGGGCGAACTCCAGGATGTCGGCGCGGTAGCCGAGGCTCACCTGGTGACGGCGGATCGGCAGAGCCAGCACCACCCCGGGGCTGATGACGGTGATGAAGTCGTCCCTCGTCCCGTGTGGCTCCAGAAAAACGTTGTCGTCGTAGAGCTCGCCCACGCCGAAGAACGGGTGGACGCGAACAGGTCCCGCGTGCAGGTTGCCCTGGCCCGGCTCGAACGGTTGCTCCGGTACCTGTGCCCGTGCACCGCCAGCCGCAGTCAGCAATCCCGCCAACGCCATCCCCACCATCCAGACCGTGGCTCTGGTCTGCCGCATGCCCCTCCTCTCCTATGGCTTGCCAACTCTGCGCCTAGGGCCGGCTCCGACTGGCCGGCTCTTGAGCCTCGCGGGCCGGCGGTGGAAACTCCGGCGGTGGATTGAAATGGAACTCGGTGGCCGGATCCGACGGCGGCGGTTGCGGCGCGGCCGCCGGGGCCATCGGCGGTGGCGCCGGCGGCTCTGCGCGCGGGCGCTCCTCGTGGGCCGGCAGGACGGAAACCTTGCGGTCCGGATAGACCACGTTCAAGCACAGCACGCGAATGGCGACGTTTCCTTGCGGATCGACGTACGCCGGTTCCCCGACCTTCATTCGTTGCCAGAAGTTGCTGTCGAGCTTGCCTTCGTGCGAGCGGTAGGAACGCAGGATACGGCCCATCCGGTAGGCCTTGCCCTCACCGGCCGGGGCTTGCCGGAGCGACCGGATGAAGACCAGAGCGGAGGGCACGTCGGGCTTCGCGATCCAGCCGGCGTCGGACAGCGACTGGGCATATTGCCGGGATGTCGCGTTCAGCTGGTTCTGCTCGACCATGCGCGCAAACGCCTCGATCGACGCCGGCGGTCGCTTCCAGACGCTGTATCCCATCGGCTGCGAGTAGTAGAGCCGGCGATCGTACGAGCCGTCCGTCTGTCCCCGCGCCACGCCTGCAACCAGGAGCAACAGCAGTGAGGCCGCCAGGACCATTGTGCCGGCTCGCCCCATCCGTCTTATTCCCGTGTATGTCCCCACAGCAAATATCTTAGCGGAACGCGATGGTGGCATCCAGTACTAAACTCTTTGGCAAGCGGTGTAGCGGCACGCATGGCAGGTCACGGGCGGCTGCAGGTATCCGTACCCCGAGAGAGGGCGAACCGCCTAGCGGGCGATGAAGAGCTGGGTGAGATACGTGCGACCGTGGGACGTGGCGAGGCCGACGGCGGTCTCGGTGTAGCGCGGGCTCAGAATGTTGGCGCGATGGCCGGGACTCTTGATCCAGGCGGCGACCGCTTCCGCGACCACGACATCCACGGACGGAGTGCCGACGTCCTCGAGCAGATTCTCGCCGACCGCCTGCCACTCCACGCCCGAGCTCGTCAGGCGTTCGCCCGCCGTCTCGCCATGATCGTCGCGGTGGGAGAAGAACCCCTGCTCCAGCATCCGCTCGCTGTAGGAGCGGGCGACCTCGCGGACATCGTCGCCGGCATACGACAGAGGCGGCAGGCTGTTCTCCTGGCGCACCGCGTTGATCCGTTGCAACAGCAGGAACTCCGGATCGGCCGGGAGCGCCGGGCTGCTTATCAGCGCCACAATCGTGGCGGCGACCAGGGCGATGACTATCTTGGGCAGGCGGTGTGGCACACACGAGAAAGCAGCAACGACGATGCCATGCTAAGGCAAGACGCGACGGCGGGAGTACTGAGGGCGGCGGCGGGGGAAGAGCGTCGAGATCCCGTCAGGAGGACGCGCTCCGGCACCGGAAGCTCAATTCGTGACGCGGCAGCCTACTTGAACTCCTGGGTGAAGAGGACTTGCTGGACGTACACGAAGCGCGGTGTCAGGGGAGGGAGATTCTGCACCTCGTTGAAGTCCGGGTCGTAGTCGTACCGACGGATGGGCGCGTTGTAGACCGGTGACCCGTACACCCACGAGCCATCCTTGTGCTCGGGCAGCCCGAGGCTGACGAACGAACCGCGATATGTCAGCCTGTCGCCACTCCAGCTCTCGTGAAATCGCGGGTAGTTTTCCAGGCCGCCGTTGTACGCGCCGCCGGTCGTGTCATCGACGCCGCCCAGAAAGGCGGTGTTGATCGTGGTATCGGCGGCGTTGCGGTTGCCGTCGCCGAGGGACAGGTTGCTCTGACAGTCGTTGGTACACGAGTGCGTCGTGCTGAAGTAGTTATTGGAAAGAATGTTGATCGTGTCGCCGATGATGGCCGCAGGCTGTTTTCCGGCGGCGATCGTGGCGGCGCTGTTGAAGTCCCCGAGGACGTAGACGGCCTGATCGCTGACCACGGTAACGCCGGTGGGGTCACCGCCCGGCGCCGGCGGGAAGGGGAGGGCGTTGGAGCCGAAGATGCGAACACCGTAGTTGTTGAGACCGTTCGAATCCGGCCCCTGGACGCTGGCATAGATCACGATTCCGCCGTCGGTTGTGTCCGACGGGTCGAAGAGGCGATTGGACGTGGGCTGCGCCATGTTCCAGCCCAGCAGGTCGTGGAGGTTGATGTTGAGCAGGTACATCCACTTCTGCTCGCGGTTGTCGTAGAACCCGCCGCGACGAAACTCAGTAAACGCCCCGGTGGAATCTTTCATGTCGGTTGAATACAAGGAGTAGACTCGGTTGTCGGAGCGGAAGTTCGGGAGATACGAATGTCGGCTGCGGTTGTTGCAGCCGACCGCGTGGCTGTCGCTGCAGTTGGTTCCGGGGCCGGCGGGAACGTCCGTATAGAAAATCGGCATTGTTCCGGGCATCGAGCTATTGGCGGTGTTCCAATTCTTGTCGCGGAGGAAAGACAGCAGGCGCTGCGTGAGGGTGGTATCCTGGCTGCCGCTGCTGTCCTGAACTTCGATGGTATCGAGGATCGCCGGATCCCCGTTGGCAACGGCCGTCGCCGAGGCGCCGGTAGCGGTCTGCGTCGTCAGATTGAGCACGATACGCAGATCGGCGTTCGTCCAGTAGATGCCCCCACCCTTTGCGGTGATGTCGGGCTGCGGCACGGAGATGCTGCGGATGCGGCTGACGATGCTTCCCTTCCACGCCGAGAGCGTCGAGGGCGGGACGACACTGGAGCCGCCGTTGCAGCTGAGCTGCCGCGGATCGAGGCGGCCGTCGTGGTTGGCGTCCTGCAGCATCGAGATGTAGACGGTTCCGTTGCAGTCGTTGCTGTTCTTGCGGCCGCGATGGATGTCGCCCTTGGCCGTCACCTGCACGGTGCTGATGTTGGTAGCGGGGTTGTCCTCGATGAAGAAGCCGCCGCCGCAGTTGGTGCAGGGAGGCGTGCTGCCGGTGCTACTGTCGGCATTCAAGTACAGGTCGCCGTTGGTGTGCACGCGGCCGTGGAGGTGCATCTCGGGGCCGGGCAGGATCTCGAGGTCGCGGCTGTAGAACGCCACGAACTGGAAGATCGGGATGTAGCCGACGTCGAACTCGGCGCCGACGCTGGCCTCGGTGTCCGCGGTGCCGCCGCCGCCCGGGTCCACGCCCGCCTTGGAGACCGCGATATAGGTGTATTGGAGCGAGTTCAGGCCACCGAACACCTGTCCGGCGGGGATGGTGATGCTCTCGGGGTTCCCCGGAACGTCGTTGAGCTCGTAGCTGATCTGGCGACTTCCGAGATCGAAGGTCTGCGCCGCGAAGTCGGAGCTCGTGGGGACGCGAAACCCGAGAAACAGGTTGCGATAGGTGCCCATGCCGCGGTTGAGACCGGATTCGGCCGCATAGAAGCCCGCCGTGGTCCGCTGGAACGCGCCGCGCATCTGGGTGTCGGAGATGATGGTGGTGGTAAGCGACACTCCCAGTCCGAGCAGAAGCGCCAGAATCAAGATGACGGCGACAAGGGCGATGCCGGACTCGCGTGACAGCGGGGTCGTCTGTGTCCTCATCCGCGGCGCTCCTTTGGCCGTTCCCGTCAGTGACCGATCACCGTGCTGCCCGGCAGGAGGTTGCGTGGCTTCACCCCGACCTGGCCGCTGCGGTAGTAGTACTGCCCGTCGTGGCCGACCGCGGCCGAGCGCACGGTTACGCTGAGCAGAACCTGATTGACCAACTGCCACTCCCCGTCGTTGGCGGGTAGGTTGACGACGTCGCACGTGCCGTCGCAGTTGCGCAGCAGCTCGTATTGAACGTTGAGCGAGGTTACCCCGTACGCGAAAGGGATGGCCTCTCCGTCGTTGACCTGGCGGGTGAGGACGGGCTGCGACGGATTGCTCTTGTCGATGGTGTACGTGCGCTCGTCGATGCTGTAGACGCCGCTGGTGTCCACGTAGGCCTGCGATAGAGCCGCTGTCAGGCTGAGCCGGCTCGTGCTCCCGCTCACCGCCGAGATGGTGAAGAACTCTCCGGTGCCGTCGGTGTTGCGGATGTACCCGCGCATGCCGGCGGTAAACCCGGCGGTGCTGGCGACCGGGAGGTCGGTCGAGCCCGCGGCGAGATTGCCATTGAGGGTCGTGCGCACGCAGCTCAGATCGGACTGAACCAGACCGGTGCGGGTTGTAATGGTGTCGGTGGTGCCGGAGTTGACTCCCGCCAGGGAGACGAACGACCCGTTGACCGGCAGGCAGGCCCCACCGAGCCGCAGGTCGCGCACCAACGTGTCCATGGTGGCACGCAACCCCTGCTGGGTCTCGATGCGAAGGATCTGGTCATCGATGGTGTTACGACTCGCCACGAAAAAGGCTCCCGTGATGGCGAGCACCAGGGACAGCAACGTCGTGCCGACGAGCAGCTCGAGCAGCGTGAAGCCGCTCTCAGCGCGTGATGTCCGTATAGATCGCATAGATCGTGTACTTCTGCGCGCCGTTGGGCTCCGTCCAGCTCACCGTCGTCGTGACGCTCTTCATGTTCGAGGCCGGCGAGTCGGGAACGACCTGGGTGGTGATCGTAAACGTCTTGGCCCCGATGGTCGCCGTATTGGTGCGGCTGGCGATCTGGTCGTAGTCCAGCGAACGGATGTCTTCGAGCTCCTTCTCGCCGAGAGCCACCGCCTGCGTCGAGGTGCCGTTGGTGGTCTGCATCCGAATCTGCTGCGTCAGCAACCCACCGAAAGCGGAGACCGCAATGGCGAAGAGGGCCAGTGCGACCAACGCCTCGAGCAGAGTGGCGCCGCGCTCCCCTCGCCGCAGCTTAGAGCTCATTGACCTGCCCCGAGGGCCAGACTTCGAGAGTCCGCGAGACGCCATAGCCGTCCTTGACGGCGATCTGTTGCGGTCCGGTGATGTTCACCGTCATCCCCCGCGTGTTGAACTCGTAGCGCGCGCCCACCACGGCCGAAGACAGGGCAGTAGCGGAGGGCAGCGTGATGGTCTGCACCTTCGTGTCGTCGGTCTGCCACTCGCCCGTGGCAGGATCCTGCTTCATGCGCTCGAGGCGAACCTGCGTGGCCGAAGGAAACTCCACCTGGTAGTGCACGCTCTTGGTGATGGCGTTGCTGCGCGCCAACCGGAGATTGGCGATCACCTCCGAATATGCGGTATTGATCTGCATGCGGCGGGCATCGAGATGAGGCGCCACGATCAAGGCGATGACACCGAAGACCACGATGGCCACGAGCACCTCGATGAGGCTGAAGCCCGCGCGCGTCACGCCGCTCCGCCGGGCCCATCGCTGCAACCGAGCGTTACTTTCAGTGAAACCAGGCATGGCTGGGTCGGTCGAATTGCAACATTCACGCCCCAAGGGCACTGACCCGACCCGTCTGGGAACGACGCCTACGAGGTTGATTCGCGGCGTCATACTTTTGGCGATCAGTGACCCATTGTGTTAACGTCCCGATGCTCAGGTGGCTTATTTTTCATTTGACAACCCTACCATGCGACAGGGCTCGCGAGCTTGTTCCTGATGACCTCGGCCGGTGACCAAGGGATTGAGTCGGCGCCCACATGGGCGGCGGCGACGCCGGGTTTGCTGGTGGCGCTGACGTTGGTTTTGAGCGCCGTAGCAACCGCGAAGCTGACCCTGCTAGCGTGCCGTGTACCGGTCGGCATCGAGCTGCTAGCGGGTTCCCTCGCCCTGCTGTGCCTGGGTCTGAGCACCACCGCGCCAGCCCGCATTGTCGCAGGGCCGGCAGCGACGCTGGCCACAGTTGGCGCCGGGTTCGCCGGGCTGGCGTTGGGACGCTTGCTTCCGGAGGAGCCCCTGGCCGTGGCTGCACTGTGGGGTCCGCTGCTGCTGCTGTCGGCCATCGTCGGACTTCGCACGTGGATTCGCAGCGCCGCCGGGATCCTGGGCGGTGCCGCGCTGGCCTTCCTCATCCTCCCCGCCGCCTCCGCTGGCAGCTCCGGCCTGAGCGTGGAGCCAACGTACCGGGGGATGGCCATTGCCCCCGTCTGGATGGCCGTGGACCGCTCGCTCCTGGTGGGAGCCGCGGCCCTGGTCGGCGGCTGTTTGCTCCTGATCCTTCAGACGCGGCGGTCCGGCAGCGAAGAGGAGATGCGGCGCTACCAGGCGCTCGGACGCCTGATGAGAGGGAAGGGCGGCCTCACCGCGGCGCACTACGGCGCCGTGGTGGCAGCGCTGGCGGACCACCGTTGGTGCGTGGCTGGTGTGGCGCTGGCCGAAGATGGCATGCTGCGCGTCTTAGCGGCCCGGGCGCCGGGGGGCCAGGTACCGTGGTCGACATTCGCTCGGGCTCTGCGCGACGGGGTGGTGCCCCTCCAGGATGCGGAAAACTCGTTGGCCCGCGCCGCACGGTTGGCCACGGTGGTCACGGTGCACTCCTGTAGGGAGCTGATCGGCGGCATGCTGCGCCGGTTCAGCCCGGAGGAACACCACACCGCCGGCAGCCCGCGCGAAGGCTGCGTCGTACCGTTCGGCAGCACCGCGATGCGCGGCGTTCTCTTCGCCGTCGGCGACGCGGAATCCTTTCCGCGCAAGGATTGGTTGCTCGATCTGGCGGCCGTCTTGACCCTGATCGAAAGGCAGGCGACGGAGAAGGGCGGGGGTTCCCAATGAAGAGGGCCACGGCCGTCGTCCTCGTCGCGGCGGCGACCTGGCTGGTCGGCTACGCAATGGCACGGTCGACCAGCCCGGAACAGGAGTTCGGCCGCGGTCTGGCCGCCCTGGCGGCGGGCGATTTTCCCGTTGCGGAACGGCGCTTTCGAGCCGTCGTGCAGTCCGATCCGCGATCCTACGAGGGGTACAACAACCTGGCCGTCGCCTGCGCCGCGCAAGGCCACGACGAGGAGGCGGCCGCGGCGCTGCAGACAGCGATCCGCCTGCGCCCGGAGTACGAGCGCGCGCATCAGAACCTGGCGGCCGTCTACGTCCGATTGGCTGCCAAGCAGTTGCTCGCCGCAGCGCAGCACACGGAAGGGGCACGCCGGCAATCGTTCGCGCTCACCGCGCGGGCCCTGCTCGAGGCCGGGCCGAAGCTGGCTCCGCCCGATCTCCTGGCCCAGGCCGCCAGCCTGGCAACCGCTCCGGCGGTCCGCGCGTCCGAAGCCGCGCCGGCGACGCCAACCCCAACGCCCACAGCCACACCACCCGCCGTGGCAACGCCGTCGGCGCCACGACCGACACCGGTGCGGTCGCTGGCGCGGGTCGAGGCCGTGGAGATCGAGCCGGTCGGTGCCCGCGCCTTGGTGATCGATCCCGCGCGTCGCGTCGCGCGGCTCTTCCGCCGCGACACGGACGGATTGACGCCCGCGGGCCAGTGGCCGCTGGCCATCCACGGTCGGGTCGGCGGCGCATCGCTGCTCCAAGTTAGCCGCCGGTCGAACTTTAGCGTGCGGCTGCGCGATCCCGCGCGCGCTGCGCCAGCGTCGTGGCTGATCGAGTCGGCGGCGAAATCGACCAAAGCGCCGGATGCGATCGTCCTGGCGACGCCGGACTTTCGCGCCGCAACGCAGTCGCTGGTCCCGGGGCAGGCGGTCGTGGTCGTCGCCGCAAACGGGACCGTCGCCTTGTCGGACGAGCTCGGGGCGGAGCTACGCCGGCGCGTCGAAGCATGGCGTGCGGCTTGGTCGACGGCCGACCTGAAAGCTTACGCCTCCTTCTACGCGGCGGACTTCGTCGACGATGACGGCCGCTCCCGTGCCGATTGGGAGGCGCGCAAGCGGGCCATCTTCGAGCATAGCGGCACCATTCGGGTGGCCATCGAGCAGGTCGCCGTCAACGCCTTCGGCGCTGTCGCCGATGTCACCTTCGAGCAGAGCTATGCTTCCGCGTTGCAACGGTCGCGCTGCCGCAAGGAGCTGGTGTGGCGCGAGAGCGCGCCCGGCGTGTGGCAGATCGCCGCCGAACGGGTCGTCGGCGAGTAGGTCAGGCCGGTGGACGAGCCTCGAGACGGCGCCGGATGAGAAACAGTGCAGCGCCCTCGTTCCCGTGCGGATCCTGTAGGTTGACGCCGGCAACCTCGAGAATGACCTCAGGCTGCCGCGCGGCCCGCACCTGACGCGGGGGAAGCGTCGCTTCGGTACGAATGGCGGCGAGCATCGCGGCGGCTTCGGCATGGCCGTCGACCAGAAGGTCCGCCAGTCTGTGCGGCGCCGAACGAGCTTCCCCAGCCGGAGTACCGAGCAGGGTCCGTGCGCCCTGGTCGAGCTCGGTGCAGGTGCCGTCGATCGCGACGAGAAGCCAACCCTCGGCTTGATCCGGGGCGTCGAGCAGGCCCGCCGGCGCCGGCTTGGGGCTCAGGGGGAGCAGCGGTTCGCCCGCGCTCTGCCGGAGGGTCGCTTTGATCCGGTCGACTCGGGTGAGGCGCCAGCGCAGGCGGACCGCCGCGCCGAAAAATAGCGCCGCGGCCAGAAGGGCGAGGGCCACAGCGAGTTGATTCACTCGTTCCCCGCCAGGCCGAGCCGCTTCACAGCGTCAGCGAGTCCGCGCATCTGGTGTCGGAGCAGGTCGCGCCAGGAGGAGATATCCGGCTCGGGGAAGTGCTGCGCCGTCGTCACGACAATGCGAACCGCCGTCAGCCGCGGCTTCAGCTCGGCCGCAATCGCGTGGAGCGCTCCTGCGACGGTCAGCCGCAGGCCTTCGGCGGAGCCGGGGGCGCGCAGAGCATCGGCGATTTCCCGCTGCGCCGCCGCCGGGTTGAAGGTGTCGGCGAGCTCGAGCCGGACCGAGCGTACCCCAGGCCACCATCGCGCCGGGGAGGGCTCGCGGGGAGAGCGCCGGCGCCGCGCGTCGACGACGAGGGCAGGGCGGGGCCAGCTCCCGGGATCGCCGCG
>Ga0315556_1002483_pt1 | contig 10513 bp, 10 predicted proteins | sample SalMarSW160310MG_FD_202112 | JGI IMG/M metagenome (GOLD analysis project Ga0315556, IMG submission 202112) | Salt marsh sediment microbial communities from the Plum Island Ecosystem LTER, Massachusetts, United States - Salt Marsh Sediment SW1603-10 ... | reverse complement strand
GGTGCCAGTGAAGTTGTACAGGTGCTCTGGAAGCATGGAGCGGGAATACTGGCAACCGCGGCGGCTATGAATATTGCAGTGATCTTTGTGCCCTTGCTCAGGGGAACAGTCACTGAAATTCATACTCTCGGATGGGTCCAGCTGGGTATCGCGGTCTACATCATTATTTACCTGTTCACCTCCCATCGTGTCCGGGATACCTTTGCCGACTTCCCGGCGGAAAGTAACTAACCGCCTATCCCGGTCCCGGCGAGCGGGCATTCCCGGCAGATGAACTGGCTGAATCTTTCCGTTGTGGTTCCCCGGGCACAGGCCGATGCGGTGGTCGCTTCGCTGGAAGGGGAAGGCGCACTTTCCGTTTCACTCCTGGATGCACTGGATGAAGTGCTGGTCGAACCGGTACCCGGCGAAACTCCTTTGTGGGAACAGGTACGGGTGGTCGCCCTGTTCCCCGGCTCCTCGAGTGTGGAGTCATTGCAGCAGGTGCTCTGCAGCCGGTTGCCGGAAGTGCCGCTCCATATACAGGTCGAACCGCTGGCTGACCGCGACTGGATCAGCGCCTGGCGGGACAACTTCAGACCCATGCAGTTCGGTTCACGACTGTGGGTATGCCCGAGCGGTACGCAGTGTCCGCAGGACGATGGCATCGTGGTGTGGCTGGACCCGGGCGCCGCGTTCGGCACCGGCACGCACGCGACGACGGCCCTGTGCCTCGAATGGCTGGACCGCCACCCGCCGGCCGGGCAGGCCGTCATCGATTATGGTTGCGGTTCCGGGATCCTCGCCATCGCCGCCGCCAGGCTGGGTGCAGCCCGGGTGGCCGCGGTGGACATCGACGCCCGTGCCGTGGACGTGACCCGTGAGAACGCGCTTCTGAACGGCGTAAGCGGAAACCTGGTGACCGGTCTGCCCGGCGAGTCGGCGCTGGCGCCGGCGCACCTGGTGATCGCCAACATACTGGCCAATCCCCTGCAGGAACTGGCGTCGCAGTTGTGCGATTACCTGTTGCCGGGCGGCAGGATCCTGCTGACCGGTATCCTCGAGCACCAGGCGGAAACCGTGCAGCAGGCCTACCGGCACCGGGTCGTGTTCGAAGCACCGCGGCAGCGGGACGAATGGGTGCTGCTGTCGGGAACCCGTCGCTCCTGCGGTTGATTGCGCCATCGATGGCGGCGCATGTGCCGGTTTGTGATCGGCTGCAAACCGTCATGCAAAGTACGGTACACTCCCGCCCATGTATACCTGCTGTCCGAAATGCGCCGCTGTCTTCGAGGTGTCGGCTGCCTTGCTGGCCGAGGCCGGGGGGCGGGCGCGTTGTGGTGAATGCCGTCACGTCTACAACGTCTTCGATGCGCTGTATGACACCCTGTCCGATTTGCGCGAGGCCAGGACCGAGTCCACGCGATTGCGGATCGAGGCACTTTACGGCAGCGATTCCGGTAATGAAATCCCCGGTGTGGGTATGGCAGGCGACACCGTGCCGGAGCTGACCCCGGCTGCCTGGCAGCTGCAGCCCGTGCGAGGTGCGGATCTGCTCAGTGGCCTGGGCATCTTCCTGTTGCTGGGACTGCTTGGCGCACAAGGGATCTGGTTCAACCGCGCGGCGCTGGCCGCGCAACCGGAGTGGCGGCCGGCGGTCACCCGCCTCTGCACACTGGTGAACTGCAACCTGCCATTGCCGAAGGAACCGTCACAGCTGGTGTTGCTGAGCCGCGACGTGCGCCAGCATCCGGACGCGGACGGCGCGCTGCTGATCGATGTCGAGTTCGAGAATCAGGCACCCTTTACCCAGGCATACCCGGTGTTCGAGGTGAGTTTCAGCGACCAGTCCGGTAACCCGGTGGCGATGCGCCGTTTCCGGCCGGCCGAGTACCTCAAGGCAAAGACCGATATCGATGCGGGTATCCGGTCTGAACAGCGGGTGTCGGTCGAACTGGAGGTGCTGGATCCGGGCGAGAGCGCGGCTTCCTACCAGTTCGAGTTTCTCTGAAGCCTGAAATTTCAGGTCTTTTCCAACGCGCTTTCACAACGCTGAACAAGCGGGTATTATCTCCCGTCCTGCAATTCCGGAAACACAAGGACACGTCACAATCTCCGGTGAATATCGGGCACTACACACTTCCGAATGCGTTGATCCTTGCGCCCATGGCCGGTGTCACCGATCGGCCCTTCCGGCAACTTTGCCGCGCGCAGGGAGCCGGACTCGCGGTATCGGAAATGGTGGCTTCCAATGCACTGCTGTGGGGCAGCGAGAAAACGCGCAGGCGTATCGACCATGCCGGTGAAGACGAACCCGTTGCAGTGCAGATTGCGGGCGCGGATCCGCAGATGATGGCGGATGCTGCTCGATTCAATGTGGACAATGGTGCACAGATCATTGATATCAATATGGGTTGCCCGGCGAAGAAGGTGTGCAATGTCATGGCCGGCTCGGCCCTGATGCAGGATGAACGGCTGGTGGGACGCATTCTCGATGCCGTGGTCAACGCGGTGCCGGTACCGGTAACCCTGAAGATTCGCACCGGCTGGGATCCGCAACACCGGAACGCAGCGGCGATTGCGCGTCTTGCCGAGCGGGCCGGCATCCAGGCGCTGGCCGTGCACGGCCGTACCCGCGCCTGCGGCTTTCGTGGTGAGGCGGAACACGACACGGTGCGCGCCATCAAGTCAGGGGTGGGTATCCCGGTCATTGCCAACGGCGATATCACCACACCCGAGCGCGCGGCGGAGGTGCTGCAGGAAACCGGGGCCGATGCGGTCATGATCGGTCGCGCCGCCCAGGGGCGCCCGTGGATCTTCCGCCAGATCGCCTGGTACCTCGCCACGGGTGAACGCCTGCCCGAACCCGGGCCGTCCGAAATCAGCGCCATACTCTGCGAGCACCTGGGAAACCTGTACACGTTCTATGGCGAGTACACCGGTGTCCGCGTGGCTCGCAAGCACATCGCCTGGTACAGCAAGGGGCAGCGGGACGGCAACGTGTTCCGGCAGCAAATCAACCAGGTGGAAACGGCCGCTGCGCAGCTGCAATCCGTGCGCGGATACTTCGCGCGCCTGGCAGACCACGGGGAACTGGCCGCATGAACATGCCGGTCCTGCATGAGCGGCGCAAGCAGCCGATCCGTCGCAGTGTGACCTCGGCACTGGAGCTGTTCCTGCACGACCTGAACGGTCACCCGGTCAACGACCTTTATCACGTGGTGCTGAACGAGGTCGAGCCGGCCATGCTGAACGTCGTCATGCAGCATGTCAGCGGTAACCAGAGCCAGGCGGCCGAGATGCTCGGTATCAGTCGCAGTACCCTGCGCAGGAAACTCAGGCAGTACAATCTCGAATAACTTCCCCACCCGCAGGCTGAGCGGCCACGGGCACCAGGCAAACAGGGTTGAGTCATGATCAAACGGGCACTCATCAGCGTCTCCGACAAGACCGGCGTGGTGGAATTCGCCGCCGCACTGCACGCCCTCGGGGTGGAAATCCTGTCCACCGGGGGGACGGCAAAACTGCTGGCGGAACACGGTGTGCCGGTCATCGAGGTGTCCGACTTCACCGGTTTCCCGGAAATGATGGATGGCCGGGTCAAGACGCTGCACCCGAAGATTCACGGGGGCATCCTGGCGCGTCGTGGCCTCGATGAGGCCGTGATGGCGGCAAACGGGATCCTGCCCATCGATCTCGTCGCGGTGAACCTGTATCCCTTCGAGCAGACCGTCGCACGTCCGGACTGTGACCTGCCGGCCGCGATCGAGAATATCGATATCGGCGGGCCCACCCTGCTGCGCGCCGCGGCCAAGAACCATGCCTCGGTAACCGTGCTGGTGGACAGCGTGGATTATTCCACGGTGCTGGAGGAGATGCGCGCCGGCAACAACACGGTGTCGGACGCGACCCGCTACGCGCTGGCCGTAAAAACCTTCGAACACACGGCCCGCTATGACGGTGCGATCGCCAACTACCTCGGCACGATCGGTGCCGACGGCAGCCGTTCCGATTTTCCCCACACACTGAACCTGCAGTTCCGGCAGGTCCAGACCATGCGTTATGGCGAGAATCCGCATCAGCGCGCGGCGTTCTTTGTCGAGCAGGCACCGCGCGAGGCGTCCGTTGCCACGGCCCGGCAACTGCAGGGCAAGGCCCTGTCCTACAACAACGTGGCCGACACCGATGCGGCGCTGGAATGTGTAAAGACCTTTAGCGAGGGGCCCGCCTGCGTCATCGTCAAGCACGCCAACCCGTGCGGCGTGGCACTGGGTGCCGATCCGCTTGCGGCCTATGAGCGGGCCTTCAGGACCGATCCGACCTCGGCGTTTGGCGGCATCATCGCCTTCAACCGTCCGCTGGACGCGGAAACGGCGATGGCGATCATCCAGCGCCAGTTCGTCGAGGTGATCATTGCACCCGGGGTGAATACCGATGCCCTGCCGGTGCTGGCCGCCAAACAGAACGTACGGGTACTCGAGTGCGGTGAGTGGGGCGGGGAGCCGGTGCCCGGCCTGGATTTCAAGCGCGTCAACGGCGGCCTGCTGGTGCAGGACCGCGACCTCGGACGGGTCGGCCGTGCCGACCTGAAGGTGGTGACGGAACGCGCACCGTCGGAACAGGAACTCACCGACCTGCTGTTTGCCTGGCGGGTCGGCAAGTTCGTCAAGTCCAACGCGATCGTGTACTGCAGGGACGGCATGACCATCGGGGTCGGTGCCGGTCAGATGAGCCGTGTCTACAGTGCAAAGGTGGCCGCGCTCAAGGCGGCCGATGAAGGCCTGGAGGTGCGTGGTTCGGTCATGGCCTCGGATGCCTTCTTCCCGTTCCGGGACGGTATCGACCAGGCCGCCGAGGCCGGTATCGTGGCGGTGATCCAGCCCGGCGGTTCGATGCGCGACGAGGAAGTGATCGCGGCGGCAAACGAACACGGCATCGCCATGGTGTTCACCGCCATGCGCCATTTCCGGCATTGAGATTTGTGCTGTGAAGAGTGAGACGTGACATGATAATGGCCACGGAAACACACGGAACAACACGGAAAGAACATACACAATATATTGCAGATCACTGCTGTCCCGTTTACATACAGAGGATAATCAGTAACACGTTCATCCAACATAGTTTCGGGCGTGGTCGATCGGTTCGGGACATGAAAACCGACACCCGTTGTTTAAGCGATGTATTCCTTATCGGCAACTGCTCCCTGCATTGCTCCCGGCTCGGGCGTCCTGCTTCGCTCTACCGGGTCCATCCCTGGACCAGTACCACCAACATCCCTGTCGGCATCCCTCCGGGAGAAGGCCGGGATGAGGGGATAGAGTTCAGGCAGTTAACCAGATCTGATCCCCTCACCCCGGCCCTCTCCCGGAGGGAGAGGGAGTTTGTGGGACAGCATTCAGTTGCAGGCTTTCGGGATAATTTGATACGGGTTTTTTCCGTGTTGTTCCGTGTGTTTCCGTGGCCATTAATCCTTTATGCAGGCAAGCATGAACATCCTCATTATCGGTAGCGGCGGGCGCGAACACGCCCTGGCCTGGAAGGCGGCGCAGTCGCCGCAGGTGGAACGCGTATACGTCGCCCCCGGCAATGCCGGGACCGCGCTGGAACCGCGCATCGAGAACGTCCCGATCGAGATGCTGGATTTCGATGCGCTGGCTGCATTCGTACAGTCCCGCGACGTGGGCCTGACCATCGTCGGGCCGGAGGTGCCGCTGGTGCGCGGCATCGTCGATCGCTTCCAGACGCTGGGCCTGCGTTGTTTCGGCCCGACCCGCGCCGCCGCGCAGCTGGAAGGCTCCAAGACCTTTGCCAAGGACTTCCTGCAGCGTCACCGGATTCCCAGCGCCGGTTACGCCACCTTCACCACCACGGCGCCGGCGACCGAGTACATCCGTGCGCAGGGTGCGCCCATCGTCGTCAAGGCGGACGGGCTGGCCGCCGGCAAGGGTGTGATCCTGGCGCAGAGCGAGGCGGAGGCCATCGCGGCGGTGGAGGAGATGCTGGCCGGCAATGCCTTCGGCGAGGCCGGCCATCGCGTGGTGATCGAGGAATTCCTGCAGGGCGAGGAAGCCAGTTTCATCGCCATGGTCGATGGCGAACATTGCCTGCCGCTGGCCACCTCGCAGGATCACAAGGCACGCGACAACGGGGACAGGGGACCCAATACCGGCGGCATGGGGGCGTACTCACCGGCCCCGGTGGTGACCCCGGAAATCCATGCCCGGATCATGAATGAAGTGATGTGGCCGACCGTCCGCGGCATGGCGGCCGAGGGGCATCCGTTCACCGGGTTCCTGTACGCCGGACTGATGATTGCCGGTGACGGCACGCCGAAGGTGCTCGAATTCAACGTGCGTTTCGGCGACCCGGAGACCCAGCCGGTCCTGTGCCGGCTGCGATCCGACCTGGTCGAACTGTGCAACGCGGCCATCGATGGCACTCTGGACCGGGCCAGTGTCGACTGGGACGGGCGTGCCGCGCTTGGCGTGGTGATGGCGGCCGGCGGCTATCCCGGCAATTACCGCAGGGGGGACGTCATTCAGGGGCTGCCGGAGACGGACGATAATTCGTGCAAGGTCTTTCACGCCGGCACCCGCAGCGCGGGCGACAGGGTGCTGACCGATGGCGGCCGCGTGCTGTGTGTCTGCGCCCTGGGAGAGACCATCGCCACCGCGCAGCGGCAGGCCTACGGCTGCGTCGAACGGATTCGCTGGCCGGATGTTTATTACCGGACCGATATCGGGTACCGTGCTGTTGAGCGTGAAACGTGAACGGTGCGGCGTGACCGGGCAGCGGGGATGGTCTGTAGTGCCGCAGCCTGCCACCCGACGGAGATAACCTTTCGCGTTTTACGTCCGGTTTGCATAAGGAGATCGTCATGGAACTGCTGGGCTGGGTCGTCGTTGCACTGATCGTCATCGTACCGCTCTGGGGTGTGCTGCTGTTCAATCGCCTGGTCGGCCTCAGGAACCAGGTGAAGAACGGATGGCGCCAGATCGATGTGCAGCTCAAGCGCCGGCATGACCTGATTCCGAACCTGGTCGAGGTGGTCAAGGACTATATGTCCTACGAGCAGGAGACCCTCAACAAGGTCATCCAGGCGCGCAACTCGGCCGTCAGCGCCACCACGCCGGAAACCGCCATCGCGGCCGAGGGTGTGCTGACCGGTGCCATGGGCAAGCTGTTTGCCCTGATGGAAAACTACCCGGACCTGAAGGCCAATGAGAACGTCTCGCGCCTGATGGAGGAACTGAGTGCAACCGAGAACAAGATCGCGTTCTCGCGCCAGTTCTACAATGACAGCGTGATGGCGCTGAACAACGGGGTTGAATCCTTCCCGTCCAATATCATCGCCGGTGCGTTCGCCTTCAAGCAGGCCGCCTATTTCGAGGTGCCGGAAGGGGAAACGGCCGTGCCTGCCGTGAACCTGCGTTGAGTTTGCCGGCCCCGGATCACGGGGCCGTCCCGCCAGGCAGATGCCAGACCAGCCATCCACCAGTTGTCCGGAATGCGGTGCCGGTAACCGGTCCGGTGCCCGCCGTTGCCGGCAATGCGGGGCGCAACTGGCCCCGCCAGGCGCGACACGACGTACTCCGGCGAACAAGATCCTCCGGCGCACCGACTTTCTGGCCGCGGCGCGCGCCAACCAGCGCGCCACGCGACGCCTGGTCTTCGCCTTGCTGGTCATTCTGACGGTGCTGGGTTACCTGATCGGCTGGAGCGCCGAACTGGCGCTGCGTGGTATGCCCGCGCCGGCCCCCGATGCCTGGTCTCTCAGCCTGTGGGGTTTCCGGGGCGGCTTTCTGCTGCTGGTCATCGGTGCCGTCTGGTCGTGGATTGCGTTCCACAGTGGTGACCGGCTGGTACTGAAACTGACCGGTGCGGAGGAGGTGGGCGCCGACCAGGAACCCGTACTGCATAACGTGGTCGAGGAAATGGCCATTGCCGCCGGTATCCCCAGGCCGCACCTGTACGTGATCGAGACCGATGCGCTGAACGCGTTTGCCACCGGCATGAGTCCGGCACGTGCCGCCATCGGGGTGACCCGCGGCCTGCTGAACACCCTGAACCGCGAGGAGCTGCAGGGTGTCATCGGCCATGAAATGGGCCACATCGTGAACTGGGATATCCGCTACGCGACCGCGGTGGGCGTCATCGTCGGCCTGATCGCGCTGGTCAGCGACGGGGCATTGCGGACACTGTTTTTTTCCGGCCGGTCGCGAAATTCCGGCCGGGGTGGCGCCGGTCCGGCGCTGGTCATGATCGTGCTGGTTGCTTTTGCGGCGCTGGCCCCGCTGTTTGCCGTGCTGGTGCAGTTTGCGGTATCACGCCAGCGCGAGTTCCTGGCCGATGCCACCAGCGTCCGCCTGACCCGCAATCCCCGGGGGCTGATCTCCGCGCTGGAAAAGCTCTCGGCCAGTAGCACACCGTTCAGCGGCGCCAACCGCGCCACGCAGCACATGTTTATCGTGAATCCGTTGCGGAATTTCAGCGAACAGTCCAGCCGCCTGTACGCGACCCACCCGCCGCTGGCGCTGCGCATCAATCGCCTGCGCAACCTGGGTGCGCAGGGGGTGTGAGAGGAAGATCTGAAGACCTAGCGCCGCATCGAATCGAAGAATTCCGCATTGTTTTTGGTGGCCTTGAGCTTGTCGAGCATGAACTCCATGGCGGCCAGTTCGTCCATCGGGTGCAGCAACTTGCGCAGGATCCACATCTTCTGCAGTTCCTTCGCGTCGGTCAGCAGTTCCTCGCGGCGGGTACCCGAACGGTTCAGGTTGATCGCCGGGTAAACACGCTTTTCCGCGATGCGGCGGTCCAGGTGGATCTCGTGGTTGCCGGTGCCCTTGAATTCCTCGTAGATCACGTCGTCCATGCGCGAACCGGTGTCGATCAGCGCAGTGGCGAGGATGGTGAGGCTGCCGCCTTCCTCGATGTTGCGTGCGGCACCGAAGAACCGCTTCGGACGCTGCAGGGCGTTGGCATCGACGCCGCCGGTCAGCACCTTGCCGGAGGAGGGCACCACCGTGTTGTAGGCGCGGCCGAGGCGGGTGATGGAATCCAGCAGGATCACCACATCACGCTTGTGCTCGACCAGCCGCTTGGCCTTTTCGATCACCATCTCCGCCACCTGTACGTGGCGGCTGGCCGGTTCGTCGAAGGTGCTGGATACCACCTCACCCTGTACCGAGCGCGACATCTCGGTCACCTCTTCGGGACGTTCATCGATCAGCAGAACGATCAGGTAACACTCCGGATGGTTCGAGGTGATCGACTGGGCGACGTTCTGCAGCAGCATGGTCTTGCCGGCCTTGGGTGGCGATACGATCAGGCCGCGCTGTCCCTTGCCGAGGGGCGCCACGAGGTCGATGATGCGTGCGGTGATGTCCTCGGTGCTGCCGTTGCCGCGTTCCAGCCCGAGGCGCTCGTTCGGGTGCAGCGGAGTCAGGTTCTCGAAGGCGACCTTGTTCCTGGCGTTCTCCGGCTTTTCGTAGTTGATCTCGCTGACCTTCAGCAGGGCGAAATAGCGTTCGCTGTCCTTGGGCGGGCGGATCTTGCCATCGACGGTGTCCCCGGTGCGCAGGCTGAAACGCCGGATCTGGCTGGGTGAAACGTAGATGTCGTCCGGTCCGGCCAGGTAGGAGCTGTCGGCCGAGCGCAGGAACCCGAACCCGTCCTGCAGGATCTCCAGCACCCCGTTGCCGAAGATGTCCTCTCCCTTCTTGGCGTGTGATTTCAGGATCGAGAAGATGATGTCCTGCTTGCGCTGGCGGGCAACATCCTGAATGCCCATGCCCTGGGCGATTTCGATCAGTTCTGAGGCGGGTTTGAGCTTGAGTTCGGACAGATTCATAGAGGACCTTTGTCGGGTTTTACGGGTTCTGGAACGGGCCGGAAGGGCCGGGAGGATTGCTGGATTTCTGTAGTTTGTCGGGCTGTTGTCGGGTCCGGGTGCCGTATCCGGTATGGGACCGTGTGTGTCCGGGTGCCCGGAGGCGCACGCGGCTTGCTGTGCTACAGGTTGCTGTCGATGAAGGCGGTCAGCTGGGACTTGGACAGCGCCCCCACCTTGGTGGCTTCCACGTTGCCGTTCTTGAACAGCATCAGTGTCGGGATCCCGCGAATGCCGTATTTTGGAGGTGTTTGCGGGTTATCGTCGATATTGAGCTTGGCCACCTTGATCTTGCCGTTGTATTCCGTGGCGATCTCTTCCAGGATCGGTGCGATCATCTTGCAGGGGCCGCACCACTCGGCCCAGTAGTCAACCAGTACAGGGTCGGCCGACCGGATCACGTCCTGGTCGAAGGTGGCATCTGTCAGGTGCAGGATGTTATCGCTCACGGCTTGGTATCTCCTAATGATGAAGGTGTAATCCGGTAACCACAGGAAACTGCCAGGGCATACCTGAAAGATTGTGGAACTGGAAAACCGTTGTGTGATGTGTCAGGGGGTGAAATCCGTTCCCTGGCAGGACAGCCTTGACGTGTCTCTCCTGCGACAGGCGGACAGACACTGCTTATGTCGGCTATTT
>Ga0315556_1002482_pt1 | contig 10514 bp, 21 predicted proteins | sample SalMarSW160310MG_FD_202112 | JGI IMG/M metagenome (GOLD analysis project Ga0315556, IMG submission 202112) | Salt marsh sediment microbial communities from the Plum Island Ecosystem LTER, Massachusetts, United States - Salt Marsh Sediment SW1603-10 ... | reverse complement strand
AGTTCCACGCTCCGTCATCGCCCCGTCAGGCTGCTGTGCCTTCGGGTTGATCCCACCCTTCGAGAAGTCCAGCACGCCAGCCTCTACTAGCGCCATCGCCATGACGTGGTTGCGCCACTTCGGATCGTTGATGGTCTCGAATCCCTGGTAGTAACCGCTGTCAGCCTGCTTTTGTGCGAGCTGCATCTGAGCAGACACGATGTTGTTGATAGAGGACTGCACCTTCGGGTTCTGGCGGTACTCTGGGATCTTCGAGAAGAACTCCTGCTGGATCTGTTGCAGACCTGTCGCAGCCTTCTGCCGGTTCTCCGCGATCCTCGCTACGTGCTCGCTATACCGCTGCCGGTTCTCGAACTCTTCGCGCTGCCTCTGGTACTGCCACAACTGGCTGACGGCAGTCATCACCTGATTCTGCTGCTGCGCATTCGAGGCACTCAGAATCTGGGTCACCTTGGCCGCAGCTTGGGCAGGGTTGATAGTCCACTCCTCGTCGCTTGGGAGGCCCATAGGCTGCGCTGGAGGAGGCTGCTGATACTGCGGTGGCTGCTGTTGCTGTTGCAGCATCCAAGGAGGAACAGCCTGCTGAGGCTGCTGTTGATATTGCGGAGATTGCGTCGGCTGTTGGGGCTGTGGCGCCTGGGGGGAATCACCGATCTCTCCCCGCATGTATCGGCCTAGCATCTCCGCGAATTCAGGATCTTCTACTGGACTGTCGTCTGGTTCAGACTCTGGTTCTGCTGCTACTACGTCTTCTTCGACAGGGGATGTCTCGACGGCATCGGGTTCCCCTCCCGTGTCTACCTCCGGTGCCGTGCCAACCAAGTGCTCTGAATCACCCATTCCCGTCATCCTTTCTTCGGGTTATTTGCAGCGCTGAGAAAGGCAAAGATATGCTGCCACGTCTTCGCCCGCGTCTGTACGACAGTGAACGTGTCCTGCTTCGCGTGCATCAGTTCCCCGCTAACGTCATACAACTGGCCCTCCACCCATGCCAGGAGGTGGCTGAACTCCTCCATTTTGGCCAGGCGGTCCACCGCCTCCTGGTCCCATTCCGGGCGGTCCCAGTGCGGCAGGGGGAGGTGGACCTCCCTGCGGAGGCTGTCCTTTGAGCATGGCGTTCTCTTGAGCCAGTTGCTGACCCGCTTGATCCATCTGCTGCATTTGCCCCTGCATTTTCTGGAGTTGCTGCTGGAGTTGCTGGATGATCTCGAAGAGTTGCTTTCCGGCATTCAGTTCCCCTTCCATGTCGATCATAGCAGCATGAGGCGAGTCAAATTCCGTCAGCATATCCTTGGCGTGCGCAGTGACCAACTTCACGAGCTTCTCTGCGATCAGTGACATCGGAGACGGAGTAGTAGCTGCGGACACAAGCTCCATCAACGGCTTGGTCATAGAGATGACCTTGTCAGTGAGAGCAAGCAATTCCTGCTTCCGCATAGAACGGCTCATGTTCTGCGAGCTAACCCGAGTCTCTACGATGACCTGATCTTCCCAGAACTCCGAGGGCCAATTGAGCATCTCTTTGAGCAGGACAGCCTGAGTCTGCTCTTGCTGTGGCTGCTGTGGTCCCTGCATCGGCCCTTGCATCTGGCCCTGTGGTTGCATCTGCGCTTCTTGCTGGTCGAGGTCGGCAAGCTCCAGACCAGCCGTGTAATACGTCATGCCGTCCGGAAAATACTGCTTGTACCTCGAGACCATCATTCTCGCTACGAGATTGAGATACTCGCGGAAGCGGTCGATGCGCTCGAAGTGAGGCTGCATCGCCTCTTCGATCAGCTTGACCTGTCCGGTTGCCGTCGGCCTATCCGTGGTCTCCTTGCCCTGCAAGTACGGCGGGATGTTTGCAACCTCTGCCGCTTCGTTGCTCATGTCGGCCTCGAGCGTCTGAAGCTGCGTGTAGGGCTGCATGAAGTTGACCTGATGGAAGTGATCCCTGATGTTCTCGAGCATCGCAGAGGATGCCTTATAGATCCCGCCCCTGAACGGCTCGTCCTTGAATCGCTTGGCTACGTCGTCTAGATCCGTGAATACCGCGACCTCATTGGCTCTCGACGCAGCGTCAAGCCTCTGGTTGAACGATGCGGAGCGCCCACGATGTAACGACTCAAGTGTGTAGCAAAGAGAAGTTCCGTCGAGAGTCCCCTGTACCGGCTCCCACTCGAACGTAGTGAATGGTCTCGGATACGTCTCAAACCAGTTGTAGACGCATCGCATGACGCGACCACCCGCGCCAGCATGTCTCTCAGTCGTAATGATGATCTCTCGATCGTCGTACTGGGTGTAGATCTCGAGGATCTCATACGTCTTATCGGCACTTGATTCACTCTCACCCTCTGTCTTCGCGGACTTGAGCGAGAACTTGTCCTTCTTGTCTACGCCTTCTGGGTTGGCGAGCACGTCCATGAAGTCGGCGTCTCCACCGAACTTCTCCCCGTACATCCTTCCAGACTTCAACTCTCGCTTGAGCGTCCTCTTCGTCTTCCTGAGTCGATGCGTGACCCACGGCATGTCAGCGATGACATCCCCGTCAGGATGAATGAAGTCCTCTGTCGGGATGATCTCCGGGAAGACCTTGAGATACTCTTCGTCCGCAACCTCTGCCTTCTTCTCTCCTGTCGGCTTCTGGATAGGCTGGCCACTCATGGGGTCGAGCGTGTCTATCATCACATCGACGTAGCGGAGCCTCTTCTCCTTGCACATCTGCGCCTGCATCTTGCAGACAGCTTTGCTGAAGACCTGAGAGTGCTTGACGGAGAGATGGCAGAACTTCCTGAAGTCTACCTTGTCCACCATCCAGTCAATCGCGTCCTCGAGAGCACGTACGAACTTGAGGTCTGACGCATACCTTGCGGTACAGGAGTAGACCCTGTCGTACATGAAGATCGGGTTGATTAGTCTGGCTTCCGTTCCAACTGCGAGCTTGCGTGTGGTGGGGATGTCGATGTTGGAGTCAATCGAACCTTGTCGGAGATCTTCTCGTTGTAGGCGTGAGTTGTACTGGAGGATTCCTACTTCCCACTGTTTTTCGAGTTCTCCGCGTCCCTGCAGAACCGATTCGATCTCTTCTAAAAGATCGGAGACGAATTTATACTTCTCTTCCTGATTCTTAAATTGGACCGGCTCGACTTTGAATCTCGCAGGATTCGGAGTGTCTAGCTTCATCTGCACCTCACGTCGAGCACGTCAAACCGTACCTGACTGCAATCTTATGCTTAAATCTCGGTTCGTCAACTTCTTCCTCGTAAGGTAGCTCGTCATTGTAGATGTCTTGGGGCTCTCTTTTCCAGAAATCAGCGTGGTAACATGCAGAGTCCACAAGGTTTGGCGATGACCCGGGCAACATCCGCGTAATCAGCTTGTAGTTGACAATTCTGATGGAGCAAAGCTCCTGAATGAGCCGCATAATTCCAGGGTCGTGCAGGTTGAAGAACACCTGATGGTTCGCAACCCACGGCTGAAATGCGTCGATTCTCTGCGGTTTCCCCCTGTTTGCGGGCTCTGACGGGATGATTCTGTAGTGCTTCCTCCGCTTCACCATTTCGTCTCTCAGGAGGTGCTTCAAGACCTTCTGATACGAGCCGGCCTCGGGTGAGATGATGTCTACCTTCCACCTTTCGGCCATTGTGAAGACCTTGTCGAGAAGCTCGTTCGTCAGAACCTTCCCGTCCCATGCTTCTAGGAAGAACCCGTAGCCTGGAGTGCGGATGAATCCAGACACCGTGACGGCGGATGCGTCCCTTCCTTCGCCCGAAGACGGGTCGATAGTTAGTACACGAAGCATCCCGCTCTTTGGGTACGCTACTCCCTCTCCGTCTGAGGTGCCGACAATGACGGCGTCCCTGCTGTAGTCGTAGCTGCACGCCTGATCCAGTAGATCCTGCTCTAAGAACCGTACTTCACCCTTGTCGATGAAGACGTTGAGCATCTGATGGGAGTACGTCCCACGCATCTTGTCAGACATCTTGGCAAGACTTTTCTCTGTGAACCCCTTCTTGCTGTGCTTGTTCTCGCCTTTCTCCCAGATCGGGACGGGCAGTTCACGAGGTTCCCCCAAATAGACCACTTTACGGGTCATTGGCTTGCGCGGACCTTCGTAGCCTACTTCATCCAGGAAGCGGTAGTACCTGTCGTCTACCTCTGCTCCGAGGATGAGCTTCCTGTACAGTGGGTCACGTATCAACTCCTCGTAGAATCCACCGGGCCATGAGGTTCCTATGATGTCTGTACGGGCAGTGTCGTGATTGTCCTGCAATCCTGGGAGTGCTCGAAGATACGATCTTGCCGCGTTGATCCTGACCTCAGATCCAGAATCCTTGTCCCCAATCGGGTCGTCCAGCTTGAAGATGTCATAGTGACCGGAGACAATCTCGCTGTCTACTCCCCATGCTGTTACAGTGGCCTCTCCGTAGTTGCCAGTTCTCGGGACTTCAATCTTGTCGGTAGTTACTCGGCAGTCCTTCGTAGGCACCCTCTCTGGGAAGAAGTGGGCAAATCTCCCGTTAGGATGCGTCATGATCCTTCGTAGAACTGATAGCTTGTCCTTCGCAGCCGAGCTGCTCACCATAGCGATAGCGATGCGGACCTCGGGGTTCTTGATGATCTCCCAGACGCACCCTCCGATAGTGATGACAGACGTTTTAAGGTGATCTCTAGGCCACATGAAGAGGTGGTCGAGATACTCCTCGTAACCCATCTGATACCATTTGCAGATTTGCTTGTGCAGTAAAGGGGAAAGATCGTGGAACTCGCAGAGGATGCGGGTTGTCCAGTACAGGCTTTCGAGACACTGCTTCCTGACTTCGTCGTGATTTAGGCCGTCAGCCTCGCATTCAGGACAGGGAGCACCAGCCGCTCGTATCTTGGCTCTGGGTGGTCGCGCCTGTCTCGCCATCCGCTAGAGTGTACTCCTTACTCTTCTACCGGCTCGTACTTATTCTCGAACTCCATTGCCTTACAGACTGTCAAGTTCCCATCTTCGTCTTGGATGATCCAGTCTCCTGGTTCGATGGGGCCACCACTGCCAACCGTTATAACCTGGAATGCGTCGATGAGGACTTCACGCTTACGAAACTTTGGCATCCTCTTTCCTTTCTTCCGTCTTCCTCTGCTCGATCTCTTCGTTCAGCCCGTCCATCTTCGCAAGTGTCATCGTAAGAGACTTCCGCTGCTTCTCTGCCGCCTTGGGATCTGCATTATGCAGCGCCTCTAGTGCGCTGTCTATGACCTTCGCCAAACACTTCTGCCGAGTAGGAGCAGACACCTCGTCATCCATAGCCATCTCCCAGGTCGCCGCCAAGGCAGGCGCGAGTAACGAGATGGAGAGTTGACTGGAGTCCAGCAGCGCCGCCTGCACCCTGATCCCGGCAGACTCCGCGAGTAGTTTCTCGTGCTTCCGCCAGAGATCAGGGTACATCGTCTTGTACGTCGATGAGGCGTCGCTCTCGAGCCCCAAGGTGTCGTCTATCTCCCTAAGCGTGTAGTGCGTCCCATCCGCCTTCAGGGCCATGGAGAGGGCAACGATCTTTCCGAGGGTCTCGTCGGGGGTTGTCACTCCGTCTCCTCTTTCTCCTCGACCGTAACCCCAGCCCCCTCCAGAAGCCGCGCCATCTCCTCGGTCGCCTCCTTCTTCTTCGAGAACGTCCCGATTACCCTCCCACTCGTCTTCCTGACTTCCCACTTCGAGCCGGACTTCTTTACTTCGTACATCTGGATCTCCATGTTTCCCAGTCGGTCGTCCACTCGTTGTTTGCAATGAGTTGAACTCTCCTCTCGTTCGCTATCTTCGCGGCGTGAGCCTCGTCCTTCGCCCATGTCCAGAAAACAACCTCGTCCCTTCCGGTAGATATTGGCATCCACTCGCGCTTCCTGTGCTCTGATATCTGAGCAGAGAGCTTCTCCACCCTCCCGTCACCATCCCTGTTCATGTCTACTCGGTAAAAGAACATGCCCGGTGGGTACTGGTTAGCATCGTCAGGGTCTAACTCGTAAGTCTCGATGTCAGCACAGTACAGCTCCGCTGCCTTGGTAGCAGCCTCCAGCGTCGAGTATGCGGCAATGGTGCGGTAGCCGGAGTATTCCCCAGAGGTTACAAGGTAGATCTCCACCTCAGACTCCCTTCAGTCCACCTAACCAGTACCCAACTCTCATAGATATGAGGCTCGCCAGAAACACGCTGAAGTTATCCCAGGTGATGACCTTCGTAAGTGCAAGTATCGCTGCGCAAAGGATGGCGATGATGAAGAGCAGGGTCAGAATCACGCCGGATGGGGTTACTCTCGACATTGGCCCTCGCTCCCTTCTCCCCCAAGCATGGGGCTCACTTACCTTGCTGTCAAGGAGATGGAGGTATAATGATTGCGGCGAAGCTGAATCACCAGCGCCGCCGCACGCCACAGTAGCCTCGGGAGGGCCACCATGACCACAGAAGCATACCACCACAACCAAGAAACCTGGAAGCCTGTTGTCGGATTCGAGGGGTTCTACGAAGTCTCGGATCTGGGTAGGGTACGACGGAGTGCCTACGCTAAGGGCACATGGGTAGGGCGCATACGGAAAACGACTGTTAGCAGTTGGGGCTACTCCACTCTCCGCCTGTGTGCCCATGGACGTGGCAAGAGCGTGAATGTCCACCACCTTGTTGTGGACGCCTTCATTAGCACGGACAGAGTTGGTCTCGACATCAACCACAAAAACGGGATCAAGACGGATAACCGCCTCTGTAACCTAGAGATCGTGACGAGGGCTGAGAACATCCAGCACGCCTACATGATCGGATTGATGAATAACTGCGGCCCTGGACGCCTGACAGAAGATGATGTGAGAGAGATCAAGGCCAATCAAGAAAACCTCTCTCAGAGGCCGCTTGCCAAGAAGTTCGGCGTCTCCCAACCGCTGATCTCGCAGATCCAGTCAGGGAAAATCTGGAAGCGCGTAAAGTAAATAACCAGCCGGTTGTCGAAGTTTGAAATTGGTACGTAACATGTTGGGCAGGATGTATTTAGAACACGAGCCGCGCCGAGGGGGCGACGGTGACCTGGTAGCTGGCCTCTGCTCTGTCCGGTAGGCTAGACTCTAGGTTTACATAAATGTTATTACGAGACCCAGTTATATAGATAGCCTACCTCCACACGCTGCATTGTCTCAACATGCCTACGTCCGTTGCAGTACGCCATGCGAGACGCCGTCTCTCTGTGACGAGACAACGCAATGACTTCGTCTAGCTCGGAAGAGCGGTCTACCCGTGGTTGGGGGATGGGCTCTCCAGGCAACTGTTGCGTTTTGCAACGCTGGTGTTGCATTTTGCAACATCCCTAGGTGCACTCTATTGACACCCTTTAGCAGACACAATGTATTAGCTGACAAAGACATCTAGCAGACACTGTATCCATAGATACAATAGGAAAGCACAACCGCTCAGTTATCTACCCTTACCCAGCAGACACTTACGAGAAAATCAGAGAAATCTGCCATTCCCCCTTGACATACGGCGGAGGCGAGCCGATACTGTGACTGTCACACGAAAGGAGCACCACATGAAAACCCGCCGCACCTTCATCATCGAGACCTTCTCCCCAGCCATCGGCGACATTACAGGCTACCTCGTTCGCGCCACCACGGGGACCGACCGCAAGCGCTCACACGCGACGAAGCGCGGCGTCTCCCTCGACCCGCGCAACATGAGCAACTACTGGCGCCACGTCCCCATCTTCACCTGCTCTCAGTTCTCGTGGCAGTAACCCAGCGACAAGAAGAAAGGAACACGCCATGCTCATCGACACCTACGATCTCAAATGCAGAGTACAAAAGCACTTCTCGACACTCGCGAAAACCATCGACAACAGCTACCCGGACTACTCCAACAGGGCTCTCAGAGCACTTACTAGGCTTGAGAAAGAACAACTCCGGTATCTGTCTGCCATCGACGAACTCGAATCCCTCGCCCGAGAATTTGAGTCAACCCAAGGGTCGTAGCACAGTCTCGAGGGGACCGCTCCCCTCTAGAGTGTTCTACCGTCAACGTCAAACCACGGAGGCTACCATGCTCTATCAGGTCATCACAGAGTCACCATGGGGCGCGTCACGAGTCGATATCGTCGCGAGCTACAGTCTCGCGTGCTACCTAGCCAAGTTCGCCCGGACAATGGGAAACGTCGCGTCTATCCGCGTTTGGTCCCTCACCATCTCAGCCGTTACCCCGTGACCCTGACGCAAGCCCGCCCTCGGGGCTTTCGTGAGTGCCACGATTAACGCCACGACAGAAAGGCTAGAACCATGTCAGACACAAGCTACAACGGCTGGACGAACTACGAAACGTGGAACATCGCGCTTTGGATTGACAACGACGAGTCGCTCTATCACATGCGGCGCGACTACCAGGCGGAGAAGGGCGGCAAGCTCACTCCTCAGACCGCACAAGCGTTCTGCTGGTCAGTCTACCCCGAGGGGACGCCGGACATGGACGGGCGCGATGACATGCAGAAAGTCAACTGGAGCGAAGTTGCAGAGAACTGGAACGAGGATTCCTAGACTCCGAAACGCTCTAACCCCGAAAGGACAAACCAATGGCACATTTCTACGCTTCAATCAAAGGCGCGCGGGGCGAGGCTACTAGAATGGGAACGCCAAACTCAGGAATCCGAGGGCACATTCGCGGGTGGGACCTCGGCGCCCTGGTGCGGTGCTACGTCGGAATCGACGGGAACGACTACGTCGAAGTCACGATCACGGGCGGCAGCAACAACACGGTCCGGTCCGAGCTGCTCGGAGTGTGGGGAATCCGAGACGGCAAGCTCCAGAAGGTCAACACCTGATCCCGTCCCCTGTACGGTGCGGCCTCCTGGCCGCATCCTAGAGCGGACGCCAGACGATTAACCGCAAACACAACTTGGAGGACGAGATGAGCAAACAATTCTACGCGGTCGAGATCACAACGGCGAGCGGACCCGAGATCAGCCGGACATTTCAGACGCTACGCGCCGCCCGTAAGTGGGCCTCGTGGTGCTGCGCCAAGTGGGCGCCCGTACGGATTCTGAGGGGCGGCCAAGGTGGAGACGAGGTCAAATGATGCCAACACAACTGCGTTTTTGTGGCGATGTTCTATTCCGTCACGACGGAGGCCCGCCGGTAGAGCTCTATGATCTGCTAGAACAAGTTGCCCAGAAACTCTACTCGGAATGGGTCAAGACCGACGAGGCGGAAGACTGCGGAGGATATATCGGAGTGCACGTCACGGTGGAATTCTACGAGGTCCAGCCTTAACCGCAACCCCAACTCAAAGAAAGGCCAACCATGAACCTAAGAGACACAGCCCTAACCCTAGCGCGAACGAACGGGACCGTAACGGCGCACGAGCTGAGCGACGCCACGGGGGCGAGACCTCGCACCGCGCGGGAGTGGTTACAGCGGCTCGAATCTGAGGGAGAGCTTGAGTACGCCGGTCAGGAACCCAGGTCAACGCTAGGTCGCCCGTTCGCCCTCTTCTCAATCTCGAGCAAACCTAAACCGGAGCCCCCATCATGGGTGCAAGAGCTTCGGGAGAGCGACCCCAACTCGGACAACCAGACGATTGAAAGGGGATAGCATGAAAACCATTGACATCGTCGAACGAGCCATAACAGAACTGCGTTCGTCTGTAAGGTCTGAAATCGTAGACCACCCAGAATCAATGTCTTCCGACAAACACCTGGCCTACGTCAACGCCATTTCTGCGTTGGTTCTTCTCCAAGTAGAATTACTTGGTGGCGATGCCCCAAGGTGCGTTGACGCACAGACCACGCTAGATGCCCTCGCTGGTTTAACGAGCCATCCCAACTCAGGCAAATAAAAAGCGGCCCGGGCATCCGGGCCTTTGGAGGAGTCGATGAGGTCCCCATCTTAGGGGGCCTTCTCATTTTGTCAAGTCTGGGTCTCTTCTTGGTATCTTCTGAGCGCCTCGAGCGTCTCGGGATCAAGACTTTCCCGCTTGATTTTCCCGAGTTGTGGGGGAAGTACAAGGTGTTCTTCCTTGTGGGCAAACTCTGTTAGCGCGTCGTCTAGTTCCTTTTCGGCGGCTGCAAGTTCTTTCCGGCACTCGTTTACCCGGAGTTGGAGCCTCATCATTAGTGGCATTTCCTCATCGTAGTCCATATGGTCACCATCCCTCACTGTTGTAGCCCCAAAACGGAGGTTTCCAGGAATCCATCACAGACGCACGCCACGGTCCCTACAATCGTTCCTAGCTTCGGGGTATACAACACCATTGCCGAGACTCTACGAGCGATCCCAGACCCACTGGAGGGCCATGCAGAGGCATTTGGGGATATTGGGGCAGACACTACTCGGTCTCGGGTGTCTCGTAAGCCGTAACCGCGAGGGCGAGAGCAGACCACACGTCGCGCTTTACTCCATACAGAAACCCCGGTGCCTTCTTCGTCCCAGCGGGTCCAAACCTATCGAGGAGCGCCCGCCTGATGTTGGCATCCTTCGCCCTGGAGTCGTGGCATATGTGCAGCTTGACGGCTAGGCGCGGGATTAGG
>Ga0315556_1002481_pt1 | contig 10514 bp, 12 predicted proteins | sample SalMarSW160310MG_FD_202112 | JGI IMG/M metagenome (GOLD analysis project Ga0315556, IMG submission 202112) | Salt marsh sediment microbial communities from the Plum Island Ecosystem LTER, Massachusetts, United States - Salt Marsh Sediment SW1603-10 ... | reverse complement strand
GTACACGGCTGGCAACGCCGGCTCCATCGGGCCGTTCACCATCGCGGAGATCGACAACCCGAGCGGTGCGCAACGGACGCTGAGCCTGCGTTGGGCATCGAGTGGCTCCTTCAACGGGTCGGGCCCAGACGGATACTTCGCTAGCTCGCAAGTCGAGTACGACTACCAGGCGGCCGATGGTACCTGCTCGGGCGGGTCCGTGAGCTTCGGGTCGGGGGTTCCCGGAACTCCCGTCGGGTCGACGACGTCGTACACGATCCCGGCTGGGTCGGTCAAGATCTGGGTCGACATCGCCTCCTACGCGACCTTCGACATCTCCATGGACACCATGAGGGCGTTCACCGTCAAGGGCGCGCTCGACGACGAACTCGACGTACAGGTCGAGTGAGAAGGTGCTGGCGCCGGAGATGCTCCGGCGCCAGCACGTCGTCGCGTGGATGGCAGGGGCGCCCGCGGCGTCTCCCTGTCTAGACCAGCTCGGCTTCCCAGCCTGCCCGCGCGGCGCCCCGCTCGAGCGCTTCCAGGTTCATGGCCAGCAGGTTGCGCCGATGCGGCGGGATGACGTGGTCCAGGGTCGCCTTGACTTGCTCGAGCCCCACCACCGGCAGCCGCGACAGCAGCGCGCCGACCAGCACCAGGTTGGTGACCTTACCGTCGCCCAGCGTCCGGGCGATGTCGTCGCCCGGGACCAGCACCACCTCGATGTCGGGGCGTTGCGGCCGGCGCTCGACGATCGAGCTGTTGACCACAAGCACCCCGCCGGGTTTGACCAGCGGCTCGTAGCGCTCGAGCGACGGCAGGTTGAGGACGATGGCGGCGCGCGGGTTGCGGACCACCGGCGAGCCGATCGGGGCGTCGGAGACGATGGTGGTGCAGTGGGCGGTGCCGCCGCGCATCTCGGGGCCGTAGGAGGGGAACCAGGTGGTGTGCAGGCCGGCGTCGAGCGCCGCGTAGGCCAGGAGCTGGCCGGCGAAGAGGGCGCCCTGACCGCCGAAGCCGGAGATCACGATCTCGGTCTGCATCAGCGAGCCGCCTTCCCGTTCCCGGAGGGCTGCACCGCGGCTGTGGCCTGAGGGGCCTTGAACTCGCCCAGCGGGTAGACCGGGACCATGGAGTCGCGGATGAAGTCGAGCGCGCCCTGCGCGTCGAGGCCCCAGTTGGTGGGGCAGCTGGAGAGCAGCTCGACCATCGCGAAGCCCAGACCCTGCTGCTGCACCTCGAAGGCCTTGCGGATGGCCTTCTTGGCGCGCCGGATGTGCACCACGTCGTGGAGGCTCTGACGCGCCACGTAGGCGGCGCCGTCGACCTGGGCGAGCAGCTCGCTCATCTTCAGCGGGTAGCCCTGGGTCGCGACGTTGCGGCCCAGCGGCGAGGAGGTGGTGGCCTGCCCCGCCAGCGTGGTGGGCGCCATCTGGCCGCCGGTCATGCCGTAGATGGCGTTGTTGATGAAGATGACGGTGATCCTCTCGCCCCGCGCGGCCGCGTGCAGGATCTCGGCGGCGCCGATGGAGGCGAGATCGCCGTCGCCCTGGTAGGTGAAGACCGTCTTGCCCGGGCTGGTGCGCTTGAGGCCCGTGGCCAGCGCCGGCGCGCGACCGTGGGGCGCCTGGGCGAAGTCGAGCGCGAAGTAGTTGTAGGCGAACACCGAGCAGCCGACCGACGCCACCCCGATGGTGGTCTCGCGCAACTCGAGCTCGTCGATCACCTCGGCGACCAGGCGGTGGGCGATGCCATGGGTGCAACCCGGGCAGTAGTGGGTGGGTGTGGGCGCCAGCGCTTCGGGGTAGCTCACCACCGGCGCCAGCGTGCGGCTGGGTGCCTGAACGCTCATGCCACCGCCTCCTCGGGATGGAGCTCTCGCTGCAGGTCCCGGATGGCGCTCAGGACCTCCTCGGGCATCGGTACCACGCCGCCGGTGCGCCCGAAGAAGTGGATCGGAACGCGCTCGCGGGTGGCGCGGCGCACGTCGGTCAGCATCTGGCCGGCGTTCATCTCGACCACCAGGATGGCGTCGACCTCGTCGCTGAGGCGCAGCAGCCGCTCCTCGGGGAAGGGGAAGAGGCTGATGGGCCGGAGCAGGCCCACCGCGATCCCCTCGGCCCGCGCCGCCTCGATGGCGGTGAGCGACAGCCGGCCGGCGGTGCCGAAGGCGACCACCGCGATGCGGGCGTCCTCGAGGTACGTCTCGTCGAAGCGCACCTCGTGGCGCTCGATCTCGCGGTAGCTGGCCTGCAGCTCCCGGTTGTAGGCCTCCTCCTCCTCGGGGTCGAGGTAGATCGAGGTGATGGCGTGGGGCTCGCGGCCGCGGGCGCCGGTGAGGGCCCAGGCCGGGCGCGCCTCGACAGGGCGGGGCTCGGTCATCGGTGGCAGCTCGGCGGGCTCCATCATCTGGCCGAGGCTGCCGTCGGCCAGGACCACGGTGACGCAGCGGTAGCGCTCGGCCAGGTCGAAGGCCAGCACCGTCAGGTCGATGAGCTCCTGGACCGTGGCAGGCGCCAGCACGATCATGCGCATGTCGCCGTGGGGACCGCCCTTGACCATCTGGTTGTAGTCGCTCTGGGCGGGGGCGATGTTGCCGAGGCCGGGCCCGCCTCGCATGATGTCGACGATGACCACCGGGACGCGCGAGCCGGCGATGTAGGACAGACCCTCCATCATCAGGCTGACGCCCGGGCTGGACGACGACGTCATGACGCGCACGCCGGCGGTGGCGGCGCCGTAGACCATGTTGATGGCGGCCACCTCGCTCTCGGCCTGCACGAAGGTGCGACCGAGCTCGGGCATGCGCCTGGCCATGTGCTCGAGCGCCTCGGTCTGCGGCGTGATGGGGTAGCCGAAGTAGGCTTCGCAGCCGGCACGGATGGCGGCCTCGGCGAACGCGACGTTGCCCTTGAGGAGCTGGCGTGCCATCAGGCGGCCGCTCGCTCGCGGTAGACCGTGAAGGCGGCTTCCGGGCAGATCACGGAGCACAGCTCGCAGCCGGTGCACAGGTCGTCGGGATCGGACAGCTCCACCGGGTGGTAGCCACGCGCACTGAACCGCGTGGAGAGCGTGAGCAGACCCTTGGGGCACACCCCGGTACAGAGCCCGCAGCCCTTGCACAACGATTCGTCGACGGAAACGGTACCCTTCATGGGTCCCTCCTCGCTTGTCTGTTGACCCACGGTAGCTCCGTCGAGGTGGGCCTTTTGTCCCAACACGGTACAAACGTGGGATCGACATGCCGCGCGCGGTCGAGCCGGACCTCCGCGCGCGACCCGCCGGCGCAGCGTCCGTGGCGATCGGCGTGCGGGCGGAGGGCCCGAAGTCAGGCCCGGCCGAGTGTCCGGTCGGTCGGGCCGGCCCGGCGGGCGCGCAGGCGGTTGGCGAGCGCCAGCCGTAGCTCGCCCCACGCTCCCACCGGCGAGTCGGCGATGGCCACAGCCTCCAGCGCCCTCAGTACCCCGACGCCGGGAGGGTGGGCCAGGTAGCGCGGTTCCCAGTCGGGATGGAACTTGCTCTTGAACACGTGCAGGCCCTTGAAGTTGTACAGGGCGTTGCCGCGCTCGAAGACCGTGGCGAGCGCGCGCTCGGTGAGCGGTGCCCGCGCCGAGGCGTCGAGGCCACTCAGCGCCGACAGGCCGAGATCGGCACGCTCCATCCCTTGTTCGCGCAAGCGTTCCAGGAGCCGCACGAACAGGAACAGCATGGTCTCGGAGGGCGCGCCGTCGACGAAGCGCATCAGGTCGACCGCCAGCCCGGAGCGGCCGTACTCGGGGATGAGGTTCACGAACGCCAGCACCGCGGCGTCGGGCCCTTCCACCGTGACGACCGGGCAGCCGGCGATGTAGGCCTCGTCGAAGCGGCCCAGCGAGAAGTCCTTCTCCGAGGTATGCCGGCTCCGCAGCCACGCCGCAGACACCGTGGCCAGGGCGTGCAGGCGTTCGGGCGGTTGCGGTGGGTCGTGCCATACCACCCGGTACCCTTCCCGCTCCATCCGGTTCACGCCGGCGCGCAGGTTCTTGTTGCGGGCGCCGGAGAGGGTGAACGACGCCAGCGCGACGACGGCCTGTTGGCCGATGAGGGTGGTCTGCAGGCCGGCGGCCTGGTAGTGCGTGCGGGCGTCGGGCCGCACCTGGTAGAAGACCGGCCGCCAGGCGCGCTCTCGACAGAAATGCACGAACGCGGTGGTCGCGGCGGCAGCGTCGTCGTCCGGGCCGATCGGATCGCCCAGCGCCAGCCCGACGTTGCCGACCGGCTTGTAGGCGACGACCGATCCGCCCGGGGTGAACAGGTATTGCTTGTTGCCCAGCAGCGCGATGTGAGCCAGGCTGGAGCGACCGTGCCTCTCGACGATGGCCTGCGCGGCCCGGCGCTCCGGCTCGCCGGCGCGGTCGCGCTCCACCACCGGCCTCAGGGCCATCACCACGGCGGTCCCGAGGCTGGCTGCCGCCAGCAGGTAGATGCTCTCGAGGAAGAAGTGCGCGAGCCGTGTGTGCGGCAGGGGAGGGGCGCCGAAGGTGAACATCGAGACGGTGGCCGACAGGGCCTGCGGGAGGCTCAGCCGCAGGTGGAACTCGCGGTCGAGTGCGGCGTAGCCGAGGGTGCCGTAGAGCAGCGTCACGAACACCGCCAACGCCAGCACGCGCAGCGCCATGCGCGCCGTCGGGCGGTCGTGGCGCGCCACGAACTGGTGCCGGCCCAGCAACAGCAGGCCGAGCATCAGCAGGCTGAAGGCGGCCGCCTCGAGCTCGAGCCCCTTGAGCAGGTTCGCCAGCGTGCCCAGGCTCAGGACCGCCACGCTCAACCACCAGGCGTTGCGTTGCCGTCGTGCCAGCCCGCGTGCCAGGACCAGCAGGGCGAAGCCTGCCAGGCCGGCCGCGAGGCGGCTGGCGGCTCGGTACTCGAACGGGACCACGGCCCGCAGCAGGTCGAGGCGTTCGGGCACGACGGCCTTGGCCGCCGACCAGATGTCGACCAGGCCCACCGCGAACACCAGCAGCACCGCCAGCCGTACCCACCCGCCGGCGGCGAGGTGCAGGCCCCGCCTCACGGTGTTCGCCTCACGATGTTCGCCTCAAGGTGCCTGCCTCGCGCCGCGTCGGGCGCGCGCACCCAGCAGCCAGCCGAGCGTGCCGCCGTAGACGACCGTGAAGAGGTGCTCTGCGCCGGCGTTGATGTCGCGACCTGCCACGCCGTGTGCCGTCGCCGCGCTGAGCCAGCTCGCCGCCGTGACGACCGCGAAGGCGGGCACCAGCCAGCGCCAGCGCGGCGTCATCGCCAGGGCCAGCGCCAGCGCCCCGAAGTAGCCGGCCGACGCGCCGATGTCGCGGGCGTTGCGTACCAGCCCCGCGGTGGGCGGCAGCACGTAGAGCAGCGCCAGCGTCAGGAACGACAGCATGTGCAGTCCCAGGAAGGCGAGGGCCGCCCACCAACTGCCTGCTCGGCGCTCGAGCAGGCCCACGCCGAGGGCGGTCAGGGCCAGCGCCTGCAGCAGGCTCCAGGGGTCGGTGGTGAACCAGGCGGCGCTGAGCAGCCGCCAAAGATCCAGGGTGAGCCCGTCGGTCGGCCGGAATCCGGCATCGTGGATCACGTAGCGAGGCACCGTGTGCCAGGCGCTGCCGGTCACCATGCCGACCACGACCAGCACGACGAGCAGCGTCAGCGTGACGGGATAGCGCCGTAGGCCGAGGACCCTGGAGGGGGTGTGCGAGGAGGGTATGCCCGAGGACGCCATCCACGGCAAGGATAATCCCCACCCGCTCCCCGGAACGGGCCGGAGACGACCGTGAGGGCGTGTCTGGGGCGTGCTGAGCCCGCGATGAGCGTGGTATGTCGGTAGGCATGAGCGAGGCGGCGCTGGACAGTCCGTGGTGGGGTGAGATGGAGCTGACGCCGGGGGAGCTTCGCCACTGGCACGTTGGACCCTACCGCCTGTGGGTGCGGGCGATGGCACTGGAGTGGCGCCTGTGGAGCCTGTCGAGCGTCGACGCCATGGGTGAGGAGGTGGTGCTCGGCGCCGAGGCGCAGGACGCCGAGGTGCCGGCCGAGGCGGCGCTCACCCGGGTGGGGTTGAGCTCGGCGCGTCCGGTCCTCGAGCTGCGGCCGGCGCTGGCCGACCGCGACGTGGTGGTGCGCCCCGACACCCCGGTGGCGGTGCCGGCCGGGGTGAGGCTCGAGCTCTACGTCACCACGCCGGTGTGGATCGTCGCGCGTGCCGGCGGCAACGTTCCGCTCCTCGATGAGCCCAGCCTCCGCCTCTCCGATACCTGGTTCGGCCCCAACACGCTGGAGGGGGAGCTTGCCTACGCCATCCGCACGGCGGCGAGGCTCGAGCTCGAGGAGCTGCCGCGCCGCCCGCACCGGGCCATCACCAAGGTGGTCGTCGTCAACGGAGCGCGCGAGACGCTGGTGCTCGAGAAGCTCAAAGTGCCGGTCGCCGGCCTGGTGCTCTACACGTCCCAGCGCAGCGGTCTATGGACCGACCAGGTCACGCTCGAGCGCAAGCAAGGGGGCGGCGTGGCCGAGGCGTCGGTGGGCGCGGGGCCGAACGTACCGGGCGTGGACGCCGAGCGCATCGCCGAGCCCCGCGTCACCACGCCGTCACGCTTCTCGCTGAACGCCTTCGGGCGGCTGCTGGGCGTGTGAGGAGGGAGGGAAGGTGGGCTGGCTCACATCGACGCTACATCTCCAGGTGACCCCTGCGCAGGTGGCGGCCGCCGTCCGGGCCGGGGTCTACGTGGTGCTGGGGATCGGACTGGCGCGCCTGACCGCCGTCACCGTCACCCGCGCCACGCGCCACATGGGTGCCCAGGAGCGTGTGCTCCTCAGGCGGCTGGCGAGCTACGCCGTCCTGGCGCTGTTCCTGGCGTCCGCGCTGAGGGAGGCGGGTTTCCGCTTCGACGTGCTGCTCGGCGCCGCCGGCATCCTCACGGTGGCGGTCGGGTTCGCTTCACAGACGTCGGCCTCGAACATGATCTCGGGCCTGTTCCTGATGTTGGAACGCTCCATCGCCATCGGTGACGTGATCAACGTCAGCGGCACGGTCGGCGAGGTGCTGTCGGTCGACCTGCTGTCCACTCGCCTGCGCACGTTCGACAACCTGATGGTGCGCATCCCCAACCAGACCATGGTCACCACCCTGATCACCAACTACAACCGGTTGCCGATCCGACGTTTCGACCTGCAGGTGGGGGTGGCGTACAAGGAGGACCTGGCCAAGGTCGAACAGGCGTTGCTCGACATCGCCGATCGCGACCCGTTGTGCCTCGAGGATCCGGCGCCGCTGCTGATCGCCATGGGCTTCGGGGCTTCGTCGATCAACTATCAGCTCTCGGTGTGGGCCAAGCGCGAGAACTGGCTCGAGCTGCGCAACCGCATCACCCGTGAGGTGAAGGCGGGCTTCGACGAGCTCGGGATCGAGCTCCCGTTCCCCCACGTGTCCCTCTACACCGGCAGCGTCACCGAGCCGTTCCCGGTGATGGTGATGAACCCGGCGGCCGTGACGGGCGCATCCGCTCCGTCCGGCGCCGCCGCCACGCCCCCGGAGGCCGAAGCATGAGCGCACCTGGTCCGAGTACTGGCGAGTTCCCTAGGGAGCCGCGGGTGTGGTACGTGACCTTCCCGACCCTCCACGCCGAGCCGTTGATGGTGGCCGGGCAGCTCCGTATCCCGCAGGACGTTGCCGGCCCGCTCCCGGCCGTGGTGATCGTTCACGGCTCGTTCGGCGTCGACGGCCGCGGCGCAGCCATGGCGGAGGCCCTGAACGCCGTGGGGATCGCCACGCTGGAGATCGACATGTGGAGCCCACGCAGCCTGGCGGGTGCGCTGTCGCGTCCGGAGCATGCCGCCGAGACCTTGCCCGACGCGTTCGGTGCGCTGCGCTACCTGGCGGGCCGCCCCGGGATCGATGGGGACCGGGTCGGCATCACCGGCTTCTCGTGGGGCGGCGGGGTGTCGATGTTGACCGCCACCCGCCGCTACGTGCGGGAGATCGTCGGTGACGGGGCCGAGCGCTTCGCGGCGCACGCGCCCTTCTACCCGGTGTGCTGGGCCTACAACCACCGGCCGGGGTACGAGTTCTCGGGGCTCACGGGCGCTCCGGTGCTGCTGCAGGCCGGAGCGGAGGACACCTACGATCGTCCCTCCGGTTGCCCGGACCTGGTGGCGGCGCTGCCGGAGGAGGACCGGAGGCACGTGCGCGTGATCGTCTACGAGGGTGCCACCCACGCCTTCGACCGCCCGGGATCCGCCGTCACGGTCAACGATCCGCACGCCAACGAAGGGGCGGGTGGCGAGGTCACGTTCGCGCCGAACCCGGAGGTGACGGCGCGGGCGCACCGCGAGACGGCGGCGTTCTTCGCGAAGGTGCTCGCTCCCCGCAGCTGAGCGCCCAGCAAGGCGGGCCGCCGTCACCGACCCTGCCAGCGGAGCGGGGACGGCCGTCCCTCGCGCGCCTTCCACCCTCACCGCTACGGTGTCGAGAGGGGGTGGAAGGAGGTCGGCATGCCCAGCAGTACCCCGATCATGGACCGAGCAGCGATCGAGAGGTCGGCACCGCCGACCTTGACCCCGCCGATCTCGACCCCGGCCCTGCGCGTCGAGGGCCTGACCAAGCGCTTCGGCGAGGTGATCGCCGTCGACGACCTCACGCTCGAGGTGCCGCGCGGCACCGTGTTCGGCTTTCTGGGGCCGAACGGCGCAGGCAAGACCACCACCATCGGGATGCTGCTGGGCCTGGTGCACCCCACGCGCGGCCGCGTGGAGGTGCTCGGCCGGCGCGTGCGGCCGGGGGATCCCGCTGCGTTGCGACGGGTCGGGGCGCTGGTGGGCGCCCCCGCGCTGATCCCGTCGTTGAGTGCCCGGCGCAACCTGGCGTTGTTGGCGGGCCTGGTGCCCGGGCACGACGGACGCGCCGCCATCGACGCCGCCCTGCGCCGCGTGGGCCTGGGCGACGCCGCGCACCGGCGGGCGGGCACGTTCTCGACGGGCATGAAGCAGCGTCTCGGGCTGGCCATGGCCCTGCTGGAGGAGCCCGACCTGCTCATCCTCGACGAGCCCACCAGCGGCATGGACGCGGCGGCGCGCCGCGAGGTCAAGAACCTGCTGCGGGAGGCTGCCGCCGAAGGGGTCACCGTCTTCCTGAGCAGCCACCTGTTGCACGAGATCGAACAGGTGTGCGACGAGGTCGCCGTGCTCGACCGGGGGCGGCTGGTGACCCGCGGCCCGGTGGCGTCGTTGCTGCCCGACGCCACCATGGTGCGTGTGCGCGTGGACGACCCGGTGGCCGCGGCGCGACGCCTGGAGGCGCTGGAGGGCGTCACACGCATCGACGCGAACGGTTCCTACCTCGAGGTCGAGGGGGTCGATCCGCAACGGCTGGTCGCGTTCCTGGTGGGCGCGGGCCACGTGCCGAGCGAAGTGACCAGCGGCCGTCCCGACCTGGAGACGCTCTTCTTGCAGCTCACCGCTCCCGAAGACGGTACGCGGACGGGGGTGGAGGCGTGATCGCGCTGACCTCGGTCGAGCTCACCAAGCTCTTCCGCCGGCCGCCGCTGTGGCTGCTCCTGGGCGCCGTTGGAGCGGCATTGGTGCTCCTCGCCGTCGCCATCGCCCTCTCGGCGCCGCCCGAGGCGGGCGAGCGGCCGAGCGCGCTCGAACTCGCCGTGCCGTTCGGCATCCTGGCGGGCCAGGTGCTGGCCGCCATCGCCGGGGCCGCCCTGGCCCAGGAGTATCAGTGGCGGACGCTGCCGCTGTGGCTGGCCCGGGGGGTGGCCCGCGGGCCGTTGCTGCTGGCGCGCTTCCTGGCGACCCTGCCGGCACTGCTGCTGGTCGCACTGGTACCCGTAGCCGTCGGCCTCCTGCTGTCGCTCGGCCGCCTCGAGGCCGCGCTTCTCGCCAGCCACCTCAGCCTCGACGGCCTCGCCCTGGCGGTGTTGGCCATGGCGTTCGGCGTGCTGCCGTACGTGGCGCTCTCGCTGGGCCTGGCGGTGGGGACCCGTGCCGTGGCGGTGCCGGTCGGTGGCGTGCTGTTGCTGGCGCTGCTGGTCGAGCCGATCGTGGGCCAGCTCGCACCGCGGATCGGCGCCTACCTGCCGTCGTCGTTGAGCCGGACGCTGCTCGCCGGAGGCGGGGACGGCCGCCTGGCGGCGGGCCTCCTCATCGCCCTGTACACGGCGGTCCTGCTGGCCGTCGCGGTGGCGGCCTTCCGGCGTCAGGACCTGACCGGCTGATCGCAGGGCGCCAGGCGGCGGACCCTCAGGTCGCCGTGGCCTCCCGACGCTTGAAGTAGTGGAGGGTACCCATCCAGCTGCCGCAGTAGGTCCAGCCCTCCCGCTCGGTACGTTCGCGCTGGCGCGTGCTGAGCACCTCGGTGAGGCGCAGGTAGCGCCACGGTTCGCGCAGGTCCGGCTTCTCCGGACGGCGGAAGTGCAGCACCAGCGGGCCGAAGCCGGTCAGCTCCCAACCCTGGCGGCCCATCTCGTCCATGACCCCGACCTCGTCGATGGCGGTGGCGGCGCGGTCCTGGTACTCCC
>Ga0315556_1002480_pt1 | contig 10514 bp, 7 predicted proteins | sample SalMarSW160310MG_FD_202112 | JGI IMG/M metagenome (GOLD analysis project Ga0315556, IMG submission 202112) | Salt marsh sediment microbial communities from the Plum Island Ecosystem LTER, Massachusetts, United States - Salt Marsh Sediment SW1603-10 ... | reverse complement strand
GTGAGCGAGCTGCCAGCACGTCACGCGCATGCTGGAGCTGCGCCCATCGCTCACCCAGGGAGGCAAGATAGTGTTCGGGAAGGCCTCCGCGTCGAACCCCCCAAAAGAGCACCTCCTGGACCGACGCAGCGTCCGCCAACGGACGGGGCGCCTCGGTGGAGATGCGTCGGACGGACTCGGGACTGAGCTGAGCGATGGCTTCCCAATACGGTGAGGCAAGCCAGGCTTCACCGTCATCTGCCAGATAGGGTCGCGTCAAAAGCAGCCAGCCGTCGGCTCGCGTGACGGCCTGGTAGAAGAGGCCAGCTTGCTCGCGGCCAAGTCTTGGCTCGAGGCCCAGATGTTTCCGGACCTCATCAGGGAGGAAGGGATCCTCGCGCTCGACCTGCGGGAGCAGCCCTTCGGACAACCCGAGGACAGCCATGGCCTGGTAGCGGACGCCGCGGGCTTCGAGCAAACGAAGCACGGTAACCGGCGGCCTATCCCAATCGGATTGCTCCTCGAATTCCGTCGCCTCCAGCAGTCCGGCGAGTTCGCGCAAGAACTCCGGATAGCCCAGCGATTCGGGCTCCGCCAATTCATCTCCCAGAATCAGTGCTCTCAGAGCGCCCCTCAGCCTGGCCAGCGCGGCTTTGTCGCCGACGGTCGTCTGCTGAGCCGAGAACCCCAAATCATCCATCAAATCTTCCAGCCACCTGACCCAACCCCCAGGTGTCTGAGGTTCTGGTGGCCGAAGTCGAACGGCGAGTTGGTTAAGGCCCCTCTCAAGCCGGGCCGCCACGGCCCCACGGGGCGCGCCTTCGACCGGCACATCGATCGCGTCTTCGGGCCCCGAAGTCGCCGCATCGGCCTTGGCCAGGCGTCCCAGGGCATCCCGCCAAATCTCCAACCCGCCCACCACTTGACCGTAACGGCTAGCGGCCTCCAAGAGATGGCGATCGGCCGGCATCAATTCGAATCGGCTGAGGTCGAAATAGGGCGAATGCACCCCATCTAGGGTCAGACGCTGCGGCCAGTCCAACAGCGGCAGGGCAAGCAGATCCAACAGCGCCACCACGCCGGGAGCGGTCGTCAGCGGATCGCCGTGGGTGAACCTCAGTGGTACCCCAAATTCCGCCGCCGCTCGCCGCAGAAGCGGACGGTAGCGGGCCGGATCGGGCGTGACCAGGGCGCAGTCGCCCGTTGCAAGCTGGTCACGGCGAATGCGCGCTTTAAGCCAGCGCAGTGCCTCGCGAGCTTCCTCGATCGGCGAACGGGCTTCGATGAGCGCCAGCCGGGCAGACACGGGCAAGGGATCCGCCCCCGTTTCGAACAGACTCCCTTCCAATGCCGCCAGGGTCTTGTCCTGGCGTGGTCCACTATCAGATTCGTCGCGCTGAAACTGAAGGCCAGCATCAAGAAGCCGATCCAAGGAACGGGCAAATCGCCGGTGGGCCCTACGCCGCATCCCCTCCGCCCCAGGCAGCGTCAACCGCAGTTCGGGGACGGCTCGGGCCAGGGACACGAGGGCGCGCAGCTGGTCCCCCTCAAAGGAATCAAACCCGTCCACAACGACCAGGGCCACGTCACCGAGGAGACCCGGCGCCTCGTCCAAGGCAGCGCAAGCACGGGCGTTGAGGCTCTCACCGTCCACCCAGCCTGAGCGTCCCAGGTGAGCACGGTAGGCGGCATGGACCTTCGCCAGCTCCGCTGACTGTGCCATCGATTCCCCGACGCTCTTCTTGAGAGTTTCGGGTTCAACGCCGGCCTGATCCAGCTCGGCGATAGCTCCCGCCATGGCCTCCAAGAATCCCGGCCGCGCCACCAGGGGCAGGTAGTGAGGCAGTTCGCCGGCGGCAGCCAGGCCCTGGATCGCCTGGCGCAGGATCAAGCGCTGCACGGGAGCGGGGGCCACTGGGGCGAAGCTTCGAGCCCGCGCCAGAATCTCCTGAAACAGATCGCCGAAGGTCCCCACCCGAACGCCGAGGGCGCCGCCGGCGCGCCCCAACCGCTGACGGTAGGCGGCGACTGCCAGCCGGCCGGGCACGATCACCCAGATCGGCGATAGGGGCGAATCTCTACGCACCTCGAGAATCCGGGCCAGATTGCGTTGAGTCTTGCCGGAGCCGGGTTGGCCGATCAGCAAGTGAACAGCCAGAGTATCTTTCTCCTTTGGCCCAATCTGCGAGGCCTTTCACAAGGGCCGAGTCTTTTGCTTTGCCTCACTAGCCGCCGATTGTACACAGTCCTAGTTACCGGACCAGAAGATGCCTTGAACAGGCGCCTGCCCCTTGCTCCCACCTTGAAAAGGTAGGCGAACGTTCCGAGCGGCTCAATCCGGAGAATCAGGAGCCAACCGCTGGCTCGCGCACCCTGGCGAGGGCCCGAGCCGCTGGTCGCCTGGCCAAGCGAGTCACATGGGGGAGATGTGGCGCAGAAGCACAGACCCCAGTACGACTCCAGCTAAGGAACGGTGACCGAATAGTCAAAAATCCGCATCTGCGTACCTGGAGCCGTAAATGCGTAGAAATGGACCACGCCATCGGGGAAGAGGCCGTTTTCGAAAACCTGGTCTCCCAACGTCGTCATGTCATAAAAGCCCACTAGAGAGCCATCTTGCCTCAAGACGTTGAATTGCTTTCCACAGGCATTGAGAAAATGAACGCGAAGCGTGAGTTGATCCTGATCATTTGACACCGGAAAGCAGTGGTAGGAATCTTCAGCCTGACCGTCACGAACACAGAAGCCTTGCCCGTATTCATTACGGATGAAGGCAATGGACTTCTTACCCTCCCACGACGGGCGCCCTGGTCCGGCAAGTCGGCCCGTCATGCCCAGCTCGCCCACGTCCGTCGGGCGTTCGATGTCAAACGAAAGATCAACAGTAAACGGCCCCGGTATTCTCACCGCCTCCATGTATTCATTTCCCATCTGGCCCTCCCCACGTCCTTCCAAGACAAAGACACCCTCTTCGTTTCGAAGCTGTCCACCGTCGAACCGCTCAAGGAGAGAGCCGTCTTCCATTGGAACGGCCACTTCCCGCCTCTCGGGCGGATCACAACTGGCAATGACCGGTGTCGGCGTCACGGTGGGAGATGGCACAGGCGTGGACGTGCTTGGGGCGGCCACGGTGCTTGAGGGTGTCGCCAGTTTCAGCCCTTCGACGTTGGGCAGCAGTGAAACCTGAACGGGTCGGGCCAATCTCTCAGCCATCAAGTCGTAAACTGGCGCGTCTTGCGGATCAAAGGCCACCGAGAGGTCTGCCGAGATGTCATAGACGTACTTGCCCGGTGCAATCGGGACCCACACATCGCCGATGTCACCCAGGTGGGATTGCGATACGATGATCGGATTGGCCACCATGAGAGGGACCGACGGTCCGGCACCGATCATGTTGACAGGCACCTCCTGGGTGTCTTCATTCCTAAGTGCCTGATAGGCGAGGCGACGAAAATCGGGGAAGTAGGCGAAGACCCCACGGCCGTCGCTTCCCTCGACTACATAGTAGTCTTTGAAACTGTCACTCTCCGCCAGGGTGTCAAACGGCGCCCCTGCATCGCGCGTGGCTGCACGGCGAAAGAAGAAATGGTTGTTTTCGATCTGCATAAACTCGGTGCGATCTGTGGTTTCGTCCGTGTCGGCCCACAGAGCCCCCTGCAGGACAGTGTGTGCGGAATCCCCAAAGACAACTCGGGGCCTTTCATTCGACGTTTCTACGCCGCCCAGAGCAAACCCATTGTGGTTATAGAACCCCTTATCCAGAGCGATTTCGGTATGGGAGTCCACGCGCGATTGACCTCGATAGAAGGTCAGATCGACTGTAGCTTTGTAGAAATCAATCGGCCGCGGATTGACAAATGCATTGTAGGGCGGAAGGCAGAAGGCCTGGGCCCAGCCGGAATAGACTAGGTGCACGTGAGCCGTAAGGGCATTCGCTTCGAAGCTGACATCGGAAGGAAGGCCGGGCGAGATGACAAACAGACTTTCGCAAGCTCCCTTGATCAGCCATTGATCGCGGTATGTTGGGATGTTGAAGTAGATGTGTGTCAGCGGCATCAGTTTGGACGGCCCGCCCGGGCCCTCCAGTCGGACGTAGAGGTCCTTGGTCAGCTGCCCGTTGTAGGCTTTGTCTGCCGGCTCCAATTCATGCCCGATGAAGAAAGTTCGCTCGCCATCTTGAATGCGGAGCTTGTCTCCCATTTCCTGATCCACAAGGCGTTCGATCCCAAACGGTTCGGAACCCTGCTGTGCCGTTTGGCTGAACTGAATTCTGTATTGGCTCGTCCCATTCGGCGCCAAGTCATCGACAAACACGAGCTCCAGCGACAAAATCTCACCCGACGGGAGAATATTCGTACCGGAGTCCACGACTGAGCTACGCAGCGGTTGGCTGCTGGCTTCATTTGCGTGAACGATCTGTAGGTTGCCAAGTTGGTCGGCGTGCCACTCGGCAGGCACCTTTGAGAGGGTTACGTGAATGAACTCGGCAGGTCGTTCGAAGTCTGAAGGATTTTTCACCTGGAAGCCGATGGAGTCTGTGCCAGTTGTCGTCTCGACGGCACGTGTTGTGTCGGGCCCACTGCCTCCACACGCCGCAATGGACAGCGCGCAACCAAGAACCATCGCTACTGCAAGCAGTTTCGTGGTTCTCATGTTTGTGACCCCCTCATAGTTGAATCGGGAAACGACCCGACGACATGTAAATGCTCAATGCCAGACTCTGGACGGCAGGAAATCCGTGTAGCCCGGCCACTCTCCCCTGATTCCCCGGTGCATTGACTTGTCTAGCTCACCTGATTGCGGCAGGACCTCCCCCACAATAAGCCTATCACCCCCTACTGGCAAATCACCCAGGGGTCCCAAGTTAAGCCGTGTCTTCCTGCTCTTGGGTTCTCTTCGATGAGGGGATGCCGTCGGAACTCTTCGCCTTTTGGTCAGAGTCTTGGGTGAGAATTGGAGCTACTCGAAATCGGAATCTGGGTTGCCGGGCATGGTCCTCGGCCCTGCCTGCAATTCAGGGCCAAGGCGACGCCAAGAGCCATATCCTCACCCCTCGCGTAAGGCAGCCGCAAAGCGGCGCACCGATAGGGGTTCGCCGCTGAGCAGCGTTTGGACCCGGAAGAGGCGGCCCATCAAGAGCAGGGTCGCAACGCCGGTGACGAGGAGTAGCGAAAGACTGAATACGAGCTGCCACGCAGGGACGGCGGTCGATGTCATGCGCATCAGCATCGCCACGGGGGCCGAGAAAGGAAACAGGCTTAGCGCGACGGCGAACAGGCCATCGGGAGCGCTGACGACACTCGTCCACAAGTAGATCGGGATCATCATCGGAGCGACAATCAGGAAGACCCAGGAACGACTGCCCTCCATATCCGGCGCCAGGGCCCCCACGCCGGCCATCAGGGCCGAGTAGAGCAGAAATCCGCCCAGTGCGAAAGGCACCACCAGGGCCCCTTCCAACGGCGAAATCTGGAGCGCCTGGATGGCGCTCACCGCGCCGCCGCGCATGTTCTGCAGCCAAATGGACCCCATCCCAATCCAGACGACGTACTGGATCACGGTAAGCAGCCCCAGGCCGAGCATCTTGCCGAATAGGAGCTGCCGGGGCCGGAGCGAGACAAGCAGGACTTCCAAGGTCCGGTTGCTCTTTTCGCTAACGATGCTCTGAAGGAGAAAGCTTCCGCTGGTGAAGAGAGGGATCATGACAGCGATCGTCACTAAGAATGGCAACATGAGGCTCGTGAAGCCGCCAGAAGTCCCCTCCGGGCTCAGGTTGACGAACGCCGGCGATCCGCCCGGCCCAAACGGCCAGCGCACCTGGGTCAGCTGGGCCTCGTCAGCGCTCGGGAGCAGGTTGCCGATCATAAGCCAGTTGACGGTGTTCATGTCCGGAGAACTGGTGGGCAGGCCTGGCGAGACATAAGTCAGATTGCCGGTGTCCACGTAGTCAGGAGGAATGTAGACATAGGCGCGCACATCGCCCGACTCCAGGGCCCTATTCGCCTCTGCCTGGGAAGCGAAAGCCTTGAAATCGGAAGGTGAGAGCGGCGGGGGCACACGCTGGATCAGGCCGCCTGGGTCAACGTAACCAAGGGCTCCGGTGGACATGCCGCCCTCGCTCAAGGAGTCTAGCGGGGGCGTCGGATTGGACGCGGCCTGGCCTTGGAACGCCCACATGATCAGGATGACGGCCGGAGTGAAGAATGTTGTGAACAGGAAACCGCGCGAGCGCACCCGGACACGGAATTCCCGCCAGCCCACAAGCAAGGCGTTTCTCACGCGTGCCTCTCCCTTCTCGCGGTGCGGATCATCGGCCCATCAGGGCGCCCAGGATCGCCCTTGGCCGCAGGCTCTGACCGTAAATCAGCATGGCCGCGCGGAAGACACGGCTGACGGCCCAAAGTCCGAAGATCAGGCTAAGTAGGACCGACGCCAGGGCTCCAGCCAACTCCCAGATCGGAACTTGCGTGAGGGCCATCCTAACCATCCCGAACATGGGGGCCGTCAGCGGGAAGAGAGTCAGCGCCACCGCCAGGGGTCCATCCGGATGTTCAACAACAATCCCCAGAAAAGCCAACGGGAACATGGAAAAGAAGCCCAGCATCCCCGCCAATTGCTGTCCTTGTTGGCTGTCGCCAGCGATGATCCCCAAGCCAGCAGCGGCGGTGGCATACAAGAAGTAGCCCGGCACCCCCAACAGCGCCGCCCAGATCAGCGCCGGCCAGGGGATCAACACGCCCGAGAAGTCCACCCTCCCCACCAGCGCCACGCCCAATGCCAGGCCGCCTCCCAAGCCCCATACCCCCAGTTGCGTCAGGCTGAGGGCCGTCATACCTAGGACTTTGCCCGAAACCAGCTGGAGGGGGCTCATGGATGTCAGGACGATCTCCATCGCCCGCTGATCCTTCTCTCGCACCACGGCTGAGCCCATCTGCGCGGCACCTGTCACCACGGCCAGACCAAAGAGAATGCCGAGAGCTACCGGTAGGCCGACCCAGATGACCAGGCCGGCACCCGAGCCAAGCCGGGTTCCGTCTTTGGCGGACTCGAGGGTCACGTTCGTCGGATCTTCCAGCCTGGCCAACACGCCCGGGGAGACGTCGGGGAGGAGCGCCTGGCGCACAACTTCGCGCATCGCCCGACTGACGGTTCCAGAAGGCGACTCGAGGCCAAAGTATTGCGCGTCGTTCCCTTCACGAAAGTTCGCCGGCAGCAGAAGATACCCATCAAGTTCCCCCGACTCCACGGCCCGCCTCGCCGATTCGGGGTTGTCGAAAGTCTCAACGGCCAGAGATTTGCCGTCGACTTCCACCGAACTGACCGGGCTTAGCTGGTGGCTGAGGTCGACGTAACCAAGCCGCGGCGTCGACGATCGACTCGCTTGGAGAATCGGCACGGCTGCCGCCACGATCATCACCGCCGGCATCCCGAGCGTGAGCAGCAAGAACGAACTGGAAAAGACCCTGCGCCGATATGTCGCCCGCGCCATCAATAGAAGCTTGTTCACGTCAGGCTGGCTCCTGCTCTTGGGCATGGCCAACGACTCGCACGAAGATCTCGTCCAGTGACATTTGCACCTGCTCAAAGCGGTCTACCCGCAGCCCGGGCAGGTCAACCAGGCTCTTGAGCACATCCGAGGGGTCGATGCCTGGCTCCAGCAGCAACCGGTAGCCACCGTTGTGGGACTGGATTCTCTCGACGCCGGGGACGGAGTCGATCTCCCCGGTCAGGTTGACTTCGACGGCATGCTCCGAAAATCGTCTCCGTACTTCACCGACTTCGCCGTGCAGCACGTCACGTCCGTGATCGATGAGCAGAATCCGCTGGCACATCTCTTCTACCTGATACATCTGATGCGTGCTCATGACGATCGCCGCGCCTTTGTCACGCAGGCGGTAGAGCAGGTGCTTGATCAGGCGTGTGTTGACCGGATCGAGGCCGCTGAACGGCTCGTCGATGATGATCAACTCGGGATTGTGCAGTGTGGCAGCCACAAACTGCGCCTTCTGGTTCATGCCTCGGCTCAGGGCTTGAATCTTGCGGCGGCGCTCTTCCCAGAGCTCCACCTCCCGCAGCAGCTCCTCCGCTCGAGCTGTGGCGGTCCTCCGATCTAGCCCCTTCAATTGGGCCAGGAACACCAATGTGTCGAGCAAGGTCATGTCATCGTACAGGCCTCGCTCCTCGGGCAGATAGCCTATGCGTGCCTTGGTGGACTCACCCATTGGGCCCCCGAGGACGGTGATCTCACCGGCGCTCGGGCGGATGATGTCCAGGATCATGCGGATGGTGGTGGTCTTTCCGGCTCCGTTGGGCCCCAGCAGACCAAAGATCTCACCGCGCCGTACCTCAAACGACAGGTCGTCCACGGCGGTGATTCCGGCGTAGCGTTTTGTGACATTTTTCACAATCACGGCGGGGTCAGAGGCTGGCATGGCGTGTCTCGCTTCCTGGCAAATGACGCTCTCCCTCATATCATGCAAGGATGAATCCTATGCGCCTCCCCTTATGGCATCAAGATCCATTCGTCTTCTCTCCCACCTGCAGATCGTCATATGCGCCCCATCACTGTCCGCCGATCGACCAATGTGGGAACTTATCCGTCCCAAGACGCATTCCCGGGCTCTCTCGGTGCGCAGGGCGCGGACCAGAACGGAGATCGTGCCACTTGCCCTCCGAAGCACGGGCTGATCACAATGGGATGAGTTGTTCTATGGGGCGAGTTAGGGATAGCAGCCGATTAGATCCGGTGGCCGGTCATGGCCACCCACGGATCGGACTGGCGAACGGATTCCAGCTCGAGACCCTCGTCTTCCATACTCGTGCGAAGGTCCGGAACATGGTTTTCCTTGAATCCACTGAGGATGATCCTGCCTCCTGGACGTAGGAGCCGCGCCAGACCGTCTCGCAGATTGGCTTCATGGACCGGTGCCAGGATGTTGGAGACGATGAGATCATATGCGCCGGGTTCAACACGGGTTGAAAGCGAGTGGAAGTCGTCCTGAGTTGCGGTGATCAGGTCTTGTAGTCCGTTGGCTTCGACGTTCTCCTGAGTCGTCTCCACGGCGAACGGATCGATGTCGCAGGCATCCACTGAGCTGGCCCCCAGTCGCCCGGCTGCAATCGCCACCACGCCCGACCCGGACCCAAGGTCAAGAACCGACTGGCCGGGAGTAAGGCTGGCATCTAGGATCTCGAGGCAGAGAACGGTCGTCGGATGGCTGCCGCTCCCGAACACCCGATCTTCGATCTCCGACGTGCCGCTGGCGCCGATCCAGGCCCCTTCTCGCCCCTGGTCGAGCCGAATCACTTCCCGTTCGGTGTGGATATCGCCTGCAAAGTCGATGGGCGCAATCATCAGCCGCCGGCCCACAGGGAAAGGCAGCACACGGTGGATGATCATGCTGCCCATCAGAGCGTCAAAGCCGTCAGAACCGATTGCAGCCAGCTCTCCGACATCTGAAGCATCGAGCCGCAAGGTCCTGGCGACTTCAGCCGGCGAATTCAGCAGCTTGGTCTTGAAATCCGGACTGTCAATGGCCGCAAGGACCACCTTCGCCAGGACACCCTGCCTCATTGGGTGTCACTCTCATCGAACGACTCCGGGGCCTCCGGTTCGTCGTCGTCATCCGGCCATATGGCAAGGATCTCGGCTTCCCAGGCTTTCGCCAAGGCCACAACTCGAGCTTCCTCCGCATGCAGCTCGGCCACAGCTCTTGCGAGCTCCAACTTCAAGCCCTCGACGACAGAAGTAAACAAGCGGCGATCGACTCCCAAGACGTGCCCCCGGTCTGCTTCTGGGATTATCAAACCTACCAGGGCTGCTTCGGGCTGCCGGAACAAGAGATCGCGGAAGGCAGGATCGACCACCGCCCTGCCCAGCACTTGTTGGGCTTCGAAGGAAAATGTCGACGATTCCGAAACCACGTTCGTCCAAGTTATGCCGCTGGCGTCGTGAGTGACGGCGTGTTTGCCCTCTTGCTGCGGCTCGTCCGCCGGCGCATCCGGTTCAGGTTGGCGAGCATCGTTCTGGGTCATCATCCACCCATTCTACGCCAACCGCCCCCTCATCGCCGGACAGATTCTGAGGCTCCTCTCCGGCCGGCAGGCAACAAAATGAAAGAGCCCCTCTCGTTGAGAGGGGCTCTTGGGTTCACTAAGTCAGGGAACCGTTAGACGACCTTGACTTCAGCCGCCTGCAGGCCCTTAGGGCCCTGCTCGATGGAAAACTCCACCTGCTGGCCCTCTTCGAGCGAGCGGAAGCCGTCCGCCTGGATGGCTGAGAAGTGAACGAAGACATCTTCGCCTTCTTCACGCTCAATAAAGCCATAACCCTTCCCTGCGTTGAACCACTTGACCGTACCAAGAACTCGATCCGACATTGCTACGTGCCTCCTTAGGCATCTTGTGGTTGAGGCGCTTGTCTCGTCCCTGGCGGTCAGGCGGTTAAGCAAAAGGGCCCTAGCTTTGCAGCCCGGGCCCATCGCCATTGACTTCCAGACGGAACGTGCATGCTGCCTTCAAGTCGATATCATATC
>Ga0315556_1002479_pt1 | contig 10518 bp, 10 predicted proteins | sample SalMarSW160310MG_FD_202112 | JGI IMG/M metagenome (GOLD analysis project Ga0315556, IMG submission 202112) | Salt marsh sediment microbial communities from the Plum Island Ecosystem LTER, Massachusetts, United States - Salt Marsh Sediment SW1603-10 ... | reverse complement strand
TGTCCGGAATCAGCAAGGGTGAAACCCGAACGAGGACTGTTGACGACCTCCACCAAGGCAGGAATCACGGCCGGATCTTCCATCCTCGCCAATCGCTTCACGGACTCAAACGCTTGATCCAAATCCGCCAAACCCAACGCCCGCGCTCGATGCAGATGGATGCTGGTCAGGACGACCAGCTCTCGGACCAAAGGATCAGGGTCATCCAGGGCGTCTTCCAGCTCCTCGATGGCAACCTCGTTTTGGGTCATCCCCGGCCGGTTGGCAAACTCGACCGCCGCCTTGGATCGGGCCGTCCGATCGCCGAGCCGCAAGTCGTACTCTGTCCGGCCGCGCTCGAGCAGGCGCCCGACGGGGGTTTGGTCTTTGGGTTGGTTGGCCTGCTGGGACAGCAGGTCCATCGCCTCCTCCGGCGATTCCATCATCCAAAGGGCCTGTTCGGCAGCGCGCGTGATGTCCTCTTCCCCCAGCTCTTTCAGTTCATCGATGTAGGTCCGGAGAGATTGACCGCCGCGCGTCTGGATTACGTGCCGGGCACGCTCGCGCCAAGTGTTGATCTCCTCGGCCACGGCGACTTGCCTCGCCTTTGTAACCTTGATCTTCGCCAGCTGCTCGGCCTTTGCTTCTCCAGTCAGCTCGAGCAGTTCAGCATTCAACTCGGCCAGTGAGTCGCTCAAAGACAGGAACTCTCGCTGGACTTCGTCTGCTTTGCGGTCCAACGCTTCACGCAATTGGCGCAATCCAAGCCCAATCAACCCTGTTTGCCTCCTGATTCCAGCGCTTAGCAGGCCCCAGCGTCAATCCTGCTTGCGCCTGCCGCCGATCGTCCAAGCTGGCACGATTCTCCCCGTCAGTATAGTTATGCATTTCCCCCCGGTCAAACCTCGAGCAGGGAACGATGTGTCAACTATGAGCGATGCGGCTGCATTCGACGCCGGATGCCTCTGGCTTCGACCGGACGATGGTCCGGCCCATGGATCTCGACGTCCTTCCCGCCTCAGTCAGAACGCAACTGGAGGATTTGGAGGTGCTCACCTGTGGGCGATTGGTCAGGCTGGCACCGCGCCGGACCGGCCGCACAGATCTGGTGGAGCAATCCGGCGTGCCTGAGGCCCAACTGCTTCCGAGTGTCAGGCTGACTGACCTGCTGCCGATCCCTGGCGTGGGCGCCGCCTACAGCAAGCGGCTGTGGCGGGCTGGCAGCAACTCAATCGACGGACTTCGCAAGCAGCATCCCCCGCATCTTCATGTCAGCTATCCTCCCTGGCGCCCAGGAACGCATCGTCCGCCGCTTGCCACCTATGGGGGAGCACCGCGCTTGGATGGTGACTGCGAAGAGGTTTCGGGCATCCGTCAAGAGTCAGACATACCTTTCATTCGGAGCTTGATCTGCCAAAGACGCGGGCTGCAAGGCGAGGATCGAGGTTGTCCAAATAGTGATGGACATCGCGCTGGGGGAACGGCATAACGATCCCCGCGTCGTTGAGCGCCTTGTACACAGCCGAGTTCACCCGATCCACAATTCTGCGTGTGTCCACATAGGACTCGATCCAAACCCGCAATCGGAACATCAGAGCTGAGTCACCCATTTCCAGGAACAACGCTTCAACGGGCTCCTTGCTGCGAATGCCTTCTAGATCCTTGACCGCATCGATCAGCACTTGCCGGACCTGCTCGATGTCGGACCCGTAGGCGACGCCGAGATTGATCTCGATACGATAGTGGGAGTTGGGAAACGAATGATTGATTATCAAGCTCTTGCCTATGGCTGAGTTGGGGATGATTACCATGCGGTTGTCCCGCGTGCGGATCCGGGTACTGCGCAGTCCGATATCGGTCACGTCTCCCCAAGTGGCCAGGTCTTGGAGTTCAATTCGGTCGCCGATACGGAACGGGCGATCCACCATAATCACGAATCCGCTGAAGATGTCGGAAAGGGATGCCTGGGCTGCCAGGGCGATCGCCAGCGAGCCTATCCCCAGGGTAGCGACCAAACCGCTGATCTCGACGTTGAAGTGCTGCAGGACCATTGACAGCACCACAAGTCCCAGAATGATCAGGCTGACTCTGCGCAGGATGGGTAGCAGCTGCTCATCCAGATTGGTTTCCGTCTTGGCGGCAAGCTCCTGCCCGTACCATTTGAACAGGCGGCTGAGCACTCTCCACAAGAAGGCGAAGCCAATCAGCACGTAGAGCACGAAGAAGACATTATCAATGGTTGGCTGGTAACTGAGAGGAATGAAATCCAATCGGCCCAACGAGGCCTGGGTCACGGCGGTCAGCAGGTACCAGAAGAGAGGAAGCCGGGCCGATTCGACCAGATCGTCATCCAGAGTTGTTCGAGTTCGGCTGAGAAGTCCCAGAAGCCAGCGTTGGAGAACCAGATTGATCGCCCAGCGCCCCAGCGTGAGGGTTGCCACGACACTTATCACAGCGATTGCAAGGTTGATCCACTCGTCGACGCGCAGGCCAAATGTGCCCATGGGGTCCTCCTGGATGCGGTGGCAGGTTCCGGCCGCAAGTGCTGCTCGCCGTATCCGGCCAGCGGTTCGCTTGCGATAGCTAGGTCTGCGATTGAGGCAGGGAGTCTTCCCTATTCTCCCCTGATATAGTAGACGGGAGGCCCCAAGGGGGCAAACCCGACATGCAGTTGCCTTAGCCTACCGACCGCCCGCATCAAAGGTGTCACAGAATGAGCATGGAACTTGACGACCAGGTGGCCCTGATCACAGGTGCCAGCGGCAACTTGGGACAGGCCGTCGTACGGGCCTTTTCCACCGCCGGGGCGCTTCTGGCCCTCGTCGAGCGACAGTCCGCTAAGCTCGAGCGGGCCTTCGCTGACCTTCCTGAAGAGAGGCGGCTCTTCATCGGCGGGATCGATATGACATCCGACTCTTCGGTGGAGCAGATGGTCCAGGCGGCCATCGATCGCTACGGCCGCGTCGACATCCTGGTGAACACCGTAGGGGGCTACCGTGCCGGCGCTGACCTTGATCAGGAGGACCTCTCAACCTGGGAGACCATGCTCAACTTGAACGCCAAGACTGTGCTTCTCGCCTGCCGCCATGTCGTACCCCACATGCGAGCGCAAGGCTCGGGCAGGATCGTGAACATCGGTGCTCGGACGGCTTTCAAGGGCTTGCCTGGCGCTGCGGCGTATTCGGCATCCAAGGCAGCCGTGGTCCGACTCACCGAAAGCTTGTCCGGTGAACTGAAGTCGATCGGCATTAACGTCAACTGCGTCATCCCTGGGACGATCGATACGCCTTCCAACCGGGAGGCGATGCCGGATGCCGACACTTCTCTCTGGGTAGAGCCGGCCGCTTTGGCCGACGTCATCCTTTTCCTAGCTTCGGACAAGGCGCGCGCCATCCACGGAGTGGCTCTACCTGTCTACAACTTGACGTGACCCATAGAGGTTGGGTTCTTCCCGGCGTGTGATAGCCTAAGAGAAGCCGCAATCATCTGGAGATTCGACATGAGCAAACTAGACGACCTGGCGGAACTGGGCCAATCAATCTGGCTGGATTTCATCCACCGGGATCTGTTGACCAGCGGTCAACTGGATGACCTCGTCACCCAGGGGCTTCGCGGGATGACATCGAATCCGTCGATCTTCGATCAAGCTATTTCGCATGGTGACGCCTACGATGACGAAATCAAGGCCTTGGTCGCCAGCGGCAAATCGATCCAGGAGATCTACGAGAGCTTGGCATTCGCCGACATACAAGCTGCTTGCGACGCACTGAGGTCGGTGTACGAGAAGACTGAGGGGCTGGACGGCTACGTTAGCCTGGAGGTCAGCCCAACACTCGCCCACGATACGCACGGCACAATCGACCAGGTACGATCCTACTTCGAGGCAGTCAATCGGCCCAACCTGATGATCAAAATCCCGGCCACCCGTGAAGGCATTCCCGCAATCGAGGCTATGCTCGGAGAGGGCATCAACATCAACGTGACACTGATGTTTTCTGTGAGCCAGCTCGACGACGTAGCTGAGGCGTTCATTAAGGGACTTGAACACTTTAGGGGACAGGGCGGCGATGTGTCTGGCGTCGCATCTGTGGCTTCCTTCTTCGTCAGCCGGGTGGATTCGATGATCGACAGGATGCTCGACGAGCGAGGCGCAGGGGAACTTCGCGGCCAGCTGGGATTGGCCAACGCTCGTTTGGCCTATCACCGTTTCACGCAGATATACCAGGCCGAACGCTGGGAGGCACTGAGCCAGGCAGGGGCCCGCGTCCAGCGCGTGCTGTGGGGCAGCACCAGCACCAAGGATCCCGCCTATCCGGACACAATGTACGTGGATGAGTTGATCGGCCCCCACACGGTGAACACGGTGCCGCCCGAAACACTTGAAGCCTTCTTGGACCACGGGACAGTTGCCCGGACCGTCGACCGGGATGTCGACGGCGCTCAAGCGGCCGTCGAGAAGCTTACCGAAGCCGGGATCGACCTGGACGAAGTCACCGACAAGCTGCTGGTGGAAGGCGTACAGAAATTCGCCAGCGCATTTGACAACCTGCTTCAGAGCCTTGAAGCTCGACGGACGGCGCTCCAGCCGTCCTAGCCAGCTGTGTCGAACCTACGGCCCTTACCGATCCGGCTGGGCCGGCTTGATGTTGCAGTACTACTTGTGACGTTTTTCACAATCCGATTTTGAGTGTCGGATTGTCAACCAGAAGGAGTTGCCGCAATGCAGATCGCAATGATTGGATTGGGGCGCATGGGCGCCAACATGACCACCCGCTTGCTGGAGGGAGGCCACAAAGTGCTGGCCTTCGACCTGAGCGAGGAGGCGGTTGCCAAAGCCAAGTCGGGCGGAGCGGATGGCGCCCTTTCGCTGGAGGAAGTCGCCCAGAAACTCGAGCCGCCGCGTCTGGCTTGGGTGATGGTACCAGCCGGGGACCCGGTTGAGACTACGGTCGCCAAGCTGGGCGATCTGTTCGAGAAAGGCGACATCATCATTGACGGGGGCAACAGCAACTACAACGATACGCTGCGGCGCGGGGACAAGCTTGCCGAACGCGGCATTGCCTACGTCGATGTCGGCGTCAGCGGCGGAGTCTGGGGCCTGAAAGAGGGCTACGGGATGATGGTTGGAGGCGACGACGAAGCTGTGGGCAGGATCCGGCCGATCCTCGAGACCCTGGCCCCTGCCCCGAACAAGGGTTGGGGCCACATGGGCCCGCGCGGTGCCGGCCATTTTGTCAAGATGGTTCACAATGGGATCGAGTACGGGATGATGCAAGCCTATGCCGAAGGCTTCGCCATCTTGAAGGCCAAACAGCCATTTGACCTCGACCTGCACCAGGTAGCCGAGGCCTGGCGATTTGGGACCGTGATCCGCTCGTGGCTGCTCGATCTGACCGCCCGGGCCCTGGACGACGATGCCGGGCTGGCCGACATCGCGCCCTGGGTGGATGATTCGGGCGAGGGACGCTGGACCGTCAAGGAAGCCATTGATCTGGGCGTTCCGGCGCCGGTGATCAGCGAAGCGCTATACGCTCGCTTCCGCTCACGCCGCGATGACAACTTCGCCGACAAACTATTGGCGGCCATGCGCCACCAGTTCGGCGGTCACGCCGTCAAAGAGGAGTAGTCGGGAAGCCCCCCCCTACTCGTATCTCAGGGCCTCGATGGGATTCAAGCTGGCGGCGCGTGTGGCCGGGTAGATGCCGAAGAACAATCCTACGGCAGCCGAGAAGCCCGTGGCCAGCACCACCGCCTGGAAAGACAAACTGGGCTGGATGTCCGGCGCCAAGAGTCCCACCAGCTTCGAACCCCCAGCGCCGAGCATGATCCCCAAACCCCCGCCGATGACCGCCAGCACCACGCTTTCCACAAGGAATTGGAGCAGGATATCTTGCCGTCGAGCGCCTACCGCCTTGCGCAAGCCGATCTCACGCGTGCGCTCGGTGACCGAGACCAGCATAATGTTCATAATGCCGATCCCACCCACCAGCAGGGAAATGGCGGCGATCGCACCCAAGAAGACGGTCAAGGCGCTCAGCACGCTTCCCGCCGAGTTGAGAATATCCTGCTGGCTGATTACGGTGAAATCATTCTTATCCTGAGGCTGGATCTTGTGCCGCTGGCGCAAAACCTGGCGGATTTCCTCCTGGGCGGCATCCATACGATCCTGTGAGACCGCAGACGCATACAATACCGTCAGACGGTAGTCCCCGCCCGAGTCACGGGCAGAGAACAGGCGCGTCTGCGCTGTTGACAGCGGGATGTAGATCACCTTGTCTTCACTTCCGAAGCTGCTTCCACCCCGGCTCTTCATCACACCGATCACCCGAAAAGCGGTGTCCTTGATCCGCACCGTTTCCCCGATCGGCAAGGCGTTGTTTGGGAACAGATCTGTGACCACATCCGGACCGAGAACCGCCACGCGAGACCCAGCCGACTCATCACTCTGATCGATAAAGCGTCCGATCGCCACTTCCGCGCTGCGAACGGTGATGTAGTTGGGCGTCACCCCGGACACTGAGTAGGTTCCGCTCTCGCGCCCGAAAGTTACCATCGCCCCGCCGGCAAGCTCGGGAGCCACCTGGGCAATATCCGGCGCCTGCAAGGGGTCGGCCAGGGCTTTCGCGTCCCCATTGGTGATGGGCCTGCCGCCGGTCGAAGCCGACGAAGCCCCACCTCGTTGGCTGCTGAAGTTGCCCGGCACGACGAACAGCAGATTCGATCCGATGCTCTGGAATTGATCCGTTACATACTTTTGGACCGCCGAGCCGGCCGACATCAGCGTGATGACGGCTCCGACGCCAATGATGATTCCCAGCATGGTCAGGATCGCCCGCAGCTTGTTGGCCAGCAAGGCCCGGATGGCGATGCGGACGCTTTCGACGATCTTCATCGCCCCTCCGTTTCGGCCTCTTCGGGCTCGTGCAGTTTCATCTCAGATGGCCGGGGCGTCTCCCCGGCTTTGAGCGGCTTTTCGACCACGTCATCCCCAACCATCAGGCCGTCCTGTATGCGGATGATCCGGCCAGTGTGCCGGGCGATGAACGGGTCGTGGGTCACTATCAAGATGGTGATGGATTGCTGTGTGTTCAGATCCTGAAGCAGCTTCATGACTTCCACACCCGACTTCGTGTCAAGATTGCCCGTCGGTTCATCGGCAAAGATGATCGATGGGTGGCTAACAAGGGCGCGGGCGATCGCCACCCGTTGCTGCTGTCCGCCAGAAAGCTCGTTCGGGTGGTGGTGCAGTCGTTCGCCCAGCCCCACGGCCTCGAGCGCTTCTGTCGCAAGGTTGCGCCGCTCATTGAGGGGTGTGCCGGCATAGATCAGGGGGAGTTCGACGTTTTCCAGGGCGCTGGTCCGCGCCAAGAGATTGAATGTCTGGAACACGAACCCAATCTTGCGGTTCCGGATATCCGCCAGGCGGTCGTCGTCCAGCTCGCCCACCGGCTCTCCGTCCAATATGTATTCGCCGCGGGTGGGGCGATCGAGGCAGCCCAGGATATTCATCAGGGTCGATTTGCCAGAGCCCGAAGGCCCCATCACCGTCAGCAACTCGCCTGAATGGATGTCGAAGGTAACACCACGCAGCGCCTTGACCTTGACCTCGCCCAGATCATAGGTCCTGGCCAGATCCGCAACTTTGATTACCGACTTCACAGACTAACCTCCGCCAAACGGGCCGCCGAAGCTCGGCGCGGAAGGTGCCACCGGAGGAACACCGACAGTATCACCTGCCTGTAGCCCATCCAGGACTTCGCTGTCCGCATCGTTTCGCAGACCGAGCTTGACATCCTGCCTTTCATAGCTGGTTCCATTCTTGACCATCACATAGACCTGCCCAGTGGTGTTGTCAACTCGAAGTGCCCAATTCGGCACCAGCAGCGCATCCTCCTTGTGGGAGACATTGATGTCCAAAGAAGCTGTCATCCCTATCCGGGCATCCGGACCCGGATTGGAGACGCTGACCACCACCGGGTACTCCGTAGTGGACTGGCTGGGATCCGGCGCCAGGTCAATCTCGTCGACCTTGCCATCCAGAACCACCCCAGGAAGTGCATCCAGCGAGATGGACACACTCTGGCCACGTTTGATTGAGGCGATGTCGAGTTCATCCACCGTGGTCTGGATATGGAACTGGCTGTCATCGGCGATGCCGATCCCCGCCTTGCCTGGTGTGACTTTGTCGCCGGTCTTGTAGTACACGGCCGTGATCCGTCCATCGAAGGGGGCAATAATCTTGGATTGGTTGACGCGTGCCTGGGCGGCTTGAACCTGGGCCCTGGCCGCAGCCACCTTATCCGGATCAGGTCCGTTGGTCAGGATGTCGACCTGTTTCTGCGCCTGATCGACCTTCGCCTGAGCCACGGCGACGTCCGAGTCCAATTGTGCCTGTTGGATGTCCGTCGGATGGCCCGTGTACCAGTTCAATGTGCGAACGGCTGAATCATAGGCCTGCTGTGCGTTGCTGAGATTGATGGCGGCCTGCGCGCAGTCGTGGTCGTCGGGCGTACCGTCGCAGGCTCGATGTTTGGCCTGGTCCAACGTCTTCTTGGCCAGGAGTACCCGGCCTTCCTGGGCCAAAACAGTCTTCGTACTGGCCCGATTGCCCTGAGCCCGAACGCTCTTCGTGTAATCAGCCGTATGCAGCTGATCTCGGGCGGCGGCCAGGTCCGACTGGGCCTGGGCCAAGCTCAGCTTCCAATTGTCCTCGTCCAAGAGATCGTTTAGGTTCGTTTCCGTCTGAACGAGATCGGCTTCCGCGCTGATCAGGTTGACGTCAATCGATGATGGATCGAGATCCATCAGGATGTCACCCGCTTTGACTTCGTCGCCAACCTTGACGAAAATGTTGCCGATGTTTCCATTGACGCTGAAGGTCAGGTCGGCCTGTGCCAGCGGATCGATATTGCCTGTGCCGGAGACCACAACGTCGATGGGCCCACGGGTAATGGTCGTCGTCCTGTCCAGTGTCTGAGCGCCGGAAGCTGCGGCAGCCGATCTTAACCCCAAGACCGCGATCACAGCTGCGATCACCACCACCCCTAGGATCAGGATGATCCATGTTCGTCTTGACATCGAGACTTCACTCCTTTTAAGCTACGCTAGTCTTTCGAGGAAGCCGCCGCCCGACATGAGGCCGACGCTGCCCCCCGAATGTCCCTTCGTCTATCGGGATTCACTCGATCTATGATTCCTCGGCCTCGCATCCCAGGCCCTGTTCGAACACCTTGCGCAGCACGGGCAAGCCCCCTGCCAGGTCCCTCACTTCTCCGGCCGACAAGGGCCCGAGCATTTTAAGCACCCGCCCCTCGGCGCTGGCCTGAAGCGATTCGAGCACAGCTTCGCCCTGCGATGTGATCTCCGCCATGATCACGCGGCGGTCTCGCGGCGAGACTTTTCGCCGGGCCCAGCCGCGGTCCTCAAGCGTCGTAATCGACCGCGATACCGTCGGGGAACTGATTTGTTCGTGATCAGCCAGTTCTCCCAGGCTCCAAGGTCGCTCATGCAACATGGCCAGAATCCGGAAATGGGAGGGTGAAAGCGTGTGCCCAGACTTGCGCACTTCCGCCGCCAAGCTCCTCATCACTAGAGGCACGATCTCGACGATTTGTCGTGCCGCCTTTTCCAGATCCTCACGCATCAGATGCTCCCCGGCTTTTACTTAGCAGAGCTAAATGTAAAGGCTTCTATGGGGACTGTCAAGGGTACGCAGGATAGCCGCACGCAGGCGCGACAAACAAAAAGGCCCTCCCCGAAATGGGGAGGGCCCTTGATTGCCGTTAAGGTTCAGATGGCCACGACGTTGGCGGCCTGAAGGCCTTTGGGGCCTTGCTCGATGCTGAACTCCACTTGCTGGCCTTCCTGTAGCTCACGGAATCCATCGGCCTGAATGGCCGTGTAGTGTACGAACACATCCGGCCCGCCTTCACGTTCGATAAACCCATAGCCCTTCCCGGCATTGAACCACTTGACCGTACCGGTCACACGTTCGGACATCTTTTGAACCTCCTGCTTGGGTTGGTTTCCGAGGTGCCTGGCGTGTTCTCCAGCGGTCGGGTTCGCCGGCCCAGGGCCGGGCCTACCAGACAGGCCTGAGCGCATGTTCGGCTCAGGCCTCGGTCCTACGACGTGCAGTCAGAACTCGCATGCAACCTACGCGAACATGTTAGCGTAGACAGGTGAGCCTGTCAAGCGGCCAGGTGGTAGTGTGGTAGTGTCTGGCCGGGAGACGTTCCTGTATAATCCCACCTGATGGCAGAGCAAGCAGAAGACCGACTGGTATCCCCCAAGCGCGGGTCTGATGACTGGCCCGAGCCCACGCTGCGCCCGCAACATTTGGATGAGATGATCGGCCAGAACCGAGTACGAGAGAACCTGGCCATACTCATCGAGGCGGCGCGTAACCGTGCCGAGGCACTGGACCACGTCCTTTTCTATGGCCCGCCAGGCCTGGGCAAGACCACCCTGGCACACATTTTGGCCAACGAAATGGGGGTTCACCTCAAATTCACTTCTGGTCCCGCTATTGAGCGCGCC
>Ga0315556_1002477_pt1 | contig 10528 bp, 9 predicted proteins | sample SalMarSW160310MG_FD_202112 | JGI IMG/M metagenome (GOLD analysis project Ga0315556, IMG submission 202112) | Salt marsh sediment microbial communities from the Plum Island Ecosystem LTER, Massachusetts, United States - Salt Marsh Sediment SW1603-10 ... | reverse complement strand
TGCGAGAGTGTACTGAAAGGTGCGATAGTCGCTGACGAACCACGGCAGGGCGAGCGCGACGAGGAGCGCCAGTGCGAGGCCGAGGAGCTGCCGCCGCGAGAGCTTCGCCCCGCTCGCGAGCGCCGCCAGCTCGCGCGTATTCGCCGTCTTCGCGTCCGCCGCCATCGCCTAGACCCTCTTCACCACGACTTGGCCGAACAGGCCGTTTGGACGGAACACCAGCACCGTCACGATCAGCACCAGCGCCACCGAGAGCTTGAGTTGGCTGCCGACAAACGGCACGTAGGTGCCGACCAGGTTCTCCAGCACGCCGACGATGAGGCTGCCGACCACCGCGCCAACGGGGTTGCCGATGCCCCCCAGCAACGCGCCGGCGAAAGCGTAGAGCAGGATGCCTCCCATCATGTTCGGCTCGAGGAACACGATCGGTGCGATCATCATGCCGGCGACCGCGCCGATCGCGGCCGCGAGGCCCCAGCCGAGCGCCAGCATCCAGCCGACCCGGATCCCGACCAGCCGCGCCGAGGCCGGATCCTGCGCCGCCGCGCGCATCGCCAGGCCCACCGGGGTGAAGCGGAAGAACAGGAACACCGCCAGAAGCACTACCAGCGTGACGCCGATGACGCCGAAGTCGTGCGGGCTGATGAACGTGATGCCGAACGGCACGTGCTTCGGAAAGGGGCTGGGAAACGGCTTGATCGTGTAGTCCCAGATCCAGCCCGCCATCGAGTTGAAGATCACCAGCAGGCCGATGAACACGATCACCTCGTTGAGAACCCCCGTACCCTCCACCGGCCGCACCACGATGCGCTCGATCAGCACCCCGCCGACGAAGGAGATCGCCATCGCGAGCAGGAACGCCCACCAGTAGGGAACTCCGTGATGCAGCAGGGTAAAGGCGATATAGGTCGAGAACATCGCCATCTCGCCCTGGGCGAAATTCAGGTGGTCGGTCGCCTGGTAGATCATCACCACCGCGAGCGCGACGCAGGCGTAGATCCCGCCGAAAGCCAGCCCGGAGAAGGTCTGCTGCAGGAAGAGGTCCACCGCGCGTCTCCTAGTAGCCGAGGTACGCCTTGCGCACCGATTCGTCCTTGCCGATCTCCTCGGCGCTGCCGCTCATCACGATGCGGCCGGTCTCGAGCAGGTAGGCATGGTCGGCGATGCTCAGCGCGAGCGAGGCGTTCTGCTCGACCACCAGCATGCTGACCTGGCGCTCGCGGCTGATCGCGCCGAGGATGCGGAAGAGCTCCTCGGTCAGCAGCGGCGCGAGGCCGAACGAGGGCTCGTCGAGCAGCATCAGGCGCGGACGCATCATCAGCGCGCGGCCCACCGCGAGCATCTGCTGCTCCCCGCCGGACAGCGTCCCCGCCTGCTGGCCGCTGCGCTCCTTCAGGCGCGGGAAGTAGCCGTAGACGCGCTCGAGGTCTTCCTCCACGGCGGCCTTGTCACGGCGCGCGTAGGCGCCGAGCCTGAGGTTCTGCTCGGCGGAGAGGCGCATGAAGGTGCCCCGACCTTCCGGCACATGGGCGATGCCGTGCCGCACGATGGTCTCGGTCGCCTTGCCGCCGATGGCGCGGCCGTCGAAGGTCAATTCGCCGTGGGTGCGCACCATGCCGCAGATCGCGCGCAGCGTCGTCGTCTTGCCCGCACCGTTGGCGCCCAGGATCGTGGTCACGCTGCCTTCCTCGAGCTTGAAGCTCAGGCCGCGCAGCACCTGGGTCTGGCCGTAGAAGGCCTCGAGCCGGGAAACCTCCAGCAATGCCATCAGTGCCCCGCCCCCAGGTAGGCCTCGATCACCTCGGGATGGCGGCGCACCTCGGCCGGCCGGCCTTCGAAGATCTTGCGGCCGAAGTTCAGCACCACGACGTGGTCCGAGATCGCCATCACCAGGCTCATGTGGTGCTCCACCAGGAGCACCGTCAGGTGCTTTTCGTCGCGGATGCGCTTGAACAGCTGCCCCAGCTCATCGACCTCCTCGTGATTGAGACCGCCCGCGGGCTCGTCCAGCAGCAGGAGCTTCGGCTCGCTCGCCAGCGCACGCGCGAGCTCGACGCGCTTCTGCGTGCCGAACGGCAGCGCCCCGGTGGGCAGGTGCGCGACCGAGGTCAGGTCGAGGTATTCGAGCAGGCCCCAAGCCTTCTCCTCGAGCATCTTCTCCTCGCGCCGCATCCACGGCAGGCGCAGGGCGTTGGAGACGAAGTCGCTGCGGCCGCGCGTCTGCGCGCCGACCAGGACGTTCTCGAGCACCGACATGCGGTGGAACAGCGCCAGGTTCTGGAAGGTGCGCCCGATGCCGATCGAGGCCATGCGGTGCGAGGCGGTCCCAAGGATCGAGCGACGGTCGAACAGGATGTCGCCCCGGCTCGGGACGTAGAGGCAGCTCAGGCAGTTGAACAGGGTGGTCTTGCCGGCGCCGTTGGGCCCGATCAGCCCGAGAATGGAGTTGCGCGGCACGTTGAAGCTGATGCCGTCGAGCGCGACGATGCCGCCGAAGTGAACGGCGACGTCGCGCACTTCCAGAATGCTGTCTGCCGCGCTCACGGCAAACGGCGAAAACCGAGCATTAGTTCCTCCTCCTCCAAGGCGGCCCCGCGCAAGAGTACCTTGTGCCCGCCGGATCTGGCAAACGGCCGGCGGCCCTGTGGTAGATTGCCAAGTGCAGCGGCAGCATCGGAGGACGGGCCTGACGCCATGGCCAAGATCGCCGTGTTCAATCAGAAGGGCGGGGTCGGCAAGACCACCACGTCGCTGAACATCACCGCGGCGCTCGCGCGCCGGGGTTACAACCCGCTGTCGATCGACATGGACCCTCAGGCGCACCTGTCCTACGTCTGCGGCACGGCGGTCGAGCGCGCCGACGAATCGGTGTACGGCTTCTACCAGCAGTCCAAGCCTCTCGCCCAGCTGATCCGCCCCTCGACCTGCGGCTGGCTCGTGATCCCCGCGCACGTCGAGCTGTCCAAGGTCGACACGCAGTTCGGCAAGGGCGCGAACGTGCTCAATCGCCTGAACCACGGCATCGTGAGGGAGAACCTGAACACCGGGCGGCCGATCCTGATCGACTGTTGCCCGATGCTCGGCGTGCTTTCGCTGTCGGCGATCTTCGCCGCCGACAGGGTGCTGATCCCGGTCTCAGCCGACTACCTCGCGCTGAAGGGCGTACAACAGAGCGAACGGACGCTCAAGGCGCTCGAGCACGTGCTGAAAAAACGCGTCGCGCGGCGCTACGTCGTGACCCGCTTCGATGCGCGGCGCAAGCTCTCCCACAAGATCTACCGCGACCTGCTCGAGCGCTACGGCGACGAGATCTGTCGCACCCGCATCGCCGAGAACGTCGCCCTGGCCGAAAGCCCGGCCGAGCAGAAGGACGTCTTCGCCCACGCCCCGAACAGCGCCGGCGCGCGCAATTACGACGAGCTGGTGAACGAGCTGGTGGGGAGCGGCTTCATCGAGCCGCGGCCGGCGGCCTAGGCGTCAGGCCGCGACGCGCGCGCGCTCCAGAAGGCGGGCCCATCCCGCGTCGACCTCGGCCTGCAGCGCGGCGACCTTATCCGGCTCGAGGCCGCGGTAGCGCCGTTGCAGGGCGAGGTAGTCGCTCACCGGGCGCGTCTTCGCCGGCTGGTTGAGCGTGTAGCGGTATCCGTCTTCGACTTCGTAGAGCGGAAATACGCCCGACTCCACGGCGTAGCGCGCCGCCTGCAGGCCGCCGTCGTCGGGCAGGCCCCAGCCGTCGAGGCATGGAATCAGCAGCGAGATGATGCGCGTGCCGCGGATGGACCTGGCTTTCTCGACCTTGCGCATCAGGTCCGGCAAGTAGCCGGCGCAGGCGTTCGCCGCGTAAGGCACCTCGTGCGCGGCCATGATCTCGATCAGGTTCTTCTTGCGCGAGACCTTGCCCGCGGGCGTCGAGCCGGTCTTCGCGAAATGCGGCGTGGAGGAGGACTTCTGCGCCCCGGTGTTCATGTAGCCCTCGTTGTCGAGGCAGAAGTAGATGAAGTCCTCGTTGCGCTCGGCGGCCGACGACAGGCACTGGAAGCCGATGTCGTAGGTGCCGCCGTCGCCGGCGAAAACGAGCACCTGCGTGTCGCGCTTGCCCTGCGCGTCGAGCGCCCGCCGCAGCCCCGAGGCCGCCGCCGCGCTCGACTCGAGCGAGGGCTGGTAGACGGGAATGCGCAGCGACGAGAACGGCTGCGGGCCGGCGATGATCGCCATGCACGAGGGCGGCACCACAGCGACCGCGTTGCTGCCGATCGCCGAGAGCACGTGGCGCACCGACAACGCGTCGATGCACCCCGGGCAGGCGGCGTGTCCGGCGCAGAACACCGGGTCTTCGCTGATCTCGAGTCTTCTCATCGCGCTCACCTCACCCACACCGAATCGGGCCTGGTCTCCTCTTCCCCCCGCTCCGCCACCAGCTCGGCGATGCGTTGCGCCGACACGTTCACGCCCCCCACGCCCGCGAGCAGGCCGTGGATGCGCGGTGCGCCGTCCATGCCGTAGAGTGCGGCGCGCAGCTCCTGGTGCAGCACGCCGCCGTGCCCGGGCGAGTAGTTGCGGTCGAGCACGATCACCTCGGGCACGCCGCCGAGCGCGGCGCGCAGCGCCTCGACCGGCAGCGGGCGGAACAGCCGCACCTTGAGCAGGCCCACTTCCTGGCCCGCGTCGCGCATCGCGTCGACCGCGTCGCGCGCGGTGCCGCACATGCTTCCCATGGTGACCAGGACCGTGCGCGCGCCGTCGCAGCGGTAGCGTTCGACCACGCCCCAGCTGCGGCCCGTGAGGCGGCCCCATTCGCGGTCGGCCTCGAGCGCCACTTCCGGCACGCGCTCCATCGCCTGCGCGAGGTCGCGCCGGTGCCGGTTGAACATCTCCTGCGAGACCACGTTGCCCCAGGACTCGGGGCGCTCGGGATCGATGCGGTGCGGCGGCGCGTACGGCGGCAGGTATTCGTCGACCAGATCCTGGTGCGGCACCTGCACCGGCTCGAGCGCGTGCGAGACGTAGAACGCGTCGTGGCTCACCATCGCCGGCACCAGCACGCTCTCGGCGACCCGGAAGAGCTGAATGACCGTGTCGAGCGACTCCTGCGCGCTTTCGCTGTAGAACTGGATCCAGCCCGTGTCGCGCTGCGCCAGGCTGTCGGTCTGGTCCGGCCAGAACGCCCAGGGTGAAGCGACCGTGCGGTTGACGTTGGCCATGACGATCGGCGCGCGCGCGCCGCTCGCGTAGTGCAGCAGCTCGTGCATCAGCAGCAGGCCCTGAGAGGCGGTGGCGGTGAACACGCGCACGCCGGCGAGCGAGGCCGGGATGCAGGCCGCCATCACCGAGTGCTCCGACTCGGGCGTGATGATCTCGGCGTCGAATTCGCCTGCGGCCTGGAACTCGGTCAGCTTTTCCAGGATCGGCGTCTGCGGCGTGATCGGGTAGCCCGGCGCGACCTTGGGCCGCGCCAGGCGCGCGCCCCAGGCCACGGCGTGGTTGCCGGTCAGCAGCATCGTGTCGTGGCGCGTCGCGCTCATCTGAGCTCCTCCACCATCTCCATCGAGCCGGTCGGGCATTCGCGCACGCAGATGCCGCAGCCCTTGCAGTAGTCGCCGTTCACCGCGTAGCCGCCGCTGACGCGGCTGATCGCGAGGTCCGGGCAGTAGTAGTAGCAGTTGTCGCAGAAGATGCACTGGCCGCAGGAGAAGCAGCGCTCGCTCTCGGCCAGCGCCTGGGCGGCATCGAAACCCAGCTGCACCTCGGCCTCGCCCTCGAGGCGCTCGACCGGCTCCAGCCGCTGCGCCGGCTGGCGGGCCTGGCGCGGATGGTAGAAGGTGGCGATCGCGTCGAGCGCCACCGGCGGCCGGTCTTCGCCGCCGAGCGAGCCGTCGATCGCCAGCGCGGCGCGCTTGCCCATTCCGATCGCCTCGGTGATGAAGCGCGCCGTGCTGGTGAGGTCGCCCCCGGCGAACACGCCGCCCAGGCTCGTCGCCTGCCGCGCGTCGGCGTAGAGCAGCGCCCCGTCCGCGCGCAACGCGCCCTCGAGCGCGGCAAGCTCCGGGTCCTGTCCGATCGAGGACACGATCGCGTCCGCCTCGAGGCGGAATCCGCTGTCGGGAATCCGCTTGCAGCCGGCGGCGAAGTCGACCTTCGTGCATTCGAGCACGAGTCCGCCGTCTTCGCCCTCGCGCACGCTTTCGAGCATCGCGCCGTCGACCAGCTGCACGCCTTCCTCGAGCGCTTCCTCGACTTCCTCGCGCTGGGCCGGCATCTCGCTCTCGCGCTCGAGCGCGAGCAGCGTCACGTCGTGACCGATCCGCCGCGCGCTGCGCGCGACGTCGATCGCGGCGCTTCCGCCTCCGACCACGACCAGCGCCCTGCCGAGCGTGGGCGGCGCCCCGGAATTGGCGCGCGCCAGCCAGTCCGCGCCGTCCATCGTCCAGGGCTTGGCGTAGTCCAGCTGCGCCATGCGCTTCTGGCGCCCCGCGCCCATGGCGAGGTAAACCGCGTCGAATTCCTGCCGCAGCCGCGCCAGCGTCTGCGGCGATTCGAGCGGCTGGCCCACGCGGACCTCCACGCCGAGCGCGACGATGCGTCCGATCTCGCCGTCGAGCACCGCGCGCGGCAGGCGGTAGGCCGGAATGCCGCTTCGCATCAGCCCGCCGAGCTGCCTGCCTGCCTCGAACAAGGTCACTGCGTAGCCGCGCCGGCGCAACTGGTAGGCGGCCGAAAGCCCCGAGGGGCCCCCGCCGACCACCGCGACGCGCTCGGCGCGCTCCGCCAGCGGGCCCGGCAGCGGCCAGCCCGATGCGAGGGCGGCGTCGCCGACGTGGCGCTCGAGCCCGCAGATCGCAAGCGGCTCGTCGAAGCCGGCGCGGTTGCAGGCCGCCTCGCAGGGATGGTGGCAGACCCGCCCCGCCACGGCCGGAAATGGGTTGTTACGGACCAGGATCTCCCAGGCGCCGCGCAGCTCGCCGTCGCGCGCGCGCCCGATCCACTGCGCGATCTCGCCGCCGACCGGGCACGCGGCATGACAGGGCGAAGGCGCGCTGATGTGGCGCGGCAGCGACGCGCGCCAGGTGCCGGTCTTGAAGACCTCGGTGGTGCCGGTGGTCCAGGTGGTCGGGATCTGGCTCGGAGGGTTCATGCCGCGCTCCGCTGCATTTGGGCATCCACCCAGCGGTAGCCGTCCTCGCAGGCGGCGAGGTTCTGCTGCGGCTGCTTGGGCGCCTGCTCGACGAGCGTGCGCCCGAGGACTTCCAGCGCCGGCGCCTCGATCGCGCGCGCGAACGCGCCGAGCAGCGCCGAGTTGACGATTCGTCCCAGGCCGTGGCGCCGCGCGAGCGTCAAGCCGTCGACCGGGATCACCCGGTAGCCGGGCAGCGCGCCCGCGAAATGGCGCGAGTCGTGCGCGGAATTGACCACGATCAAAGTATCGGGGCGCGCGGCGCCGAGCAGACGCGCCTCGAGCAGGCTGGCGTCGAAGCACAGGATCGCGTCGGCCTGCTCGATGTCGCAGCGCGCGCGGATCGGCCGCTCGTCGATGCGGATGTAGGAGCTGACCGGGGTGCCGCGGCGCGCGCCGCCGTAGCTGGCGAAGCTCTGCACCTGCCGCCCCTGGGCGAAAAACGCCATCGCCAGCAGATTGCCGGCGGTCTGCGCCCCCTGCCCGCCCCGTCCCTGGATGATGATCTGCAGCACGCCCTGCCTCCCGCCGGGTTGCGTCTGCGGACTGTACCGCCGGGACGGGCGGTAGCGGTTTGATCTGGAGCAACAGCGCGACCGATGGTCCCCTCAGCGCTCCGTGTCAGCTTGACGCGAGACGGGTGCCCGCTCAGGCGCGCCGACCTCGCCGTCGGCGGGAAGCCCCCCCATGGCGGGTGTCCTGCCCAGCAGCGGCGCATCGGTCGGATCGAACACACGGTAGGCGAGCAGCTTCACGCGGTCGCTGACCAGGAACCAGGCGAACGCGTAGCCCCAGACGAACAGCGCCCATTTCCAGCCGAGCGCCGGCATGAACACGCCGTAAACCGCGATCAAGGTCGCAAGGATCTGCGTGCCGAGCACGGCGATCCACAGGATTCGTGCGGGACGTATTGACCAGAACGGGCCGCGCGTGCGGGTGAGAAAGATCGTCATGTGTCCCGCGACCGACAGCATCAGGTACATCATCGGCTGCAGATGCGGGCGGTCGAGCTGAAACACGCGCTCGCCGAGGTAGAACAGCCCGAACGCGGCCAGCGGCCCGATGACGCCCAGCACGGTGGCGATCCCGAGCACCATGCGCATGTTCCAGGCTTCGGGCTTGTTCTCGTAGTGCACGTTGTCATAAGCGATCGACAGGATCGCGCCGTCGTTGAGCAGCGCCAGCATCACGATCATGACCGCCGTCAAGGGATAGAAGTTGAAGATCAGAATCGCGAGCGTCATGAACAGCAGCACGCGCAGCGTCTCGGCAATGCGGTAGATCGCATAGCTGTTCATGCGCTGGAAGATCTTGCGGCTCTCCTTGATCGCGTCGACGATCACCGACAGGCCGGGCGTCAGCAGCACGATCGAGGCCGCGGCGCGGGCCGCGTCGGTCGCGCCCGAAACAGCGATGCCGCAATCGGCCTTCTTCAGCGCCGGGGCGTCGTTGACCCCGTCGCCGGTCATGCCGACGATGTGGTTGCGCTGCTGCAGGACGTCGACGATGTGGAACTTGTGCTCGGGAAACACCTGGGCGAAGCCGTCGGCCCGCTCGATCGACCGCGCCAGCTGCCCGGTCTCGTGCTGCTTGGTGCCGGCGAAGCCCGCGGCGTCGAGGATGTTCGTGCCCAGCCCCAGCTTGGCGGCCATTTCGCGCGCAATCGCCATCGCGTCGCCGGTCACCATCTTGACGCTGATTCCCATCTGGCGCGCGATGGCGATGGTCGCCCTGGCCTGCTCCCGCGGCGGGTCGAAGAGGGGCAGCACGCCGACGAACTGCCACGGGCCGTTGCCCTCGGCGCGCGCCACGCCCAGCGCTCGAAAGCCCCGCGCCGCGAATTCGTCGACCGCCTTGTCGACCGCAGGCTTGACCTGCTCCGCATTGGCCGCCAGCGCCAGGATCACTTGCGGTGCGCCCTTGGTGACCTTGAACTTCTTGCCGTTCGCGCCCTTGACGCTGGCTTCGGTGCGCTTGTGCACCGGGTCGAACGGCTGGAAGTGCGTGACCTGGTAGTCGTCCAGTGCCTGCTCGTTCTTCAGCCCGCCCAGCACTGCGAGGTCGATGGTGTCCTTGTTGTCGGCGCGCGACGCCAAGGCGGCGTCGAGGATGACCTGATCGATTGAGATGTCGTTCACGCTGAACGGGTCGCCCAACGTGAGCTTGTTCTGGGTCAAGGTGCCGGTCTTGTCCGAGCACAGCACGTCCACTCCGGCCAGTTCCTCGATGGCCGCCAGCCGCGTCACGATCGCCTCTTTCCTGGCCAGCAGGCGCGCGCCGACCGCCATGGTGACCGACAGCACCGTGGGCATCGCCACCGGAATCGCGGCCACGGTCAGCACCAGGGCGAATTGCAGGGTGGTGAGGATCGGGTCACCGCGGAACAGCGCGACCATGATGATCAGCGCCACCAGCGCCACCGCGAGCATGATCAGGTAGTTGCCGATCTTGAGCACCGCGCGCTGGAAGTGACTGACGGTGTGCGCCTCCTGCACGAGTTGCGCCGTCTTGCCGAAGTAGGTGTTCTGGCCGGTGCCGTACACCATCGCGTTGATCTCGCCCTGGCGCACGATCGAGCCCGAGAACACTGCGTCGCCGGAATTGCGGGTCACGGGCAGGGACTCTCCCGTCAGCGCGGATTGATCCACTTCGATCGGGTCGCCCGCGAGCAAGCGTGCATCCGCCGGAACGATGTCGCCCAGCCGCACGCGGATGACGTCGCCCGGTACCAGCTCGCGCGAGGCCGGCGTCACCCACTTGCCGTCGCGCCTGACCCTGGCCTTGATCGCCAGTTTGGCCTTCAGCGCCGCGATCGCGTTGCCCGCCTGGTGCTCTTCCCAGAATCCGACCACGGCGTTGGCCAGCAGCAGCGCGAGAATGATGAAGAAGTCCGGCCAGTGCCGGTCTATCGCCGACAGGATCACCGCCGCTTCGATCATCCACGGGATGGGCCCCCAGAAATAGCCCAGGAACTTCAGCAGCGGATTGGTCCTTTCCTCCTCGATCTCGTTCGGCCCGTACAGGGTCAGCCGCTTCTGCGCCTCGGCCTGGCTCAGGCCGTCCGGCGACGACTCCAGCTTCTTCTCCAGTTCCTCCAGCGGCAGGGACTTCAGGTCGGGCTGCGCGGTCATTTCGAGGCACTCCACTTCCAGTTCCGGATCTCCGGCATGTCGCGGCCTTCCTTCGCGATGTACTGCTTGTGCTCGATCAGCTTGTCCTTGAGCTGCTGCTTGAGGTAGATGCCCTTGTCGCCGGTCTGCGGCAGGCGGTCGATGACGTCCATCACCAGGTGGAAGCGGTCCAGGTCGTTCAGCACCGTCATGTCGAACGGCGTGGTGATGGTGCCCTCCTCCTTGT
>Ga0315556_1002476_pt1 | contig 10535 bp, 7 predicted proteins | sample SalMarSW160310MG_FD_202112 | JGI IMG/M metagenome (GOLD analysis project Ga0315556, IMG submission 202112) | Salt marsh sediment microbial communities from the Plum Island Ecosystem LTER, Massachusetts, United States - Salt Marsh Sediment SW1603-10 ... | reverse complement strand
GTGGATCGGTAATCAAAATTCCACGTTTCCCGCTGCGTCGCCGATGCAAACTCGCTTTCGCTTTATGTTTCAAGCTGATACCCCGGCTCAATGGATGGTAGGCTTGCATCGAGATGGCGATGACCTATCTGGTGCCGATCACCGAATTCTTCATACCCTGGCACAGCAAGCTGAAATAGCATTGAATAATGCTTTTATGATTGAAAAGCTGCGCAGCCAGTTGGATGAGATTCGCGCCAGCCGGGAAGAACTGGCTCAAACCCAGCACCAGTTGTTACGCTCCCGCGAAGAAGAGAGAGCGCGTTTGGCGCGCGACCTGCATGATAGTCCTATTCAAACGCTGATCGGTTTAAACATTCAACTGGGTTTGCTTTTGAATTCAAAAAAACATAATTCCGCTACATTCGAATCTCTCCAAGAAATGCGCGCTGAAGTACGCCAGCTTTCATCTGAATTACGTCAGGTTTGCGCTGATTTACGCCCACCCATGTTGGATACGCTGGGTTTGGGCGCAGCCTTGCGCGCCCTTGTTACGGAGTGGTCTGACCAAAACACTCTTGAGACGCAACTCAACTTGTGTTCGGATGCCAATTTACATTCATTGCCTGGAGAAGTAGCTGTCAATCTTTACAGGGTGGCTCAGGAAGCTTTGGTTAACATTGCCAAACATGCCAAAGCCCGGCATGTAAAAGTATCTCTGGCCTGGGAAGAAAATCAATTGGTCATGAGCATTGAGGATGATGGGATGGGATTTAATACTCCAGATACCTTGCATGGGTTGACGGCTCAAAGTCACTTTGGTCTGGCTGGAATGAGAGAGCGGATTGGTCTGATTGGCGGAGAATGGTCATTGAAATCGAGGCCTGGAGCTGGGACAACCGTGTCTGTCAGTTGGCGTGCTGAAGGGGAACTACAATGACAGAGAGTAAGATTGAAGGAGCTTCATCGTTACGCTCAGACAGTCCTGGCGTAAAACCTTTATCTCGCAAAGCGAAATGGGTCTTTGCGGGTATTTCGATGTTGATCTTTATCCTATTGTTTTCTGTGCTATGGATATCGGTTTCCAACTTGCAGAAAAAAGCTGGTCTGGGTGTTGTGTTGTCCACACCCTTGGCAGCCAGAACGCCAGATTTACCGATAACCATTCGCGCCTTTCCCGATACGTTGGAGAATATTCACGTTTTCAATGACCAATTGGATGTCTGGGAAATGAGTGAAGCGCAATTTGAATTTGCTGCCACCCACTATGCAGGCACGCAGAAGGTTTTTGCCTCTGACGCCCGTCGCTTGCGTGCTCACAATCCAAACTTTATCATCCTGAACTATCGCCTGGGGTTGGGCTTGGGATATCAAAACATCACCGGGGATTGCGAACCCAATGGCAAATGGTTGGAAGTGATTGAGGGAGAGAAATGGGTGCGCGAATATCCTGAAAACCCTCCGGACGAGTGGTTTTTTAAATTTGGAGGCCAACGCGTACTCTTTTGCGATTGGGGATGGTATCTAATGGACATCAGCAATACCTCCTGGAGGGAGTACTGGGCCGGTGAGGTTTTGCGCCAACTGCACGCCAACGCGGCTGACGGGATCTTCGTTGATGGTCTATTTCCTCCTAATTATTATGGCGGTGATAGATTCGATCCCAATCTTCCTGACCTGAATCAATCTTTCGAAAGCACCTGGTCATCCCAAGTTAAGGCTTTCATCGCTTTTGGACAAAGCGGGGAGCTGGCCGATTATTATTTCATTCCAAACGCTGGCGCGTGGGTGAATAGGCGTGACGTTACGGACTATTCCGGCGCCGATGGCGTCATGGTTGAGGGATTTGGCAGATGGTCTAGCGGAGAGTATTTTCTGGCACAAGAAGAAGACTGGCAGTTGCAAATGGGGCGCATCCTGGGCATGGTCAATCTGGATAAAATCGTCTTGTTACAACAATATGTGAACAAAGATGATTATGAAGACCGCATGTTCTTGCTCGGGAGTTATCTGCTGGTCAAGGGACGCTACACTTATCTCAACCTCGAATTTTCATCAGAACCAGAATGGTTTCCCGAGTATGAGATTCCCATCGGAATTCCTATAGGAGGCACCCCGGCCTCGATCAGCTCACTGTGGCGATCTGACTGGAAGGTTTATGCCCGAACTTATAGCAATGGACTGGTGCTGGTTAATCCATCTGACAAATTACAGGAAATACTCTTTGAGAAAACCTATTACCGGGCATTCCCTCATGGCGGCGGCATTGTCCCCGCTGATGGTAATGTATCAGCTTGGAGTGTAGATTATGCGCCGGTAACAAGTGTCAGTTTGGGTCCGAACCAGTCAGTAGTCCTGCTTGAAGTGCTGCCAGAACAGTAGTTAAGTGTAGTTTGCGATGATTATAAAATACCGGTACCGTGGTACCGGTATTTTATTTAAAAGCTAGTACTGAAATGGTACTTTGCCTCGATGACACGGGAACAGGCTATTTGCTACTATATGACTGGAAATCCGTCCTTTCTGTTGCAAGCTGCCTGTGAGCCTATGACCCGTGTCCTGATCGTTGATGACCAACCTTCTTTTCGCCGTCACTTGCGCCAATTGTTGTCCCATGCTGGGTTGACAGTTGTCGGTGAAGCGGGTGATATCCCTGCCGCAAAAGAGTTGGTTCGCGAGCTAAAGCCGGATATTGCCATCGTCGATGTGATGCTGCCGGGGGAGAGCGGGGTGGCAGGCATATCCAAGCTCAAAGCCCTGGCGGAAAATCTACGGGTCATCCTGGTAAGTGCACACCACGATAGCGCCCAGTTGTTCCAAAAATCGGCACAGGAAAGCGGAGCAGAAGCTTTTATTCCTAAAGACGAGTTGGACCTGGACCTTGTAAGAAAGTGGATGGAGAAGTCTGATATTTGAAACTCATTTTGAGGAGGCTGCTATGAACCAAAAAAATAAATTGAGGGGATTGATATGGATCACTATCATTCTTTTGGCATGGGGAATAACATCTTGTAGTGGAACCGCGTCTTACCCCCAGTCATGGATCGATTACCCCGGCGATGGGGCGTCTGTGCCTGTGGGCGCCTCGGTGAACGTCATCTCTCACATCTTTGCGCGGGAAGGGGTAGCGGAGGTAGTGCTCTCAGTAAACGGAGAGCCTTACCGGCGCGATGTTCCTTCCGAAGCGAAACCAGACTTCGTTTCGATGCAGCAAGAGTGGATCCCGGCTGAAGCGGGCACCTATATACTTCAAGTCCAAGGGTATGACCGGCAAGGTCAACCTGGCAGCCCGGCGACAGTTTCGGTTGAAGTCCGAGGGGAGGTACCCGTCCCGATGATTACCGTTACACCTGTGATTTCGGTCACACCCGTAATCACCGACACTCCCACCCCCGTGATTTCGGTCACACCGCCACTGCCAGCAAATATTGTCAATTTCTATTCTTATCCGCCAGATATTAGCGCCGGGTCCTGCGCCACGATCTACTGGCAAGTTGAGAATGCCCAACGGGTTATCTTTAGCGGAATAGAACAACCTTTTAGCGGATCGTACAGCGCTTGCCTGTGCGCCGACGCGCAGTACACACTCAACGTGGTCAACTACGATGGGACAGAGGAACGCCGCACGCTGAATATCAACGTGACAGGTTCCTGTGTAACCGAACCGCCTGCCCCGCCCGCTGAAGTTCCCCCACCTGCCGCAGATACCACACCGCCACCGGCTCCGGCCCCCGCTGTTCCCGCAAACGGATTGGAACTCACCTGCCGGTCAACCCAGACCCTGGCTTGGCTGCCGGTCACCGATCCCAGCGGCATCTCCGGCTATTACGTCAAATTGGAAATGCAGGTAAAACCGGGCCAGTGGAATTCGGTTGGGGGTTATGGACCTGTCACCGGCAAACAGGTGAATGTCAATGTCCAATGTGGCGACATCTACCGCTGGATGGTACGCGCCCAGGATGGCGCTGGTAATTACAGCAATTGGTCAGCGCCTTCGACCTTCTCAATTATTTTGAATTGATCGGGTCTCAGGAGAAAAAAGATGAATAACAATAATTACTATCAACCGTCTGCGCCTAACCCACGCCAGAGAAGAAAAAGGAGCTGGCCTATTATCCTGGGTTGCCTGGGAATACTGGGGATGCTCTTTGTGGTTATCGTTCTGGGTGGGTACTTTTACATGACGGCCAACGCTGCTTCGCAATCGGTGGTATTCATCCGCTCGCCTCAAGATGGCGAGCGGGTTGAAGCGGGACAACCGGTACAGGTGCGTGCGCTGGCACGCGGCGACCAGAAGATTGTGCGTCTTGAGTTATGGGTGGATGGGCAGTTGTTGGATGTAGAAACCAGCAGTATCCGAAATGGGATCAGTCCCTTCCCATTGTTGACCACCTGGGTTCCTCAAGCTGGGACGCATACTTTGATTGCGCGTGCTTTCAACAGCCGCAATGCAACTTCACAGACGGCGATTACCGTTGAAGCCGTGGCACTTGCCGACCGGGATGGAGATACAGTTGCAGATGAAGCCGATAGCTGTCCCGATCAACAGGGCAGCCCGGCAGCCGACGGATGTCCCGACCGCGACTTTGATGGAATCGCGGATGCCAGTGATGCCTGTCCCGATGTTGCCGGCATGCCTGGAGACGGCTGCCCGGCGCCCAATGAATCAGACCGCGATGGGGATGGTGTACTAAATGAAGTCGATGCCTGCCCCGAAGTAGCCGGATCGCCCCTGGCACACGGCTGTCACGATGCCGATGGGGATGGAGTTGGCGATGCCAGCGATGCCTGTCCTTCTGAACCGGGTAGGGGTGTCGATGGCTGCCCTGAAGCGGCTCCGGAGCCTGCCGTGGATGATAGTGTGCCGCCTGAACCCATCCCTGGTGTTGACCCTCCGTTACCGGGCGGCGATCCTGTTGAGCCTGGTCTTGGACCTCCCTTCTTTGTTCCCCCTCTCCGAATTTATGTTCAGCTTGAACTCGAAGCCGTAGAGATGCTGGTGGGCAGGGATTACGAAAATATTTGGTGTTATGTCCGTCTCAACGAGGAAGATATGCGCCGGTATGATTTTGAGACACTGGGTGAACGGCATTGGAACGCCGCTGAAGTTCTTGGCGGCGAGAACAGCCTGCACCTGTTACAGCCGTTGGGCGATCCCTTGCGCATCCAGGTTACTTGTTTCGGATCCGAACCAGGAAGCGGAGAGTTGGCATACTCTGGCGAAATCAGTCTCGAACACCCCTCCGGTGAATGGGACGGGCGCGCCCTGACGGCGCATATCCCGGGAGATAGTGACAACCTGATGATTTCCTATCGGATCTGTTCCCCATCCTGCGACCAAGAAGCACTCCAGATTCCCGATTTAGCGCCGATCAACACCGGCCCGATTGGTGAAGGCCCCTACACCTTGAGCTGGCGCTGGGGTGGCGATAGCGCTCAAATTGACGGCTTTGGCCTGTCCATCAGCAGTATCAGTTCGGCGACAACCATCGATATCCCCCGTCCTGGAATGCGTTCCCTCAATATTGCGGACTATCGACCCGCTTGTGGCGAGACTGTCTACTTCCAGATGTTTGCCTATCAAGGCCACGGCGAAATTCGTTCGCCTCTCAGCAACACCCAGGCCTGGACTGGCAAACCGTGTTCGCGCCAGGTGAAGGTCACGTTCGCATACATGGACACAGATTTACAGTATATCGGCGGCGATTATACCGGCCGTGGTCCCATCTACGGTACATTTTATGCAACATCCGGCTCCGACATACTGACATTGGGTTTTGATGGCGGCAGATGCTGGTCAGTCCTGTGGATATTCTCGTGCAATGGCTATGCTATCAGCGTCGGCCGCTACAATATTGCTGGGATGTTCAACGCTATGCGCGCCGAAGAAGACGGTCATGCACCAGATGTCAACTACATTATTGTCGAATTGAATCCTGGTGATGATTTGAGCTTCGGCGGGAGTATCTGGGATGAGGAGGCTTATGGAAGCGACCATCGACTTTTCCATGCCCGACACACCATCGCGGCAGACGAAACGCTCCCAGCCGAGATCATATTAGAAGACGTAACCGGATACGGAAGGGTTTCACTAACGGTTCAAATTGAGGAAATAAGCGGGCCGTGATGTGCAGGGACCGCACTGTCCAGACAACACTTATCGCGAATTGTGCGAAAGCGCCAAGGTTGCAGTGCAACTCCTCGCTGGCATATAAAAACCTTATCTTGCAAAAGAAACTGTTTTGTGGCTTTTGGTCTTATTACGTGACCATCCAACCAAAGGAGATGTATATGAAAACACGACACTGGCTTGAACTGATTTGCACCCTGATGTGGATTCTGACCAAACCACTGACGAATTATTTGCATCGCTGGGCGGCGGCGCTTGGGATATGACCCACCTGGCTGCGCCATCTGCGCCTGTGCTGCTCTGGCCTGGCAACCAGCCCCTGCCCGCCTCGCTCGAATGCGTCGGTGTGCTGGGCGGCACCGAAGCCATCTCTGCCGGGCAGATCGATCTTTTGATCCCGCCGTTTGCATGGGATGCCGTCACCCGCTCAGCAGCGGGAGAGGCCTTCGAAATCGAATATCGTGTTTCACATGCCCGCTCAGACGCGCACGGCGTGCCGATCTTCCTTGACCCTACTATGACCCCGAATACGAGTATGGCTTCTTCAACGACCTCAACTCTCCCACCTGTGACGCCAGTTGGGACGATCCCGGATACTATGCCATCAACTACAGCTTCCATGCATCAGACCGCAGATCCGACTCTGGCAGATGATCAACCCTCTTCAAAGTCTGCCGGGGTTCAAGCGGTGACGATTGATGTATACCGTCAAAGGAACCTGTCATGAAAAATAGACGAAACATCCTGCTTATCAGCGCCACACTGCTCATCCTGCTGGCCTGTAATCTCATCCAACCACCAGCAGGGCAGGCTCCCCCCAGCCTGCCCCTGGCAAAAGAAACGGCCTCAAGCTCCCCGGCCACATCTGCCCCCCTGCCGCCGCCATTAGACCCGGATGCCGTCATCCAGCCCGCCGACATCGAATACCTCGGCGCGTTCCGACTGCCCGGCGGCGAAGAGCCTCCACAGACATTTGCCTACGGCGGCAACGCCATGACCTTCAACCCTGATGGCGACCCGTCCGGCGCGCAGGACAGTTTCCCCGGCACATTGTTCATTACGGGACACGACCGCATTGCCTACGGCGCCGTCCCGGATGGCGACCAGGTGGCGGAGGTCAGCATTCCCGTGCCGGTCAATTCCCGGAACATCGCAGACCTCAACACGGCTGATTTCATCCAGGACTTTGCGAATGTAACCGCCGGTCACTTTACCGAACTGGAAGAAATCCCCAAAGTTGGGCTGCAATATCTCAACCGGCCCGAGACCGGACCCAAGGTTCACATCGCCTGGGGCCAGCACCTCCAACCGCAGGACATTCCCTCGCATGGCTGGTTCAATCCAACCTTGTCAAATCCTGGTTTTCAAGGCACCTGGTTCATAGGGAATCAGGATCTGTACAGCGTCAACGGCTACATGTTCGAGATCCCGGCCCAATGGGCCGACGTCTACACTGGCGGACGCTACCTTGCCACCGGGCGCATGCGCGATGGCGGACAGGGCGGCATGGGACCGACCATCTTTGCCTACCGTCCCTGGCTGGCGGATGGCACTCCGCCGCCATCGGGAGCGCGCCTTGAAGAAGTCCCACTCTTGCTCTATGAAAATGCCTACAATACAGAAGAAATCGTTCGCAGTCTGAACGGTTACCAGCATCCCGACTCGTGGGAGGGCGGGGCCTGGATTACAACTGCCTCCGGCAAGGGGGCAGTCCTGTTTGCCGGAACGAAGAGCACTGGGACAAAATATTGGTATGGCTATATCAATCCCAATGGCCCACAGTTGGCCTGTGTGGATGCTGAAGTCACCGATTTCCCCACTTGCCGCATGGCCGATGGCTCGGTCTGCCCACGGGAGGATTTCTCAGGTTGTTGTGATGGGGCCTCGGGGGCATGTGTCTCCAATCGCGGCTGGTGGACGACGCGCTTCGACGCTGAATTCATCCTGTATAATCCCGCTGACCTGGCGAAAGTTGCAACAGGTCAATTGGAACCATGGCAGCCGCAGCCTTACGCAACGATTGATATTGATGAACACCTGTATCTGAAACCGCCAGAATGGGATTTGGTTGACCTTGGCTGGGGTGATCAACGCCGTTTGCGCATCGGTGATGTTTCTTATGACCGGGTGAACGGTCTGCTTTATGTCCTGGAACTCTACGCTGACGGAGCCAAGCCTATCGTTCATGTGTGGAAAGTAAAATGACAACCTCCAAATCATCCATCACGAAAGTCTTTCCTTTGTGGATGATGATACTAAGTGGTTCTCTCGCTAAGTTAGTGAAATATCTGAACCTTTACAAACGCCATAGCCGCTAATTAAAGTCACCTGTTCTTGTGGTTTCTTTTTCCAAACATAAGGATGGCGATGAGCATTCCAGTAATCCAGAGCTTGATTCAAAGCGGATGTCAGTTCGTCCAAGTTTTCAAAGCGCTTACCCTTAAGAGCCAGAGAACGTAATTGCTTCCACTAAGGCTCAATTAAGTTCAGCCGGATATAAAATGAATACGCCCTGGATTAGGGCGTATTGTATGGAATATATAGAACATATAGAGCATGTGTGCCCCCAAGGGAGTATTGTATATAGGGATAATAGAGGTTTGAGAGGGCGGTATATTTTCCAAAAGACTTCACCTGGATGAGAAAGCTGATGCCCAGGCTTCGATCAACTGGACGGCTGCCTTAACCCCATCTTCTTCACGGATCTGTTTACCTATTTCCTCAGCAGCCCGTCGCATAGCCGTGTCGTGCAGCGCTTGATGCAAGGCGGTGGAAAGAGCATCTACATCCAACCTTTTCACAGGGATCGGGATTGGCCCTGCCCCGATATCAGCGACGCGCTTACCCCAGAACGGTTGATCGGCACCATGGGGGATGATGATATTGGGAACCCCCGTACGTAGACCGACTCCTGTGGTTCCTGCGCCGCCGTGGTGAATAATGGCTGTGCAGCGGGGAAACAACCAGTCATGTGGAGCCTCTTCCAGATAACAGACATCTTTGGGCATGGATGTGGGTTTCCAACCGCCCCAGCCGGTAAGGATCACCCCGCGTCCTCTGATTTCTTTTATAGCCTCCAGCACCACTTTTCCGATACGCTCGGATTCACGGTGCACCGTACTGCCGAATGAAAAACAGATGGGTGGTTCACCTCTCTCTAGGAATTCGGTCAGTTCCGGTGGCGGGTTGTATCCTGGTTCATCGAGAAAAAAGTAGCCTGGTACAAAAATATTGGATGCAGTCCAATCAACAGGTTTCGGAAGGACCGCTGGGCTGTATGCAAATACCAACGGGGTGGGTAGGCGGCTGCCTGTCAGTCGGAAGGGCCAATACAACTTTTGCGGAAAGTCCTTTGGTGAATCCTTTCGTAGCTTCTCGAATCCGAAGTTTCCACCATGCCAGAATATTTCTTTCGCCATCCAATGCGAGAGAGAGCTGAGCGTTCCCGGAGGGATATTTGCGAAAGCTGGACTGGGGAAAGCCCGGGTCGTGGCAAACATCGGAAACGTCTGGACTGAAATATCGGGAATGTCCATCTCGCACGCAAAACTATGGGCTCCGGTGGTAAAGAGGAACGAGTGAACTAAAAGGTCAGCTCCTTTTACTGCCGTTCGTGCTTGTTGGACTACTTGGGACGCAATGGTAAAAATATGATCTTTCACGGTTTTTACCATACGATAGACATTCACCCCAGCATCGCTCATGGACAAGCTGATATCAGCCGGATTTCCAACCAGTGGGGTAAATGGTACCCCATGCCGCGCTGCCAGATCGGAAAAGCGTTCCGGTCCCGCTAGTCGGATGGTGTGCCCGGCTTTTTTTAATGCAATAGCCAGGGCGAGAAAGGGTTGTGTGTCACCGCGTGTTCCATAAGTGAGAAGGGTGATATGCATGCTTGGTGCATTTCTGGACGGGGTTGATGAAAAGATTAAATCTTTCCTATCCATTGACTATTATATAAGGAAGAGAAGGTTTATGGGCTGAATGGAAATAAAAAACACATGTGACATTATTTTTCCTGGTTATCCTGCGGAATGCAAGATTGGGGGATTCTCTATCGGAATACGAGGCGAAGTAAATATCATAAAGGCAGATGCAGTAAAAAAATAAGACCACATGGAATCATTGCTCCATGTGGTCTATATGTTCCAGTGCCCCCAAGGGGGTATTGTATATACGGATAATATAAAGGTGAGAGGGTGTTAGACTGTTGATTCGATCTTTGGATCTCAAACCGCCCAAGAGCTTATTCTTGGGCCAGGATGGCTGGATCTCGGCTCTGATTTCTATCACTCTGAAGACATTTGAGCCAGCAGATACCGTACACGTTGTACCAAATCGCCGGGTTTAAGCACTGTTACGGATTCTACGCCGGGTTGAAAATGTCGGATATTGTACGTGGCAAGGTAAACGCATCCTTCGCGCA
>Ga0315556_1002475_pt1 | contig 10537 bp, 12 predicted proteins | sample SalMarSW160310MG_FD_202112 | JGI IMG/M metagenome (GOLD analysis project Ga0315556, IMG submission 202112) | Salt marsh sediment microbial communities from the Plum Island Ecosystem LTER, Massachusetts, United States - Salt Marsh Sediment SW1603-10 ... | reverse complement strand
GCCATATTAAATCCTCCTTAATTAATAATATTTTTCAACAGCATATCCGTTGGTAACAAGAAGCGTGTTAACATTTACATATTCTGAGTCCTCTTCAACGAATACATTAGCTAACCACCTTCCATATTTACCTTTTTCATCTTTTATTGTTTTAAGTAATATTTCTTTCCCAAGAATCTTATCCCTTAACCAGTCTCGTGAAATCAATCCAGAAGCTCTTTCTTTTCCCCGAACTTCAGGAGCATCAATTCCATAAAGACGAATTTTTTGACCTTTGAACCAAACATCCATTCCTAAATCTATATCTACAGTAATCGTATCTCCATCATAAACCGCAGTTACAAATGCTTTATAGTTATATAGTTCCATTTTTTGCTCCTATATGATTATCTAGGCCTGCCTTTCGGCAAGCCTAGATGTTTTAATCTACTTCATTTTTTTAAATTGAGCAACAATCTCCGCAATCTTGACTTTTGCTTCGTCACTAAGGCCGTCGATTTTATCGAGCGCCGTATTAAAATAATCTTCGGCGCCACTCATCCATTCATTAAAATGCTTTTTATTATTTCTAAGAACAAGCCACCAGCCGATTGTTGTGACAACAAATGTTGCTGCTATTGTAATAAGTATATCAACCATGATTAAACCTCCTTTTTTCAATTATCTTTCTATTTATTAAAAGGTTAAATTATTCAGGCCCGTCTTCAACTTTAAATTCAAATTCATAAGGTTCCATGACATTTCCAGAAAAATCTTTACATCTTAATGTAACTCTAAATGTTTTTCCATAGAAATATGCAAGAGATTTAGGATAAACCGTAGCTTTTAACCCTTTTTCCGAACTTACAACATCAGGCAATACCCCAGTAATGCTTACGCATAGGTCTCTGTTTTTTAATCCTTCTGTTTCAAACCAATAGGCATCGGCAGAATCTGATGGACAATTGGCTAAATCCTCTGCTGAAACCCTTACCAAAACTTTTGTATTATAATCAAACTGTTCTTCATTATCGTACTCGACAAAATAGCCGGTTGTTAAATAAAAACTTTTTTCTAAAACATCTCCATTTGAATTTTCCGCATGAACCAAAAATTCCGTTGATCCTGCTATGGAAGCAAAATCATTTGGCGAATCATAAAACATCCTATAACCATCTGTTATCCCTGAAAATGTAACTGGAACAGACTCGCCATCTATTTTCAAACAACAATTACCAGAACAAGTTGTTCCTGAAACTGAAACAAGATAATTATTATCTGTTATGTCAACAGAAACAAAATCAACAAGTGAAATATAAACTTCTGGGCCTGGAACAAAATTAGAGATATTTAAAGATGTTTGTGTCGTGTAGTCATCCAGTGATAATCTATAAAGAACTGGAACTACATTTGTTTTGTCACTGACATCTTTGTCCCTTACCTGTAATCTTAAAGTTTTAGAATCAACTCCTGAGCCCAACCCTAAAGCCACGAAAGAAACATCACTAAACTTACTTAATCCTCTCTTACACATATTTGGTTCAAAATTTGTAAAATAAACACCTTCTGAATCAACTGTGTAAAAACTATATCTTGAATTTAGCCAATTAGCATTGCCTGATAAATCATCTACAATTACTCCAACTGCAATTCGTTTCCCATATGGAAAATTTTGTGGTGGAGTATACGTAACTTTATAATAATTATCATTTACTTTAATTATATTTGTTGGTGTAACCACCCTTGAATTTACATACATTTCCAAGGTGTTAATATCAACACCAGTTCCGCCGTCCTTAATTTCAAAATAAATATTACTATTTATGGCAACTTCTGCTTGATCTCTACTTGGATTTAAATTGTCCAAGTAAGGAGATTTGTAATCTGGTATAACTGAAAAATAATAATTAGTTGTTATACGATTTGGCGTTGGTGCTAAATCGTATATCTGTATGAAAACGTAAACAACAGCATCATAATGAAAGTTCTCTGTTGGATCATAAGTTAATTCCACACCAAGCGCTCCGCCTCCGGCGTCAAAGTATTGGTGCGTTACTTGGCTTGTTACATCAACATATCCAGTGTCACCAGCATAGGAAACTTCCCTTACATAAAAAGATAATCTTGAAGCATTTAAACTATAAGCAAAAGGCCTTAATCTTATCCAAATATCAGTATCAACTGGATTTTTAATGCTCCAAAATGCTGGTATAGCATCGTCCACAAAAATAAATTGATCTAATGTTATATATGTCCATAAATAATCATATGGGTCTGTATCAACCCAATATGTGTGCCCGCTAACTTTAAGCTGACTTAATTGTAAAGTAAATGATTCTATAATTTGTTTAACTAAAAAATAAGGATGTTCATATTTAAACTTACCATCCACATATTCTGTCAAACATTTAAAATCTTTTAATTGACGTACAGTGTTTTCACTTTCAAAATCTTCCATCTGATGAATAACAGTCGGCATTGGTGCCAAACCATCGGGCGGACTAAACGGAGGTTCGCCTGAAAAAGATTGATCTGGACCATCGCCCGCGCCTACAATTAAATCCGGCAAATAAATAGGAACCTGACCTGCGTAATAACTATTATACCAATCGCCGCCAGGATTAGTAAAAAACGTCTTACAAAACATACTAAAATTTATATCTTCTTCTGTTGCTCTATCCCGCAATCGACCTGCTCCGCTTATATCCGTGTCTATTGAGTGTATTTTTCCATAATTGTCAGCACTTAATGTCTTGTGAATTCTTATAGAATTCCATATATATTGACTCCCGGTTGTTGTAGAAGCGCCGTCGGTTCTACAAGTTATAAGTGTTGGACCAGCATATGTATATCCGGAAGTATATAAAATACTGGCTTTTCCATTTATATCTGTTTCAACCTGTCCATTTGTTGGAGTAAATTCAGCCGCTATATCTCCACTAACAATATAAAAATTAACTGTTTTTCCTTGAAGTCCTACCCCATATTGATCTACTACTTTAGTATGGATTGTAGTTGAAACACTATCGCCTATAAGATTAGTATCATCACAGTATATTAATATTGTATTAGAATATGGTAATAATGTATTTTCTGTATAATTATACCAAGTTCCCCAATCCTCTACAGCATCTGTGTCGTACTCATCTCCTCTTATGAGTTTTTTATTTGCAAGAAAATAAACTGAATAATCATCAAATAAAGTATCATAATAAGGAATTACAGTAGCATAGTCATTTTCTAAATTATTCAAACACATTGAGCGCCAGTTAGAATAATATGCATAAGGATTAATAAAAAATACATTATTAGAACTTATTGAGGCCACCGTCTCACTTAGTGGACACCAACGTGAACTATCCACGTTTTGATATACCTTATCAGTATTTATATCATCTATGCTGCCGGTGTGTGCATTTACTTTAAATATTGTGCCCCTCGAACTGTCTCCGGCCACACCTATATTACTTATCAAATATATGTTTTTATAATAAGAAACTTGATCCCCTAAAACATAATCATAATTTACAGTTGATGTTAAATATATTCTGCTGCCACTTCTATGATCTACTGTAACATGCTCATTTGCATTTTCATTATCAGCATCTGAGCTCGGACCTAAATATAATTTCATTCCAGAAACTATGCGCTTAGCATTAGTTAAATCTATATAATTTGTTCCACTAGCCGTATGGGTTGAGAAAGTAGTTTCGTAATATTCAACCGCTGCTGAATTTAAATCATAATAATAAGATCCATCCGTTGTTTTTGTAATAGTTTGTTTTAAACTTAACTCTAATGAAGAATAATCTGTTTCCCATCTTTTTATCATACATGAAGATGAGCTGACTTTTTCAACTGTAAAAAAAGATAATCCATCTATTACACTGGATAGATTGCTTGGACCAACGTACTCTATATGGATTAAATCATTAGTTATGTCTGACGTAAAACTATAATCAGCCAGAAAAGTTCCTGTACTATTTTTAATTCTTAAAATGGCAGAAGCATCCTGGTTTACACTACAAAAAGTTCCTGCCTGGGGTCCGAAACAAAAATTTGGATACTTGAAATGTACATTTTCCGCCATGAATCTACCTTATTATTGCTGTGCTGTAGCTGTTATTTTAACTTCATTAGCAGTGTTACCTGCGACATAATTTACCGTTGCTACCCCATTAGCATCAGTAGTCGCTGGTGAACCTACAATGTAACCATTAGAGTCATCATCAGTAAAATAAACCAATTTACTAGAAATAGGTTGTAAGAACTGATCTTTAACTATCGCTGTTATTTGACTTGAACTTACCAAGTCAGCCGGCAAAATGGCCGGGGATGCTGATAAACTTATGCTTGTTATAAATGGATTTAATGTAGATAATTGATAGCTATATTTTGTATTAGCAAAAGTATAAGTTGTGCCATAATAAGTAGCTTTTAATTGTAATCTATAAACATTATCTCCTTCTATAGCTAAATCATAAATCGGAATAACGGTAGCATTATCTGATTGTACATTATCCATAACCATTGAACCAAAACTATTATCTATATCATCTGGATCTAAAAATATTATATTGGTTCCTTTTACATAGCATATAGAATCTGAGCCCGCGCCGTAAACATCAGACATATCATAAAATGTACACGCCTCTACATCAGAATAGGCGCCGCCAGAGTAAGTTGTAGTTAAAGAGCCGTCATAAGCATCAAATTTATATAATGCGCCTGTTAAATTTAATCCATTATAATCATTAAAAACCCATATATTATTGAAAAAAGTTATAGGATCTCCCGCCTCATAGGCATAAACAGTGGTGCCATTAATAATGACATAATCTGCCCCGGCAGAATCAACTTCTGCTTCTTCTGTCTGTCCACTAGAATTAGGCCCTAAAGTTACAACCATACCATTAGATAATTTAGAACCATCGCTAATACTTAAATTACTTTGCCCGACGGCCTCATCTCCACTAAAAGTTTCATCATAATGTTCAATTGTAAATGCGTCTGATTCATATGAATGACTAGCGCCGCCCGTCATATTGAAAGTATCTCTTAGTTTAAGAACGTAATTATCTATGTACCATTTTCTTATTCTAATATCTGTTCCGGCCAAATTCTCCAAAGTCCAAAAATTTCTACCATCATATTCTAAACTTGAAACTTGTGTTGATATAACAGTATCAAGTGGATAAGAAAATGCCTGGGTCCCATCGTCAGTTTTAACAATTAAACTATCAAGATCGTCATCAATCATGTAGAAATAACCGTCTACAGTTGTGAAATTTCTTTTTCTTAAAGTAATATTTTCGTAAGCCATTTACATCCCTCCTATAAAAGGCGGTGTATATAAAGAAGTTCCTAAAGTACCATCACCAATAAACTCTTTTATTCTTTTTACTAATTTTTCAGGAGAATATTTAATTTTTTTCATTTCTTTTGTTTCAACAACATCTTTTATTTTCATTAATATAACTAATGGGCCTCTTATTCGCTCCATATATTTCTCTAATTCTTTCATCGAAGTTTTATTTTGCATATAATGAGTAAAGTCATTAGTTATAAAACCTAGTCCAGAAAATAACCATTTTGGTGCTGTAATCTCAGCAAATATATTTGGTTGGTTTCCAGAAAATGTATAACGACCAGAACTTAAAACAACACAATATAAATTTTCAACTCGACTTACTCCTATTTGCGCCGCAACACTCATATCTTTTAAAAAATCCCAGTCTTCGCAAAAAACAAAAACCCGCTTATCACTACACAATGCGGTGCCCAGCGCCAAAGATGCTGCAAGACCGTCCATATTTTCTATATAAAAATTACCAGGCCTGTCGTATACAAAAGCTTCTTTACATAGTTCTGATCCTGAAAAAATTGCAACATCATTATCTTTTAATACAGACATAAATCTTTTAATAACGAAATTTCTTTTATACATTATTTTATATCCCCTTTTCCCACAAAAAATATCCCCGACCTTTTTTTCTTTCCCATTTCATTAATGATAAGATTTAAATTAGTTTTAAATGTTTCTACATCATCAATAATATGTACAATTTCAAAATTTCTTAACAAGAAAGAAGTTATATCTTGTTCTGCCCAATCATAATTATCAGCATAACATATAATTAAAATTGGAATTTTATATTCATTATTAAAATTCTTGAGTAGATTTATAACTTCTAATATATTAGTACTACTTATTAACACGGCTCCCTTTGTACCTGATAACCAAGCTCCGCTTACCAGCCCCAATGCAATCCGTTCATTTGCGGCCGGTATATAATGCATAAATTTAGGACTCATTTCATCATACAAAGATTTTAATCCTAAACAAGGTATTCCCGAAAAAAATCTATAATCCAATTCATTACATAAATAATCCCAAAACTCCTTTGCCTTTACCATAAGTCCTCCTTAAATCATTTTTATTGATATTGATATCTAATAACCACAGCGCCTGATCCGCCATTTCCTCCATAATGTCCGGGGCTGCTTGCATAAGCACCGCCGCCGCCACCCCCAAAACCATCTGTTCCTGCTACACCATCGTTTTGGCCTGGAGTAGCACATCCACCAGCGCCTCCACCACCGAAGCCGCCAGGGTTATAAACACGAGTACCGGCTTGATTACCGCCGCCACCACCACCGCCATAATAAACGGCACTTCCTGTAATACTGAATTGAAGACCATCACCACCAGGGCCGCCGGTTGAATTTGACTGCCTCGGACCGCCTGCTTCTCCTATACCACCGCCACCACCACCACCAGTTTGTGATGTGGTTGGGGTGTCTTCACCATCATATCCTTGTGAACCAGTTCCACCGACATTCCCGGCGCCATAACCACCTGCGCCGCCCCCGCATCCGCCATTTTGACCATCATGTCCATATGGCCCTCCGCCACCACCTCCAATAGCAATAAGACCATTAAATGTACTATTTTCGCCGGTTCCACCATACGCAGGGGGCCCGCTTGAATTACCAGCACTTCCTGCTCCGCCGTCGCCTACCACAATAGAATATTCTCCGGCGTCTAAAGAATATGATGTTTGGTACACGTAACCACCAGCGCCGCCACCGCCACCAGTAAATGATGACGAGCTTGAGGAACCAGCGCCACCGCCACCACCAGCAATTAAAAGAACGTCTATGGTTCCTGGGTATGGTGTAGAAAAAGTATCATTAGTTAAAAATTTATGAACTTTATAATCCCCATCAGTAGTTATAATGCCCCCGCTTCCATCTATAAAAGGTGGAATATAGAAAGCAGTTTCTGTGTTTCCATAGCCCAATAACTGACCATCCGACGCAATAGCTATAACTGATTTTGTTCCAGAAACTAAATCAAGAATCTCATAATTACCAGAACCAGAAATTATAGTGCTATATTCAATGGAATAATCAGGCTGATCTAGAACAATTAGTCTTGCAGTTTTAGTTTTTAAACCTGATATTTTATAAGGCATTTTTATCTCCTTATTCTGAACTATAAACTTTTATAGAAGGCGACCATTTTAATTTATATTCGTAAGGATCGCCCGTTATCGTTAAATCGTCTGTTACATCCAAATCATTTATTGTCATCTCTATAGTATCAATATTTATTCCAGCTGAAGGTAATAAATCTTTAATAACTATTTCAACATAACTATCTATACTCACTTCATATTCAGTAGGATAAACGGAATAGACAAACGGCGCTCTTGTATCTTCTTCTAAAGGTGTCCAATCTATTTGTGCTGAAATAGTTTCAACGGCTTTTTCAACTTCTGCATCCAAAGTATCTAAACTAGTTAGATTTATAAATACAGGAGAAATGTCTCCACCATTTTTATGTGGTTCGTCCGTGGCTAATTCAACTACCCATATAGGTTCCCCCTCATAGTTTTTAGGAGTAACCTGCTCAAAAGTTATACCACATTTAACTACTTTCTGCGTATTAAGTGAATTTCTAATTAAAAACTGTGCCATATGTAACCTTTAACTAGAATAATCAATTTGGTTTATAATACTTTTAAGTCCAAATCTAGTTATACTATCAATATCATTAAACCACATAGTAGGTTCACCATCAGGATCTTGTCTGCGCAATTTTTGCAATACAGCACCACTAGCTGTTGTGTAACTATGCGCTATACCAACATAACCATTATTAGCACTTGTCGGCACTACCAAGCTCGTACTAGTAGTTCCTGATAAAACTGTGAAATAATCAGTATTAGTGCCATCTGTAATAACGAAACAGTCCCCAGCAGTTGCTCCAGTTCCTGCTCCAATTGTTAAAGGTGTGGTGTTGGTTGTATAATCTGCGCCTAAAATTGCTTCTCTTACTGCTACCGATGACATGGTTTCAGAATTCATTTCTAAATTAAATCCAAGCTCAGCCGAACAGTCATTGCTGCTGGCGGCCGCTACCCTAACGGAGCTTCTATTATCTCCGGTGTAATACTCACCAACGCTTCCTGAAGTTATATAGAATTTATTATCTTGAAACCAAACTGAAGCATTAAGATAAGAAAGAGCAAACCCTGTATCAGCAGTTTCTAGGCTGATAGCTCTAATTTTTTCTTCCATGTCGGCCGCAATAGCTTCTCCAGAAATTGGTGTCTCATCTTGATTGTATTCTAAAGTAATAGTATAATAACCATTACCATCTGTTCCACTAACTGTAGCGTCTAATTTAACTTTTAACTGGTTATGCGTGGAATCCAAATCAAATTTACCTGAGCTTCCCGCAAAACCAGAACTTTTGCACCAGCCATTCCTAAAATCTGTAATGTACATAGTTTGAATAGCCGTATTACTATTATTATCACTATATGCAGTTGTGGAAAACTTTAATACATATTGCTCATCGCCCTCTTCTCCGGCTAGAACAACAGAGCTTTGATCCAAGGTAACTGTTTTAGTTACACCTGGATAATTATCCAAATCTTGGGTAGTAACATTAATAGCCATTTCTAGCTTCCTCCTTTATTTGTAAAAATATCTTTTTCCATTTGCTAATTTATATGGGCAATCATCAAATGGACATTCATAGCCCCACCGAGGGCCCTTGCCCTTGGTTTTTAAATAATAAACTTTACCATCAGCATCAGTATGATCCACTTGGGTAGGCAGTGGATCTGTGTCAGACAAACCTAATAAAAGTCTTGTTCTTAAATCGTCTGCTTGTGTGGAATAAGCACAAGGCATCCAAGAGTGACCTACATGATTAGGAACTTCATATTGAGGCAAATTTCCGTATTTATCTGTACCATACAGATATTCCCACACTTCTTGTGGTGTACCTATATCACAATCTCTGCCTCTGCCTCTCATAACTAAACTCCTTATTTTCTAAAATTATATAAATCATTTTCTGCATTGATAACATATGATTTATAAACCAAATTTAAATGATGTATATCTACTTGATGATCTTGTGTATCTACTATTATATAATCGTTATCATTCAACTTCGGAACTCTATGAAAATCAGTATCATGGGACATGGCGGCATCCTTTAATGTTATCGTTTTATTAGCATTATAAATAACTTCGCCCCATGAAAATTTTGCAACATAAGCATTATGCGTTATTATAGAATATTGTCCACAAAAATCTAAACTTATATACTCATTGCTTTGAACTTGCTGTGCTATCGCCAAAGCGGGTCCTGATAAATAACAATCTTTTAATTTACACATATTTTCTTTTTCATAAATCGCTTTATCCCAATGTATTTCTAGCCTGAATTTCTCTCCTAATTTCATAACCTTCTCCTTAAAACTTGTTTATACCCATAAAGGTGTCAATTGTGCATTGGCACTTGAATTTCCTATATCTCCGCCACCAAGACTTGCTCCACCAACTTGCGTAACCATACCATAGTAAGTGTCATTGGCTTGGCCGACAGCGGCCGCACCCACACTTCCCTGTCTCCCGCTTAAAACTGTACCTGTAAAAGTTATGCCCAGTGCTGTCGCTGGATATATAGTAGCCTGTCCTTCTGTGATATTTCTGATAACATAATCAGGCGCCGGCGACAAGGATGGATCTGTGCCCTCTACCCACCGCTGTAAACTCCAAGTTTCTTGGCCCGGCACGTTTGGGTCTCCTTTACTATAACTATAAGAGGCAATATACCATTGCCCACTCATTCCTTCTACACTTCCGCCACAAGAAGAAGGAGAAACACTTGCACTCACAGAAGTTATATCAGAACAACTTGTGCTTGGCGTAACTGTTTGGCTAGAAACTGAGCCTTGATAAACAGTAACACTCATATTTTCTGTAGGCTTTTCAATACTTGCCCATGGACTTATTGTTCCTAAACAATACAGTCTTTGGACATTGGGGCTATACCCCCAACTAACATTAGTCGCACAGGCCCCGGAAAAAATTCCTCCAACCAAAGTACCAAAACCTATGATAATGCTTGTAGCCATTTTAAATTCCCCCTTTAAACAACAATATTCTATATCTAAAAGCAGTTAGTTAATTATTTTTCTTACATTTCACATACAGCGAATAATCACATTTGTAACGATTATCACAATTTGGG
>Ga0315556_1002473_pt1 | contig 10540 bp, 8 predicted proteins | sample SalMarSW160310MG_FD_202112 | JGI IMG/M metagenome (GOLD analysis project Ga0315556, IMG submission 202112) | Salt marsh sediment microbial communities from the Plum Island Ecosystem LTER, Massachusetts, United States - Salt Marsh Sediment SW1603-10 ... | reverse complement strand
CAAGAATTTCCGAACCGATGGAATTCATCTTTGTCTGGAATTCCAGGTTCAATACGCCGTCTCCAATGTCGTGTAAGGTTGCACCTACATTTTTCCATACGGGTTTGTTTCCCCTGTAATTTTCAAGAATAATAAATTCACCCTTGCCCGGAATATTTTTATAAGCTCCGGAATTGATATCATAATATTGTCTTGTACCCTTTTCAATTTTATAGAAAGATTTAACCCCTTTCGCCAGCATATCGTAAACCCATTTTGCCGGTTTCAGATTTTCTTCTTCCATAGCTTTAACCGATTTTTCGAGACCTAGTACATCCCATGTTTCAAACGGACCAAGTTCCCATCCGAAACCTGCACGCAAAGCATCATCAATTTTGTAAACTTCATCAGCAATTTCAGGAACACGGTTTGAAGAATATTGAAAAAGCATGAAAGAAAGTTTTTTCAGGAATTCTCCTGCTTTGTCCTTGGCAAATGTTAAAGTTTTAAGTTTTTCTTTCAGACTGTCCATTTGCTTTGCAGCAGCAACCGAAGCAAACTTAACTTTTGCCGAAGGTTCGTATTCAAATGTTTCAATATTCAGTTCAAGAATTTGTTTTTTACCGTCTTTGTCTTTCGTCTTTTTATAAAATCCCTGCCCTGTCTTGTCTCCAAGCCAGTTATTTTCAACCAGCTTATTCACATAATCCGGTATTTTGAATAATTCACGCGCCTCATCATCAGGACAATCTTTAAAAACATTGTTTGAAACTTTAACCAGCGTATCAATTCCCACAACATCAGCCGTACGGAATGTTGCAGATTTCGGTTTGCCTGTCAATGGACCGGTTAATGTATCGATCTCTTTAATTTTTAACCCGAGATCCTTCATCAGTTTGAAAACCGCCATTATGCTGAAAACACCGATGCGGTTAGCAATAAAAGCAGGAGTATCTTTGCACAATACAGGTGTCTTACCCAGATAAATATCACCATAGTGCATTAAGAAGTCGATTAAATTTTTATCTGTCTTTTCTGTAGGAATAATTTCCATTAAAGGCAGATATCTGGGAGGATTAAAAAAGTGGACACCGCAAAAATTCTGCTGGAAGTCATCACTTCTTCCCTCCAGCATAGAATGAATTGGTATTCCAGATGTGTTTGATGTTACAAGTGAGCCTGGTTTTCTGAATTTTTCAACTTTTTCGAAAACTGATTTTTTTATATCAAGATTTTCTACTACAGCTTCAATAACCCAATCGCAATCGTTTAACCAGTCAAGATTATCTTCAAAATTACCAGTTGTTATCCTTGAAGCAAATGATTCTTCATAAAGAGATTCGGGTTTCTGTTTCAGCACATTTTTTAAGTTATCATTTGCTATTCTGTTTCTTACTTCCGGACTTTCAAGTGTTAATCCTTTTTTAGTTTCTGCATCGGTTAATTTATTCGGGATAATGTCCAGCAGGTACGCGCTGCAGCCAATGTTTGCAAAGTGGCATGCAATTCGCGAACCCATTACGCCGGAACCAAGGACCGCAACTTTTTTAATTATTCTATTCATAATAAGATCTCAGTTTTTAGTGTAAATTAAAGTTTATTTATTTTTTTGATCATCCTTTTTTTTGTCTGTATTTTCACTATAAAGCTTTTCGACTTCATCCTCATATTTTTTACAAATAGCATCACGTTTAGCTTTAAGGGTTGGCGTCAGTTCGCCTGTTTCAATACTCCATAGATCCGGTACCAGCATGATTTTTTTTACTTGCTGAACGTGTCCGAATCTTTTATTGTATTTTTCGATCTCGTCCCAGATTCTTTCCTTTACTGCCTTTGAACCAGCAATATCTTCGCGTGTTATTAATTCCATATTTTTGCCTTTGGCCCATTTCCTCACAAAATCAAAAGAGGGTTGAATAATTGCAGCTGCAAATTTCTTGTTTTCACCGATTACCATAATATGTTCGATGAAAAACGATTCTTTCATTTTATTTTCGATCGGTTGGGGAATGATAAATTTTCCGCCACTGGTTTTGAAAATTTCCTTAAGTCTTCCCGTTATTTTCAGATATTTGCCTTCCAGTATTTCCCCGACGTCTCCTGTATGAAACCATCCTTCTTCGTCGATAGCTTCCTTTGTTGCTTCCGGGTGATTATAATAACCCATCATTAAATTCGGTCCCTTCCCCAGTATCTCACCGTTTTCAGCTATTTTTATTTCAACATCCGGTATTGCGTAGCCAACCGTACCAAAATAATTTTCTCCTTTATCAAACCTGTTACAGGTCAGCACCGGTGATGTTTCTGTAAGCCCGTAACCTTCAATTACAGGGATACCGGCAGCAGTAAAAACTCTTGACAGACGTGGCTGCAACGCTGCCGAGCCACTAATTATTCCTTTTATTTCACCGCCCAGGGCTTCAACCCATTTTACAAATACAATTTTCCTCGCCATAAATAATCTCAAATTATAAAACCAGTTATTCCGTCCCCTGTCATGGTAATGAAGACCGAGATTTACAGCCCAGCCAAATATTGCTCTCTTTACAATGCTTAGTTCGTAACCCGTTGACATAATCTTTTCAAAAATCTTTTCTAATAACCTCGGCACGGTTATAAAATAATGAGGTTTAACTTCCCTGATATTATCACCGAGTTTCTCCATATTTTCAGGATAATGAACTGAAGTGCCCAGAAACATATAGAAATAAGCTGCTGTCCTTTCGAAGATGTGGCAGAGGGGAAGAAAACTTATGGTTCTTTTGAATTTTGAAATTGGCATGCTTTTAACAAGGGAATTTACGTTTCCCATTATATTCCTATGAGAAAGCATTACTCCTTTTGGTATTCCGGTAGTACCCGATGTATAGATAATTGTTGCAAGATCATCCTGGACAACTTTTTCGCCTATTTCATCGAGTTGCCTCCTGTAACTTTCATCCGCTAATTTCTGAACATCATTCCAGATTGGAGCATTTACAACTTTATCAAAAGTATAAATGCCTTCAAGTTTCGTTTTTAATTTTTTATTGACCCTTTGTACTTTCTTAAAAAGGTCCCCTGTCTCGGCAAAAGCAATTTTAACTTTCGCATCTTCGAAGATAAATGCATAATTATCTTCGCTTGTGGTGGGATAAAGAGGTACGACCACTCCGCCAATTTGAAGAACGGCAATATCTATGAAATTCCATTCAATCCTGTTATTGGAGATAATTGCAATTTTATCTCCAGGCTTGCATCCCAGTTTTAATAAACCGAGACTCAACTCATCAATGATTTTTTTCCCTTCGGCGGAGCTAAAGCTTCTCCAACTGCCGGTGACTTTATCACTGAAGGCCTTTTCGTTCGGATAGTGTTCAAGCTGGTAGGGTAATATGTCTATCAACCTGTTTTTTGGTAGGACCGGAGTTTCCAAATTTCATCCCCCTCTTTTTAGATGAATAATTTATAGAATGAAAATAAGAAGAAGAGTTTAAATTAGCAAGCGAATATTCGCTAATGAAGAATTTTTGCTATTGTATATCAAATTTTATTATATTTAAGATGTTGTTGAAAATCCTGTTCTTGATTAAATTGGCTATTAATGAAACTATCAGAAAATAACATAAAGTTAATTTTCGGCCTAAAACTAAAACAGCTCAGGCAGGATAAAGGACTTTCCCTCTCAGAATTAGCAAAAAAAAGCTCATTATCTACCTCGTACCTGAATGAAATTGAAAATGGCAAGAAACATCCCAAGTCGAATAAAATTGCCTCTCTTGCAACAGCCCTCGATGTTTCTTACGATAAACTTGTTTCCTTAAAACTGACTAAAAATCTGGCTCCTGTAAGTGAATTGCTGGAATCTAACATTCTTGAACAGCTTCCACTCGATCACTACGGAATAGATGTTCATAAACTTTTGCTGCAGATATCACACGCGCCTCTTCAACTGAGTGCACTTGTTTCTACTTTAATTGAAATGGCAAAAAGCCTGGAGTTGAGCGAAAATAATTTCAGTAAAACTGCTATAAGAACCTACAAAGAATTAAACGATAATTATTTTCATGATCTCGAAGAAGCGGTAAGTAAATTTATCCGAAAAAATAAATTTGAATACAATCCGCCCGTTAAATATGATACTCTGCTTAAACTTTTAAATGAAGAATTTAATTACATAGTTAAAGAGGATTCTATTCCGGAGTTACCTGAATTCCGCACGATAAGAGGGATAAATATTTCCAATGGAAAGAGTAAGAAATTACTGATTAATCGCCGACTGAGGAACTCACAGAAAGCTTTTATAATCGGGAAAGAAATTGCCTATAATTATTTAAATATTTTTGATCGGACACATATTTATTCAGAACTAAGGCTCGATTCATTTGACCAGTTATTGAACAACCTGAGAGCTTCCTATTTTGCTACGGCATTAATTATGAGCAGGCAGATATTGATAGATGATTTGAAGATTTTCTTTAAAAAGAAAAAGTTCGAACATAAACTTCTGCTTTCACTACTTACCAAATACAACGTGTCCGCTGAAATGCTATTCCAGAGAATTACTAATCTTTTATCTAAGTATTTTAATATTCATATTTTCTTTTTCCACAGATTTAATTCTGAAAAAGGCTCAGACTCATTCAAGCTTTTAAAGGAAATCAGATTGAATACAAAAGAAAATCCCGGTGGTTACCAGACAACAGAACATTATTGCAGGAGATGGCAGGCTGTAAATATTATAAAGGAACTCGAAATAATTCAGAATAAAGAGAATGATTATAACACGCCGATAGCCAAAGTTCAGAAATCTGAGTTTATAAATTCCGGCAATGAATATTTAACCATTTCGATAGCAAAGAACTCAACTCTGCTGGAAAACACAAATTATAGCGTAACACTTGGATTTTTAATTAATGATGAACTTAAACAAAAGATTACTTTTGCAAATGATGATGATATAATTAAAAAAACAATAAATGACACCTGCGAACGATGCCAACTGACTGATTGTAAAGAAAGGATAGCCAACCCAAATGCCTATGAGAAGAAACTCAGGTTTGAAAAATTAGGACAGGAACTCAAGGAATTAATTGAAAAAGAATCTAAGTAAAATTATATAAGAGACTTCTAAAAATTATTTTTTGGTTTGTCATTCCCGTGAATACTGAAATGACAAGAGGGATTTTTCAGAGCCTTTGGGGCTTATAATTTCCGCCTTCAAATTCTTCAATAATTTTTCTGGCTTCTTCCGAAACCGGAATTGACTTATTTTCTTTATAATCAAACGAGACGAGTTTTGTAACTGCCTTAGCAGCAATAACTTTATCGTTTTTATTTGCGACAATAATAAGATGTTCAAGATCCGAACTTTTGTTTCCAATTTTTGAAGTACGGTTGTAAATTTCCACATCATCACCTAGCCTGATTTGAGATATGTAATCTATTTCAATTCTTGCCACTACCGCGTTAAAATCCAGGTTTTCCGGATTCTTTTTCATTACATCATTATAGTATGCTATTCTTGCTTCCTCAAGATAAGATAAGTATGTGGCATTATTCACGTGTCCCATAGCATCAAGATCTGAGAATCTTACATTTACTTTAATTTTATGTTTAAATTTTTCTGTATCCATATTTTTCAGTTAAAAACTTCCTCCAAAATTTTTACGGCACTATTGATTTCTTCTAATGATACATCGAGATGTGTAATAGCTCTCAGTGAATCAACTCTTCCGACAAGGAGCAGTAAACCTTTTTCCCCGCATCTTTTTAGTGATTCCTCTACAGACAAATTAAGCGGCTTAAAAATCAGAATATTTGTCTGCACAGAAACCATATCAATCTCAAGATTCGGATTTTCATTTATTGCTCTGGCTAATATTTGCGCTTTTTCGTGGTCCTCTTTTAAGCGCTCAATATTATTTTGAAGCGCATACAATCCACCGGCAGCCATAATTCCAAGCTGTCTCATTCCGCCTCCCCAAGCTTTTCTAACACGAAAAGCCTCCTTAATAAAATCTTTTGAACCTGCGATAATTGACCCAACCGGTGCACCCAGGCCTTTAGAAAGACAGCACGAAACGGTATCAAAATACGAAGCATACTCTTTCACAGAAATTCCGGTTTCCACTGAAGCATTCCATAGCCTTGCTCCGTCAAGATGGTAATAGAGTTTATGTTTTTTAGCCAGTTCACTAAGTGCTTTTATATTTTCAATCGGGTGAATTGTACCGCCGGCCCGGTTGTGAGTGTTTTCAACTTCAATTACTTTTGTCCGGGGCATATAATAAGCACTTGTTGGCCTGATATAGGGCTCAACCTGTTCAGGAGTGAATACACCACGATCTCCTTCAACTGTTAAAAGCTGAATTCCACTCAACGCTGCAGGAGAGCCGGACTCGTAATTAAAAATATGAGCGTTAAACTCGCAAATGACTTCATCGCCCGGATTTGTTAAAACATTTAGACATATCTGGTTTCCCATTACACCGCTCGGAACGTATAGTGCTGCTTCTTTTCCGAGAAGATCAGCAGCATATTCCTGAAGTTTATTTACGGTAGGATCTTCCTGGAACACATCATCACCGACTTCAGCCTCAAGCATTGCCTTGCGCATTTCCGGAGAGGGTTTTGTTATTGTGTCGCTTCTTAAATCGATATATTTTTCCATAGTTCTATGCTTTTTAATTAATAATCATTTTTAAATTTAATAAAACTTAGGTAATTGTTCAGCATTTAGGAATACATTATACGATAGGATTTAATTTCTTCCTGAATTTTAAAATCAAAAAGAAAATAAACACACAAAGAGACAGGTAAGACGCAAATGTCGGAATGATCATCGGGTATTCTGAAAAGAAAGTTTTCCCCTCCTGAACCGGTACATCACCCGTTAATTCGGTTCTCTTAAAAAGTTCTGTTTCCTTCAATGTTCTTCCAAGCGGATCAATTATACAACTAATTCCCCCGTTCGCATCTCTTATTACTGATTTCCTGTTTTCAATGGCACGTAAGACCGCAATCTCTTTGTGCTGATATGGCCCGCTGGATTTTCCGTACCAGCTGTCATTAGTAACAACTGTTATTAAGTCTGTTCCCTTCTTAACAAACTGAGTTACGAAATAAGGATAAACGGATTCATAACAAACCAGCCCGTTAATTTTTAAATGATAATTTTCTACCGATGAACCGGTTTTAATTTTCAGAGGGACATTAAAGACTACTGTATCCCTACCAACATTCCATCCCGATATGCCAACTCCCCAGCTGAATAACCTGCCAAGGAATGGAAGCTGTTCCGTGAAAGGAACTTTTTCACCGAATGGAACCAGTTTCATTTTTCCGTATCGCTCAATCTTTCTCGTATTGGGAGAAAGCAATAAAATCCCGTTATAAATTGAATAATAAAACTCCCCGGCTTTACTGTATTTTGCATCGGGAGGAATATCATCACTCGACTGATAATAAATTATATCCGGCATCCCCGTAAGCAGGTAGACATCATTTGTTTTCAGGAATTTATAAATTGAATCTTTTTCAGGATAATAAGCCAGACTCATCAGGTAAACCGGTAATGCTGTTTCAGGCCAGACAATTAATTCTGCACCCTCGTTAACTGCCTTTTTAGAAAGAGATAAATAAAGATTTATAGTTTCATCAAGCCTGTTCAGTTCCCATTTATTCCATGGATCCAAGTTCGGCTGAATTAGTCCAACTCTGACTTTTTTATTCGATACCTTGAAATTTGAGAGCTGATATGATCCATAATAAATCACAACAGAAAATGTCAAAATAAACGCGGCGACATAATATCCGTAATTATTATCTTTTTCTTTGAAACTGATATAAGCTTTATAAATAAATATATTTATATAAACAACGATTACAGAAATTCCAACCGCGCCGATTAAATCAGCTACCTGAATAAAAATTGTAAAATGAGAAAGCCCGCTTCCTAGTGTCAGCCACGGAAAACTAATGTCAGTGAGCATAAACAAATATTCATAGGTAATCCAGAATAACGGGAACGCCAGGAAAGCAAAACCCGTATTGAACGATCTTTTCGTGATATAAAAAAGTGTTGAAGGTATAAGAAACAAAAGAGGATTAAAAAATAATAATGCGCCGCCGGCTATCATCAGAAATGGATCCGTTCCTTTTTGCCAACTCCCCACCCAGTAAACTGTAATAATTGAAAAGATAAAAAAGGTCAGGTATGTTGCGCGACTGATTTCAGCAAGAGTTTTTTTCTTTTCAATGGCAATAAAATACGGAACAAGTCCGATAAACATCAGCAGCTGAAATGGGAAAGGAAACGGAGGAAATGAAATTCCAAGTAGTATTCCGCTTAAAACAAGAAGCATTCTTTCTTTTTTTCTCTGCTTCTTTAGTTCGGGTAAAAGGACTTCCCTGTTTTTTAAAAATGGTAATTTCAATTCTTTGCTTTGTTTTTTAACACAAAATATCTAATAACAAAAAATAAAACCACTAAGCCGGTTATAATTAATCCGACATTACTGTAAGTTGATAAATATTTATCAACAACATCAATATTATCTCCGAAAATTACACCGAGATAAAGTATAATAGCATTCCATATAAATGCACTGATAGATGCCAGGATTACTGTCCTTTTAATATTAAGTTCACTCAATCCTGCAAAAAAAGAAATAACGGAACGTGTTCCCGGCATAAACCTGTTGGCCAGAATAATTCCAAAGCCATATTTTACAAACCAGGCCTCAACTTTTTCAAGCGCTTCAATTGAAATAAATTTTATTTTTCCTGCATGTAAGACTTTTCTATCAAGCTGTGAACCCACAATATATAGCGTCATGAATCCTAAAACACTTCCAATCGTAGTAAAAATAAGTGTGGGTATAAAATGTATGGTTCCTGTTGCAACTAAAGAACCGCCAACCAGAACAACAAGATCACTCGGAGAAGGCGGGAATATATTTTCAATATAGGAAAAGAAAAAAAGGACGACGTAAAGCCAGAATGGAGTAAGCCGGGAGATTTCTGAAAGGATATTTTCAATCATATTTATTTTTTAATTAATAATACTGTAGCAAATGCAGAGACACCTTCTTCCCTTCCTACAAATCCCAGTTGTTCAGTGGTTGTTGCTTTAACAGAAATGTTTTCAATTTCAGTATTTAATATTGCCGCAATCCTTTCCTGTATTTTACGAATGAGTGGGGTCAGCTTAGGCTTTTGCATTACGACAATAGAATCTAAATTTCCAAGCGTGTACCCCCTTTCTTCAACAAGAGCATAAACCCTTTTTAAAAGTTCTGCACTATCAGCATTTTTATAATTGGGATCTGTATCGGGAAAATGCTGGCCAATATCTCCAAGTGCAAGTGCCCCTAAAAGTGCATCGGAAATTGCGTGCAAAAGTACATCGGCATCAGAGTGGCCTCGCAGCCCTTTTTCATAAGGGATCTCGATTCCGCCAAGAATTAATTTTCCCCCTTCTGAAAATGCGTGGACGTCAAAACCAAGTCCGGTCCTAAAATTATTTTTCAATGTCTTATCTCAAAATGTGTGAATTCATTTTTTGTTCCATCCCAGTTTATATTTGCATTTTTTACTGACGCATGGGATGAACCAACTTTTAATTTTTTGAAAAGTTCATCGATCATTTCTTTATTACCTTCAACAACCGTCAGCACTTCCCCGGTGTATAAATTTTTAACATATCCTTTCAGACCGAGTTTCTCAGACTCCCGATAAACAAAATACCTGAAGCCTACTCCCTGAACCAAACCGTTTACAATTATTTCAGCCCTTTTTCCGTTGTCGTCCATTGTTATTATTTTCTTTTTTGCCCATCAATTCCGAAACCAAAAGTCCTGTAAATATAAATATACCCCCGATAAACCCAAAACCTGAAATTTTTTCACCAATAATAACGAAAGCAAAAAATGCGGCAAATATTGGTTCAAGTGAAAATATAATTGCCGCCTTAGTTGGCGTAACGCACTTTTGATATTTTGTCTGAAGTGTTGTGGCTAAAAGTGTTGCCAGCAAGGCTGTATAGATCACCGAAAATATAACAGTCCCGTTCAAACTAAAACTGAATTTCTCCAGTCCTGATGCTGCCAGGAAATAAGTGAAAATCCAACCAGCAACACCGGTTACAGCCAGTTGAATAAATACCAGGAGTTTATAATCAATTTTGTGGCTGATCATATCCAGGTACACGATGTAAGTTGCAAACGCAATTGCACAGAGAAGTGTGAAGAAATCTCCAATGTTAAAATTTTTGCCGAGTTCGGAAAAGATATCAAAGATTGATGTTCCTTTACTTGATAATAAAATCAGTCCGAGCAATACAAGGATAATTCCAAAAACATTTTCTTTTTTAGGAATTCTTTTTTCAATTATAAATTGAAGGATCGGCGTAAAAATGACAAATGTTCCGGTAATAAATCCGGATTTTGTAGCGGATGTAAAATTCAGTCCAATTGTTTGAGTTGCAAATCCGGCAAAGTTTAGAAGTCCTAATATTACTCCACCAACTATTGCCTCTTTTGTAGAAACTTTTAAAATTCCGAACATAAAGGGAAGCAAA
>Ga0315556_1002472_pt1 | contig 10542 bp, 6 predicted proteins | sample SalMarSW160310MG_FD_202112 | JGI IMG/M metagenome (GOLD analysis project Ga0315556, IMG submission 202112) | Salt marsh sediment microbial communities from the Plum Island Ecosystem LTER, Massachusetts, United States - Salt Marsh Sediment SW1603-10 ... | reverse complement strand
GATCCTGAAGCCGTTGCCCGCGAAGTCGTCGAGGTTGCGGCCGTCACGGAACGCCCGCGCCTCATACCCGGTGAATGTTGAGATCGGGCTGTCGGGGGCGGCCACCCAGACCTCGGCATCGAGTGTGCTTGCAAACACATCCCTGCCGCTCAGCGTGGTGCTGTTTGCGGTTATCTGTGCCCGCATACCTTCGCGGCGCTCCCAATAGCGGTTGGCATAGTCCAGGTTGTTCGGCGGGTCTGCCATGAATGCCGGGACCTCGGCGTCGAGATCCACACCGGTGCGCACGATCGCCTTCAGGCTTGCGCTCGACATCTCTGTCAGGTCGTAGTACTCGCTGATCCGCCCACGGATGATCACCTCGTCACCGACATGTGGCACATAGCCACCAATTAGGTCGGTGTAGGTGCTCATGTAGACGTAGATGCCGTCCGAGGAGTCCGAATTGCCGTCAGCCAGCGCGGGCGTGTTCTGGATGAGGAACCCGTAGTAGTTGCCACCCCAGCTGGTGCGGGAGATGATCTTCTCGTAGATGACGCCTTCGATCGTCACGTACTCGCCCATGTATGGCGACTCGAAGGTCAGACCGTCGTCTCCGTCGCTCACCGAGCCCTGTACCTCTCCGATCGGCACAATGGGATCGACGGTGACTCCGAAGGAGCAGGTGCCGGTCTGTGGCGTCGCATCGTCGTTGGATGCCGTCACTTCGATGGTGTAGGACCCTGGTGCCGTGTCGGCACCGACCGTCACCGTCGCGGTGGCTGTGCCTCCAACACCGGGCGCCGGATCCAGGTCATCGAGCCTAATGCCTTCTGCGACGGGGTCGGACGTGATGACGATGTTCGTGACTGTTCCGTCGGTGTCCGACGCCACGATGCTTCTCTTGGCCACGAGAGTCTCGGTCGAGAAGAGCGTTCCGCCGCAGTCTACAACGACTTCGGCGTTGCCGGGCCCGGTTCCGAAGGTTTGGCCGGTGTTGACATTGCCAAATGTATTCGAGATCAGGCTACCCCACGTGAAGTCGTCGTAGGTCGTTCCGGTCCCCTGCAACTGAAGCGAGTAATTCGCCGGACTGTTGGAGGGCTCGAATACGCCGATGTCGACACTGGTCATCCCAGCCGCAGGACCGCCCACAGCCGTGAACGACCCCTCATAGCTCAGGAACTGTACGACAATGTCGGAGGCATCAACCAGTGCGAGCCCGTCCGGTGAGCCATTCTGAAGACCAGGTGTATCGAAAGCGAGCACCCCGTAACCCGATTGCAGATCAGGTAGTGTGTCTGACAGGACGATCGTGTCGTACGGAATACCTCCGTTTCCGTTGTAGAGCACGAGACTCCATCCAGTCAGATCCGTACCCGCAGGACCCGCAATCTCGACCGCCTCGCCGGTATCTGCGCCGGTATTGTCATAGTGCAGCTCATTGATGAATACAGAGGGTCCCGCGCCCGCCATCGCGGGTACCGCAAACAGTGGTAGGTGCGCGGCCATAAAAGCACAGGCCGCCAGTGCACCCCATCTCTTCACTTTCACATTGCCCTCCCTCAGAGCATATGCAATCAAGAACCCGTTTCCGGCGGCCCACAGTCGCTCCTCATCGGTGGAGGCACCTGTGGGCGGTGGACACCGCGATCTTCGCGGTCGAGGAATATCACCCGTTGGCCAGCCCCGCAGCTCCATTCGCGGAGACCGATCGCCAAATGGGTGTTACCTACATTCTGGTGTCTGAGTATGCCTGGGCCATGTGACGGCTATTTGAGCGAAAGAGGTCGGTTTTTTTCTGTTGCCTCCTGTGACAAGCGAACGATGCGAGAGCTGCCTCCGCAACGAATCCCGCTGCCGCGAATCGCTGAGCCCGCTTAGGGGCGTACGGTGGGACAATCCCGGCAAAATGCAAAAGGTGGCTCAGTCACTGAACGAGGCGGTCGTCGTTTGCGCCGCGTCACCGGGTATCGACGCGACCCTGCGGCAGGTGGCAAAGGAGGCGAGCTTGTGCCGCATCGACAGGGCCCTGGACTTCACTCGCAGACGCGAAGCGGTGTGCAGAGACGCGAGGAACGTGCGGCGTTGCTCCAGAAGCGCTGACAAGAGCCTGTATCCGTGGCTGCGTTGGTAGCGGATCAGGTGGAAAAGGGCTCTGCTCAGGGGGCTCTAGACCTCGCAAAACTGTCATCCCTTGGACGAGTAATGGACTTCTAACGATCACGCTGTGGTCATTTCCTGTTGCGAAGATACGGCTCCTCATAACCCGTACAGGAGTCCGATCGTGAAGCGAAAAGTCCTTGCTGCGAGTGTTGCCGGTGTTCTCTCCGGCCTTTCCCTCATCCAGCGTGCCCAAGCCGAGCCTGCGGTCAAGTCGGTGGAATTCATCGGTATGGCACCGCCCGCCACCCTCGATGAAAGGACCGATATCTACACCGGGGCCCAGATGAAGGTCACCTACCGGAACGGCAAAGTGAAGACCTACGACCTCAAGTACAACCAGTTGATGGCCACCACGGAAGAGGTCAACGGCAAGCTGGTCGGTGGCCTGTTCGACGTGAATGGCGACCCGATCCTGTACCCCGACGAGGTTGCCGATGAGATCGGCGGTGAGCCAAAGCCTAATGCGCTTGGGGGCCAGCAGGTCACCTCCGACGCCCCAGACGGCAACTCCCTGATGGTCATCCCCGGCATGCGTGCCGCGAATCCCTGGAAGAACCGTCCCCTCGCCCTGGTCACCCACTATGAATACCGCGGTCTGACCACCGGCCTGCCGCCGTTAGAAGGAGGTGAGGATTACTGGAGCAGGCTACCCGCGCTCATGAGCCTGGCCCTGATTGACCAGGACAAGCGTTCTGGAGCACTGGACGTCACCGATTACAACTACATCGATTTCGCAAAGGTCTACGGCGGCTGGATCCACTGCGCCGGCTCACTCTCCCCCTGGAATACCCACCTGGGCTCGGAGGAATACGAGCCGGACGCCAAGACCCGCGAAGGCCTGCCGAAGGCAACGGGCTCGGATGACGGTACCGACATCAACAGCTTCAGCTACTACTACACCGGTACCGGCACGGTCGAGGATTCCTCGACTGCGAACGCCTACCACTACGGCCTGACACCCGAGGTCAAGGTAAGGCGTAATGGCACCACCTCCGTCGAGAAGCACTACGCCCTGGGCCGCATCGCCCGCGAGGTGGCGGATGTCCAACCCGACGCTCGTACCGTTTACATGGGCGACGACGGCAAATATACCGGCCTGTTCCTGTTCGTGGCCGACTGGCGTGGCTACCTGTCCCGCGGCACCCTCTATGCCGGCAAGTGGGAACAGACCAGCCCGAAGGGCAGCGACGGCGGCTCCGCCGATATACAGTGGATCAAGTTGGGGCATGCCTCCGATGCAGAGATCAAGGATATGGTGGACTTCCAGGGGATCGAGTTCACCGACATCTTCGACGTCAGAAACCAGGATCCCGATGATCCGACCTTCACCAAGGTCCACACCTACACGGGGATCGAGTGGCTGAAGCTCAGAACCAGCAACGAGTTGGGCATGAGCCAGGAAGATATTGCAAAGGCCGCCGCCTTTCTCGAGACCCGCCGTTACGCTGCCTACCTGGGCGCCACGACCGAGTTCAACAAGATGGAAGGCGTCACCCACAATGCCAGGGACAAGAAGACCTACATCGTCATCTCCCGCGTGGAGAACGGCATGAGCGATGATGAGGGTGACATCCAACTGGCGAAGAACAAGGGCGGCGCCTTGTATGAGCTGGCTCTGAAAGGCCGGGTGAAGGATTCCGATGGCGACTTCATCCCTTCCCGCTATGCTGCCGTCAACATGGTCAGCATCCCCAAGCTGCTGGGCAGCTATGACGACAACCCTGCGACCAACCCGGGTGCCGTGGACGGCAACTTCTGCCCGCAAGACAAGGTCTGCGACGGCGACAACATCAAGTATTCCGAGGCCATGCGCACCCTCTTCATCGGCGAGGACACCGGCTACCGCCAGAACGACTACGTCTGGGCCTACAACGTGGACACCGAGAAATTATCCCTCATCCTCTCCGTGCCGGCGGGTGCCGAGGCCACCGGCCTGCAGGTGGTTGACGACTACAACGGCTTTGCCTACATCATGGGCAACTTCCAGCACCCGGGGGAATTCAGCGACGGGAATCCTGACTGGGAGGACAATCCTGATGATGGAACCCCCGGGGTCGAGTCCCTGCTCAATAGCAAGTGGAACAACAGGCTGAAGGCCGCGATCGGCTACATAGGGACCGAGGACGGCGCCCTGCCGGCGATCAAGTAGCTAACTATCCCTATGCCGGGCCCCGGCTTGTCCCAGGTGCCCGGCTTTCCCAGATCTAGCTTTCCCCCGGTCTCCGTAGCCACGGCGGGTGGCCCTGGCGATGGCTTCCAATGTCTTACCCGAATGTCGCATACGTCGCACCGGGGATTCATGACCAACCACGCTTGATGGGAGCAAACCAATGCGCAAAGAGGTGAACCTAGCCATGGCCCTAGCCATTGCGACCACAGCGGGGGCGGCCACCGTCTCCGTAGCCGATGATTACGACCACTTCGATCGCGGCCATGGAGATCAGTATGGCCAGAAACGGACAGTCGGCGAAGTGCAGCTCGGCCCACGACCCTTCTACCTGGTGCAGGGCATGGACGAGGGCAAGCTCAAAGACCGCCTGATGCAGTGCCAGGATGGCCCCTTCTCCCGCACCGACTTTTCTATCGGCCATCGCGGCGCCGCGCTCCAGTTTCCCGAGCACTCGGACGTTGCCTACATGGCCGGGGCGCGCATGGGTGCCGGCATCGTCGAGTGCGATGTGACCTTCACCAAAGACGGCGAGCTGGTGTGCCGTCACAGCGAGTGCGACCTGCAGGCCACCACCAATATCGTCGCCACCGATCTGGCCGGTGCTTGTACCGTACCGCCGGCATTCGACGATGCGGGGAACCTTGTGAATGGCTCGGATATCCAGTGCTGCACCAGCGATCTGACCCTGGCGGAGTTCAAGACCCTACAGGCCAAAATGGATGGCAGCGACCCCGACGCCACCACAGTAGAAGGCTTCCTGAATGGTACGCCGAGCTGGCGCACCAACCTGTACACCACACCCCGCTCTCATGTGGTGACTTTCAAGGAAAGCATTGCCATCAACAAGGCCAACGGCGTCAAGCACACTCCCGAGCTGAAGAGCGCCACCCACCAGGACCGCGTCGACGGCATCTTCGGAGGCCAGGAACAATACGCCCAGAAGTTCATTGACGAGCTCAAAGCGGGCGGTGTGTCGCCCAAAGACGCCTGGATCCAGTCCTTCAACTTGGACGACATTCTCTATTGGATCCTGAACGAGCCTGCCTTCGGCAAGCAGGCGGTCTATCTGGACAGTATCGACCCGACCGCGGAGCCACCCGTTGCACGCCTGAGCTTCGACGAGCTGAAAGCGCTGCGAAAACAAGGGGTGCGCATCTTCGCGCCACCCATGTGGGCGCTACTGGCGGTGAACGATGCCGACGAGGTAGTGCCTTCGGACTACGCCAGTGACATCAAGCACGCGGGCCTGGACATCATCACCTGGACCTTCGAGCGCTCCGATCTGCGCTACGGTGCCTCCAAGGCCGGCTGGTACTACCAATTCGATCCGGACGGCAAGGCGATCAAGACGGACAGTGACATGTACAAGGCTCTGGATGTGCTGGCTAAGCGGGTAAAGATCCTCGGCATCTTCTCGGACTGGCCGGCGACCGTCACCTATTACGCCAACTGCATGGGCCTGAAGTAGGCGCTTCAAAGGGGCGGGCGCCGTCGGGCGCCGCCCCTTCCGAGAATGGCCGGACGAACAGCCCGGGAAGGGAGCTGCCATGGAATGCTATGCTTTATGGCTCCATGGGCATTCGAGCCAAATTCACGACCGGCCTCATCCTCGTTTTGGTCATCAATCTGGGTGCCGGACTCTACGGGCTGTACCGATACCAGCAGGCATCGCTCCGCGAGGCCCAGGTCCGAGAGCTCAGCTCACAGATCCTCACCTTGGCCCTCTCCGCACAGGTCCATTTCAAGAAGCAGGTCCAGGAATGGAAGGACGTCCTGATCCGCGGTCAGGACCCGCAGCTTTTTGAGAAATACTTCAGCCAGTTCCAGGAAGAGGAGAGCAAGACGCGCGAAGCGGTGGGTCAGCTGCTTCCTCTCTTGTCCGGGAACCGGGAGGCGCATGCCGCTGCCGAGCAGTTTCTTCGCGCCCACCGCGAGCTGGGTCCGCAGTACCGGTCTGCCCTGCAGCACTATGAGCCGGAAAGCACGAACCCCTCCCTTGCAGTAGACGTGAAGGTCCGGGGTATCGACCGCATGCCTACGGATCTGATCGACGAGGTGGTCGCGGCGGCCCAGGCGCACAAAAATCGGGTTCTGGCGAAGATAGACACCTCTACGCGAGACATCGAGATTCGCATACTGCTGTTGATGGGCGGTGTCATGACCGGCGCGGTCCTGCTCCTCATCTGGCTGCTGGATCGTGCCGTTGGTCGCCCGATCGCAACGGCTACGGCCATTGCCCGGCGTGTCAGTGCCGGTGACTACTCGACGCCCATTCATGTCGCGGGCACGGACGAGAGCTCCCAGATGCTCAGGGCCATGAAGTCCATGCAGGAGAGTCTGGCACGGTCCCTGGTGAGTCTGAGTCAGAGCGAGGAGCAGACTCGGTTGCTTCTGGAGTTTGCCGGCGAGGGGATTTACGGGGTCGCCACGGATGGAAGGTGCGTCTTCTGCAACCCTTCCGCCGCTCGGATGCTCGGCTACGGGATCCCGGCGGAGCTGGAAGGTAAGAGCATGCACGAGACCATGCATCACTCCCGTGCGGACGGCTCGCCCTACCCGAGCGAGGAATGCCGGGCCTCACAGCCCTGCCGTGACGGCGTGTCCGTGCGTGTCGACGACGAGGTGTTCTGGCGTGCGGACGGTAGCAGCTTTCCCGTGGACTACCATGCCAACCCCATCTACCGAGACGGGGCTCTGGTGGGCGCCGTGGTGAATTTTTCCGACATCTCGGAGCGCAAAGGGGCCGAGGAGGCGCTGCGAGCGGCCAACGATGCCCTGGCGGAGGAGCGCGCCCGACTGGCAGAGCGGGTGCGCGAGCGTACGGCGGAGCTCGACCGCGCCAATGAGGAGCTAGCGCGCACGGCGCAGGCGAAGGACGAGTTTCTCGCGGCCATGAGCCATGAGCTTCGTACTCCGCTCACCTCCATACTGGGTCTCTCCGAGACCATGGAGGACGGTCTGCTGGGCGGCTTGACTCCCCAGCAGATCAAGGCTGCCCACACGATTCACGAAAGCGGCGTACACCTGTTGGAGCTGATCAACGAGGTCCTGGACATGTCGCGGGTGGCATCCGGCCGGATCAAGCTGGAATGGGACTACGTGCCTCTGGACCAGCTATGGGAGGCAAGCCTGCGGCTGATCCGCCCCGCGGCAAAGGCCAAGAACCTGGCGCTGCATACGAGTATCGACCCGGAGGCCCGTCTCCTGCGGGGCGACAGCCGCCGCTTGAAGCAGATGCTGGTCAACCTCCTGGGCAACGCGGTCAAATTCACCCCGGAGGGCGGAGCCATCGGATTGGATGTCGTGGGGGACAGGGAGCGGAGGCTGGTCCGAATCAGCGTCTGGGACACGGGCGTGGGCATACCCCATGAGCAGCGCGACCGCATGTTCAAGCCCTTCGTGCAGCTCGACAGCGGGCTGACGCGCAGGTACGACGGCACCGGGCTCGGACTGGCATTGGCTAAGGGAATGGCGGAGCTCCACGGCGGCACCATCGATGTCGAGAGCACACTTGGGAAAGGCAGCAGATTTCATGTGTGTCTGCCTTGGAGTCCGGAGGCCCAGAGCGCCGAGAACATCCCCGCCGAAGCCGATTTGTCGGACGAGACCGGCATGAAGGTCCCTCTGTCTTTCCGGCCCTCGGTCCTCTTGGTGGATGACAACAGGAGCAATTTGGAGATGCTTTCGTGCTATCTGCGGGTCAAGGGCTGGGAGGTGAGGACTGCCGAGAACGGCGTCGAGGCGATCGCCCTGGCCAAGGGGCAGCGACCGGACGTCATCCTCATGGATGTGCAGATGCCCGAGATGGATGGCCTGCAGGCAACACGGCTCCTGCGCGCCGAGCCGCGCTCGAGGCTCATCCCCATCATCGCCGTCACGGCGTTGGCCATGCCGGGCGATCGGGAGCGGTGTCTGGAGGCGGGGATGGACGACTATGTGACCAAGCCGCTCGGGTTGAAGGAGCTTCACCGGACTCTCATCCAGTGGGTGAATCGAGTCCGTGCCGCCTGAGAAAGAGACGGTGCCGAGACTGCTTTCCGGGCTCGGCCAAGTGAGTGGCCCTTTATTCTACGCCTTCGAGACCCCATGCTGTGGTCGCCCGGCATGCGAGCCGGGCAAGGCCTGATCTGAACCGAACCGAACCGAATGGAGGAAGCGAACATGGCCGGTGTGCTCTATCAAAAAGGTGATCCCCTGTGGCGTCGTCCCGATGACCCCGGCTACCGGGTCGGCTGGCGACACAGAGTCGCGTTCGAGAAAGGGTGTCTGGAAGGGGAGATGTCCTATGCCGAGGCATCCAAAAAGGCTGCCGAGCTGCAGGCGCAGGATACCGAGGGCAAGGTCTATTACCCCGAGCTGATTCTGTACACGCAGCCCGTCTGATACCTGGTCCGTCCGATACCACGATATCGGTCTGACACCATCCAGATTGCCGGTGTGCTCCTCGGGGTACGCCGGTCTTCATCGCGCCCCCTGCCGGTTTCCCGTGCAGCATCCGGTAGTCGCACATCGCGACCCTGTCGTCGATGAGGGATTTGAACGGCAAAACGACTTTCGTTGGGTTTCCGAGAGGGAGACACGCATGCGAATCCTGGTGACCGGAGGGGCGGGATATATCGGAAGCCACACCTGTGTGGAGCTGTTGGCCGGAGGCCACGACGTTCTGGTCGTCGACAACCTCTGCAACAGCAAGGAGGAGTCCCTCCGCCGGGTGGCCGAGATCGCAGGTCGCGAGCCCGGCTTCGTACGGGCCGATCTGCGAGATCGCGCAGTCCTGCGGGCCCTGTTCCTGCGCCGGAGCTTCGACGCCGTCATCCACTTTGCCGGACTCAAGGCGGTCGGTGAGTCCACCGAGATCCCCCTCGAGTACTACGAGAACAATATCGGCGGTACCCTGACCCTCTGTGGGGCCATGATCGAGGCCGGAGTCAAGAAGATCGTGTTCAGCTCGTCGGCGACCGTTTACGGTGATCCGGCCTCGGTCCCGATCCGCGAGGACTTCCCCACCTCGGCCACCAATCCATATGGTCGCTCCAAGCTTTTCATCGAGGAGATCCTGAATGACCTGTATGTCTCGGACAAGAGTTGGAATATCGCCCTGTTGCGGTACTTCAATCCCGTGGGCGCCCACCCGAGCGGGCGTATCGGAGAGGATCCCAACGGTATCCCGAACAACCTGATGCCCTTTGTCGCCCAGGTAGCGTCGGGCAAGCTGCCGCGGTTGCGGGTATTCGGGGACGATTACGAAACGCCGGACGGCACCGGCGTGCGCGACTACATTCACGTGACGGACTTGGCCAAGGGGCACCTGAAGGCATTGGAGCGGCTGGCCGTGAGCCCAGGTCTGGTCACCTACAATCTGGGGACCGGCCGCGGCTACAGCGTGTTGGAGATGGTGCGCGCCTTCGAGCGGGTGAGCGGTCGATCCGTCCCCTACGATATCGTCGGGCGCCGCCCGGGGGATATCGCCAGCTGCTATGCGGACCCGGCGCTGGCGAACAAGGAGCTCGGCTGGACCGCAGGGCTCGGGGTCGAGGAGATGGTGCGCGACGCCTGGCGCTGGCAGTCGCAGAACCCAAGCGGCTACGCTTGAGCCGTGTCGGGGAGCGAGGCGGACGCCGTCCTGGCCAGCTCGTATCTGGCCAAGCCCTGATGCTCCGGGTCTACCACAGCAACCGGCTGGAGGTGCTGGCCGAGGAGCTGGGACGGGTGATCTCCTCACCGCTTGCCGATCCGTTCTCTGCGGAGACGATCGTTGTACAGAATCAGGGTATGGCCCGCTGGATCGCCCAGGTGCTGGCGCAGCGCAACGGGATCAGCGCCCGCCTGGACTTTCCCCTGCCGGCGAGCTTCCTGTGGCGGGTGCTGGATGCCTGGCTGCCGGATGCGCCGGACGCCACCCGGTTCGAGAAGGGCGCCCTGCTGTGGCGCGTGCACAAGCTGCTGCCGGGCCTGCTCGGGGAGCCGGCCTTCGCCCCCCTGAATCGCTTTCTCGCGGACGACAGTACGGGGCTGAAGCTCTTTCAGCTCAGCGGGCGCATTGCGGACCTGTTCGACCAGTACCTGGTGTTCCGACCGGACTTGGTTCTGGGCTGGGAGGAGGGGGCCGACGAGCACTGGCAGGCCGTGCTGTGGCGCGCTCTCTGCGCCGACGGCGGCCATGCCCACCGGGCTCGGCTGCTGGTCGAGCTGGAGCAGGCGATGGGGCAGGGCGGGCCCAGGCCCGA